>Ga0233425_10000222_pt1 | contig 149800 bp, 127 predicted proteins | sample Watercolumn_Towu_2_FD_181712 | JGI IMG/M metagenome (GOLD analysis project Ga0233425, IMG submission 181712) | Freshwater microbial communities from Lake Towuti, South Sulawesi, Indonesia - Watercolumn_Towuti2014_140_MG | ecosystem: Environmental > Aquatic > Freshwater > Lake | place...
CAAGCTGAGCGACGATGACCGACTAGGTCGCCACATGCGATCTCGCCCAGGCAACCCATTTCGCCCCAACACCAAGCAGGACCGTGACACGTCGATGGCAATCTAATCAAAGTGCGTTCCTGCACCCCCGTGGGCGCTAAAGAGGTCAGGGAGCCTGACGAGCCAGGGTCAGAGTGGTCCCTTCCCGTGCGACACGTATGCCTCCAGGAAAGACAGCGCATGCTGGCACGGTGAGGGGCGTCGCCGCCATGCTAGCCAACTGCGACCACCTGGCGTGCCCCATGTCGCTCAATGGCCATCCCTGCGTTCTCCACAAGCGAATCAGCACTTCGCGCACAAGGAGTGGCTGCGCGCGAGCGAGCGTGGAACAATCCAGGACGGCGAGCGTAGACCCGGTGCGAATTGTCGATTCGACAAGGAGATTCTCCGCCGCGTCGTCCAACCAGGTTTGGACTTCCGTTGCCAGCCCCCCCAAACGAACCAGGGCATCGGCCACATGCGGACTGTAATCGCGCGCCAGCAGCGGCAGCAAATGGTGGCGCAACCGATTACGCGTGAACCGCGGTTCGTCATTGGTCGCGTCCTGGCGGTAGTCTTGTCCGAGCGTGTGCAGGAATTCCAGGATTTCGCGGCGACGAAAGCCCAGCAGAGGGCGGATGAGGCTGATGTCGCGCGCAAGCAGCCTGGATCGCGGAATTCCGGCGAGTCCTCGCAAACCGGTTCCCCGGATCAGGCGGTGCAGAATCGTTTCGGCCTGGTCATCGGCCGTATGGGCAGTGGCGACATAGCGGGCCCCCCATTTGTTGGCAATCAAGCGGAGTGCACGGTAGCGTGCCTGCCTTGCCATCGCCTCGCTGTTTGGATTTCGAGTCGTTTGCTGAACGGGCAGGTCAAGGCGAGCGACTTCACACGGAACGTCCAGGTTTCGGCAGAGTGCTATCACGAACTCCTCATCTGCCTCCGAATCCGCGCCCCGCAGGCGATGATTGACGTGGGCCGCCACGAGATGCTCGGCCTGCTGATTTCGCAGGCTGGCGAGTGCTCGCAGCAAGGAAACGCTGTCCGCCCCCCCCGATACAGCGACCACAACCGTCACATCTTGCCATTGGGGTGGCGGCCAGCTGTGGCAGAATCGTGCAAGAAACGGTTCCGGTTGGGGTGGTGGAGGCAATTCGTCCATGTTCTTGGAACGTCGCGGGTTGCAGTTATTGAACGCACTGTGTTAACATACTTGTGTAGTCCGATGTCAACCAAGGGTTGGTCGGGCTCCGGTGACCATTTTGGAACAAATTGATCCGTCTTGCGGCATGTTCCGCGAAAGAGTCGGCTGCGAGAGTGTGTTCGAATTGCGTCAAAAGCAAGTCCTTCCCTGGTACTTGTGCCTCACTCTTTGTACGGGTTCCGTGATGAGTTGGCTGCTCGTTGTCTTGCGATTCCTGTTCGGGGTACTGTCAGGCGATGCGGTCCAGATGCAACCGGTGCTGGCACGCCGCGATGGCCGAACGGTGGGTGGTTGGGCGGACGGCAGCCCTTTCCGGGATGGAGATGTGCAAAGCAAACAGCTTGTGATCGGCGCGGTGGTCCGTGGTTCGTGTTTTCCGCTCAATATCTGTCAGCTTGTCTCGTCGATAAAGAGTTGGGCTCGAAATCCGAAATGGCGTGACAGCGTGGCCGTTTGCGGCAGGGCACGGTCAAGTGGGCGTTACTGCTAGGTACGCGGTTCAGGCGGTGGCCGAAGGCGGCTCACCGCTGGGCACTGCGTAGTAGCGCTGTGCGACGCACCGAGAATCCTCCCCGCAGTTGCTGGCAGGGGCCGGCGCGGGAAGGGTGATTCGGCACACCCGGGCGCGGCATCTTTCGTCCTACATGGTGCGGAGACGCATGCTCAAGGACTTGGCCGTGCCACCTTTCGACGCCAACACACTGCTCATCGTGATCTGTACCGCCGCCGTTGCGGCAGCATTGGCGACCGTAGTCCTCCGCTGGTTGGACCGTCGCCGGAAACGTGATGCGGAAACGGAAGCCGCGCGGATTCTGCAGCGTGCCGAGCACGATGCGGCCAGCCGCATTCGGGAAGCCGACTTGGAGTCCAAGGAGAAACTCCTGCGGCAGCGCACGGAAGCGGAACACGAGATTTCCCTGATTCGGGAGGAGCTGCGCGACCGCGAGCGCGTGCTGGACAAGCGCCAGGAGGCCCTCGAACAGCAGAGTGACGATCTGCGGAAACAAGAGCGGATCGTGGAAAACACGCAGCGCCGGCTCAGTGAACGGATTGAGGACGCCAATCGCCGCAACGAGGAACTGACCAAGTTATTGGATCTGCAGCGGCAGACCCTGCACGAGCTGAGCGGTCTTTCCCGGGAAGAGGCCGTGAAGCGACTCCTCGACGGGCTGCAGGAGGAACTGTCGCAGGAATCCGGCGCGATGATCATGCGCCACGAGCGGCGGTTGCAGGAACTCTGCGAACAGAAATCCCGCGACATCCTGTTGACCTCGCTGCAACGTTATGCCGCCGTCCATACGGCGGAAACCACCACCAGCACCGTCGACATTCCCAACGACGAGATGAAGGGCCGCATCATCGGCCGCGAAGGGCGCAACATCCGGGCCTTCGAGAAGGCCACGGGGGTCGACGTGATCATCGACGACACGCCGGGGGTGGTGATCGTCAGCGGTTTCGATCCAGTGCGCCGCGAAGTGGCGCGCCAGGCCCTGAACAAGTTAATTGCCGACGGCCGCATCCATCCGTCGCGCATTGAGGAACTCGTCGCCGAGACTACCAAGGAAATGGAGGCCTTCATCCAGCGGAAAGGGGAAGAAGCCGCTCAGGAAGTCAACGTGCAAGGGGCTCAACGCCGCGTGCTGAATATGCTGGGCCGGCTGCATTTCCGCACCAGCTACAGTCAGAATGTGCTGCGCCACAGTATCGAAGTGGCGTTTCTGTCGGGAATGCTGGCGGAAATGGTGGGACTCAGCGGCGAAATCGGCCGGCGCTGCGGGCTGCTGCATGACATCGGCAAGGCGGCCGATCATGAATTAGAGGGCGGACATCCCAAGATTGGTGCCGATCTGTTGAAGCGGCACGGTGAGAGTGCCGAAGTGGTCCACGCCGCCTTGGGCCATCACGACGAGATCGTCACCGAGTTCCCGTACACGATGCTGGTGGCGACGGCGGATGCGTGCAGCGCATCCCGTCCCGGAGCGCGGCGCGAATCGCTCGAGCGCTACATCAAACGCATGGAAGAGCTGGAGTCCATTGCCGGTTCATTTCCGGGGGTCGAACAGGCCTATGCCATCCAGGCGGGACGTGAACTGCGCGTCATGGTCAACGCGAAAGAGGCCGACGATTTCCGCGCGGCCCGCATCTGCCGCGACATCGCCAAAGCATTTCAGGAGCAACTGACGTATCCGGGAGAGATCAAGGTGACCGTCGTTCGCGAATCGCGGTTCTCCGAGACGGCCCGTTAGCCACCTACCGTGCAGGGAATCGGACTCGTGCGCATCCTGTTCATCGGTGACGTCGTCGGCAAACCGGGCTGCCGGATCGTGTGCGAAGCCCTGCCCTTCCTGCGCAAACAAGAGTCGCTCGACCTGGTCGTCGCCAACGCGGAAAACGCCGCGGACGGCTCCGGTATCACTCCGCCCCTGTACGACCGGTTGATCAGCGCGGGAGTCGACTGCCTCACGCTCGGCGATCACATCTACCGCCGCGCCGAAATCATCTCGGTGCTGACGGAACAGTCGAACCTGGTCAAGCCGGCCAATTTTCCGGAGTCGGCTCCCGGCCGCCCCTGGACGGTAGTCACGACGGCCGGCGGCGTGTCCGTGGGGATCTTCTCCCTGCTGGGGCGTGTCTACATGCGTCCCGTCGATTGCCCGTTCGCCGCGGCGGACCGGGTGCTGCGGGAATTCGATCCGGCCATCGTCGTGAAGATCGCCGAGATACACGCGGAAGCGACCAGCGACAAGCAGTTGCTGGGACGGTACCTCGACGGCCGCGTGAGCGCCGTCCTGGGAACTCACACGCACGTCACCACGGCGGACGAACAGATCCTGCCCGGCGGCACGGCCTTCCAATGCGACGTCGGCATGACGGGGCCGTTCGAGAGTATCATCGGCCGCAAAATCGAACGGGTCCTGGAGACCACCATCAGCTTTCGTCCCACGCAATTCCAGGTAGCCACCGGCGACGTGCGACTCTCCGGCACACTGGTGGACATCGATCCGCAGACCGGTCGATCGACCGCCGTCACGCGCTTGAGTGTCGCCGACGAACAAGTGCAACGCTGGAAAGAAACGGCCCAGAAACAACACCAGCAGAAACTTCTCTTGTGAGATCCCCGGAGAATCACTATCCTTCCGGCCCATCCTCCGCCGAGTTGGGCTCAGCATGCGCAATTCGCGCGGCGAAGATACCCTGGGGCCAACGCCTGTTGCTCGTCTTGGGGGGATCCTTGCTGCTGGCGTTGCTGGTGACCGCAGCGCGTCTGCAGCCGGATCCGCGGGGCTGGGGAACACACGAACGGTTGGGATTTCCTCCTTGTACCTTTCAAGTGCTGGTAGGCAGACGCTGTCCTTCGTGCGGCATGACCACCGCCTGGTGCCATGTGGTCCGCGGGCAATGGGGCCGCGCCCTGCAAGCCAATGTGGGAGGTACGTGGTTGGCCGTGTTGGCCGTCATCGTCGGGCCATGGTCGCTGGTGTCCGGCGGCGTGGGACGCTGGCTGGTCGCGCGACCGCACGATTACGTCATCCTTGGAGTCTGTCTCGTCAGCCTTGCCGTGACGCTGGGTGATTGGGCCAGCCGATTGGCGTTGACGCTCGGGAGGTAGCATGGACGCAACGTCCTTCGCGCGCTCGCGCCCCGCCTTGGCCGTTCTGGCTCTGGCTCTGCTGGTTCCTACGTCCGGTTGCGTTGGGCTGCTCGCCCAGATGGTGTACTGGGGTGGCGGCGCTCAGAAGAAAGCCGCGTATGACGGGCTACAAGGAAAACGCGTGGCTGTCATCTGCGTGTCGGACTCATCGGCATTCGGCCTGGGAACCGACTCGCTGTATCTGGCCCGCGACGTGTCCAATCTGCTCAGGGAAAACGTCGAAGAAATCAAGCTTGTGCGGCCGGATGAAATCGCCGATTGGATCGACCGCCATGACTGGAATGAAGTGGACTTTGCGGAAGTCGGTCGCGGTGTGGAAGCCGACATGGTGGTCGCCATTGAACTCACCTCCTTCAGTCTGTACGAGGGACAGACGCTCTACCGCGGCCGTGCCAACGTCAAAGTGCGCGTGTTGGACATTCAGGCGGGCGGCGAAGAAGTGTTCAGCCGCCGCATTAATGAAATCACGTTTCCGACAAACGGCGGCTACGCGGCGACAGACTCCAGCGAAAACAAGTTCCGCGCGACCTTCCTCCAGGTCCTGGCGGAACAGGTGGCTCGACATTTCTATGACCACGACGTGTGGGACCAGTACGGCGTCGATCCGGCGGGGATTGACTAATCGCGCGGCCCAGCCACCGGCTGCCGCTCCCCGGTTGATCACACGCCCTTCGTTGACGAGTGAAGAGACGCTATCTAGGATGATCTAGGCACGGGTTGTTCCGCGCGATCAAGCCCCAATGACAGCCGCGGAGCGGCCCTCGCGCCGTGCCGTTCGCGCCGCCAGCCTGGCTCCGTGGAGAAGGTCCATGTTTACGTCTCGCGCGCTTCGTGGTGTAGTTGCTGCTCTGCTGGTCTGGCTGTGTCTGGGAATCAGTCCGGGCCGTTCGGCCGAGAGCACGCTGAAGATCCCCGACCCGCAGAACTCCAGCATCACCACGGACGACGGCCTCGTGCTCCATTACACGTTCTACCCCGGCGGCTTTCAGCAGAATCTCAAGACGAAAGAGGTGACTGCCGTCCCGGGAAAGGAGGTCGTGCCGATCCTGTTGCTGCATGGTTGGAAGGGCAAACGGACGGAATACGATGCCACGGCCAGCATGCTGCAACGTCTGGGCCACGCGATTATGGTGCCGGATCTGCGCGGTCATGGGGACAGCAATGTGCGGCGGATTCCGGGGCGCGAGTTCACGTACAACCTGGATCGCATGGCTCGCGGCGACATCGAAATGATGCGTGCGGACCTCGACGCCGTGAAGAAAGTCCTGCTGGAGAAGAACAATGCTGAGGAACTGAACATCGAGCTGTTGTGCGTGGTGGGCGCGGAGTTCGGGGCCACTCTCGCTGTCAACTGGGCGATGGCCGACTGGTCCTGGCCACAATTGCCCGGCTTCAAGCAAGGACGCGACGTCAAGGTCCTGGTACTGCTGTCCCCGTTGAATTCGTTCCGCGGCATCTCGCTGGACAACGCTCTCGAGTTTCCCGTAATCCGCGTGTCACTGCCGATCATGATTGTGGTCGGAGCGGAGGACACCAAGAATTCGCGCGATGCCAAGGCCATTTACCAGCGTTTGGCGAAGTTCCGCGGCAAGACCCCGGCGAACGCCAAGGAGAGCGGAGGGCGACAGAACCTGGTGCTGGTGGAACCGCCCACCAGCCTCACCGGCACCCAGTTGCTTGCGCCGCGGGGACTCACCGTGAACCAACAACTCGCCGGATTCATCCACGCGCAGCTCACGATGCGCAAGGGAGATTTCCCCTGGATGGACCGCAGACACCGCTTGGTGTCACCCTGAGCATCACGGCGACTGCGGCCGCGTCTGAAGCGATCGGACTTCGTCCGCCCGCAACGGAACCAACTCCATGGCTGCAGCGACCTGCACACCGCCAAGCGGTGTCGCCGCCTCAGCTCCCACGTCGCCAACGATCGCCTCAGCCACCCTTCCAATATCCAATTCCACACCGAGCGGCAGCAGATCCGGGGCGGGCAATCGCCCGCGATTGGCCGCGAAGATCTCGTTTGCCCGCTCGCGCGACCCGAGGTATCGCTCTGCCAACTGTTCCAGCGAATCACCGTCCACCACCCGGTGCTTGACGATGGCCGTCGTACTCGGCTCCACCGGAGGCAGACGCCTGATCGCAGTGGATTCGGTATCTTCGTCCTTTTCCCGTGCGGTAAGCTCACGGTGTGACGCCGCCATCGGCCCGTGCGCTGCGGCAACGCCGTCGTGAGTCTTGTTGCCGGCCGATTCTGTGGCGGTAGCCGCGAACGCAGGAGACACGTCGGACGCGGTTTGCAGCGGGTCGGGCAGCGGTGAGACGGGTGGCACAGGCAGCACTGCCACAAATTGCGCCGGGAACTGCGGCAGCGGCCGCTCCGCCAACGTGGGCACCGATTTCAGGGAACGTACCGGTTCCGCCTGTGACGATGGTGGCGAGAGAACATGGGGGGCCGGGCTCGATTCAACTTCCGTGGCCGCCGATGCCGACGAGACCTGCAGAGTGAGATCGCCCGATTGGTTCCAGGACTCGTGCGGCGCCGGTTCGGTTGGCCCGGGCAATTCCCGCGGAACCGGTTTCTTGAAGAACGGAACGGAGGCGCAGCTCCCAAGGGCAAGTACGCCGAAAGCAAGCCAGCGGCACTGTAAGTCACTCATTGCGTACTTCGTCTCGAACCGACCTGCAGGATGTCACCGGCAACCAAGTTGCCCGCGCACTCCATGCTAACATCCGCGAAGACGGGGTGTAGCACGCAATTGCCGCTCCGCCTCCCGATTTCACGAGGAGGCCGCCACCTGTGCGGCGCAGGTAAACTCCCACAGCGGAAGCAAGTCTACGGCCCTGGTAACCGCGCGCGACGGGATCGATTCTGCGGCCGCGCTCGCCCGATAGATCCGGCTATTTACCCTCTTTGGCGCTCGGCACGCCCGCACGCGCTCGCTTGGCAACCGAGGCACGTTCGGCGCCGGTAAGCCACAACACGAAGGGCGTAGCAACGTACAAGGAACTGAACGTTCCCACGATGCAGCCGATCAGCAGCGTGAAGCAGAAGGCGTGGATGCCGTCGCCTCCCCAACCGAACAGAACGACCAAGACGATCATCGTCGTCGAGCCCGTCAACAACGTGCGGCTGAGGGTCTGGTTCAGACTGCGATTGGCCATGTCGTACGTCAGTCGCGGACTCTTGCCGCGGACTTCACGAATCCGGTCAAACACCACAATCGTGTCGTTCACCGAATACCCAATCACCGTCAGGATAGCAGCCACGACCGTGAGGTTGATTTTGAATTCCTCGATTCCCGCAAAACTGAACACCGGAGCGAGCCAGGTGCTGGCCGCCACGAAACCGATCGTGATCATGACGTCGTGGATCAGGGCCACCACGGCACCGAGGCCGTAGGTCAGGTGCTGGAAACGAATCCAGATGTAAATAATGATCCCCAACCAGCTGACCACCAGCGCCAGAATGGCCGTGCGCTGCATGCGACCGGCGACCTGGCTGCCGATCTTGCTGGACGAAGGCCAGACGGGTGTCTCGGCAAACCGCTTCGCGAGGTGGTCGAGGAGCACCGTTGTCTGTTCTTCGCTGGCGGGAATTTTCAACGTCCAGTCCTGGAACGCGTTACTCCCGCCAAGTGAGTCAGGATTAGTCAATTCGAAGTACGAAATCGGCGCCTTCAACTCTTCCGCTGCATCATTGATTTCCCCGCGCAGCGTCTCTTCGTTGATGGGATAGGCGAACTTCAGCAGGACTTCGATTTCGGTTTTCACCGCGGGTTCGGCCGGCTTTTCCGCTGGAGGCGCGGCCTCCTTGGCTGCCGGAGGCGCGGCTTCGGGCGGACTGGCGTTGCTCAGCGCTTCCATCTGTTCGCTGCGCGTCACCTCCCCGGTTGCGGCCGGAGCGGGCTGTTCAGGGGTCTTGGGGGCGGCCGTTGGACCGGGAGCGGCCACAGCGTCCGCCACCGGCGACGTGGAAGCTGGCGGATCGGCGTACGCCAGAAGCGGATTGAGCTCATCGGCCCAGGCAACCAGGGTCTCCCGCGTGGCAAACCGCCACGAACTCTGTTTGCCCGCGTCTCCCGCCGGAGCAGCTTTTTCCGCGGCGGGCGGATTGGCTTCGGGCTGCGGCACGGGAGCGGGCGATGGAGCTTGGGGATTGGCAACCGGCGCGTCGCCAGTTCCGGCTTTGCCGCCCGGTGCGTTCGCCTGCGGTGCGCCGGCTTCCGCCTTTGCTTCCGGAACGCTCGGGGGCGCCGCCGCATTCGTACCCGGCTTCTCCGCGGGTGCGGCCGGGGCCGCTACCGAAACTCGCCGTAAGGGGCCGCGTTCCAGCGAATACATGGCGAGTTGGACCTGCCCACCCGACTGCTGAGCGGCCTCCAGGATCGCCCGTTCCAAGTCCTCGACCTGCGGTATCGAGGAATCGACCTTAAAAATCTGGTTCGCGGTACTGCCGCCGACCGTGGCCATTCCCGTGAGTGAGAATTGCTCATTGATGGCCCGGAACTTCTTTGCCAGCGTCTGTCGGACGGTCTCGGTTTCCGTGGGCTGCTGCAGCAACACGTGAACCGAAGTACCGCCATTGAAGTCGATATCAAAAATACCTCGACCGCGCAGCACAACGCAGAAGAGCCCGATGATGATCAACAGGATGGAGCACGCGATGCAGATATACTGCTTGCTGATGAAATCGTAGTTCGGCGACTTGAAGAACTGCATCATCTTCAACTGGGTCAGCCAACGACTGCGTTCACAAATGTCAAAGACCACTCGTGTGCAGAAGATCGCCGTGAACATACTGATCAAGATGCCCAGGATGAGCGTCACAGCGAAGCCGCGTATCTGGTCCGTGCCGATCGCGTAGAGAACCAGAGCAGTGATGATGGTCGTAAGGTTCGAGTCAATGATCGTGACCGTTGCTCGGGAAAAACCATTGCGGATGGCCATGCGCAACGTCGAGCCCTTCTCCATTTCTTCGCGCATCCGTTCGTAGATCAGGACGTTGGCGTCGATCGACATACCCACCGTCAGAACAAGACCGGCGATACCCGGCAGCGTCAGCGCGGCCTTGATCAGGACCATGAGCGCCAGGATAAACAACAGATTGGTGGCCATGGCGACCGAGGCGATAAAACCGGCGAACCGGTAATACCAGCAAACCACCAGGAAGACCAGCGCGAGCGAGATGACCATCGCGAGCTTGCTGCGCTCTATAGTTTCTTTCCCCAGCAAGGGATTAATCGAGTCCGATGCGATGGGGTTCTTGTTGAGCACGACAGGGAGGCTGCCGGCCTGCAGAATGTTGACCAGGAAATCGACTTCTTCCTGCGTAAATTGGCCCGTGATCCGGCCCTGTCCGGTAATACGTTCCTGGATATTGGGGGCGGACAGAAGTTCGTTGTCGAGCACGATGCCGAGTTGTCGATGGAACTGCCCTTCCGGCGCGTTGTTGCCGCTCAAGTCGGAGAACTTTCCGACGCCGACACCTTTCAGGTTGAAATGGATGCAGGGGTTCATGACTTCGTCGTAGCCCCGCGACACGGTCCCCAGGTGAGAGCCGTTCACGTCACAGCCGTCATCTGTCGCCATCAGCACGTCGATTTCGGGTATGCCTTCCTTGCCGGCGTATTCGGCCAGTTCCTGCCGGCGCGTGTCGTCGTCGCGGCCGGTTACGGCCGTCGGAGGCAGTTGCACTAAGTCGCCCGTGCTGGCATTGCGCAACGTGAAGCCGGATACATCCACTTTGAACGGGCGCACGCCACGAATGGTCTTCTGTTCCCGAGCCACGCGGGCCCACAGACCTACGGCCGCCTGGTTATCGCGAATGATGCGTCCCCGCTTGGCGGTGGGGTCCTTGGCCATCTCGGTCGCCAGATTGATGATGTCATCGTGATCGCGCGTGTTGGCCACAATGCGAAATTGCAGGACCCCGGCCGTGCTGATGGTCTTCTTGATCCGGTCCACTTCCCGCTGGTCAACCTCCGGGATGATGATCTCGACTTGCCGCTCGCCGTAGGGCCGAATCACGATTTCCTTGGTACCTGTGGGATTGATTCGGCGCGAAAGCGCCTCAATGAGCGATCCCATCCGGAAGGACGTGTCCACGCCGGGACTCGGCTCGCTTGCTTCCGTTGCCGCTTCGTCCGCGACAACGGCCACGCCTTGTTCCACTTCGTAGATCAGAATCACGCCACCCTGCAGATCGACTCCCAGCTTGATGTCGAAATTGCCGGTCCGCGGACTCCAGGTGCGGCCCACGATTTCGCCCGACAGGACCAGGGTCATCAGAATCAGGCCAATACGCCACGCGTAGTCGGCCATGCGAACGCGACTGGCAATCATGCGGCCAATCACGAAGGGGAGGACGATACCGATCACCAGTACGCCCAGCAGATACAGCGGCGTAAACGACTGGGAGTTGCTGGATACGATTTGACGAAGCAGATGAAACAACATGTTCGCGGATTTCCTAACACTCGTGACCCGGGGCTAGACCATCACAACTCTGTCGCCCCCGGGGTTTACCACACTTCAATTCTGGTACGTTGCTCGGACGTACCCCACGCACCTCAAGACCAGTATTCCGGGGATTCGGCCACCAGCTCACATCGCCCAGCGAAGCCGCAGTGTCCTGTCTCCCGTTCCATGCTCACGACGACTCCTTCTTGTCATCTCCCTCCGCAGCGCTGATGACACGGGAGATCGCACTGCGGAGCACGCGCAATTTCGTGTTATTGCCGTCGTCCACGCGAATGGTCACGTCCTCCGACCCTTTCTGGGCGTTGAGCACCACTCCGTAGATGCCGCCGATCGTGATCACGTGGTCGTTCTTCTTCAGATTCTCCAACATCTGCGACGTCTCGTTGCGTTTGCGCCGCTCGGGTCGGATCAGCAAGAAGTAGAACAGTACCCCGATCACGATGAAGGGAAACCAGGGGCCCAACAGCAATTGCGCGAAGCCGTCCGGTTGTTGCTGGCCTTCAGCGAGGACCACCGCCGAAACCAGGACGTCGAAGGAGCCAAGTTCGTTCATTGCCGGGCCACAAGAAAACAGAAGGAGCTAAACGGCAGTAAATCCGATCCCAGGCATGTCAAGGGATGCGACTTGCCGCCAATTAAAGCCGCAATCATAAGGTCTTGCGCCGCAACGGGCAAGGCCGCCCTCGCGGCAGCCTGCCTCAGCCCACTGGCAGACGAGGCTCCGGCGGCGGCGCGGCAGAAGCGTGATTGTGACTTCGCGGCCAGTGCCGGCACAGCAACGGCGTTTTCGCGGCCTGCGTGTCAATCGGCCGATGAGTGCTGCGCGTCCGACCAACGGGATGTCTTCTCGTCTACAAAACTGGCAAATCGGTCCCGCGAAATGGCGGTGCGCGCATCCGCCAAGAGACGCTGGTAATACGTCAAGTTGTGGGCCGTCAAGAGTATGGGGCCGAGCATTTCGCCGCAGATGAACAGGTGGCGGAGATAGGCCCGGCTGTGGCGACAGGCAGGACACGGACAAGACGCGTCCAGAGGGCGCGGATCCCGTTCGTGCACTGCATTGCGTAGACGAACGGGTCCGGCGTCAGAAAAAGCCATGGCGTTGCGCCCGTTTCGGGTCGGCAATACGCAATCGAACAGGTCCACTCCGCGGCGAATGGCCTCCAGCAAGTCCTGCGGCGTGCCGACTCCCATCAAATAGCGCGGCTTGTCCGCTGGGAGGACGGTACACGTATCGTCCAACACGCGATTTCGATCGGCCGCCGATTCTCCGACGCTCAGACCGCCGATCGCGTAGCCCTCGAATGCCATTTCCGCCAATTGCCGAGCGCACTCCACGCGTAGTCCGGTGTTCAGGCCGCCCTGCACGATCGCGAATTGGGCCTGGTCCGTCCGCCGTGCAGCGTCTTGGGAGCGCCGGGCCCAGCGAACGGTCCGCTCACAGGCGTCGCGAACCACGGCGTCCTCCGCAGGGAGCGGCACAACCTGATCCAGGACCATGGCAATGTCGCTCCCCAACGCCTCTTGAATCTGCACGGCCCGCTCGGGTGACAGTTCAAACAAGCGCCCGTCAATATGGGACCGAAAGACGGCAGCCTCTTCACGAATGGTCGTGTTATGGGCCAGGCTGAAGAGCTGAAAACCACCGCTGTCGGTGAGGATGGGCCCCTCCCAACCCATGAACTGATGGAGGCCCCCCAAGTCGGCCACGACTTCGGCCCCCGGCCGCAGCGCCAAATGGTACGTGTTACCGAGGATCATCTGCGCGCCGGTCGCGCGCAGCATCTCCACGGTCAATCCTTTCACGGTGCCGCGGGTACCGACCGGCATGAAACCCGGCAATTCGACCGCGCCGTGTGGCGTCTGCAGCGTCGAGCGCCGCGCGGCGCTCGATGCATCCGCATGAAGTGTCCGAAAGGCAAACGCACGTGGGGGCATGATGGCCTGGCAGGACCTCGCAGCCTTGCAGCAGTCACACTTCCGGTTCCGGCCAGCGCACTGCCTGCCTGTTATTCACCGCGCAGTTTCAAGCCGAGCTGCGTCAGCTTGTCCCGCACTTCGTTCAGACTCGTGACGCCGAAGTTCTTGCACTCCAGCAAGTCATCGCCCGTTTTGCGGATCAATTCCCCGAGCGTTGTCAGTCCCAGTCTGACCATGCACTTGCGGGCGCGCACGGACAGATTCAGGTCCGCAATCGAACGTTCCAGCAGCGCTTGTTCATCCGGCGACATGCTGCTGACATCGTACGCGGGCTCCACTTCAGATCGCTCGTGCGCGAACTGGCCCAGCGCCAGGCCCTTGGCCGCCAGCATCTCGCGGATCTCATGCAGCGAGGTCTCGCCAAAGTTCTTGCTGGACAGCAACTCCTGCTCGGTCGTTCGCGTCAGGTCGCCAAGCGTACGGACACCCATCTTCTGCAGGCAATTGCGGCTCCTGACCGACAGCTCGAAATCGGTCACGGGAACGCTCAGGATCTGCGACAGCCGATCGTGACGTTTCTGCGCTTCCTCGTCGTAGAACATATCCCGTGAGGCCGCGGAGTCCCTGAGAAACAGCCGCGCCCGCAAGTGATCCGGATAGGCGTCAAGGATGCGTTGGTAGCAGAACTGAGCCCGTTCGTACTTCTGCATGTCCTCGTACATCAGCCCGAGATTCAGCAGAATTCCCACGTGTGTGGGAAAACAGTCCGACGCTTGCCGATAGAGATCCATGGCGGCGTCATCGTTCCCCCGCCGATCGTTTTCCAGAGCGAGGCCAAACAGTGCCCCCGCGTGTCTCTCGTGCGTCTCGACCGCACGTTCGTAGAGCGCTACCACCTCGCCGGGATTACTGCCCAACGCCGCGACCGTCGCTCCACGCTGATACAGATATTCGGCTGTCTGTTCAATGGGGCCGAACAGTTGATCCAGAATGCTCAATGCCCGTCGGGCATCACCCGCATTGCGAACGGCCTCTGCACTTGCCAATGCGCATTGATCGGCATTGTAGCCGGCGATCTTGGCGGCCGTGTAACAATCCAGCGCCTGCGAGTAACTGCCAACGGCGAAATGAGATCTTCCGAGATAAAACTGCGCTACTGCACCGCCGTCCGCCGACGACAACGTCGCGATAGCTGCGGAAAAACGACCCAGCAGATAATAGCAGACCCCCAATCGGACGGCGGCGGCGGGAGTTCGATCCTCGCGCGACTCCAGCTCACCGACGGCATCGCGCAGCACGCCCAATTGCGTGAAGTCCTTCGCGATGGCCTTTGAGAGCCGCAGTATCTCCGCTGGCCCAAAGGTGTTATTGGAAAGCACGATATCCTTGATATCGACATCCGGTGCAGCAACCTGTGACATGCGATTCGCTCCAGTTCCCCATGCGGGCGAGAGATCCTAAGCAACGATCGAGAAACGGCTATCGCCACTGCCTGGTAGCCGTCACGCGCGCGTGATGTTTGCCAGCAGGAACGGAACCGTCGTTTCTCGAACGATGCGAAAGCCAGCGGAGGGAGTCGAACCCTCAACCCCCGCATTACGAATGCGGTGCTCTGCCGATTGAAGCTACGCTGGCGCTCAGTGAAGATAACCGCGGCACGCAAAACGAATTACCGTAAAGAAACGAGCGCCGGGCGTCAATAGTGGCACTTGCCCCAGATCGCGGCGAAGGACGCCCGCCACCACCGCTCACGCGACAACGCACGATTCGGGTGGCAACTCCTGCGCGGCCCGCTATACTGAAAAAGGGGACCTCTGGTGTGCCAAAGACACATTGGCAAACCGGATGGCCAGGGGCAAGGCAACCATCCCGCTGACAACCACCAGAGGTCCCACGGGCCAGACGCGGTTATTCAACAACCTGCGATTCCGATCAGAGAAGTGCTCGCGCCGATTCTCGGCGACTGACGACAGGTTGCTCGCCTGAACGCACACCGCGTGCCACACATCCCTCCACATCGGGACGTTGAACTGTAAGTCGCTGCGCCAAAAATGTTTGGCTATTCCAGACCGTGTCACCGAGGCTCTCTTCGGGATGCGTCGCGGGTCGCCACCACCGAAGTCTGTGGCAGATCGCTACAATCTGCCGGCCCAATGCTGTATCGTTCTTCAGCAGCAATTCCCGGAAGTCGCTGAATCAGGCACCGTGGGCGATGCAGATTCTGGCGTCCCATTGCTCGCCGAGCCAGCCATCGGGAGTGTACAACGTAAGGGGCGGGAGGCAGGAAACCGCCGCCAGGTGTTACGAGAGCACACCATGGTTACGGCAGCACAGCACGTCATCATTGCCCTCAATCCTCGGGCGGGAAGCAGAACGCGGGGGGAATTGGCACAGCAGCTGGCGGAATTGCTGCAGTCGCACGGATTCCACGCCAGCATATCCACGAACGTCGAACAGCTGTGCCTTGAGACCAGACGACTCCGGGCCGCCGGGCAATTGCGGGCCGTGGTCGCCGCAGGAGGCGACGGTACGGCCGCGTTGATAGCACAATCAACCGAACCGGGGATCCCTATGGCGATCCTCCCATTGGGAACGGAGAACCTGTTGGCTAAGGAGTTGGGAGTAACTCGTGATCCTGCACGACTCTGCCAGGCGATTTGCCGGGGGCAAACGCGGCAACTGGACGCCGGACTGGCAGCAGGCCGTCTCTTCCTGCTGATGTTGGGCTGTGGATTTGATGCGGAGGTAGTGCATCGATTGCACGCCACGCGCAAGGGACACATACGGCACCTGGCGTACGCCAAACCGATTCTGGATTGCATCCGTAATTACCAGTACCCGAAACTCCGAGTATATTGCCAATCCGCGCCGAGCGAGCAATCCGGGAAACGGCAGACAGGGATTGCGCCCACGGGGCGGAAAACCGGTTGCTTCATCGCCCGCTGGGTGTTTGTGGCCAACCTGCCGCAATACGCCCTGGGCTTGAAAATGGCTCCGGAGGCGCGCGGAGACGACGGTCAACTGGACGTGTGTGCTTTCCAGCGTGGTTCATTGTGGCATGGATTGCGCTACTTGACGGGCGTCATCACGCGCAGGCATACGATGTGGCGGGATGTAGTTCAATGCCGAGCACTGCGGTTGCGAATCGAAGCAGACGAAGCAGTGCCGTACCAGTTGGACGGCGATCCCGGCGGGTTCTTGCCCGTCGATGTGGAAGTCCTGCCGGGACGATTGACCGTGATCGTGTCGTAAGCGATTAGTCGGCAAAGATCGAGAGACGTTGGTCGTGACAAACAACCCCGCAACGGTGGGTCCCTATCGCTGCGGCCGGGGTGCTCCGCTATTGCTGATTGCCGGACCGTGCGTAATCGAAAGCGAGTCACTGACCCTGGCCATTGCCCGCGAACTCCGCGAAATAGTCGCGGACTTGCCGGTGCAATTGGTGTTCAAAGCGTCCTTTGACAAAGCCAACCGAACGAGCATCGCGGCGTATCGCGGTCCGGGTCTGGTCGAAGGCCTGCGTATTCTCCGCCGCGTGCGCGACGACCTGGGTCTGCCCGTAACGACGGACATTCACGAATCGGCGCAAGCGGCAGCCGCGGCAGAGATCTGCGTCCTGATTCAGATTCCGGCGTTTCTGGCACGACAAACCGATCTCCTGGTAGCCGCCGCGCGCACGGGCCGAGCGGTGCATGTCAAGAAAGGCCAGTTCCTGGCACCCTGGGACATGCAGCATATTGTGGGGAAGTTGGCGGTTTCGGGGTGCGCCGACGTGCTCTTGTGTGAACGCGGCACGTTCTTTGGCTACGGGCGCCTGGTCAATGACATGCGCGCACTGCTGCAGATGCGCGAGTTTGGAGTTCCTGTACTGTTCGACGCGACACACAGCGTGCAGGAACCCGGAGGGCTCGGCGCGGCGACGGGCGGGAATCGTGCCCTGGTGGAGCCTTTGGCGCGGGCGGCAGTGGCCGTCGGTGTCGATGGATTGTTCTTTGAGACGCATCCCCATCCCGATGAAGCCCCCAGCGACGGCCCCAATATGGTACCCTTGAGCCAGTTTCGCATGATGCTGGTCCGAATCCTGAAGCTTCGCGGAGTCGTGGAGAGTTTTGGCGAATGAACCGCTTGACTGCCGTCCTGCTGATGTGCTGCGTCGTTTCCGGATGTGAACGGCCTCGAACACTGGTTCCCAAAGAGCGCCAAGCGACAACGATGGGCAGCAGCCAGTCGGAGCGCGAGCATTTGACAGCCGCTCTGGACTACTTGCAGCGGGCAGACGAATTCGAAGAATCCCAGTCCGGCTTTCAGGTTGCGTATCACCTGAACCGCTGGCTGGACCTGCAGAAAGAACCTTCCACATGGCAACCGGACCCGTTAACTGCCAAGTTGCCTCGGGATGTGCGTAACAGCCGTGAGGTGTCCGACCTCGGTCGCCTGCGATTTACCATCGAAGACGCCCGAGCCGTGCAGGAAGCCGTGTGGCTCAGCCAGATCGCTCATTGGATCTCTCCGCGAACAGCCGACGCGGAACTCGAAGCGTGGATCAGCCAGCATGTCACCGGCGGGGACTCGCTGGAAGCCGAGCAACTGACCGTGGCTCATCGCTTGTTCGATTGGACGGTCCGCAACATTCAGCTCGACGAGTTGCTTCCTTATCCGGCGGACGTTGCCGCTCAACCCACACCGCAGCCCGGGCAGGTAGTCCAGACCGTCGTGCCGCCGCCCCAGCGAGGAATCCCCGGCCCAGGTTACCAGTTCTTCCCTTGGCAGACACTGTTGTATGGCCGCGGCGATTCCTGGCAACGCGCGCGGGTGTTCGTTCTCCTGTGCCGCCAACAGGGTATCGATGCGTTCATGCTGGCCTTTCCAGGCAAGACCACGACGCCGCGCCCGCGTCCCTGGCTGGCAGCCGTGCTGGTGGGTGAACGACTTTACCTTTTCGACCCGCGACTCGGATTGCCCATTTTCGGCGCGGGAGGTCACGGCATCGCGACCCTCGAACAGGTCTTGGCAGATCCTCAGTTGCTTGCCGCTCTGACCCTGGACGATACTCATCGGTATGAGCTCGACCCGGCGGACCTCAAAGAGATCCTCGTGTTGCTGGACGCGTCACCGACCGCCCTTTCCCGCAGAATGAAGGCTGTGGAACAACAGCTCACGGGCAAGTACCGCGTGGCGTTGACGGTCTCGGCGAGCGCCACTGCCGCCAAAACGCAGCGGTGCCGCGGCATTTCGGACGTGGCGCTCTGGAGTGTGCCTTTTGAGACGGAGTGGTACCAGCAGGCGCAAGCAGACCGGAGGGAAAAGGATGATCGGGCAGCGATGGAGCACGAGCTGGAGTTTGGCATCTTCTCGTTGCGCGTCGCGCTTGTCCAAGCTCGGTACCTGCATTTCCGCGGCGAACTGGAAAGCCAAGGGGAGAAGCCGGGAGCCAAAGCGCTGTACCTGCAGTCGCGATTGCCGCAGGAGCAACTGAACGCGTTTACCTCATCGGAGGAGATCCAGAAACAACTGGGATTCACACGTGACAAGGACGTGCGCGACGTGATCTGGCAGGCCCGGCTCAAGTCATCGCAGCACATGATGCAGCAGGCCAAACGCCACGCGACGTACTGGCTGGGACTCGCCCAGTACGACTCGGGCAAGTTTGACGCTGCCGTCGAGTGGTTTGAACGCCGCACGCTGGAAGGTAGTCCCGGCAGTCCGTGGCTCTCCGGTGCACGCTACAACCTGGGGCGCACCTACGAGGCGCTACACGACTTCGAGAAAGCCTGCCGCTGGTACGAGGCGAGTGAACCGTCACCGCAGGAGCACGGCAATCGCCTCCGGGCCCGTTGGCTGCGCCAACGCCAGCCGCGCCCCGCAGGCAATTGACAGCCGGCACCGCCAACACGCGGTAGTAGAACCGGCCGGTGAGGCCCCGCGTGCGACCGTCACTTCCAGCGAAATGCCCGGCCAGTCAGCCGCTCAAACGCGTCCACGTATTTCTCACGAGTCTTTGCGACCACGTCCGCCGGGAGCGCGGGCGGCGGACTGTTCTTGTCCCAGCCGGTCGTTCCCAGCCAATCGCGCACGAACTGCTTGTCAAACGAAGGTTGTGAGCCGCCCGGTCGATACTGCTGCGCGGGCCAGAACCGCGAGCTGTCCGGCGTCAAGACCTCGTCGATGAGGATCAGTTCGCTGCCGCTGCGGCCCCACTCAAACTTGGTGTCCGCGACCAGTATGCCCCGTTCCCGGGCGAAGGCGGCACCCTGGCAGTAGATGTCGATGCTCCGCTGCCGCAGTTCGTGCGCTGTATCAGCACCCACGATTTCCACCATGCGCTCGAAGGATATGTTGATGTCGTGGCCGGTTTCTTCCTTCGTCGCCGGCGTGAACACGGGCTGCTCCAATTGATCGCCCTGTCGCAGGCCCGCGGGCAGGGGGATGCCGCAGATCTGTCCCCGCTCCTGATACTCCTTCCAGGCCGAACCGTCCAAGTACCCCCGTACGACACACTCGATCGGCACAACCTGGCACTTGCGAACCAGCATCGTCCGTCCCTCCAGCGGTTGCCAAGCCACGCCGGCGGGCAAAGGCATCCGTTGCAGGTCAAATGTCAGAATGTGATTCGGAGTATCCAACAGATCAAACCAGAACGCGCTGATCTGGGTCAACACGCGCCCCTTGTCCGGAATCGCCGTGGGCAATACCCAGTCAAAGGCGCTGATCCGATCGCTGCTGACAATCAAGAGCTGGTCCCCCAGGTCATAAATGTCGCGGACCTTTCCGCGGCGCACCGGCAGATCCCCCAATTGCGTCTGGAGTACGGGCTCACTCATGCTATTCCTCCGGCTGTCCACACTAGGGCCTCAGGTAGGGCGTCTTACCACCGGCCGAAGTATAGCAAAGCGGGTTTCCCGCGCGATAGTACTGCGCGAATCCCAATGCCTGAGCCCCGCGACAAAGGGAGATCGGCAGTGCGCACCGGTTGCTGGTACCACGGCCCTGGAGTAGACTCGCCGTGATTCGGGCTCCGCCCGCCCACTACACGACGTTGTACGCTCGTCAAGTGATCAATGGGACAATTGCGTTTCATTGCCTCTCGTTCTGAACACCTCGCCGCGCGAACGGTCGAGTTGGCCTATGTTGCCGGAATTGAGGGAGTCCCCTGGCCGTGTCAGTGCCACACCGAGGGGCAGCCTCCCGGCGAATTAGTCGTCGAGCGTGCATCGGCGGAATCCGGCAACCTCCATTTGCTGTGGTACGCGAAGGGTATCGGCGAAACGGTGATCTCCACCGCCAGCTTGATGGAGCGGCAGCGCCCCTACAATCTGCCGGTGGAATTAGCGCGCGGCACGGTAAACCGCCTGCGGAACCAGATTGCCGATTGGCAGTTGTCCGGATACCAGATTCCGCCGGCGGATGCCGCCGCAATCCGCGAGATCGCGGCGCTCTTCTCGCGGGTCGCCACCAGCCAGGATGTCGCTGCCGCCGAGCGCGATGCTGAACAAGCAATCTGTGATTCCCTGCGGGTCGGACAGCGCCTGGCAGCGGAATGTAGCCGACAGCACCTGGCCGCACGACGGCAGGAAACAGGGCCCCTCTCCGTGTTATTTGGCGGCGTCGTTCCCCCCCAAGCATTGCAGCCACCCCAGGCAGCCTTCGTGAGCGGAGCCTGGAACTCGGTCGCCGTACCGTTCCCGTGGCGCAGCGTGGAGACCAGTCCCGGCCGGTTCGCCTGGGATGCGTGTGATGCGCACATCGAGTGGTGCCTCGGCTGCGGCTTGCGGGTCGTCGGTGGACCTCTCGTGTGCTTGACCCGCAATACCGTCCCCGACTGGCTTCACCTGTGGGAGGACGATTTCGACCATGTGCAGAAACTGCTCCTGCATTTCCTCCATGCCGTCGTGCAGCGATACCGCGGCAAAGTCCACATCTGGAATTGCCTGGGGGGCATCAACGTCCCCGGTTCGCTGACCATCAGCGAAGAGCAGCGTCTGCGTCTGGCGGTAACCGCCATGGAGGAGTTGCGGCGAGTGGACTCGGCCACTCCCGCCATCGTGGCCTTTGACCAGCCTTGGGGTGAGTACTTGTCGGCGGGGGGGCTCGAGTTGTCGCCCCTGCATTTTGCCGACGCCCTGGTGCGGGCCGATTTGGGAATTGCCGGCCTGGGACTCGAACTCAATCTGGGCTACTGGCCGGGCGGCACATTGCCGCGCGACGCCGTGGAACTCAGCCACCAACTGGATCGCTGGAGCCTGCTGGGGATGCCGCTGGTGGTGTTTCTGACCATTCCGAGCAGCGCTGCAACGGCGACACACGCTCGGCTGACCGTGCGTCCGCCCAGCTCACCGGCGCCGCCACCATCACTCGCATCGCAGGAGGTCCAGGCCGCCCAATTCGTGCGGTTGATCCTTTCGAAACCGTTCGTGCAAGGCTTGTTCTGGAACCAATTCTCGGATGCGGGTACGGACTGCGCTCACGGCGGATTATTCGATCCGGCCGGCAATCCGAAGCCCGTCTGTGCTGTGTTTCAGGACATCTTCCAACAGCACTTCGTCTGACACTTCGGTCCGTTGTCCACCGGGCACTCGGCGCGCCGGCCCATCGGCGCTTGCCATCGTCACTGTCGCGAATCACACTGAGGTGGCGACACTGCGTGTCGTCAGGATGGGCTACCGGTGGCTGCTGCCCCGATTCGCTGCACAAGAGCAAAGGGTTTCTACGTGGTTGATGTGATCGTCGTCGGTCGGAGCTTCTCCGTGCGTCCGCTGTGGCAAGTGAACTTCCAGATGGTCTGTCATTCCGCAGTCCTGGGACTCAGCGTCTTCCTGGCCACGCCCCTTGCGGCCGCGGAGGGTGCACCGTCGGAATCACCCGCGACAGAGCCGGTTCCCGTGGATCGTGGCCAACGCGCCATGACCGACCCGGCGGATGTCGATGCGGATTTCGCCTATCAGGGTGAGTTCACCGATGCGGCGAATGTCGCAGCACGAGGCACATGGGGTCTGCAGGTCGTGGCGCTGGGAGACGGCCGCCTGGATGCCGTGTTGTTACGGGGCGGACTGCCCGGCGCCGGGTGGGATGGTCACGCGAAGTATCGCCTTACGGGGCAGCGCGGCACCGAATGGGCCACGCTGGAAGGGGACGGTTACCGCGTGAAACTTACTCCGACCGAAGCCGTCGTGTCAACAGCGGAGAACGCAACCGGCACCACGTTGCCGCGCGTCCACCGCGTCAGCCCGACTCAGGACGCCCCGCCTCCTCCGGCCGCAACCGTGTTGTTCGATGGCCGTTCGACCGACCAACTCCTACAGGCACGCGTGACCCCTGACGGGCTGCTCGAGGTCGGGGCCGTGACCAAGGCTCCCCTGCGGGATTTTCACATGCATGCGGAGTTTCGGACGCCCTACATGCCGTTTGCGCGCGGTCAGGGCCGGGGAAACAGCGGCATCTATATTCAGCAGCGTTACGAGGTGCAAATCCTCGATTCGTTCGGGTTGGAAGGAGTGGAGAACGAGTGCGGCGGCATCTACAAGCAGCGTGCCCCCGATGTCAACATGTGCCTGCCGCCTCTGTCGTGGCAGACCTACGATATCTACTTCACCGCCGCTCGCTGGGATCGCTGTGGCCGAAAGGCATCGCGTGCGCGGATCACCGTTGTGCATAACGGCGTGACCATCCACGACGACTACGCGATCCGTGCCAAGACGGGAGCGGGCAAGGCAGAGGACTGGACGGCTTTGCCGACCCTCTTCCAGAACCACAATAACCCGGTCCGGTTTCGCAATGTCTGGGTCGAGCCGTATGAGCCGGCCGCTCGAGTGCAATACGCGGCGCAGGTGTGCCGAGCAGACGCCCGTGGCAAGCTGCTGCGCGCATGTCTCTCCCGCCACGGACTGCTGCGGTTCCGCCGGCGTTAGGGCGCAGTCAGGAGAGCCGTCGCAGGGCGACGAGGCACATGTCGTCCTCCTGCGACGCGCGGCCCATGTGGGCCCGCACGCTGTCCAGCACCAGCTGGCCAATGATCTCCGGCGTGCCGTCGGACTCTCCAACCAGTTGGCGCAAGCGCTCGATCGAGAAACAGGTGCCTTCGACGTCCATCGCTTCGTTGATGCCATCCGTGTACATCGTGAACGACTCCCCCGGATCAATGGACACGGTGACCTGGTCGTACTGCCGACCGGCGATGATCCCGAGCGGTGGGCCGGCTTCCCGACGACTCGGTTCCAGGATCTTGCCGCCGGCCGTGCGATGCAGGGGAGCCATGTGACCCGCGTTTGCCAGAGTCAGTGTGTGCGTGTCCGGATCGAGCACCGCCATCAGGCACGTCACGAAACGATGCAGGTTGAGCCCACACAGCCGATCGTTGAGGGTGGTCAGCGCTTCCGCAGCATGCGAGGTACTCGCCAGACTGAAGCGCGCTTCGGCCGAGAGCTTGGCCATCAACATGGCGGCAGCGACTCCGTGCCCGACGACATCCGCCAGCAGTATCGCAACGCGACCAGCGGGCAAGCGCACGTAGTCGAAGTAGTCGCCGCCGATGTGATTGGCGGCGCGGTAGTAATCGTAGAAGTCGTACTGCGGCAGGTCGGGACGATTGGTGGGAAGAAAAGCACGTTGGACTTCGCGGGCCAGCGCCAGATCCCGCTCGAACGTGCGCCGCTGCAATGCCTCATCGTGGAGCCTGGCGTTGGCAATGGCAATCGACGCCTGGGACGCGGTGCTGACGAGCAGCTCGAGGTCTTCGTCCTGAAACCGCTGACGCTGGTCCAGTGTGTCGATCTGCAGAATCCCGATTGCTGCCCCGTCGCGATCCAGCAAGGGGGCACACATCACGGAACGGATTCGGAAATCGGCAATGCTCTGGCTCATCTCGAACCGGGCATCAGTCGCTGCATCGGCCGACAGGATCGCTTCTTTGGTCTCCATGACCTGCCGTGCGATCGTGCGACTCACCCGAATCGTCTCGTCCCGGTTGTCCCGGCGCAGCTTGGTCCACCGCGGCACCAGGACTCCCCGGTCGTCCAGCAGGCCTACGAAGCCGCGGTCCGCCTGCACGAAGATACGGAACAGGCTGTCGAGCAACTGGGGCAATACCTCGTCCAACGAGATGGCTCGACTGAGGCTCCGCGTAATTTCGATCAGCGCATTGAGTTTGGCTTCGGCGGACGCGGTCAATTGCGGGCCCGCGCGGCTGGTCACCACGTCGAGCTTCGACATGATGGTCGAACTCAACGCTTCCATGTCATCGACCAGCACGGCGCGCGAACTCGATTCGTCGCTCGTGCAACTGGCGGTCTCCGTCGCTCCGGCAAAAAAAGTGAAGATCACGTCACAGACACGAATTCGGTCACCGTTGACCAGTTGTCGGCGAGCCTCCACGGGCTTTTCGTTGACAAAGGTGCCGTTGCGGCTGTGAAGGTCCTCGATGAAGAACTCCGCCCGATCTGCGTAGATCTTGCAGTGATGGCGGCTGACGGCACCGACATCGATGACGACATCGCAGTCCGGATGGCGCCCCAGCACGTATTGCCCATTCTCCAACGGGTAGCGTGTACCGCTCTCCGGGCCATTTTCGGTTCTGAGCAAGGCCATGCCGTATGCTCCACCACGAGAACACGTGCCGATCCACTTCGGCAACTTCAAAAGACCCGCGAGTGCAGCGGTTTTCGATGTAGGACCACTTGACGGGAAACCGAAGGAGATTCTATTCGCCGTCACGGCGGACCGTCAACCAAGCGACCGGAAGCGCATCGCGCCAGCACGTGCCGCGTCTCGCGACCGATCTTGACCATCGGCGGGAAAGGGCGTAATGTTTCCTTAGTCCTTGGCCCTTGGTGTAACGGTAGCACGACTGACTCTGGATCAGTTAGTTGGGGTTCAAATCCCTGAGGGCCAGCTTCCGCCGGTTGTCGTCCAGTGTGTTCATCAGCAACACGTTGCGACAATCGGCGTGGTTGTTTCTTGACGGGTCGGATCGTCCTGCAGTTCATCAGGTCGGGGCTTTCGCCGCCGTTCGATGATCTCGGCTCCCGTGGGTACCGGATGGCTTCGGGATCGCTTGTAGATGCTGGCCATGGTGTCCTGCCTCTCCGGGGCCTGTCATTTGCCTTTCGATACGGGTCCGTGCGTCTTGGGTAGGGGAAACCCCATTCGCCCCTTCTCGGCCGCCGTGGGCGGAGTCATCAACTGCCGAATGGCGTCAAAGACTACTTTGAATTGGGCGTCGTACTTCCGTTCCAGTTCTTCCAGCTTGCGGGCCAGTTCCTTGTGAGTGGCCAACATCTCCCGAAGTCGCACAAATGCCCGCATGATGGCGATGTTGACTTGAACAGCCCGTTCACTTTTCAAGACACTCGACAGCATCGCGACCCCCTGTTCCGTGAAGGCGTACGGCCGGTACTTGCGGTGCTGACCTCGCTTTAAGGTCACAGATTGTGACCTTAGAAGTTCGTCCGCTTCCTCCCAGGTCAACTGAAACATGAAGTCATCGGGAAAGCGGCTCAGATTTCGCTTGACCGCCTGATTCAATACCTTCGTAGACACACCATACAGCGTGGCCAAGTCCGAATCCAGCATCACTTTGTTTCCACGAATGAACAAGGTGACTTGTTCGATCCGTTCCACGGGAAGGGCCAGTTCTTTGGATGTCATCCGTCACTTGCCTTTCTTTCATGTGGCGTGTGTCTGCGTCATTTGTCGTCCTGCACCAACCGCAGCCCCAGGGTGGCCTGACGCAAATGTGTTAAGGGGGGCAGGCCGGGCAAAAAGTGAACCAAAAAAGCTGTCGCGTTTTTGGTAATGCGGAGGTGGTCAGAAAAACACCGCAAAACCAAAGGACGGACAGCGATGGAATTGTCGACGAAGGAACGTCAACAGCGCAAGTGCAAAAATACGGGAGCGGCACGAAAGGTTCCAGCCGGCCGGGCGAACCGGTCGCGGGACCGAAATTTGACAACTATCGGTGGAAAGGCGAACATTCCTGGGTGCAGAAGCCGCCGCCTTCCGTCGATGGCGTGCGGGCCTCGTACGTGACGTTGGGTGCCTGCTCAGACTCCCGACACCCCATGGGTTCCACTGTTGGTTTTCACCACCGGAGACAAGCCATGTCGAACACATCCAACCGCCGCGAGTTCCTCGGAGCGACGGCCGCCGCGGCAACATTTGTCGGGTCCAGGCTGTACGCGGCCGATGCCCCCGCCAAGCCTGGTCCCAACGAGATGATTAATGTGGCCCTGATTGGCTGCGGTGGTGAGGGAAATGCGGTGATGGATGGGCACCGGCTGTGCCCCGAAGTCCGCACCGTGGCGGTCTGCGACGTCAATGCCGCGCGTCTGGCCGCTGCGAAGAAGAAGTACGGTGATGCGGTGCTGGCGTATCGCGACTATCGCGAACTCCTGGACAACAAGGACATCGATGCGGTGATTGTGGCCACCAACGATCACTGGCACGTACTGGTAACCATCCACGCATGCCAGGCCGGTAAGGATGTGTACGTCGAAAAGCCCCTCGGCACTTCGATCGGCGAAGGTAGGGCTGCCGTGCGGGCCGCCCGCAAGTACCAGCGCATCGTTCAAATCGGCACGCAGCAGCACAACTGGCCGCACTACGCAGAGGCTGCCAAGATCGTCCAGTCGGGCCAACTCGGGGAGATCTCGGAAGTGAAAGTCTGGGACTACGACTATCTCTATCCGGGAATGGGGAACCCGCCGGACACCGACCCACCGCCGGAACTGGATTGGGATTTCTGGTTGGGACCGTCGCCGCAGGTGCCGTACAATCCGAACCGCTACGCGGGACACTACTGGTGGTTCGACTACGCCGGCAGTTGGCCCGTGGATTGGGGCGTGCACCATTACGACATCGTGCACTGGTACCTCGGTGTCCAGGCACCCATTGCCGCCACGGCGCTGGGAGGCTTTTACTGCTTCGAACCCACGAACACGCAGTGGCCCGACACGTTCTCGGGAATCTGTGAATACGGCCCGGGACCGATCGCCAAGAAGGGATTTGTGCTTCAGTACTCATTCCGCGGTGGTTGTCGGCGCGAGCAGCGATCTCACGGCAAGTGCTTCTACGGGACCGAGGCGTCCCTGATCCTCGATCGCAGCGGGTTTACCGTGACACCGGAAGCTGACCGTCGCAAGAAGAGCGCCGCCACCGCGTCTGTCAAGGAGGTGACGGTCAACAACGCGTTCGACCACGAACCGCCGGGCACGCACGTGAAGAGCCTGCAAGCGCACGCACGCGAGTTCTTGCGCTGCATTCGCGATCGCAGCCAGCCGGCGGCGGACGTCGAGGTTGGCCACCTCGCCACGAATCCGGGACACCTCATGAATATCGCTTGGCGGGTGGGGCGGCGCGTCCAGTGGGATGCCGCCAAGGAACAGGTGGTCGGTGACGATGAGGCGAACGCGCTGGTTACCAAACCTTATCGAGCGCCATGGAAGCTGGATGTCTAAATGGCCTTGCGTGATCTTGGGAACACTCACCGAGCTGTGGGTCTCCCGACCGGTCCACTTCATGAAAACTCCCACGAGTGAGCAACCACAGAGCCACAGAGGAAAACACAAGAGGCGGAACTTACAGCTTGTCAGGTTCGGTCCAAGCGTAATCGTTGCGAAACCACTTGCCTTACTTGTCCTTTCTTCACCCTCTGTGCCTCGGTGGTGAATACTCCAGTTTAGGCGCACAGCCCCCGGCGTGGGATGGTGACGGCTGAATGCTGGCAGTCCTGCGAGACTATGCGGGAACTGCGGTTCGTGCCATCTGGCGAAGACCTGCTGCCAGCCGGACTGTGATTCGATTCCCCGACAGGCAGCGGTCGATCCCCTATTGGTGATGGTGCGTAGACCTCTCCACTCTGGGACGGATCGCTGCGTTGTGGGACGGAGTTCCCCGTGTCATTAATTCGCGTCGCTGCCGTAGCGGTAGTGACAGAGGGGGAACCGAATGAGTCACCCAAAACAGGACAAGCCGCAACCGGCCGGTGACAAGATCCCGGCTAACGACCATTTGCAGTTGCGCCGGCAGTTACTCGAGATGATCCGGCGGAACGAAGAAGAACGGCGACTCAAGTCCAAGTAGCCATCATGTGCCCTTCCCGTTCGGCGTTCGTCCCTCGTACGGGTCGGCGGCAGCCGTTCCCGCGCTGTGCACCCCTGCTGCGCGTCGCGGTCGGTACGTTGAGTCTGATCGTGTTCGCGCATACGGTTTCGGCACCGATCCTGGCCAACGACCCGACCACGTCGTGGCTGATTTCGATGGGTCTCCAGCCCCAGACTCCACACCCGGCAGTGGTGCGAATCACGGCTGCCGAACGGAACAGCTTGGCGCAGGGGTCCGGATGCCTGGTGGCGGTCAGTGAACAACACGGGTTGGTGCTCACGAACTGGCACGTGGTCCGAGACGCCGCCGGACCAATCGCCGTCGTGTTCCCAGATGGTTTTCGCACCGCCGCGCAGGTGCTCAAGGTGGACGAGCAATGGGATCTGGCTGCATTGCTGATCTGGAAACCTCGAGTTTCCCCCCTGGCGCTTTCCGCCATACCGCCGCGACCGGGTGATGTGTTGACCATCGCGGGTTACGGATCACGCGACTATCGGTCGGCATCGGGCCGCTGCACGCAGTATGTGGCCCCCGGTCCGAACCTGCCCTACGAAATGGTGGAAGTGTCGGTTGCGGCTCGGCAAGGCGACTCCGGCGGCCCGATTCTGAACCAACGAGGAGAATTGGCGGGGGTCTTGTTCGGGTCGAGCGGCGGTACGACGTCCGGCAGTTACTGCGGCCGCGTGCGCGGTTTTCTCGCGCCGCTGTGGCCATCCGTCACCCACCCCGGCTCCACCCACGCCATCGCCACAACCACGGCACCGGCGCCGCTTGACTTGCCCACACCGCCTGCGGCTGATGACGTAGCGACCGCCGATGCCCCACCCGTGGCCTCAGCCGGACCGGCCCTCGATCCGAGCGACGTGCCCGTCATTTCCGCCGACTACGGGCCACCTCGTTCCGGCGACCACGCCATCGGTGTGTCGCCAGGTCTTTCAGCTCCAACGAACTCCCCTGACCTGCGGCAATTCATCGGCTATACCCCCTGGGAACAGATCAAGGCCGTGTTGGCAGGGATCGGTTCCATCGTTGTTCTCGCGCGGTGTATGCAGTGGCTCTCGAGCGGCGAGACCAACACGAACGCGGGCCCAAAAAAGTAACGGGCGACACGCAATGGTCGCCCGCGGGATTGGATTGCGGCTGCTGTCGTCGGCGGGGCGAGTGCGCCCTGGCCCAGATCTAAGGAGTGATCGCTCGCACGAAATTGCGCACCGGTTGTCCAACAACGTAAACCTTGGGTCGCACAACGACACCGGGAGCGTAGCGAACGGTTGTGGGGTATGCGACTGCATACGGGGTCACTGCCGGAACGGGAGCCGCGACATAGGGGCGATAGGCAACCACAGGCGCGACGTAGGTAGTGACCGGGATCGGTGCGTAAGCCGCGACCACAGCCGTATCCGGATAGACGGGCGTCATGGGTGGAACGGCTACAACCGGTGCTGGCGCATAGTAGGTCGCGACGGCCGCCGGTGCGTATCCGACGATGACAGGTGCCGGCACCACGGGCCGGTAGACCACGACCGTCTGTCCCGAAACGTAGTTCTGCCGCAGGAGCAGCGCACACAATACGGCAAAAGCGATGCTTATCGTCCTCATACGTACCCTCCCCGACAGGTTGTTTCTCAGTTCCAAACCGTTATTTCAAGTATGGCCGCACTACCGATCGCAGGCAAGTAATTGGCTGTCACAATCAGGGTCGGATGACCGCAAACCAAGGGATCCAGCCCTCAGCCCATCATGTTAGTGGGATCTCGATTTCTGACAATGCAACGGCCCGATGCTCCTCCGCCGAACGATAGCACGCTTCCACGAGTGCCATCGTGCTCAGGTTATCGCGTCCGCTGATTTCGGGTTCGCGTTGTTCTTCCAGCGCACACAACAACTGGGCCATCGGTCCGACGAAGGCGTCGGGAAACCAAACTTCCCGCCAGCGGGGCTGGAACCAGCGGCCAGGATACTGCACCGTAGTGAAGTCGAGTGTGCTGGGGATCGCCTCAGGGTAGCCCGGCCAGCCAATCGTACCGCGCGCGAGTCCGCCCGTACCCTCCACGCGCCAACGAATCGAGATGTCGCTGCCCGTTCCCTCCAGAGCCGGCCCGGTCCAGACGTCGTCCCACGAGGCGGCCCGCATGCCGTCCGCGTATTCCAGAATATACAGACAGATGCCGTCACGATGCGCGAACGTCCGCTCGGTGCGAGGATCCGGCCGCACACTGGCGAAGACGCGTTGCGGATCACCAAACAGGAATCGAAACGCGTCGAGATGGTGAATCGACATGATGCGCAGCGTGACCCACCCCAACCGTTGCTGCCAAGGCATCCAATGCGGTATGGCGCGCATGTCGATTGTGGCGAACACCGGCGTCCCCAAGAGGCCTCGCTCCAGGAGGCACTTGCACGCCCGAATCGACTGGTCATAGCGCATGTTTTGGTTGACCGCCAGCACGATGCCGGCCGCCCGGCACAACTCGACGATTTCACGGGCTTGGGAGTAGTCCACTCCCAGCGGCTTCTGGGCCAGGATGCCGCGAATATGGTCCCTGTTGCGCACGACCTCGCGGATGACCTCGTATTGCACGTCGGGTGGCACCGCCACATCGATCACCTGCAACTGCTGGTCCGCCAACAGTTCTTCGTAGGTCTCATAGCACTTCGGAAGCCGGTGACGGTCGGCGACGGCGCGTGCCCGGTCGGCAGAACGGGAGGCAATGGCCACGGGATTGAAGCCCGCCTGCCGGTACGCCACCAGATGACAGTCGGCCATGATGAAGCCCGCACCAATGCAACCAATTGCCACGTCCCGGCAACGGGGCAATCGCGGCAGGTAGTCCAATTCCAGCTCAGACGGTTGCGTCATGGGTGTACAGGGCCAGTCGCTTTGCAGGATGAGGAGTGCAACTCGCGATGCCGCGTTGATGATAGCGTCGCGCCGACTCAGCAGGTAGTGGCGCACGGCCACGGCTGTGTGAAGTGCCCCCACGGAGGGAATGTTGCCGCGGTAAGGCCGAAACCGTGAATTCTGTTGATGGTCGTCGCGGCTCTTTGGTGCTGAATCTGTTGTACGGAGCGGCTCTTCGGCTCTCGCCTTTCAACCAGCTGTCAGCAGGCGGACTGGGGTATGACGCCACGCTATCTGCCACTGGCGACTGTGGCGGCAGCCCAGTGTCTGGGGATCATCCTCGACTACTACGGTGATTGTTCGCGGACGTGCACGTGCAGCTGTGCTGCGGCCGCCCTCGTCCTATGGGGTCTGCTGCTGCGGTTCCGATTCACGCGACTGGCACTCTGTTCACTGCTCGTGGCCGTCGTGGGGATCAGTGCCGCCTGGCATCACACGTGTTGGCGGCTGTTTTCTGCTGAAGACCTGGGACGGTACGCAGAGGAGATCGCTCGACCCGTTTGCGTGGAAGCGATTGCCGTCACGGCGCCCGTCCATCAGCCGGCCCTGCCGCCTGATCCCATGTGCACGCTGCCACAGCGCGAGAGATCGCAGGTGGAACTGTCCGTCTGCCGCGTGCGCGCGGGACGCGTGTGGCGGCGCGCCACTGGTCGGGCAACATTGGTGGTGGATGGTCGGTTGACGGCCGTCGCAGCGGGTGACCGCCTGCGAGTGTTCGGGATGCTTTGTGCGTTCGTCCCACCGCGCAATCCGGGAGAGCCCGACTTCGCTTCGTATGCGCGCCGCCAGCGCCGTCTGTGCCGCATTACTGTGGGGGCGCCGGCCTGCATTACGCGACTCCCCGAACAGAGTCACTCCAGCGCGACGGTCTGGTTAAGCCGCCTGCGACAACGGGGGGACGTTCTGTTGTGGCAACACGTGGGCGAGACTCACGGCGGACTCGCCGCAGCCCTACTGCTGGGTCTCCGCGAAGAGGTCCAGGCGCAACAGATCGATCAGTTCTTTCGCAGCGGCACGACCCACTTGTTGGCCATCTCGGGACAGCACGTGGCCATACTGGTTTGCGGGCTTCAGCTGCTGCTCAGACTGGGTTGGATGTCACGAAAATGGTCTCTGGCCACCTCGATGGCTTTTGTGGTGGCATACGCCCTGCTCACGGGTTCTCGACCGCCGGTGGTGCGTGCTGCGGTCCTCGTGGTCACGATGTGCTCGGCCAGTTGGCTCGGGCGGCGATCCGATTCACTGAACACGCTGTCATTGGCTGCGATTGTGGTCCTGATGCTGAACCCCACCAGCCTGTTCGACACTGGCGCCCAGCTCTCGTTCGTGGCCGTCGCTTCGTTGATCACGGTTCAGGAAAGATGGCGGTCGCACCCGTCGAGCGACGATCCGATACGGAATCTGATCGCGCGCAGTCGCCCCTGGGCAGTGCGCTTGACGAAGCGATGCCTGCTTGGCGTGTTCCGCCTGCTGGTACTTGCCGCAGCGGTGTGGATGACGACTTTGCCGCTGGTTGTGTACCGGTTTCACCTGGTCAGTTTCGTGGGCCTGTTGGTCAACCCAGTCGTCTGCCTGCCGATGGCGGCAGCGGTTTTCTCCGGATTCGGGGTGTTTCTGTTAGGAGATATCGCGCCCCCCTTGGCCCTCTTGTGCGGCTGGCTCTGTAGCGTCAGTCTGGCCGCGATGGAGAGCTGTCTGGCCGCGTCGCTGCAGTTGCCGTATGGTTACCTCTGGGTGCCGTCCGTGCCTGCGTGGTGGGTCGCGGCATTTTACACCGCGTTCGGCGTCTGGCTGACCGGAAGAGGCCCCGCTCGAGTCCCGCTCTGGTGTCTGACATTTTCCGGCGTCTGGCTTGCCTTTGGCGGACTGCTGGCGTTCAACCCGGAACTGCGAAGGGACTCAGCAAGAGATGCTTTGCAGATCACCTTCGCGTCCTTGGGACACGGTACCAGTGTGCTCATCGAGCTACCTGACGGAAGGAAGCTGCTCTACGATGCCGGACATCAGGGCACTCCGCAGTCCGCGGCAGGGCCGATCTCAGCGCTGTTGTGGTCGCGCGGTATCTGGCGTCTCGACGCCGTCATCCTGTCCCATGCGGACATCGACCATTACAACGCCGTTCCGCAATTGCTCGACCGGTTCCGCGTGGACCACCTGTTTGTGACGCCATCGCTGCTGCAGGGGGAGGGAGCAGCCATCCGCGCATTAAGGGATGCCGTCACAGCGGCCCGGTTGCCGGTGACCGAACTGGCCGCACCGGCCTGTCTTTGGCGGAGCGGCACCGATGAACTGCGCGTATTGCACCCGCCGCCGCGGGGAGTTGCCGGCAGCGACAACGCAAACAGCCTGGTGCTGTTCGTGGATTTTCGTGGAAGCCATGTCCTGTTGCCGGGTGATCTGGAAGCCCCCGGTCTGCAGCACCTGTTGGCTTCGAGATCTTTCGACTGCGACGTGGCGATGGCGCCCCATCACGGTTCGGGCCGTAGTGAGCCAGAAGCCTTCGCTGCCTGGGCGCAGCCCGAATGGGTCATCATCAGCGGTGGCACGTGGCGTGACACATCTGCCGCTGCTCGCTCGTTTGGGCGACGCGGGGCGCGCGTCTTCCATACGGCCTACGACGGTGCGATACGCGTCCGTTGCCAAGACGGCGATCTGTACGTCCAGAGTTGGCGACATGCGGCCTGGTGACTGCCCGCGGACGAACCGACATCGGGAACGATCACTGCAGCAGAAACCAGAAATAGCCCACGGCGATGATGAAGGCCGCGACGAGCACTGCGACGGTGGCCACAGCGCGGGCATTGACCTCGTCTTGAGTCAGAACTTGTGACGAGATCCCGTCCGGGAAATCATGCCCGCAGGCATGACACCGGCGATAGAACTGGGGGGCAAAAATCTCGTCGCAAATGGTACACCGCAGCAGCGGCCGTTCACTCGCGATCGGGTCGTGCGGGGCCAAGATCCCCGTGCTGGATGCCGTTGGCCGCAGCGGTGCGGGAGCCACCTGGTAGTCCGCCAAGGGGAACGCGGATCCCGCCGTCTCGCAAACTGGACAACTGCACTGGCGCGACGCGGCGCACCTGGGGCACCGAGGCCAGGCCTCCCACTCCGAATCGGCGGCGATGTAACAGACTTCCTCGGTCATGGTTACCAGCCTATCCGCCCCCCAGCAATTCGCCAATGTGCTGCCGACGGACGTCTGGCGTTACTTTCTCCGCGAGACCGTCTGCAGTAAGCTACCGGCTTGTGCGGGCTGACATCCTCAGCCACTTACGAGACCGGACTTGCCGTACAGCGATCCTGCGCAGCCGTGCCCCGGCACTGGGAGGTGTTTACCATGAGTTGCCTACTGCCTCACGTTCAGACCTGTCGTATCCGGCGTCTGCCGCTCGTTCTCTCGCTCGTTTGTCTGGCGATGTCCCTGAACCCGGCTCCGCCGCTGCGAGCCGAACCATTGCGTGCGTTGCCCGCCGGCCAGTTGCCAGCAGATGAACGTCTGCGACCGCCCAAGGATCTCGACGGGTATTTCCCCTTCTCTCCACCCACTTCGCGAACTCAATGGGAAGCGCGTGCGGCCGAATTGCGGCGCCAAGTCCTGGTGTCGTTGGGCCTCTGGCCCCTGCCGTCCAAGGCGCCGCTCAACGCGGTAGTTCACGGGCGAGTCGACCGTGACGACTACACAGTGGAACGGGCGTTCTTCGAGAGCATGCCGGGATTCTACGTCACCGGCAGTCTGTATCGCCCCAAAGAGAAAGTGGGCAAGCTCCCGGGAGTCCTTTGCCCCCACGGGCATTGGGAAGATGGCAGGTTTCACGATGCCGGTACCGACAAGGTCAAGAAGGAGATCGCCAGCGGCGCGGAGCAGTTCGAGGAAGGCGGTCGTAGTCCCTTGCAGGCGCGCTGCGTGCAACTGGCACGCATGGGTTGCGTCGTATTTCACTATGACATGATCGGATACGCCGACAGCACGCAGATCTCCTTCGAGGTCGCGCATCGTTTCGCGGAACAGAGACCCGAGATGAATGCCGACCAGGACTGGGGGCTGTTCAGTCCCCAAGCCGAATCGCATTTGCAGTCCGTGATGGGCTTGCAGACATTCAACTCCATTCGCGCGCTGGACTTCCTCACATCGCTGCCGGACGTCGATGCCAACCGCATTGGCGTGACGGGAGCCAGCGGAGGAGGAACACAGACATTCATCCTCGCGGCCGTCGATCCGCGTCCCGCCGTCATCTTTCCGGCGGTCATGGTATCCACGGCCATGCAAGGCGGGTGCACCTGCGAGAACGCTTGCGGCCTGCGAATCGACACGGGCAATGTGGAAATCACGGGGCTCTTTGCCCCCAAGCCCGTCGCGATGTCGGCCGCCAACGACTGGACCAAGGAAATGGAGACCAAAGGATATCCGCAGCTTCAGGAACTCTATCGCCTGCTCGACGCACCTGATCACGTGCTGCTCATGGCAGCGCTGCAATTCGACCACAACTACAACCATGTCAGTCGATCGGCGATGTACCACTGGTTCAATCGTCACTTGGGACTGGGACTTGCCGAACCGATCGCGGAGCGGGACTACCACCGCTTGAGCCGTGAGGAAATGACGGTGTGGGGTGGCACGCATCCCCAACCCGCCGGTGGTCCGGATTTTGAACGGCAACTCCTGCGCTGGTGGACTCAGGACAGCAGTCAACAACTAGCAAGCCAATTGCCGAAGGATGCCGCAACACTGGAGGCGTATCGCGAAGCGGTCGGCGGAGCCTGGCACGCCGTGCTGCAAATTGATCCACCCGCATCGGAGGATCTGATATTCAGTGAGTCGGCGCGGCGGCACGGCGACGGTTTTGATGCCATTGCGGGGTTGCTGAGAAACGCCCGCGCGCATCACGAACTCCCGGTGCTGGTGCTGCAGCCAACTTCCTCGAAGCCATGGACCGTAGTCTGGCTCCATCCCCAGGGTAAGGCGGGACTCTTGGAGGCCGATGGTTCCCCCAAATCCGAGGTGCGCCGCCTCCTGGCTGCGGGAGCAAGCGTGCTGGGTGTCGACCTCCTTCACCAGGGTGAGTTTCTTGCCGATGGCAAGCCCTTGGAGAAGACTCCCCGCGTCGCCAACAAACGGGAAGCAGCCGCCTACACCTACGGCTACAACCGCACTGTCTTTGCGCAACGCGCGCAGGATGTGCTAACCGTCCTCGCGCATGTCGCGCACCGCGGCGGCGAGTCCCAACGGGTTGATTTGGTGGGGTTGGAGGGTGCCGGTCTATGGGCCGCAACCGCTCGAAGCCAAACGCACGATGTCATCCGCCGCGCCGCCATCGACACACAGGGTTTCCGTTTCGGCACAGTCCCCGACATCCGACACCCGGACTTCCTGCCCGGAGGTGCGAAGTACGGAGATACACCCGGCTTGGTGTCGGTGGCCAAGCCAGCGCCTTTGTGGCTTGCCGGCGAAACCGAACCAGCCGTCGTTGTCGCGGCTTATCGAGCAGCCGGTGCCCTCGACCAGTTACACTTGTCAGAAGAGGCGGCAGACCAGCGCGTGGCTGCCGCCGTTTCGTGGCTGCTCGCCGAATGAACGCCGCTGTGGCTCCCGTTGGTGCCCAGATCTCCCGTTCGACGGAGATTACGGTCGGGCAATAGCGCGCCGTGCATGCGGTCCACGACTGGCACAAGGAGCGGCCGCGTGTACCCAGCGCACTACCAACGCCTCGATTTCACGTTCCAATCTGGACTGGAACTCAAGGAAGGCATCCAAATCCACACGGATTTGTCCGAGGCCGGCATCTTCGTGCAAGACGATGCGTGCGGATGGCTGTGACTGCTGGGTCATGAGCGTGGTGGATCTCCCGAAAAGGAACATGCACACCCGGCAGGCCACGGTACGAGTGGGCGGCACCCCGCCGCGGTGTTTGTTCCCTTCTCTCTTTCTACTATTTGAGACGCGGTTTGTGACGGTTTTGTTCGCCCCACGTGAATATTTCGCCTCACCCACCCGGCGATTCAGATCCACCATCGAACCGGTGGGAGAATCTTGGGCAGGTGCAATACCCGCAGCCATGTGCCGGCACGTCCACCGGCCGGCGGAGCCAGCCACAACCAGTTTCCGCAGACCCGCCACATCCCCCATTCTTCCGCCGCACCGCCAGTTGATTTGACCTTGTGGAAACAGCCACTTCTGGGTACCCTCCTGCCCCGGTTCGTTCCAGACGGGGGCAGCGTGAGAACCAAGAGCTCCTGCCGGCTCCGTCGCATCTCAACTCGTCCGAGCACTCCTGCAAATAAGGCGTTTCGCCGTGAGCGTGTTGACCATGCGAACCGCGTTGTTCGGCATCGTCGTGGCCGTCATGGCCGGGTGGATGGCCACCGCAACCGGCTGCAAGATGGCCGCGGATGGGCAGAATGTGCAAGGTGTCGCGCTCTATCAGCAAGGTCAGTATCAGGCGGCAATGCAGGAGTTTCAGAAGGCACTGGCCAACGACCCCAAGAACGCGGATGCTTATTACAACTTGGCCGCCACCACGCACCGCATGGGAGTTCAGAAGTCGGATCAACAGATGCTGGCGCAAGCCGAGACGCTGTACAACCAATGTTTGGACCTGAACGCCAATCACAATGAGTGTTATCGCGGGCTGGCGGTATTGTTGGGTGACACGGGGCGACAGGATCGCGCCTTCAGCCTGATCAAGAACTGGGCGGCCGCTAATCCGACCTCCTCTGATGCGCGGATTGAGCTGGCACGTCTCTACGAAGAAACGAATGATCTGAATTCAGCCCAGGTGCATCTCAACGCTGCGATCATGGCTGATCAGAACAACGCACGAGCCTGGGCAGCCCTTGGTCGGCTGCGGGAGCGCACGGGCGACAGTCAACAAGCTCTCGCCAACTACCAGCGGTCCCTCAGTCTGAACGGCGCACAGGCGGCTATCGCGGACCGAGTGGCTGCGCTGAGTCGGTCGTTGCAGGGTACAACCGAGGGAACTCGGACCGTCACGACCCCGACGGCTCCCTTGCGCTGAGTGCCGTTTCAGGACTGGTCTGCAGCGGCGGCCATCTGTGACCGGCCAGCGCGTGCGCGGCCGGGAATCCGCCCCAACTCCTCGGCAACTGGCCGACGATCGCTCCGGCTCGGCCTCCTTCTCAGGTCCCGCTCGACAGCGTAAAATCTCTGGCTAAATGGGCCGAATGGGAGTCGTATCTGAGGGGATGGACATGGCAACGAACGACGTGGCGGATCGCGTTTACAACTTTTCGGCGGGACCAGCGGTCATGCCGGTCCCCGTTCTGCAACAAATGCAGCGCGAGCTGCTGATTCTGCCGGGATGCGGTGCGTCGATCATGGAGATCAGTCATCGCAGCAAGCAGTTCGAAGCCCTGCATCAGGACGCGCAGCAGCGGTTGCGCGCGCTGTTGTCGATACCGGACCGATACAAGATCCTCTTCCTCCAGGGCGGTTCCCGGCTGCAGTTCTCGATGATTCCGATGAATCTTCTGCGGGGCACGGGCCGGACGGCAGACTACATCCTGACGGGATCGTGGGGTAAGAGTGCCAAGGTCGAGGCGGACAAGGAAGGCCAGACTCGAGCGCTATGGGACGGCAAGGCCACGAATTACGACCGCCTGCCGGGAGCCGCAGAACTGCAGATCAATCCGGGCGCAGCCTATGTACACATTACCTCCAACGAAACCATCGAGGGCGTGCAGTTCGCGGAGGAACCACAAACCGGTGACGTGCCGCTGGTCTGCGATGCCTCCTCCGATTTCCTTTCCCGGCCGCTCCCTCTAGAGCGATACGGTGTTCTCTACGCGTGCGCCCAGAAGAACGCGGGGCCGGCAGGGCTGACGATTGTCATTATTCGCGACGATTTGCTGGAACGCAGCCGCGACGAACTTCCGGGCTACCTGAACTACCGCGTGCACGCAGAACACGACTCGCTCTGGAATACGCCCTGTACGATCGGAATTTATGCCTTTGGATTGATCACCCGCTGGTTACAGGAGGAGATCGGTGGGCTGCAGAACATGCGGCGCCGCAATGAAGAGAAAGCGAAGTTGCTCTATGACGTGCTGGATACCAGCGGCGATTTCTACCGGGGACACTCCCAGCCTGCGTGCCGCTCGAAGATGAACGTCACCTTCCGCTTGCCCAATGCCGAACTCGAGAAGGCTTTCCTGAGCGAGGCGGCGAAGAGGCGGCTTGACGGCCTGAAGGGACACCGCAGTGTAGGCGGGATCCGTGCATCGATCTACAACGCGATGCCGCTCGAAGGCGTGACTTGCCTGCGCGACTTCATGATCGAGTTCCGCAACCGGCACGCCGAGTAGCCTGCGCCTGCAGCCGCCCGATTCCCGTACCTCCCCGTTCGTTGACTTGTTGAGAGGAAACTGACTATGCATCGCGTCATCGTACTGGATAAGCTCTCACCAGAAGGGCTGGAGAAACTCAAGAACGCCCCGGGCATCGAGTTCGATGTACGCACGGGTCTGAAGGGAAACGATCTGCGACAGGCATTGCAGGACTATGACGGCGCGATTTGTCGCAGCGGCGTGAAGATCACCGCCGAGGCACTCGAGGGCAACCGGCGGTTGCGGGCCATCGTGCGGGCAGGAGTGGGCACCGACAACATTGACCGCAAGGCAGCGACGCGCCTGGGAATCGTGGTCATGAACACTCCGACGGGCAATACGCTGAGCACTGCGGAACATGCGTTCGCTCTGATGTTGGCGCTGTCGCGCAGCGTGGCGCCGGCACACCAGAGCCTCGTCGAGGGGAAGTGGGAGCGTAACAAATACATGGGAACTCAATTGGCCGACAAGACACTGGGTGTCGTCGGCTTGGGACGCATCGGTCGCGAAGTCGCGACACGGGCTTTGGCGTTTCAGATGCGCGTGATCGCTTACGATCCGTTCGTCTCGGCTGAACAAGCGGCCAAGTTGGGGATCGAATGGTCCGACAGCGTCCGCGGAATGCTGCCCCGAGTTGATTACCTGACGGTGCACACTCCGCTCACCCCGGAAACGGAGAATCTGATTGGCTTCCCGGAACTTGACCTGCTGAAGCCGGGCGTGCGTTTGGTCAATTGCGCTCGTGGCGGAATATACAATGAGGAGGCGTTGGTAGAGGGCCTCAAGAGCGGGAAGATCGCCGGAGTGGCGCTGGATGTGTACCGCGAGGAGCCCTGCACCAACAGTCCGCTGTTCCACACGCCCGGTGCGCTTTGCACTCCCCACTTGGGAGCCAGCACCGAGGAGGCCCAGACCCAGGTGGCCGTAGAGGCGGTGGAACTCCTGGTCAACTATCTCACGACGGGCGAGATCCGGCATGCGGTGAACGTGGCGGCCATTGATCCCAAGACACTGGAAGCGCTCCGCGGCTATTTGGACGTTGCCTATCGCCTGGGCCGGCTGCTCGCCCAGTGGCACAGTGGCGGCGCCGCCCAGTGTGTGCTGAATTACCGGGGCGAGGTGGCCAAGCGGGACACCCGTTTGCTAACTGCCGCGTTCTGTGCCGGTCTGCTGGAAGGCGCGATGGAAGAGGAAGTCAACATCGTCAATGCGGAAGTTCTCTTGCGCGAGCGCGGAGTCGAGATCGTCGAGGAGTCGCGCACCGACATGGGGACTTTCAGCTCATCCATGACCGCCGAGTTGATGAGCGATCGCGGGAAGTTCTCCGCTGGTGGCACCCTGTTCGGCACAAACATGCCGCGTTTGATTCGCTTGAATGACTACCGCCTCGAAGCCTACCTCGATGGCAATCTGGTCATTGTGACGCACGCGGATGTGCCGGGGATCATCGGAACGATGGGCACAGTTTTCGGCCGACACCAGGTCAACATCGCCCAGATGGCGGTCGGTCGAGCAGGAGCGGCACCGGGGGGTGACGCCATCGGCGTGCTGAACCTGGACGATCCACCCACGCCGGAAGCGGTGGGAGAACTGTCGCAGCACGAGCACATCCGCAGCGTGAAGACGATTCAACTGCCGGCGCGAGGTGAGCTGCCGCGCTGGCTGCAGAGTTAGCCTTCTCCTTCGACTGTGGGCCGCGTGAAGTGCGGGCTCTGGCTGAAAAATTCCACCGGGTTTGTGTAGACGATGCGCCGAATCAGTGACTCGGAGTGCCGTCTCCGCCGCATTTCCAGGATGAAATCCCGCACCGCGGTGGGTCGCGACGGCCCCCAGTCGCCGGAGGAGTTCACCATCAATCGCTCCGGACCGTAGCGTTCCACCATATCCGCGGCGCGCTGCGGGGTACACTTCGTCAGCGGATAGAGCGTCATGCCGGCCCAGAAACCCTTGTCGCGTGCCAGCCGAATCGTGTGCTCCTCAACGTGGTCAATCAGCACCCGCTCCGGTCGTAGGCGTCGATCGTCAACGAGCATATCCAGAATCATGCGCGTTCCGCACAGCTTATCGACCAGATGCGGCGTGTGAATCAGGATCAGTTGGTGGTGCTGGACCGCCAGTTCCTTGTGTTCCAGAAACACAACCGCTTCGTTCCGCGTGTTCTTGTTCAGGCCGATTTCGCCGATGCCCAACACATTGGGTCGCGGGAGGAATTCCGGGAGGAAGGCGAGCACTTCTCGCGACAAGCCGATGTTCTCCGCCTCTTTCGCGTTGACGCACAGCCAGCTGTAGTGCTGAATACCGTACTTCGCTGCCCGTGCGGGTTCGAACTCCGTGAGTTGCCGGAAGTAGTCGCGAAAGGACTCGGCACTCAAGCGATCCAAGCCGGGCCAGAAGGCGGGCTCACTGACCGCAATGCAGTCCATGCGTGCCAGGGCTTCGTAATCGTCTGTTGTCCGCGACAACATGTGTACGTGCGGATCGATGAAGTGCACATCGAACTCCTTCGCTGCAGACCAGCGCGAGGTAGGTTACCGTTGGGTGTCAATCTCGAACCGCTGCCGCCAATCGTCGAGGTAGGGCAACGAGAGCACCTGTTGTGCGCGCTCCGTTCGGTGTGGACCTGATTCCCGAAGCAGATCCAGGATGGCATCGATTTGCTGGCGGCGGATGTCGTCGGCCACCGAGCCCGCGGCCCGGTCGAGTCGATCCAGGGCAGCGGCCAGTTCCAGCAGTTTCGCGCGCACCTCGAGAAATTCCCGGTCGAGAACCTCAATAGCGGTCAGGGATCTGAGCATGGCATCCGTCCTGTGCGATCACGTGAGTGGGCGGCGATGTTTCAAGTGTCTTGCCTTGCGGGGAGGAAATCAAGCCGTACCCTGGCAGGGGCTGACCGCCCGCGCAGATTCCGTCAGCAGCGTGCCCCAATGGCGGCCTTCCTCGGCGCGTCCGAGTTGAAGCCCCACGGAGACGGGGTAACGGCGCCGGGGCCCCGCGTCGGAGTAATCGACACGATCCGCACAAAACGGTTCAGCTGTGGAAAACTAGGGAAAACCTGCCGGGAATCAAGCCTTGCGCGGCGTCGCGAACGGTGCGCGCAGGAAAACTTGATCGGAGTTCCGTACGACAGGGGGCGTGTCGCCGTGAGCGGTTTGGAAACCACCTTCGCACATCTGACCAGGACCGGCAACGAATCGGCGGTCGAATTGTTGATTACCGCGCTCGACTCGCCGGAACGCGAAGTGCAAGCGTTGGCGGTGCGAGCGATTCTGCAGCGCAACAACATTGTCGGCAAGCGAGAGCTCGTGCGGCGTTGGCGTCAGTTGCCTGAGCGGTTTCGCGCGATGATTGCCGAACGGCCAGGCCGTGTTTCCGGGGCGGCCCGCGATTCGATTCTCGGCGCCGACGTGCAACTCCGCGATTGTGGCTGCGAAGTGGCGCTGGGGACACGCGACCACGACCTCATTCCCGTACTTGTCAGCGCCGTGGAGGACAAGAACAACTCGCAGGCCGAGAAGGCAGCACAAACGTTGTTGGCGCTGTGCGAGATGTTGCAGGAGGACCTGAGCGTTTCCCGGACGACGTCCAAGGCCCGCGACAGCCGCGCCGTGTTGACGACGATCACACCCGCGGTCGAGGCATCGGTCCGGCGGTTTGAGCACCACCATCGTGGCGATATCCTGGAGGCATTTCTGCTGCTGGCGACGCCGGAGAACCGCCTGCTGCGTGCCATTCTCGAAGACCCCCACCATCGCGCGTACCTGTCCTGCATTTCCCTGTTGAGTCAAAGCCCCCGGCCGGCCGTGATGAACCTCGTGCTCAGTTACCTGCACGACCCGCAGGCGCCGAGCGCCATTCATCATGTCTTGGCGCGCCGGCGGGACATCCCCTTCCTGCGTTTGTTGCTCAGGCAGGTCGGAAGCGATATGTCTCCCGAAGTGCGCGCCAATCTGCGTCGCGTAAAGTCGATCAGCTGGCTCCGCGGCGAGCAGGCCAGCCTTCAGGCTCTGAACGACGAGGAACAGACCAACGTCGTGCATCTGACGATGGCTTCGGGACTGGACCGCTTGCACTCGTTCGCCGTGCTCCGCCATTTGTTGCTCCACGGCCAACTGAACTGCCGCCGTGCCGCAGTGGATGCGCTGAGTGAATTCCGCGGAGCCGAGGCCAACTCGCTCGTCATGCAACTGATTCAGGACGAAGACCCTGTGACTCGCGCGCGGGCCGTTGCGCAGCTGCGCGAACGCGGTATTCCGGGGGCGCTGACGACGCTGATCGTCCTGCTCGACACCTCGGAACCGCTGGTACAAGAGGCCGCGAGCAAAAGCCTCTCCGAGTTCCAATTCCGGCGGTTCTATGACGCGTTCGATCACATGGACGAAGCCACTCGACGGAACGCGGGATCGTTGGTGCGCCGCGTCGACGACCGAGCGATCGAACTGCTTGCGCGCGAATTGCGGGCACCCACACGCGTACGCCGTCTCCGAGCCATCGAGATGGCGGTAGCGATGGACGCTACCGCGCAGGTGGAGTCCGTGCTGATCGAACTATTGTCCGGTGATGACCAGCGGGTCCGCACGGAAGTCCTGCACGCGCTGGCCAGCCAGGGATCGCCGCAGTCGAAGGAGGCGCTGCGGGAACGTCTCGCCGACGAGAGCGCGATCATCGCACAAGCTGCGGAAGCCGCCTTGCGAGCCATGGCCGAAATGGAGCTGACACGGGGTCCAGTGCCCGTCGCTCCTTCCGCCATCGCGGGCAAAATCGGCCAAGGCCCGCCCTGCTCGGAGGTCGTCGCATGATGGTGGTTAACCCCTTGATCGCCGAAGGTCTCAGCCGCGTAGTATCGTTCTCGGAGCGTGTCCGTCGCGGTGCTTCCGCGCGGTTCGATTGGGAGTTCATCGCCGGTGTGACGCTGGGACTGGCAATCGCGGCGGCCGTAGCGTTCTGGCTCACACACCTGGGATTGGCCTACGTCGAACGGCGCCGGCACAGTCCGCTACGGCTATTTCACGAACTCTGCCATGCTCACGGTCTCAACCGCATGGAAGTGCAGGTGCTGCTGCAACTCGCCCGCACCCGGCAGTTGGCGCAACCTGCGGCCGTATTCCTCGATCCCAATCATCTCGACGCGCGACGATTGCATGGCTCGCTCAAGCCACAGGCGGCCGAGGTGGCGGCGCTACGACAACGGCTGTTTGCCGAGCCGAATTAGAATGGCGAATTGCCCCCCGCAGCCGGCGCGGGTGGTTGACGTTCCGGGAGGCCCTCCGCGGCATTTGCCGGAGCGTTCCCGGCCGCATTTCCCGCCTTGTTGGGTGCGGGTCGGGTCCGGAAGCCGTTGGAACTGGCGCCTGAACCCAAGGGTATCGTGCGAACCTCGCGTTTGTATCCGGCCCAAGAGAGAAACTGGTCCAACTGCAGTTTCTCGACCCCTAGCTGTTCGGCAGCCGTGATCATCTTGGTCCAGGCATCCAGTGCCTTGCGATCGGCGGGTGCTTCCCCGAGCACCAGATAGCGGGTGCTGGAGTTGACGTCGCCCGTGACCTCGCCGGTTTCCGTCACCTCGGCATCGATGGTTCCGCCACTGGACGTGATCAAGTTGTGCACGAGTTCGCGATCGCTGCGGCGGTCACCGTTTATGTCCAGCAAGCCAGCCAGGGCGAAATGCACCAGTTCGCCACGCTTCCAGGATGGCGAAAATAACTGGTCGCCGGGCAAAATGGGGTTGGATGGATTATCCTCCACGATGCGGGCTTCCGAGAGGTGCTCGTTCAGCACACGGGTCACCTCGATGCTGGCTTTGCGCTCACTCTGCGCGACACCCGTTTCCTCTTGACCGTACACACTGAACAACGTCTGCCGCCGAAGTCCATCCGCCGTTCCCAGGTCGATCCACACCGTGTTGGACCGCTGGTTGACCCAAGTCACCAGACCATCCGCCGTCTCGAACGACCGCGGTTGCGACGCATCCAGTTTCTTCTTCTGATCGTCAATGGTCTCCTTCATTTTCTTCATCTGGCCCTGCAGCGCTTCGTCGGACTTCTGCACCTTGTCGATGTCCGCCGCGAACTTGGCGAGGTTATTCTTGAACGCAGCCAGCTGATCCTCCTTGTCTTTGGTCAACTTCGCGCGATCCTGTTCATATTGCTGCAGTTGGGCAGCCAAGTCATCCTTCGCTTGCTGCAAGCCGGTCAGAGCTTCCTGCGTGCGTTTCTGCTCGTCGACCTGCATCTGCTTCTTTTCGTTGCTGAGCTGGTTGACCTGATCGGACAGGTTTGTGTTGGCCACGTTACGCGCCCGCAACGCCAGCAGCATGTTGGGGAGCAGGTTGGCATAGTCCAGTTTGTCCTGGGCCAACCCTTCGCCGTAGGTCTTCATGTGCTGCTGGTATTGGTCGTCGATCGTCTTCATGTCAGCATCGCTCAACACGGAGTCGCGCACGGTCTTGAACTCCGCGTCAGCCAGCCGCGAGGCTCCCAGAATGTGCTTTAAGTACTGGACCTTGAAGTTCTCCGTGTTGTAGTTGTCGCGTGCAGCCTTTTCGCTCTCGTCTTTCGCGAGCGCGGTCTTGCGCAGCTCTTCCGATCTGCGGTAGAAGAAGAACGTCGTGACGGCCAACACAACGGTGACCATGACGAAGATGATCAGTGCGATTTGAAGTCCCTGGCTATCCCGACTGGCCATGTTGACAGCTCCGTAACGAGTTCGATCGTGAGTTCACGTTCAGCTCGGCCGCCACGTTCTTGTCATGTCTGCGGCGGCCGGATCGTGCGGTGCGCCGCCTGCGGAAGGCTGTACCCGCGGTCGCTCCGCCTAAGCGCCGGCAAGAGAAGAACCTACGTCGAGTTTAAATAGGGCCGACTCGAGTGTCAACTTTTGCATTTCGCAGGGATTTCTCGATCCAAGCTCCATTCGACGGTTCCTGCCGACGATGCCAGTCACGCCGGTCGCAGCAGTTCGCACGAGATTGACGCTTGACAGTGCCCGGCGGCGGCCTTTAGGATTGATCGCAACCGGATTCGATGGTATCTCCTACCTCCCCATTCCTCTCTGTGCGCCTGTAGTGCCCTGCGCGGTTGTGGCAGCGGTCTCCTTGTTGCCTCGAACCTGTGTAACACCCAAATGAGCCGACAGCGTGTTCTTGCCGGGTTTGCTGACCCAGCGGATGGTCCGTGCCGTGCAGAGGCCGCGCCGAGACCGCCCGTTCCGAGCAGCACGGCTGCCGCGCCCCGCCTTGCGCCAACAACGCTCGCCGGCCAGACCGTATTCGTAGTGGATGCGCTGTCGCTCATCTACCAGGTGTTCCACGCGCTGCCCGAGATGACGGGTCCGGCGGGACAACCAGTGGCGGCCGTGCACGGATTTGCGCGAGACGTGTTGGACCTGCTCGAACAGAAGCAGCCGGACTACCTGTTTTGTGCCTTTGACGGGCCGGGAGACGACAATTTCCGGTTGGAACTGTATCCACAATACAAAGCCCAGCGGGCTGCCATGCCCGACGATTTGCAACTGCAATTGGCCCCTATCCGACGACTCTTGACGGCTCTGGGCGTCCCGTGCCTGGAATGCGCGGGCTTCGAGGCAGACGACCTTCTGGCGACGATTGCCCGACAGACTGCCGAGTTGGGCGGCACCTGCTTCCTAGTTACTGCCGACAAGGATTGCCGCCAATTGATCAATGATCGAGTGAAAGTACTCAATCTCCGCAAGGATCATGTAATCGATGCCGCCGCTCTGCAACAAGAATGGGGCGTGCGGCCTGACCAGGCTGTGGATTACCAGTCCCTGGTCGGAGACCCGGTCGATAACGTACCCGGCGTGCCACTCATCGGCCCCAAGCTGGCCAGCGACTTGCTGCAGAAATACGGCACGCTGGAAGCCGTACTCGATCACGCCCACGAGGTCTCCGGCCCCAAGCGGCGCGAGAACCTATTGCGATACCGGGACCAGGCGTTGCTGAGCCGGGCCCTCGTGAGACTGCATGATCGTGTACCGATCGCCATCGAGTGGACGGCTGGCAAGACGGGCCATATCGACCTCGACGCACTCGATGCCATCTGCCGCGAACTCGGTATCCGTCGGTTGGCTGAGCGCGCCCGGGCACTGGGTCGCGGTTCGGCTCGGCAGACACAAGCCGAAACCAGCAGCACTCCAAGCGCGGCTGCCAGCTACCAGACCGTCACGAGTATGGCGCAGTTGCGGCAACTGGTGGCGATCATGTGTGACCAGCCGCTCGTGTCATTCGACACGGAGACCACCTCGACCAGTCCCCGTTTCGCCGAACTCGTGGGTTGTTCTTTTGGCTGGCAGGACGGCTGCGCCTGGTACGTACCCGTACGTGCGCCGGCAGGTGAAGTGACGTTGCCGCTGCAGGAAGTCCTGGACGCGTTACGACCGGCGCTGGAGCACGAACGCCCCGCGAAGGTCGGCCAGAATCTGAAGTACGACACGGTCGTTCTGCGCAATTATGGGATTGAGTTGCAGGGATGTGGCTTCGATACGATGGTGGCCGACTACTTGCTGGAGGCCGGCGAACGCAGCCATTCACTCGATGAGCTGGCGCGGCGCTATCTTCAATACCAGACAATTCCCATCAGCCAGTTGATTGGCGCGGGAAGTGGTCAACGCCGGATGGACGAGGTACCCGTCGCGCAAGTGACGCGCTATGCGGCGGAGGACGCCGACGTGGTTTGGCGACTGATGCCCCATCTGCGGCGCAGATTGTCGGACGCCGGTCTGACTGACTTGTTTGACAACCTGGAAATGCCGTTGATCGCCGTGCTGGCGGAGATGGAATTCCAGGGTATCCGCGTGGATGTGCCCCGGCTGCAGCAACTGAGCTGTCGATTCGGCGAGCGGATGACTGCGCTGCAACACGAGATCCACGAACTTGCGGCGACTTCCTTCAATCTGGATTCGCCGCGACAGCTGGCGGCAGTGCTCTTCGAGCAGTTGGGGCTGCCCGTATCCAAACGGACCAAGACGGGCCCCAGCACGGATGCGGAAGTGTTGGCAGACCTGGCTCCTCTCCACCCCTTACCGGCCAAGATTCTGGAATACCGACAACACGCGAAGCTGAAGAGTACCTACGTGGACGCATTGCCGGAGCTGGTCCATCCGTTGACGGGCCGGATCCACACGTCGTTCAAGCAAGACGTCGCGGCCACTGGCCGATTGAGTTCCACTGATCCCAACCTGCAGAACATCCCGGTGCGTACCGCAGCCGGGCGGGAGATTCGCTCCGCATTTCTGCCCGCCGGGCCCGACTGGCTGCTGGTCACCGCGGACTACTCGCAGATCGAACTCCGCGTGCTGGCCCATTTCTCTCAGGACCCGGCACTCCTGCAGGCCTTTGCCCAAGACCAGGACATCCATCAATTGGTGGCCAGTGAGGTGTTTGCCGTGCCGTCGGAGCAGGTGACCGCCGAGATGCGGCGCGTGGCGAAGGCGGTGAACTTCGGCGTCATTTATGGACAGACCGCCTTCGGGCTGGCCAAGACCCTCGGCATCGACAACCACAAGGCGGCCGAGTTCATTGAGCGGTACTTTGCCCGCTATGCCGGTGTGGAGCACTTCATGCGGCAGGTACTGGAGGACAGTCGGCGAAACGGGTATGTTAGCACGATTCTCGGCCGCCGTCGCGCCGTGCACGGTGTGCGCGCCCCCTCCCAGTCGGGTAGCTCACGCGCACGGAACCTGCCTGAACGTATTGCCATCAATACCGTCATTCAAGGATCGGCCGCTGACCTGATCAAACAGGCAATGATCAATGTCTACGGCCGCCTACGGCGTGACTCCTCCCGAGCACGGCTGTTACTGCAAATACACGATGAGTTGGTGCTGGAGATGCCGGCGGATCAGTTGTCCGATTGGGTACCCATCATTGCACAGGAGATGTCCCGTGCCGGTGAACTGAGCGTCCCCTTGAAAGTCGATGTGGAAGCCGGACCGAACTGGGAGGACTGTGAACGGGTCAGTTGAGATCCAGCGGCCGAGGTTATCTGGTGAGGCGGCCAATGGCGAGGCGAGCCGTCACTCTGAGTGGAAGCCGCATGGTGGTGATTGGAATCGTGGGCGGGATCGCGAGCGGCAAGTCAAAGGTGGCGGAGTACCTGCAACAGTGCGGTGCCGCCGTGATTGATGCTGATCGGCTCGGTCACGAGGTCTTGAACGAGCCGGAGGTCCGGCAGTCGCTGGTGCGACGTTGGGGTCACGACATACGGGATGAACAGGGTCAGATCGACCGCCGGGCGGTGGCGCGAATCGTCTTTGCGCCACCTCCTGAAGGGCCGGAATCACTCGCGTTCCTGGAGGAGTTAACTCACCCCCGCATCGGGCAGCGCATGCGAAAGGCGTTGCAGGAGTTGGCCGCGCAACCGGGCCTGCGCGCCGTGGTACTCGACGCGCCCGTGTTGTTTGAGGCCGGTTGGAACAAGTATTGCGATAGAGTCGTTTTTGTGGAGGCACCACGTCACGTCAGATTACAGAGAGCACGCCAGCGCGGGTGGACGGAGAACGAGTTTTCCGCGCGTGAGGCGGCGCAGGAATCCTTGGACATGAAGCGAGAATGTGCCGATTGGGTAATAGACAACTCGAGATCTGCCGACGACACCTACGCGCAGGTCCAGCAGTTCTGGCGCTCTCTCCCGTAAGTCTGCCTGCCGTCCCGGGCGCCCCTGTTTTGCACCCCGCCGCCGATGCCGCGAAACGTCGGCCCGCCTTTCCCTTCAGGAGTTTGGATCGTCATGTCTGGTACGAGAAGCACACGCCAGCGACCTGACCGGCGCAATTCTGCCAGTGAACCGCCCCGCGGGGAACCGTCCAGTGAGACCTTGAATCCCGGCAACGATCTGGGTGCGCTCGACGACGAAAACGAGCCGCTGTCGCTGGCTGAAGAGATCGCCGAAGAGGCCGAACGGGGGGGGGGCGACGACACCGATGAGCGGTACGAGAAGATCAAACAGGGGGAGATCCATATCGCGGAACTGCAGAAGATGAGCATGTCGCAGCTCATCGATGAGGCCCGCAAGGAGAACGTCAAAGATGTCGCGGGGATGAAGAAGCAGGATCTGATCTTCAGGATCCTGAAAGAACGCGTGAAGATGAATGGACTCATGTACGGTGAAGGGACCTTGGAGATCCTGCCGGACGGTTTCGGCTTCCTGCGCAGCCCCGACTACCACTACCTCTCTTGCCCGGACGACATCTACGTCTCTCCCAGCCAGATCCGCCGGTTTGGATTGCAGACAGGCGCAACGGTCTCCGGCCAAATCCGCCCTCCCAAAGAGAACGAACGCTACTTTGCCCTGCTGCGCGTGGAGGCGATCAACTACCAGGACCCGAATCTGCTGGCGGACAAGGTGAGTTTCGACGACCTGACACCGCTGCATCCCGACAAGCGGGTGGTGATGGAAACCACACCCGACGAAACGGCCATGCGGGTGGTGGACCTGATCGCACCGATCGGCTTTGGCCAACGCGGTCTGATCGTCAGCCCACCCCGTGCCGGCAAGACCATCCTCCTGCAGAAAATGGCCAAAGCCGCGCTCAAGAACTACCCGGACGGGTACGTCATCATGCTGCTCATTGACGAACGTCCGGAGGAAGTCACGGACATGGAGCGACAAGTCAAGGGACTCAATTGCGAGGTGATCAGCTCCACGTTCGACGAACCCTCTTCGCGCCACGTGCAGGTGGCCCAGATGGTGCTGGAGAAAGCCAAACGGATGGTGGAATACGGAACGGACGTGATCATCTTCCTCGATTCCATCACGCGTCTGGCACGCGCCTGGAACTCGGAATGCCCTCAGTCCGGCAAGATCCTGTCCGGCGGCCTCGACGCCAATGCGTTGCAGAAGCCCAAGAGCTTCTTCGGTTCGGCCCGCAAGGTCGAGGAAGGTGGTTCGCTGACGATACTCGCCACGGCGCTGATTGACACCGGCAGCAAGATGGACGAGGTGATCTTCGAGGAATTCAAGGGGACCGGCAATCTGGAGATCGTGCTCGACCGGCGTCTGGTCGACAAGCGGATCTGGCCGGCCATCGACATCAACCGCAGCGGCACGCGAAGAGAAGAGATCCTGATGGACCGGGAAGAGCATCGCCGTGTCTGTGTCCTGCGGCGGGTGCTCAATGAAATGAACTCGCCCGATGCCATGGAACTGCTCGTTTCCCGGCTGCAGAAGACCAAATCGAACGCCGAATTCCTGATGAGCATGAACATGAAATGACTCTGGCGGATGCAAGTGACGAACTATGGCCAATGAATTCCAAGGTGACACGTCCACGGCGGCCGACCGGCGTTATGCCGTGGTTGTGTCAAAATACAACGAAACCGTCACGCGCCGCTTGCTTGACGGGGCACTCGAGACGCTGGCAAATCGGGGCGTGGCTGCCGGCGACATCGATGTGGCTTGGGTTCCCGGTGCTTGGGAGATCGCCCTCGTGGCAGACCGATTGGCCCGGTCTCGGTTCTATGCCGCGGTGATCTGCCTGGGTGCCGTGATTCGCGGCGAGACCACTCACGACCAGCACATCAATCGCCAGGTGAGCCTCAGCCTGGGACAAACCGCACTGGAAACAGGTGTTCCGGTGCTATTCGGTGTGCTGACTTGCCAGTCGCTCGAACAGGCTCTCCAGCGCGCGGGCGGAAACGTCGGCAACAAAGGGAGTGAATGCGCGGAAGCGGCCATGGAGATGGCAAGCCTGTTGTCCCGCTTGCCGCGCTGACCGGTGACGAAAACAGACGTGTGTCCGTTGCCCGAAATCCCGTCGCCGCCTATAGTTCGATGATCGACGGATGACCTCCCGCGCACGATCCACAGCACACCAGCCTATGTCCCGCCGCAGCCGAGCTCGCGAAGTTGTTCTGCAGATCCTCTACGAGGATGATCTCAATCCGGCACGCGACCTGAGCGTGAGCGACGACTTTCTGTGCCGGCGCCTGCATCACGACCAGACGCTTGTGGAGTTCGCGCGGCAACTGCTGTCGGGCGTACGGCGCAATCGCGGTGAACTGGACCAACTGCTCGCAGAGCGCGCGGAGAACTGGAGTCTGCGGCGGATGGCGGTTACGGACCGTAATGTTCTGCGGCTCGGCGCGTTCGAGATGCTGTTCACCGATACGCCGGAGCGCGTGGCGATCAATGAAGCCCTGGGACTGGCCAAACGCTACGGAGCACGGCAGTCCTCCCAGTTCGTCAACGGCATCTTGGATCGGCTGCTCCGCGACCGTGGTAGACAGCACTCGTCCTCGCCGGGTGAGACCCGACGTTAGCATTCGCCTCCGGAGTACCAATTGCCATGGGGCTCTTTGACCGCTTCAAGCAGGGCCTGCAGAAGACCGCTCGTCTACTCAACACGGACATCCGCGACCTGTTCAAGCAGCACGGACGACTGGTGGACGAACAGTTCCTCGGCGAATTGTTCGCGATCCTCGTAAGAACCGACATGGGCGCCGGCCCAGCCGCCGAGATTCGCGATGAGGTGCATCGCGAGTTTCGGGGACGAGTCGTGCAGATGACGGAAGTCCTGGACACGATTCGCGCCAAGATCCGCCAGCTCATGGCACAACCAGAGGATGCCTTTCAGCTGGCTCCCGCCGGCCCAACCGTGGTCATGGTGGTCGGCGTGAATGGGTCCGGCAAGACCACGTCGATCGCGAAACTGGCTTACCTTTTCCAGCAGGAAGGGAAGACCGTCGTTCTCGGAGCGGCGGACACCTTTCGCGCCGCCGCAGTCGAGCAGCTCGCCATCTGGTCCAATCGCATCGGCGCCGTACTCGTGAAGGGTGAGCCTCGCAGCGATCCGGCCAGCGTGGCTCACCGCGCCCTTGATCAAGCCATCCAGACCGGTGCGGATCTCTGCATCATTGATACGGCCGGACGATTGCAGACGCAGACCAGCCTGATGCAGCAGCTGGGCAAGATCCGGCGCGTGATCACACGGCAGATTGCCGATGCCCCCCACGAAGTGCTACTGGTCATGGACGCAACCGCTGGACAGAACGGGATCAGCCAAGCCAAAGGTTTCTCGGACGCGGCAGGCTGCACAGGCATCGTTCTGGCGAAACTAGATGGCACCGCCAAGGGGGGGGTCGTCATTCCTATTCGCCAACAATTCAATCTGCCCGTAAAGTTCGTTGGCGTCGGCGAAAAGGTAACCGATCTGGCGCGATTTGACGTGGACGAGTTTGTGCACGCCTTGTTCTCCGAGTTTGACGAAGCGTGATTTCCGATCGGTCGCCAGGCCCCCGTTGGAGTCCTTCCAAATCGACGGTAGGGACTGTGCAAACGACAGAGATTAACGGAATCGGCTGGAAGTCCCGGAATCACTGATCTTTTCGATTCCATCTCCATAACCGCGTCACTTCCGACCAGCCGATACGTCAAATGGGAATGTCGCTCCGAGGCCTGGAACGGATTCCTCGTATGCCGACTCCCGCGCCCCGACCTTCGGGTCCCACTGGAACTGCGCACCGGCATAGGACGGTAGCGTTTTTCGCTACGCACACGGACTGGGAGCACAACGAAAATGGAACTCAGAAGACTCACATTGGCAATTGCGGCGTGCGGCGTTCTTGTTAATTCTGCATTGGGACAAGTAACCTGGCAGACCAATTCACTGCGGCCGGGCACGGCCCGCACTAATGACGTGTCTTACTACGCGGCCGAAGAGGTATCGCCCAGCGACGAGACGGCCACTGCGGAAGCCGACAAGTCTTATGAGGACTCTTGGTCGGGCAAGGGGAGCTGCGATGCCAAGGGCAGCTGCTACCTGTTTGGTCCGGATGAACCGTGGCAGCTATCGTCCGGCGACAACGCACTGGGCGTGCGCGTCGGCGGTTGGGTCGCGGCGGGTTACCACACGAATCCGGAACCATTGTCGCTCGTGTATGGCGACGGGCTGGCATTCCTCGATGTCCCGGACGGCATCCGTCTTCACCAGTCATGGGTATTTGCGGAACGGGCAGCAGCGCGAGATAGCGGTTGGGACTGGGGCTTCCGAACAGATTTACTTTACGGCACGGATGCCCACACGACGCAGGCCTACGGGCAACTGTCCGGCTGGGACGTGGACTGGGACAACGGTGTCTATGGGTGGGCATTGCCCCAGCTCTATGCGGAGATTGCACGCGAGAACCTGTCCATCAAGGCCGGGCATTTCTTCACACCGGCCGGATATGAAGTCGTGGGTGCCACTGGCAACTTCTTCTACAGCCACTCGTTCACGCATTACAACAGCGAACCCTTTACGCACTCCGGTGTGATGGCCACGGCCAACCTGACCGATCGACTTGAAGCTTACGGTGGTTGGGTTGCCGGTTGGGACACGGCGTTTACATCACAAGATGGCGGCAACATGGGTCTAGGTGGATTAGCCTATCAAGCCACCGACGCGATTAAGGTCATCTACATCACCACGATCGGCGACTTGGGCCTTCGTGGCGGCGATGCCTACTACCACGGTTTCGTTGTGGACTTGGCACTTACCGAACGCCTCGGTTGGGTCATTCAAAGTGATCTGCTGTCGGTCGGCGAAACAGATGAACTCGACAAAGGCGTAACGAACTACCTGTTCTACACGATCAACGATTGCTGGAAGGTCGGCATGCGAGCCGAATGGTGGTACAACGGCAACGTCGCGAACAATGTCCCCGACAACACGGAACACACCGCGCTGACGTTCGGCCTGAACTACCGACCTCACGCCAATCTGGTGTTGCGACCCGAAGTGCGATGGAACCGGTCGCAGGACGATCAGTATGACGTCGATCTCTTCGGCATCGACGCAGTTGTGACGTTCTAACCGGGACCGACATCCGCTGTAGACATAGCGTACCGGCCGACGAGTCTTCCGCAGGGTGACTCGTCGGCCGCTCCTGTTGATGCTCATAACCTGCCTGTCGGCGCGGCGCTACCTGCCCGCGGAGCGCGCACGTTGACGTCTTGGCGATTCCCACCTGACAAGCCGGTTCCGCCAGGCCGTGTCTTTGCATAAATAACGTGGCGGTAAGTACATACGATTCAGAATCCGCAATCGATTGTCGAAGGCAAGCGGTTCGGGCACGTTCGTTGCACTATGTCCAACCGCACCTGTTGAAGAAACCGACATGTGAACGATGTGCGCGGTTCTTTCCGCAACGGTCGGCGGCTGTTGCCGACAGCCATCGACCCCAGTTCATAGGGAGGATGTCTGTTCGCTTTGCCTTCGTTGTTCTCGCACAATCGGCAGCTCGAACACGCGTGCACGCATTGTCGGTTCTGCGGCAGACGCGATAACTTGGCTCTTGCCTGGGCCAGAAGGAACCCCAAGGGCTTGGGTAGGTGTCCGCCTCGCCTATCCAAGCCAGGGGTTTTTCTCCGGACGAACGCTGTTCGAGTCGGGCTTGTCGGCTGCACTCCAGCCGACTAGACTCGGAAGTGCCAAGCCGCCCAGGAGACCGCCGACGGATGAAGCTCATCATCGCCATCATTCAGCCGAATAAACTGGAGGATGTCAAAGCCGCCTTGACCGAAGTGGAGGTATTTCGGCTCACGGTCATGGATTGTCAGGGCTTTGGACGGCAGAAAGGGCAAACTGAGGTTTACCGCGGCCACGAGTTCACGGTCAATCTGATGCGCAAGGTGCAGCTGCAGATCGCCGTCAACGAAGACTTCGTGCAGCCCACCATCAATGCGATTCTGAAGGGGGGACGCACGGGGGACAAAGGCCAGGTTGGCGACGGCAAGATCTTTGTCCTGCCGTTGGAAGACTGCATCCGCATTCGCACCGGGGAGCGCGGTTCGGACGCCATCTAGTCCGCCACCCGCCGAAACGCTGCCCATCTCATGGCTGCGCTGTTTGCCACTGCTTGCCTCACGCTCCTAGATCATAGGCTTCTACGAACGGGTTCTTGTTGCGCGGCAGCCATTGGCACAGTGCAATACCCAGGAAATAGAGGCCCGTCAGCGGGACAGCCATGAGCAGCATGCTAATGGGATCCGCGGGCGTCAGTATCATCGAAATGACGAAGATGGCGAGAATCGCAATGCGCCATTTCTCGAGATAAGTCGGTACGCTCAAAATGCCAATGCGATTGAGGAACAGCATCACCAGCGGTAGCTGAAAGGCGATCCCGAATCCCAACGGCAACACGAGGACGAAGCTGATGACCTCGCTGATGCGCAGGTCGGGGTCGATGTTCATCAGCCGATTGAAGCCGAACAGGAACTTGAGTACCGGGCCGAAGGCGAAAAAGAAGGCCAGCGCCGCGCCGGCAATGAAGAGGAGGATGCTGAACGGCAAGAACAAGTGCACGAAGTGCTTCTCGTGCGGATACAAACCGGCCGCCACGAAGATCCAGATCTGATAGAACATGTAAGGGCTTGCCAGAATAATGCCACTCACAAAGGCCGCCTTCATCCAGATCATGAATCCTTCCTGCGGACTCAGCGCCGTGATCCGTTCCTTTGCAGCGCGCCAGAGTCGCACCTTGACCATGCTGGCAGTCAGATCTGTTGTTGCGTCCATCGTTTCCGCCGGGCCGCTGATCGACGGCTTGTCCGCGACCTGCTCCGATGTGCCGGCCAACCGAGCAAGCTCCGCTTTTTCCAGGTAGTACTCCTCTACGACCAGTCCTTGGTCGCGAGCGATCGTCGCGAAGTCGCGCGGCATCTGGCCGGCTGAGCGCTTCTGCATGTCGCTCACAGCCGTGATCGCGTAGTGCTCCTTGAGCGCACTTGTCAGCGGCGCCTGGATCCATTTGACCACCCGGTCCGCTACCAGCAACCCGATCAGGACACCAATCACCAGGCCGACGATGGCGCGGAACAAGGAACCGCGCAACTCCTCCAGATGTTCTCCGAAGGTCATGGTGGTACCGGCAAACAGGTCTTCTTCCGTTGGTTTGGCCATGCTCGTCTCCCGTGGATGCTGGTTCGGGACCTCAAACGGTACAGACTGCCGCCCGACGCCCACGAAGCGGACAGCGGCCAACGCAGGCTTGTCGGGGCGCACGGCAGTGGCTCGGCACCCTAATGGCCGAGCACGTACGGAAGGAAGCTGCCGTACCAGCGGAAGATGCGAGGGCGGTCACCCTGGCGTGCCTGTCATGATAACATCCGCTGCGTGCGGAGGCAATTATTGACGGCAGCGAAGAATGAGGATGTCACAATGGACCGCCTGGAACCGCTGACGGCTCACCGGAGAGACGATTCTCTTGCCGGCAAACGCGGGGCGGCTCACGATGCAATCGCCTGAAGAAGCTCGCGTGCTCGACATCTACCTGCCGTAGACGCAACCATCGGCTGGACTGGGCGGCTTCCGGTGATCAACGAGTCCGCCAGGTTTCCTGATAGGGACGACTGCGAACCGGCTCCGCCAGCGGCTCCTGAAACTCACGTGGTCGGCCACCCACGATGGGAGGTCCAGCCACATTGTCCGCATACGGGTCATGGACCGACGCGCGACTCTGCTGCTGCCGGATGGGACCTGGTGCCGACAGCATGGGTCGTGAAGTGGAACAGCCGCTCACCAGCGTGACGAGAATGAACACGGACGAAAGGGTAAGCGCTCGACTCACAGCATTCGCCTCATCCTGGGCTGACTGGCGAGGTCGCAACGGATTCCATTCAAAGGACACGGATTATAGGACTCAGCGGCCGCGTGTCCAAGCCGATTCCCGCAGGGCGAGTGGACGCCTCTGCTTGCACCACCATCGGCCCCGGGAGGGGATGCACTTGAGACGTCGCAACACATTCTGGGGCCAATTGTTACAGTGAGTCAAGGTATGGCGAATACAACGGCGCACTGTGCCGCTGGATCCGATTGTGACTGCGGGAGCACACGTGCCGGAGACAGCTCCGCACATCCCCCGATGCCGCTGTGCCGATCGCCCCGACCGGGCTATCATGGGGAACGATTCCTTGGAGATGATCCTGGAACTCTCGCCGCTGCGCATCGTCTGCGCCGGCGTGCCTATCAGATCCGTAACACAGGAAACCTCCGGCTGTGACTGAACGCCACCCAACCTCGGACGCACATTTGTCGAAATCCCAGGAAGGCCCGGCTGGCGAGCGTCTGCAAAAGGTACTCGCCGCCGCGGGACTCGGCAGTCGCCGCGAATGTGAGGAACTGATCCAACAGGGACGTGTGGAAGTGGCTGGGTGCGTCGTCGATCAATTGGGCGCTCGCGTTGATCCCCAGACACAGTCGATCCGCGTGGATGGGGTCCCTATCCACGCACCCCGCCGTGTGTACTATGTTGTGAACAAGCCTGTGGGAGTTGTTACGACGAACCGTGATCCCAGTGGTCGGCCACGCGTTGTCGATCTGGTGGAGACGCGCGAACGGGTCTTCGCCGTAGGGCGTCTGGATCGCTCGAGCGAGGGCCTGATCCTGGTCACGAATGACGGCGAGTTGTCCCACCGGCTGACGCATCCCCGGTTTGAAGTCACCAAAGTGTACCGCGCGATTGTGGCCGGACAGCCTTCGGCCGAGGTGATCCAGAAGTTGCGCAAAGGGGTCTACCTGGCGGAGGGAGTGGCCCGCGTCGTGGCCGTTCACGTACGACGCCGTCAGTTGCACAGCGCCGAACTCGAATTGACCTTGCGCGAGGGACGAAATCGGGAGATTCGCCGCATTCTCGCACGCGTGGGACACAAGGTGCTGCAGCTGCGCCGCATTGCCTTTGGCCCGCTGCGGCTGGGCAATCTCCCGCCGGGTGCGGCACGCCGCTTGACACCGGCTGAATTGCGGGAATTGCAGCGCGCAGCGCGTCAGACCGACTCAACTCACGCGCGAGAACCGCGCAGTGCCAACCAGCGGCGGAAGTCCGGGTCGAAGAAGGTCCGCGGTGCAGGCGCAGCCTTGCAGCGACGACCATCGGCGTCTGACGCGCGTCAGAGATCCCGTTCCATATTGGCTGAGGGTTTTGAGGCCAGCCCAACGCCCGCCCCATCCAGGCCGACCAAGAAATCCACGCGGAGGCCCCGACGGTGACCGGCAATCCGTTGCATGCCGCGAATTACGCCGACCAGGCCATCCAACAGAAGGCGACGGTTGTAGCCAACGAGCCGGTGGCACGGGATATCTTTCGACTGCGGATCGCATGCCCCGAAATCGCGCCTCGGATCCTGCCGGGGCAGTTCGTGATGCTCCGGCTGACAGGTACCGATGACCCGCTCATTGGACGCGCTTTTGCGCTGTACGACACCCTTCTGTCTTCGGCCGATATCGCCGAGGGGATCGAGGTGGTCTACCTGGTGAAAGGGAAGTTCACGCGGCGCCTGAGGGGACTCGGCCCCGGCCTGCAGCTCGATATCTGGGGGCCGCTGGGAAACGGCTTCGCGGTTCAGGCTGTGGACCACCTCATCCTGGTCGCCGGAGGCATCGGCCAGACTCCGTTCGTGGCGGTGGCCCAGGAAGCACTAGGTCTGCGCCAATACGGATCACCGCCACGGCAGGCACCCAAGATACCTCGCGTGACTCTCTGTTTTGGAGCGCGCTCGGCCGACCAGTTGGCGGGCGTCGAGGATTTCCAACGGCTGGGAGTGGATGTGCAGGTGGCCACGGAAGACGGCAGCCGCGGGCACTGCGGGCTGGTCACGGACGTTCTGTTGCAGGTCCTGCGCGATACACCCTCTACTCGGAGCATTCTCTGTTGCGGCCCCGAACGCATGATGGAAGCCGTAGCCCGTATCGCCGCGCACGATCGAATCCCGTGTGCGGTGTCCCTCGAATCCCCTATGGCGTGCGGGATTGGGATCTGCTTCTCTTGCGTGGTACGGATCGCGGATGACGCCGGCGCGTGGGACTACCGCCGCAGCTGCGTTGAAGGCCCGGTCTTTGACGCCACCAGGGTACGCTGGTAGCTCCAGGGCTTCGGATGCTCCGAGATTCGCTAGGAACGGGCGGCAGTCTGTTTGGCCACCTTGATGAGCCGCTGCAGCCGAGATTTTGTGCGGCTGGCCTTGTTGCGGTGGATGACTCGCTTCTGGCCGGCTTGATCCAATTTCTGAGCCGCGACGCGAAATTCCGTGTTGGCCTGTTCCAGATTCCCCGAACTCACCGCCTCCCGAACGCGCCGCAATTGCGTCTTGATAGTCGACTTGATCGCTCGGTTGCGCACGCGCCGAGCTTCATTCTGGCGCAGTCGTTTTTGGGCACTTTTCGTGTTTGGCATGGCAGCTCGTCGCTACAAATCGCGGATATTCGGAGTCGCTCGCGTCAGACACTCAGCTTGACTCGCCCAGCGAGCAGCAGGCGAACTACCCTTTATGCCGTATTTCGCGGATCTTGTCCAGACGGGCGGACGCATCTTTATAGCCGGAATCAAGGCTGACGAGCTTTGAAAACAGGGATTCGGCCAGTTCGAGATTGTGAAGCCCGGCAGCCAGGACCCCGGCCCGATACAAGGCGAGCTGTTGGGCGTCCAGCTGTTTGTTGCCGGCACGTTCCGCGGCGCGGCTGAATTGTTCCAAGGCCTTGCTGTATTGCTTCAATCGCTGCCAGCAATCCCCCAATTCCAGAGATGCCAAAATTCGGCGTTCCGGCAGTTTCGCAGCGGCCTCAAGGAAGGGAATGGCCTCCCGGTGCCTGTCGAGTTCCTTCAGTCGCAGCGCCAGCTGGTACTTGATTTCCAGGTCCTGCGGATGCCGCTCGGAGCGCCGCTGGAAGACCTCCCATTCGAACTGGAGCAGTTCGGCGCGCAACGCCGCGGCGTGTTGTTTGTGCTCTTCGGTTGGTTGAGCGTCCGCGCGGTGTTCCGCGTCCGCTAGCTGGCGTTTCTTCCGCAGGACCTCTACGTCCTCGAGCTGTTCCTGGGCGATTACACTCTGGCCGGAGACGATCAGCGCCTTGTTCAGCACGTGTATCGCCTCGCCAAATCGCGTCTCCTCCACGTGCAGCCGGGCCAAGGAAAAGTACGCTTCGAGGTCCGTGGGATGGTTGGCAACGTCCTGCTCCAATTGTTGCCGCGGAGTCAATCGCAGCTCTCGATGACTGGCCTCATCAGTACGTGGCCGCGACGATTCCTCCCCATCCGCCGGCAACGCGGGTCTGGGCAGCGGGTGCCGGTGCCCTTCCGTTCCCGGTTTTCCCCGGTGTCGCGTCTTCTCGATCTGTAATTCCGAGATCATCTTCTGAGCTTCATCGTCCCCTCGCTTGATCTCGTCTACCCGGTTCCAGCAGGCAATGGCCTGATCGTATTGCCCCGTGCGTGCCAGTGACAGAGCACAGTGGCGATTCACGGCGGCGTCTTTGGGATTGGCATCCAGCGCGTTCTTCAAGTAGCGGAGTTCCACATCCGCGAAGCCTGAGGCTGCACAGGCGTCCGCCAGTGATCGCAAGACGGCCACATCCCAAGGGTTCTTGCGCAGCAACGCTGGAGCAAGCCGGAACACGGCTGGCCAATCCTGTTGGGTCGCGGCTTTCTTCAGTGCGCCGCGCCCACCGAAGGACTTCAACCAAGCACCACGCTTGTTGTTGCGATACTTCTTCTGCAGATTCAGCAGCATGGTCTCGACGTACGTTAGGTTACCTGGATCGTTCAACACACACTCCACCAGGATGGAATGCGTATAGTCGTGATCACAGTTCTCCTGTTGCATGAGGCGAGTGCCATGCTCGTGACACTGCTGTAGACGTCGCCGCAGGGCCGGAGAAATCGGTGGCGGGTCCGCAGCCTGCAATTTCTGTGCGGCAGCGACGTCCGGTAGCATGGCGAGACCTCAACAATCAGTCGGGACCGTCCGAATTGGCCGAACCAGCGGCACGCCCTATTTTATCTGCTTCCGTGAGGGAGAACCACGCACCTCATTATCTTGCACTCCCGGCGGGTCATTGCGTGCGCGGGCAACTCACGCTCCAATCGGAGGGAGGATCCTACCATACAACCCGTGTCAATCTGCAGCACACGATGCCGGGGAAACAGATGCCTGGTGCCGATACTCGATCACCCGCGAAGGTCTATCTCGTGGGAGCAGGGCCAGGTGATCCGGGCCTGCTCACACTGCGTGGCGCGGACTGTTTGCGGCGCGCCGATGTCGTACTCTACGACTATCTTGTCAACCCGCAGATTGTGTCGCTGGCACCGCCTTCAGCAGAGCGCATCTGTCTAGGACAGCACGGCCGTTCGCGGTTGTGGACTCAGGACGAAATCAACTCGCGATTGATCGACTGCGTCTCGCAAGGACGCACGGTGGTTCGCTTGAAGAACGGCGATCCGGCTGTATTCGCCCGAGCGGCCGAAGAGACCTCGGCGCTCATCGCCGCACGGATCCCCTTCGAAATCATCCCCGGAATTACCGCGGGATTGGCCGCCGCCAGCTGCGCGGGCATTCCGATCACCCACCGCCAGCGTGCGTCCGCCGTGGCCCTGGTGACCGGCCATGAAGACGATCAGAAGGTCCTCACAACGTTGGACTACGTTTCGCTGGCCCGTTTTCCCGGCACATTGATCTTCTACATGGGTGTGACTGCGGCGCCCATTTGGTCCACCGCGCTGATGGCGGCCGGAAAACCACCGGACACACCGGTAGCGCTCGTCCGCCGCTGCTCACTGCCGGATCAAAAGACGGTGTTCTGTACTTTGGGAGATGTCGATACGCGCATTCGCGACGAACAACTGCGCCCGCCGGTAGTGGTAATGGTCGGATCCGTCGCCACACCAACCTCGGCGGCCAACTGGTTTGAAGGACGGCCACTTTCAGGCCGGCGAATTCTCGTTACGCGTGCGGCACATCAAGCCAGTGAACTGGTGGGCCAGTTGCAGGAACTGGGAGCCGATACCGTCGTGCAGCCGGCGATCGAAATCGCCCCGCCACTCGACTGGGAACCCGTGGATCGCGCCCTCGCGCAGCTACCGCAATTCGACTGGCTCGTATTCTCGAGCGCTAACGGTGTGCGCTACCTGCTGGATCGCCTGCTGGCAGGAGAACGCGATCTGCGAGCGCTGGGCACCGTACGACTGGCGGCCATGGGACCAGGTACCGCCGAGGAACTCGCGCGCTATCGTCTGCGCGCTGATCTCCAGCCCGACACCTACCGTGCCGAGGCACTGGCTGCAGCGCTCGCGCGCAACGCACAGGGTAAGAAGTTCCTGCTGGCGAGAGCCAACCGAGGGCGCGAAGTGCTCGCGTCCGAACTCGAGGCGGCCGGCGGAATCGTGCAACAGATCGTCGTGTACCGCAGCCTGGACTGTACGCACGCCGACTCTCATCTGGTTGAGTCACTGGCGGCAAGCCAAATCGACTACGTCACGGTGACCAGTTCTGCCATTGCGCTCGCATTGCACCGTCTCTTGGGTCGGCAACTCAGCAACACCCGTCTTGTCAGCATCAGCCCGGTTACCTCCCAAGCGCTCCGTGAAGTCGGGCTACCGGTTGCCGTTGAGGCGACGGACTTCACCATGCGGGGGATAATCGACGCGATTCTGCGCGATGTCAACGCTGATAGATCGGCAGATAGGCCTGATCCAGCTGCAGGATCGTCAGATTGCAGGCCGTAACGTAGATGGGACCAATGTTGCCGGCCCAACTTCCGTTGGGTGATTGATCGCTGACGATCTTTTCGTAGAGTTTGTCCCGAAAGGGAGCCCATTCATCTTCGCCCTGGCGGTAGATAACCTGTGCGTAGTAGAGGTACGTGTAGTGCCAGTGCCCGAATGACTGGACGTTGTTGGTGATCGCATGCAGATTCTGTTTGGAGTAGGCCAGCATTTCCGGTACGTGCCGGCTGTCGTAGTCACCCGCGTTATACAATGCGGCCAAGGCCGCGGCGGTAATCGCTGGCCGTGAACTACCCCGATTGCGCGAGCTGTACGAGATGCCACCGTCGGCATTCTTGCAGCGGTAGATGTACTGCTTGGCGTTTTCGATTACCTCTGCCGGTACCGGGATGCCCGCGTTGCGGCATCCGCGCAGTCCCTGCACTTGCGTGATGGTTGTTGAGCCTTCGTCGAAGTTACTGCCGTCCTTCGCGCTGACATACCCCCAGCCGCCAGAAGGCGTCTGCGCTTTACCGCTGAAATCCACGGCTCGCGTCAGAATTTCGATCAGGTCCTGCCTCCGCTCAACATCCTCTTCCTCGCCGAGCACCTGTGACAGGAAGAGCATGGAGAACCCGTGGCCGTACGTGTAGCGGTTGTCTGTCAGCGGATCGCCGATCAGACCATTCGCCCGCGACTTCGTTGTCAGGTAATCCACGGCGCGACGGATGTTCTCGGCGTACGGTCCCTGGGTCGTGGTGGAACCTGAGCAGATCAGAGCGGTCCCCGCCAGTGCGGTCATGGCCGTCGGGTAGTTCCCAGCGTTCCAATGACCCAAGGAGGATTGAGTTGCCGCCACCCACCGCAATCCGCTCTCGATGGAACTGCTCCAGCGAGGATTCTTCCGGGCCGCCTGGGCCGTACAGGATTGCCCGACCACCCAAGCCGAGCCCAGGAGCCCAGCCACGGCAGACCGCAACACCGCACGGCGCGAATACCGTCGAGACACCATTTGCCTCCGTTCTCGGGAACCAGCCAACTTGGGCGCGCTGCGCACCACGAGCCCACTATCGGAACGCTTGTCATCTTAGAACGTGTGGACCGAGCAGTGAATGCACAAATTCCGCGCTCGTCACACCACGCTGGCCTTTGAGCAGCGGCCATCGCATAAGCCTGGCGCGTCTGGAAATCGGAGAATTCAGTTCAATTCCCGCAAAGCAGACCAGCTCAGATAGCCAAGTCCCGCGGCCGATATGGCAAACAGAATGTCCAGCAATGGACTGGCTTGCCCAAAAGGGATTCGGACGACTAGGTCAACTAGGAAAAGTGCAAAAAGGAGGATAGCAATTACCATCCCCGTGAGACACAGAGCCTTCGGCATTCGAAGCATCCTCTGGAATTGCACTGCTAACCCAATGCCCAGCATACACCATGAAAGCTTAGTATAATTCATCCGCTTTCCCTGTCATCTATCTCAGGACGCTTTCCCCGTGCATTACGACACCCCTAAATGGGGTGGTCAACACGCCTATGAACCAGACCCCAGACGGACGGTGGAGCGAGTTTCGTTCGCTTGTGCCGGCAACGCGGAAATGGGCCTACCTCGATAATGCGGCGGTTGCACCTTTGTCGAGTGCAGCGCGGGACGCGATTCGGCGCTGGTCGACGGCCGCCTGCGACGAGGGGGACACAGCTTGGTCGGATTGGGCGCAGGGCGTGGAAACCGTGCGGAAGTTGGCCGCAACACTGATCCAAGCTGCTCCCGAAGAGATCGCGTTCGTGGCCAACACCACCGCAGGCATCACTCTCGTCGCGGAAGGTCTTCCGTGGCAGGTTGGTGACAACGTCGTCGTCTTGGGAAACGAATTCCCGTCCAATCTCTATCCCTGGATGAATCTCGCCGCACGCGGTGTGGAGTGTCGGCGCATTGCGGCGCCGGGGGTAGTAGTGGAAGTGGACCGGATCCTGGCGGCCTGTGACCAGCGGACGCGTCTCATTTCCGCCAGTTGGGTCGGGTACGCGTCCGGTTGGCGACTTGACATTGACGCGTTGGCGCAAGCCGCTCACCGCCGAGGCATCTTGGTCTTGGTGGATGCGATTCAGGCTTTGGGAGTGTTTCCGCTCAACGTTCACAAGACGCCGATTGACTTCCTGGCGGCTGACGGCCACAAATGGCTCATGGGACCTGAAGGAGCGGGACTCTTCTACATTCGACGCGAGCACCTTGAGCGTTTGCGGCCGCTGGGCGTGGGCTGGAACAGCGTTGTCCACGCCCACGACTTCGCGAGAATCGACCTGAACCTGCGTCCCACGGCAGCGCGGTATGAGGGCGGTTCCCAGAATATGTGTGGTGTCCTCGCACTGGGAGCAAGCCTGAAGATGCTGGCCCAATTCGGCCTGGGACCTGACCAATCACCGCTTGCCCAGCGCGTGCTCGAGATCACCGATCTGGCGTGTGATCGTCTCGCGTCGCTCGGCGCCGTAATTCACAGCCAACGAACAGAAAACGAGAGATCCGGGATTGTCGCGTTTGACTTGCCAGGACGCGATCTGCAGCACGAGAAACGACGTTGCCTCGAAGCCGGAATTGTGCTCAGCCTCCGCAACGGCTGGCTGCGGATCAGCCCACATGCCTACGCCAATGACCAGGATATCGCTCGACTTGCCGAAGTACTGCAACAGCCTGGATAGCGCAGGCGGATCTTTCCAGTTGAAACCGCCGGCAAGAACGCCCGGACGTTTCACGCCCGATTGCATCCCGGTACCGTGTCGCCTCAAATGGCCAACGGTAGCCTTGGCGGCCAACCAGTACCGTGCCGCCGGCCGCTCTGATTCCACCGGAAGCCTCGTTTAATGAAGCGGACGTTTCATGACTGAATCGACGATTGGGACCGCGGTCTACACCGGCGCTTTTGACCCCATCACCCTGGGGCATCTGAATGTGATCGAACGCAGCAGCCGGTTCGTCCAACGGCTGGTCGTGGGAGTGGGAATTAACACGGGCAAGAAGCAGCTCTTCTCGCCTGGAGAGCGCGTCGAGTTGGTGCGACAGGCAACGCCTCATCTGCCCAACGTCGAGGTACGGGCATTTTCGGGCTTGGCCGTCGAATTCGTCCGCGCTTGCGGCTCGCGTTTGATGGTGCGCGGCGTCCGCCCCCTGACCGACATCGCGTTCGAATTCACGATGCACATGGGAAACCGCGAACTGGACCCTGAAATCGAGACGATCTTCTTGATGGCGGATGAACAGTACACTCACGTGTCGAGCACGCTCATCAAGGAGATCACGCCGTTGTCGTCGGACGAGAAGCTCGCGAGATTCGTGCCGAAGGTCATTATCCCGTCGCTGCGTGCGAAGCTCGCGGCCACGGCCGGAGGGTGCGAGTAACACGCAACTGAGCCGCAATGAGCCAGAAGGGAACTACCGGCCAACGGCTAGTTCTGTTCGGCACCGTCGTGTGATTTGCGCGGCCGGAGTTGCCGCTGCAGGTAGTGAGCCCGCTCGACGTTGCGATCTGCCGTGTCGAGTTCCATGCCGTGGATCTTCTGCAGATGGGCTGGTTGCGTGTGGATGAACAACTGGTTAATCGTCGGTATCGCCACGTCTTCGATCAGCCCCAGATTGACTCCCATGCGCACACTTGACAGCAGCATCATCGTTTCCTCGCTGCTGATGGTCTGCGCCGTACAGAGAATACCAAACGCGCGACTGACGCGGTCATGAAGGTCTTTCTGGCTCTGCTTGATGAGGAACTCACGGGCGCGCCGCTCATAGTCGATCATCACGGGCACCACGTCGGCTACCTGCCGGATTAGTTCGTCCTCCCGCCGGCCAAGCGTAATCTGATTGCTGATCTGGTAGAAATCACCCATCGCCTGCGACCCTTCGCCGTACAGACCGCGCACGGCCAAGCTGATCTTCTGCAGGCTCCGGAAGACCTTGTCAATCTGCTTGGTGATCACCAGCGCCGGGAGATGCAACATGACGCTCACGCGCATTCCCGTACCCACGTTGGTGGGACAGGCTGTCAGATAGCCCAATCGATCATGAAAGGCGTAAATCACTTTCCGCTCGATCAGATCGTCGATGCGGTTGATCTGCTCCCAGGCGGACTGCAATGCCAAGCCGCTGCTCATCACCTGGAGACGCAGATGATCTTCCTCGTTGACCATGACGCTGAACTTCTCCTCCGCGTCGATCACCACGCCGCGTGGCCCCTCCGCTTCGGACAATTCCCGGCTGATCAACTGCCGTTCCACCAGGAACTGCCGATCGACCGGCGGGAGCGCCTCAACGTCGACATAACTGACATTGGCCAGCTCGTTCGATTCGAGGATCCGTTCCCGCAGCGCGCGGACGACCTTGGCCCGATCCTGCTCTGTGCAACGTCGGACGAACGGATAGTCCGCCAGGTTACGTGCCAGACGAATCCGACTGCTCATGACGATGTCGGACTCCGGCCCGGACCCTCGCAACCATTCCCCACAACGAACTGCCAGCTCTTCAAGGTTCACAACTAGTTCCACCCGTGATGAAGTCGCGGCCCGAACTTGCCGACACCGTTTGCTTGCCGCTGGGCCGGAGTCCTGCGCGCGGCGACACAGGCTGCCAACCGATCAGTCTCCATCTTCGTCCTCCTCAATCGCGCGAATCTGGTCGCGCAGCTGCGACGCACGCTCGTAGTCTTCCTTGCTCACCGCCCGTTCCATCTCTCGCCTCAGGCGAATCAGTTCCGTTCGCCGGTCTGTGCTCTTCGCCACGCGCTTGGGACGCTTGCCCACGTGCGAGTTTTCGCCGTGGATGTTCACCAGTAACGGCTCGAGTTCCTTCTCGAAACTGACATAATCATGCGGACAGCCCAATCGCCCCTGTTGCCGAAATTCGTAGAAAGTGATGCCACACACCGGACACGCGCGTTGGTCGAGTCGCGCAAGTTCCTGAGCGGTCTGTCCCAGCTTCAGTTGCTGGGCCAGAACACCCGCCAATGTGGGAGTACCGGAACTGCCCTTGTCCTCCGCCTGCATCAAGTAGACTCGCGCGCATTCCTCACAGAGGTGCAGTTCCTGCGGTTGGTCGCCTGCCAACTCGGTAATATGAAAAGTGGCAGGCTTTTCACAATTGAGGCACTTCATCGGCATACGTTCACCCACCTTCACTCTGACGCCGCCAACCGGCGGCGCCTCGTCAACGGTCAATCCAGATGAGCTTTCGGAACGAGCGGTAGCCGATCCCTTCGTTTGCCCGCCCGCAACTCCCGTCAGACCCACATCAACGTGCCCGGCAGAACGCCGGCCAAGCGGAGCAGATTCCCGAAAGTCAATTTAGTTCATGACTTACGAAACAGTAGGATTCTATCCCCGGGCGACTCGGTGTCAAGGTTGCCAGATTCCGCGCAAAGGTCATAGGACTTGCTCCCTTCGCCTTATTCTAGTGCACATGCCACCACCGAATCAAACTGTAACGAACCGCCTAGTTCCCCCAGACGCGGTATCTGCAGAAAGCTGTCAACGCACAACGCGCCACCGCTTGCCTTGCCATCTGGTCAGCGAAGATTCCTATTCGAGATGCGGTATCCGGATGCTTCCTGAGGCCATCCGTTGTGACCTCGGTAGGCCATTGATAAGCTTGGAACATGGTACATCAACCTGACTTCGATGCGTATTGCGAGTTGGCCGCCAAGTACCGACTCGTACCCGTGTTCCGTTGCCTCGTGAGTGACGCGCTGACACCGGTGTCGGCCTTCCGTCAGCTGGACCTCGGGGGCAGTGCTTGCCTGTTCGAAAGCGTAGTCGGGGGAGAAAGAGTTGGCCGTTACAGTTTCCTGACTGCCGCCCCGTTCATGGAACTCAGTGCCCGCGGCCATCAGGTGTGCGTACGCACAGCCAATGGCGCCGAGTCGTTTCACTGTCCGGACCCACTGGAAGAACTGCGCCGACGCGTGGCAGCCTATCGGGCCGCACATGTGCCCGGCCTACCGCCGTTCACGGGTGGCGCCGTGGGATATGCCGGCTATGACGTCGTGCGGTATACGGAGTCCCTGCCGAATGCCCCGACCGATGACCGCGGACTGCCCGACTTGAGCTTCGCGTTCTATGACCAGATGGTTGTATTCGACCACATCAACAAGACGTTGTTAGTCATCGCGTTGGCACAGGTAGACGAGGACTGCCCGACGACTCAGGCGGCTTACCAGCGAGCCTGCCAACGCGTGGATCGAATGGTCGCGCAACTGGCCCAGCCTTGTCGCGATCTGCAGTTTGCGGACATCGCCATGAGCGGTGAACCGTGCGTTACCTGGCGCACGAACTTCCGCCGCGAGGATTTTGAACGCGCGGTGGAACGCTGTGTCGAGTACATCCGCGCCGGCGACATTTTCCAGGTTGTGATCAGCCAGCGACTCGATGTGGAAATCCGCAGTGATCCCTTCGAAATCTATCGCACCTTGCGCGTGGTGAATCCCAGCCCTTTCATGTTTTATTTGCGCACGCCGGAAGCTGTCCTGGTGGGGAGCTCTCCCGAGATCATGTGCCGCGTCGTCGATGGCAAGGTGACCGTGCGGCCCTTGGCGGGTACTCGTCGGCGCGGGGAGTCCGACGCGGAAGATGAACGACTGGCAGCGGAACTTCTGGCCGATCCCAAGGAACGCGCTGAACACGTAATGCTGGTTGACCTCGGCCGCAACGACGTCGGCCGCGTGGCCCGGTACGGCACGGTGAGGGTCTCCGATGTCATGGTGATCGAACGCTACAGCCATGTGATGCATATCACATCCAACGTCACCGGTAATCTGTGTGACGGGCGGGACGCGTTCGACGCCTTAAGGGCATGCCTGCCCGCCGGAACCGTCTCCGGCGCACCGAAGGTCCGCGCTATGCAGATCATCGACGAGCTGGAACCGAATCGCCGTGGTCCCTATGCGGGTGCCGTGGGCTATTTTGACTATGGCGGGAATATGGACACCTGCATTGCCCTGCGCACGATCGTCGTCCAGGGAGACCAGGCATATATCCAGGCCGGGGCAGGTATCGTGGCAGACAGCGTTCCCGAAAAGGAGTACCAAGAGACCTTGAACAAGGCACGCGGTCTGTTGAAGGCCATCGAGATCACCGAAGAGCGAACGCGGCAATCGCACTGACATCAGGTCACTGGCCAGGACAAGCGAAGATGCGCGACGTCCTCGAGACTCTGCTGGAGAAACTATCCCTGGGTCAGGATGTCGCGTACTGCCGGCTGGTGGAGACCCGCGGTTCCACGCCGCGCAAGGCAGGCGCCGCCATGTTGGTGTATCGGAACGGCACCCAATATGGCACACTCGGTGGCGGCTGCGTGGAGGCGGCAACAAAACGCCACGCCTTGCAGGCACTCGCTGAGCAGAACACCCGGCTTATTCCTTTCGACCTTGATCACGAGGAGGGATGGAACGACGGCCTCATCTGTGGCGGTCGAATGGTTGTGCGAATCGAATCGCTGCGCGGTGACGCAGACCCGCAATACCTCCGCCACTATGTGGAGCGACTGCGGAGCGGAGCGACGGTGACCGAGGCCGTCGTCTGCGATGAAGTGACCAGTGGTCTGCCGGCTGCCCTGACCTGCCTGTTTGACTCGGAGGGCCGTTACGTCGCAGGCCACCCGCTGCCGATTGAGGAAGTGGCTCTGGCACGGATTCGCGCGGCGCTGTTACCCGTGTCGTCTCGTGCCCGACCTTACACGGCAGGCGGAATTGCCTACTTGCCCAACCCTCCGCACTGCCGCCTGCTCATCGTGGGCGGCGGGCACGTCGGTCAGGCTGTCGCCGAATTGGCGTCCAACCTGGATTTCGAGATTTGGGTCATCGACGATCGAGCGGAATACGTCAGTCCGGAACGATTTCCCACTGTTGCCCGGCGCATCGTGGGCGCCTTTGAGTCCACCCTGCGCGACCTGGAAATCACGACCGATACGTACTGCATCATTGTGACTCGTGGACACACTCACGACCAGCAAGCACTCTATCACCTGGTAGATCGCGGGGCGCGGTACGTCGGCATGATCGGCAGCAGACGCAAGATCCAACTCGTCTTCGACAACCTCCGGTGCGCTGGCATCGCGGCCGAGTCGCTCGCACGCGTTTACGCGCCGCTGGGCATCGAGATCGGCTCGCAGACAGTGGCGGAAATCTCGTTGAGCATCTGTGCCGAGTTGGTCGCGCATCGAAACCGCGCCGGTTGCGTGCCAGGAAAGGAGCCGCGAGAACTCCGAGCCTTAGTATCTCCTTGAGAGGGGAAATGGCCGATTCCGGCGCGCATGCCTGAGTCCAAAGGGGGCGGGTGTTTCCTCACGTGTCGCAGCATTGATCCAGCTCGCGGCCCCGCCGTTTGGTGACGCCTGTGATTCCACATCCTGAATTTCCGGTCCGCTCGTTTCACAGCTTCGGCATTCTGCCGGCGGCCGGTCAGAGTGCGCGCATGGGCCAGCCCAAGCTTCTATTGCCCTGGGGCGACGCATGCATCATCCAACATGTCTTGAGGATCTGGCTGGCGAGTCGCGTGGAACGCGTCTTCGTCGTCGTCAGGCCGGGCGATGCCACACTGCAGAGCCTCTGCCACGGCGAAGGGGCTGAGGTGATCATCCCCGACGTTGCCCCTCCGGAGATGATCAGCTCCGTGCAAAGCGCGCTGCGGTTTGTGGATCAGAACTACGCACCGACTGCGCATGACGTTTGGCTGTTGGCACCCGCCGATATGCCGTATCTGACCACGGCCTGCATCGATCAACTGCTGGATGCGTACGATCCTCAAACACCATCGCTCCTGGTCCCCCAGTATCATGGCAAACGCGGCCATCCAATCCTGTTGCCCTGGCGACTGGCTGGGGACGTTCTGCAACTGGAGTCCTCCGAGAACATGCGCTCACTGATGACTCGCCGTCCGTTGCGGACTGTGGAGACTCAAGAAGCAGGAATTCTGCGCGACGTGGACACCCCCGGTGATTACCGCAAACCGGGTCGCCACCACAGTCGTGGCTGACGGATGACTTTTCCGCTTTGGGTCAAGCTTCTACACTGTCTGCAAGAATTGTCCCCTTGTCGCTGGACGCCGACTATGAGTCTCAGGCAACAGGTTCCATTTCTGTTCTTCAGCCTATGTGCGCTGGTAAGCGTTGCCGTACCCGGTTGTGGCGGCTGCCGCCGACAGCCGCCGGCAGAAACGGAAAAGAAGGGCACACAGGCCAAGCCGGAGGAGAAGCCGAAAGAGGACTTCGAGATGGCCACGCCGGTAACCGTTCCCGGTGAACCCAAGTTGGCCTTTCCGTTCGTCAAACCAGGACACTGGGTGACGGTACGGCACGAAATCCTCGCCAATCACTTCGACCTGCAGGGTGAGTTGTGGACCTCGGCCGGGAAGCTGGCAGACGAGCCAATCGAGGTAGAGAATACGCCTTTCGCGCTGCGCGCGATTCGTCCGGCCCCTCTCCCCAAAGGCCAACGAAAGCTCTTCGATACGTCGTACTTCATTCCGCGTGCGGCCGCTGACCGATCAGCGGGCATTTGGCTCCATCGGGAGCTGCGCGAACAGCGCGGCGGACGATTGGTGAAGGAGGATCCAGCAAAAGTTGCGGTCATGCCACCTTTTCAATACTTCCTGCTCGTGCTGAGCAGCCAACCGGATCGCTACGGTTACCTGAAGCAATTGACGGCTATTTCCGCTCCCACCAGCGACGATCCCGAGACAGACTCCTGGCTGTACTACCGGGTGCTGCTCCCCCCCGTTACCCGCTCGGTCCCCTTGCCCGCACAAAGCCTGACCTGGTCCTCAACGGCCTACATCATCTGGGACGATGTGGACCCTGCGATCCTCACGCCGGACCAGCAACAGGCACTGCTCGACTGGCTGCATTGGGGTGGGCAAATCATCATCAGCGGACCGAATACTCTCGAAAAGATGCGCGGTCGGTTCCTCGAGGCATATCTGCCCGCGGAGTTTGAGCGCACCGTGGAAACCAGCACGGCCGAGTTGGGACAACTGAACGCCCACTGGTCGCTGGCTTCCGCCAAGCAGCAACCACCAGCGCCACTCACTGTGCCCCCGGGAGGCGCCGTCACCAAGGTCCAGATGCGCAAACACCCGGCCGCTGACTATCTGCCCGGTACGGGCGAGTTGGTGGCAGAGCGGCGAGTTGGTGCCGGTCGCATCGTCGTTACATCCTTCTCGCTCACCGATCGCAGTGTGGTGAATTGGGGCAGCTTCGACAGTTTCTTCAATGCATGCCTGTTGCGGCGCCCGCGCCGGCAGTTCGAGTCGAAGGCAGCCCTGGCCAACGCGAAGTGGGCCGACTACCACCCCGCCCTGGCGAATGACTCGCGTTTGTCCACGACGTTGAGGTACTTCTCGCGCGACATCGGCCATTTCGTCTCGGAGCCGCAAGGGCTGCGACCTGTTGCCGAACCGGAGACCATCCCGATCGCGGAAGCATTGCGTGCCGGCACCACGGTTCGTCAACCACGCACGGCACAACCCGAGCCCGTGGCAATTGCCGATCGCAATCCGCAAGACGACGGGCCTCACTTCGGCGGCTATCCGTATTTGCCTCTGGGAGTGGCCGCCTGGAATGATCGCAGTGGAGCGGCCGATGCAGCACGGCAGGCGCTCAAGGACGCAGCCGGTATCTCCGTTCCCAACAGCCGGTTTGTCATTCGCGTGCTGCTGGCTTACCTCGTCTGTCTGGTGCCGTTGAACTGGGGCTTCTTTCGACTGCTGGGACGTGTGGAATGGGCCTGGTTTGCAGCACCCTGCATTGCGGTTGCGACCACGATCCTGGTGGTCCGTTTCGCTCAGCTCAACATCGGTTTCGCACGCAGTGTCACCGAGATTGCCGTGGCCGAGACCCAGGCCGATTATCCGCGGGCACATTTGACACGGTACATAGCGCTCTACACGTCTCTGTCCACATCCTACAACATCACGTTCGATCGAGCGGATGCTCTGGCACAACCGTTCGGATCGGTCATTGACTATGTGCGCGGTCCGAACGATTCGATCAAGACGGTGACCTTGCGGCGCGATCAGGAACTCCGCCTACAGGGGTTCCAGGTGCCGTCAAATTCCACGGCGATTGTGCATTGCGAGCAAATGTGCGATCTGGGAGGATCATTCTCGCTTGCCGGGAACGCCGACTCGGGATGGCGCCTGCAGAACACCACGAACCTGCAACTCCACGACGCCGGTGTACTTCTGCGTCAGAATGACGGCTCACTTCGAACCGCATGGATCGGAGAAATCGCATCGGGGAGCGCGAAGCCACTCATACTGCAGCCGGCTCTGCAAGATCGACCACACTGCCGCCAATGGAACGAGTCGCCGGCGATGTTGAGTTATGAGACGCAGGTGGAAGCAACGCTCGCGCGATTCGATCGCAACAACGACCAGCGACTGTCGCTGCGCGAAACTTTGGGGGAACTTGGCAGTGATTTTGCGCGTTGGGACCAGAATGGTGACCAGTCGTGGAGCCGGAATGAACTGACCCTTTGGTGCCGGCGGTCACGTGCCGGCGATGTGTCACTGGGGCAACTCGTCGAGTTAGCCAGTCAGGGACTGCATCTCGCTCGCGGCGAGGTGCGGCTCATCGGCTGGACAGACACCCCGCTGCCCGGCATGGAGGTCCGCCCCGAATCGGCGCAGCGCGCGGCGCGCACACTTGTGCTCGTCCATCTGCGCCGAGGATCCTGGCCCCTACCGCGACCCGATGTCAATCGGCTGACGGATGTCATGGAAAGCGTGACTCCCACCGCAGAAAATCCTCCTGCCGTTCCCGCAGTGGAAGGTACGTGAACTGTCGTCTGCCGGAAGTGTCCGGCTGAGATCGTATGGAACTCCGGCCGGCTGCGGGAAACCGCCGGGCCGAATACGTAGAAAGCCCTGCAGGGACTGTCCGGACGGACCCGTTAGCGACAGAATTGGGTGACGACATGTCTCCCTGCCAGCGAAGGAACTCCTCTCCATGATCGAGCTCATCGACTTCGGCAAGGATTACGGCGATTTCACAGCCGTGGAACGCCTGAATCTCAAGATCGACGCCGGCGACATGTTTGGCTTCATCGGACCCAACGGCGCAGGCAAGAGCACAACCATGCGGTTTCTGGCGACGTTGCTGAAGGCCAGTCGCGGCGAAGGCATCGTCAACGGCTTCAGTGTCAGCCGTGATCCCATGGGGGTGCGTCAAAGCGTCGGTTACATGCCCGACAGTTTTGGCGTCTACGACGGCATGAAGGTCTGGGAATTCCTCGATTTCTTCGCCGTTGCCTACCGCATCGGCCGCAATCAACGCCGGAAGATCATCCAGGACGTTCTCGATCTGTTGGACCTGTCGCACAAGCGCGACGACTACGTGAACGGTCTGTCACGCGGCATGAAGCAGCGATTATGCCTGGCCAAGACACTGGTCCATGATCCTCCCGTCTTGATCCTCGACGAACCCGCCAGCGGACTCGATCCGCGCGCCCGTGTGGAAGTCAAGGCGCTCTTGAAAGAACTGCGGCGCATGGGAAAGACCATTCTCATTTCCAGTCACATTCTCACCGAACTCGCGGACTGCTGCACTTCGATTGGCATCATCGAACGAGGGCAGCTCTTGATGCACGGTTCGATTCAGGACGTGTATCGGCGCATCCGCCGCAATCGAATTGTGGAAGTGAAATTCGTCGAGAATATGGAACTCGGCCTGTCAATTCTGCGCAGTGCTGCAGCCACGCGCGACTTGCACCTGGAAGACCACTCCGCTACGGTCGAGCTGGAGACCGACGACCAGGGAGTCGCCCAACTGCTCAGCCAATTGGTCCAACAAGGCGTGGGCATTCGCAGCTTCGGCGAAAAGGAACCGACGTTGGAGGATGTCTTTATGCTCGTCACAAAAGGGCTTGTGAGCTGAAGCTCCCCCCGCTTCCGAAGGGATCTGATCACGCCGCACGCCAGGAACCGCAAGACCGCTACCGCCCATCCCGTCAAAACGTTCGTTACCAAGCTCACGCTTGCCGCGCCGCCTGCGGCGTTCGGCACGCGTCCTGCGGCCTTCACATATTCCACGTGCAAGTCGCAAGTTGGCAAGCCGGCGAGTGTGACGTAGGGTGGCGCAGGGAGGAATCGTTGCCCGTGACGTCGCCTTATGGTCCGCCCCCGCCGCAGGGCGGGATGTTATTGTCCGTTGTCTTGCCGCTTTTCAACGAAGCGGGTGTACTGGACCGTTTGTACCGCGAGGTCAGGGCAGCCCTCACCGAATGCAACTGCCGCGCGGAATTGGTGTTTGTCAACGACGGTTCAACCGATGAAAGTGCGGCGGCGCTCGACGAACTTGCGGCGCGAGATCCGCAAGTTCACGTACTCCACCTCTCGCGCAATTTCGGACACCAGGCGGCAGTCCAGGCCGGGCTGCGCCGCGCGCGTGGGGATGCCGTCGTCGTGATGGATGCCGACCTGCAGGACGATCCGCGCGCGATCCCGGCCTTTGTGCATCAATGGCGCGCGGGCTACGACGTGGTCTACGCGGTACGCACGCAACGAAAAGAGAGTGTCGGGAAGCGAGCGCTGTTCTACGCCTTCTATCGCTTGCTGAATCTCGTCTCAAGCACGCCGCTGCCGAACGATGCCGGCAACTTCGGGCTCGTGGATCGGCGAGTGGTTGACAGTATTGTGAACTTGCCGGAGTACGACCGTTTCTATCCCGGCCTGAGGCGCTGGGTCGGTTTTCGTCAGATCGGAATCCCTGTCGAACGCGGCCGGCGACACGATTCCCAGCCGCGCGTTTCGCTGTGGGGCCTGGTGCGTCTGGCCAAGACGGCCGTGTTTTCGTTTTCTTCCGCCCCCCTCTGGGTCTTCTACGGCGTGTCGGCGATGTCGCTCTTCGTTTGCGGCACTTTCTCCGCGTTCACGCTGTACCACAAGTTCGTCAGCGGCAAGGCCATCCCCGGCTGGACGTCGATGATCATTGTGGCGTCTCTGTTCGGTGCGTTGAACGCGTTGGGCATCAGCGTGTTGGGAGAGTATGTGGTCCGGATCTACGACCAGGTGCGCGCTCGTCCCCGGTTCATTGTCGCGCGATACGTCAACTCGGCGGATCATTCCGACGGACTGTCGGCCCAGGAAGATCTGGATCAAGTGCGGCGGGATGTCAGCGACATGGTGCAATTAGCTGCGACCGGACTTTCAGAGAGCGGGGGCAGCGGAAGTGAGTTCCTACGTACCGCAGCGTCGAGCGATGGAATAGCGCCGTCGTGCGGAGCGCACCCGGTTTCTTGACCTCCACTGAAGGCTGCGGACTGCCAGTGGCGCATCCAGCACCACGACGGCACCTGGCATGGACCGGACGGCGAGTTGGCCCAGCAACGGCATCAGACCTCGGCACCGACCGGCTCCACTGTCCAGCGTTTGAAATCCTGCGAATCGCGCTGGATCGGCCGGTACAGCGTGTCACGCTCCACCGGTTCACGGCCCGCCTCCCGAATCAGCCGGCGAATCTGCTCCACCGTGAGGATCTCGGGAGTGGTTGCCCCGGCGTCGTGATATATCAATTCGTGTCTCACGGTACCGTCCATGTCGTCAGCCCCGTAGGCAAGTGCGGCTTGCGCTGTGCCCAGTCCCAGCATGATCCAATAGGCTTTGATGTGCGGGACATTGTCCAACATCAAGCGACTGACGGCGATTGTCCGCAGGTCCATCATCGCCGAGGGCGGAGGCAGGTGTGACAGACCCGTGTTCGCAGGATGAAAGGCCAGGGGGACAAACGCCTGGAACCCGCCCGTTTCGTCCTGCAGTTCGCGCAAGCGCAGCAAGTGATCCATGCGGTGGTAGGCATTTTCGATGTGGCCATAAAGCATCGTACAATTGCTCTTAAGTCCCAATTCATGAGCGGTGCGGTGGACTGCCAACCATTTCGACGCATCCGCCTTGTGTTCACAGATCTGGTCGCGCACTTCTGGATGGAAGATCTCCGCACCTCCTCCCGGCAGGCTTCCCAAACCCGCGGCCTGCATGTCCTGAAGCACTGAGCGCTGGGACTTCTTGGCCAGGAACTCGCACCAGTTGATCTCGACGGCCGTCCATGCTTTGAGATGCAACGGCGGAAATGCATCATGCAGCAGGCGTACAATCCCCACGTACCAGTCGTACTTCAGTTGATGGTGCAACCCGCCGACAATGTGCAGTTCCGTGCAACCCGCGTCCATCGCCTCTTGACCGCGCGCCAGCACTTGTTCGGCGGTCATTAGGTACTTCTTCGAATCCCGCAAATCCGCCCGAAATGCGCAGAAAGTACAGCGATAGACACACACATTCGTAGGGTTCAAATGCGTGTTGATGTTGTAGTAAGCTCGATTGCCGTGAAGACGTTCTCGCACCCGATTCGCCAATTGCCCCACTTCGTGCAGCGGCGTGGCCGGATCCGAGAGCAGCAGCCCGTCTTCGAGCCCCAGCCGTTCGCCTGTTTCAACTTTGCGGCAGACGGTGTCCAGCGTCGTTTGTCGCATTGCCGGGAGTCCTCAACACCACAGATCGATGGCGACTACAACGAGCAACCCGATGCTCACCACCGCATTTACGTGAAAGAACGCCGCGTTTACGCGCGTCAGGTCGTCAGGCCTTACGAGCCAATGTTCATACACCAGCAGGCAAGCCACAACGCTCACTCCGAACAGGTATATTGCGCCCAGTGCTAACGGAGGCCCACCCAACACAGGACTGAACGGCAAAGTAAACAGTGCCACGAGCATGCCGAAGTGACACAGCGCCGACAATCGCAGCGCTGCCGGGACGCCAAATCGCGCCGGGACGCTGTGGAGCCTCGCGCGCCGATCGAATTCAGCGTCCTGGCACGCGTAGATCATGTCAAAACCGGCCACCCACAGAAGCACGGCTACTCCGATCCAAACCGCGGGCAGCAGATCCGTCGGCGCGACACTGACAACTTGCCCGCGCAACGCGATCCACGCGGCAATCGGCGCCAACATGAGCGCCGCTCCCAGCCAGAAATGCGCCAAGACGGTGAACCGTTTTGCGTAACTGTACGCACCCAGGAACCCGAGGACCGGCAAAGAGCCGTACAAGGGAAGTCGGTTGGGCAGAAACAGCAGAGTCGCGCACACGAAGGCAATGGCGCAGCTCGACAGAAAAACAACTGCGGTGCGCAGGGACAACAAACCAGCCGGCAAGTGACGCCCGGCGGTCCGTGGATTCTGCGCGTCCAGGCCACGATCCGTAATCCGGTTGAATGTCATCGCCGCGCTGCGCGCTGCTACCATGCACAGCAGTATTCCGAGCAGGTCGCGCATCCGGAAGTCGATGCGGCTTCCCGACGGCAGGGGACTCCCCCAAGCCAGCAGAGCCGCAAGCAACGCGAACGGCAAGGCAAACACCGTGTGGCTGAAACGGATCATTTCCAGGATTCGGCGCAGGTGCATCAAATCAGCCACGTGAGTCAGCCTTCTTGACGTAACGGTGACGGCACTGGTGAGGACGAAACAGACTTCACTCCGACATACAACGTAGCAATGCCACAGGTGAAGGGCCAACACCGGACGGTCTCGAGGCCCGCAGCGAGCATCCGTGCCACCAAGGCCTCTCCCTCGGCGAATTCCCCGACACTTTCCGGGAGATAGTCGTAGGCATTCTGTCGATTGGTGGCTAACCACTCCCCGACGCGCGGAAGAACGTGGCGAAAATACCAACCATAGATGCTCCGAAAGGGTTGCTGGCGCGGCCGTGAGAATTCCAGGATTGCCACACGTCCACCCGGCTGGCAGACTCGGACCATTTCGTGCAGGCCACGGTCTGTATCGGAGACATTGCGCAACCCGAAAGCCACGGTGACCAGTTGGAACCGGTTGCTGGCAAATGGCAATTGCTGGGTGTCCGCGCTGAGGAACGACAGTCTTCCCGCAGCGCCCCGGTGCCGGAGCTTCCGCTGGCCAATCGTCAACATCTCGGAGCAGAAGTCGGTTGCCACAATGGGTACTTGGCCCCGGGTCCGCCGCTGATACGCGAACGCCAGGTCACCAGTTCCTGTGCAGACGTCGAGAATGGGCGCTGCATCGCGCGGCGCAGCCAGCCGTACCGCCCGCCACCGCCAATAGCGGTCAATGTTCAGCGACAGGACATGGTTGAGAAGGTCGTAGCGCGGAGCGATCTCGCCGAACATTTGCCGGACACGAACCGTGGACTTGTCGACGGGCATCGCTCGCGCCTATTCGGGCAGCCGGTGGCACGCTCCCAACACACTACTCGCCACCCACACGAAATGACCGCTGGGCGTACCGGAACTTAACGTACCGATGGGCCCGAATCATCGCCAGCGGTCTACGGAGAATCCGCCCGGCGGGCCACGAGCAGTTGACCGCGGGCCTGGGCCTGGGCACGGTCGCGGGCCTGCAACAGCTCGTTCGTGGGAGCACGGAGCCCAATGGCCTCGCGCAGTTGCGCCTCCGCGGCGTCTCGATCCACCCGCTCGGCGGCAATGGCACGGTTCGTCAGCACGGACACCACGTTGTTCACTACGTGCACGAACCCGCCGTCCACGTAGTACCGGGAGATCGTGGAGCCGCAACGGATTCGCAGTTCACCGAATCCCAGCCGACCGATCATCGGACTGTGCCCGGCAGCGATCCCGATTTCCCCGTCATACAGCGGCAGCGCAACGAAATCGGCGGTCTGTTCGACGGCTGTCGCTTCAGGTGTCACAACCAGGCAGGTGAGGGACATAGGCGGGTGTTCTCACTTCTTAACGCGTCAACCTGTCGAACTCCATCGGTTCCTGCGGGGCCGCGGTCGAAGCGCACGGCCAGCTCGCCTCGGCTTACTTCCCGATTGCCAGTTTCTTGGCCTGTTCCGCAGCCTGTTCGATTGGACCAACGTACATGAAGGCCTGTTCGGGCAGTTCATCCCATTTGCCGTCGCAGATCTCCTCGAAGCTGCGGATCGTATCCGCCAGAGGAGTGATCTCTCCGGTTTTGCCCGTGAACACCTCGGCCACGAGAAACGGCTGCGAGAGAAACCGTTCGATCCGGCGAGCGCGGTGAACGACAAGTTTATCTTCTTCGCTCAGTTCGTCGACACCGAGAATGGCGATGATATCCTGCAATTGCCGGTAGCGTTGCAGCGTGGTTTGGACGCGGCGGGCGATCGCGTAGTGCCGTTCTCCGACGTATTGCGGATCCAACACGCGGCTGTTTGAGGCCAGCGGATCGATGGCAGGATAGATGCCCTTCTCGGAGATGGCACGTTCGAGATAGATGAATGCGTCGAGTTGGCCGAAGGCGGTGGCGGGGGCCGGATCGGTAGGATCGTCAGCCGGGACGTACACGGCCTGCACGGACGTAATGGCGCCCATCTTGGTGGAGGTGATGCGTTCCTGCAGCGCGCCCATCTCCGTGGCCAGCGTCGGTTGGTAACCGACCGCGGACGGCATGCGTCCCAGCAGTGCGGACACCTCACTGCCCGCCTGAGAGAACCGGAAGATGTTGTCTATGAACAACAGCGTGTCCTTGCCCGTCATGTCGCGGAAGTACTCAGCCATGGTCAATGCGGACAGGCCGACTCGCAGACGCGCGCCTGGAGGTTCATTCATCTGTCCGAACACCATGCACGTCTGTTCAATCACGCTACGGCCCGTATCGCCGATCTTCGACTCCTGCATTTCCAGCCACAGGTCCGTTCCTTCACGCGTGCGCTCGCCCACTCCGGCAAACACGGAATAGCCGCCGTGTGCGGTGGCAATGCGCGCGATCAATTCCGTGAGGATCACGGTCTTCCCCAGTCCAGCTCCGCCGAACAGACCCGCCTTACCGCCGCGCACGAACGGGGTCAGGAGGTCGATGACCTTGATGCCGGTTTCAAAGATCTCGGTGGTAGTGGAGAGTTCCTTGACGGGCGGGGCGTCACGATGAATGGGACGGTATTCGCGAGCCTTGACGGGTCCGCGACCATCGACGGGCTCACCCAGCAGGTTGAATACGCGTCCGAGCGTTTCCTCGCCCACCGGCACTGTCACGGGGCCGCCCGTATCCAGACAACTCTGGCCCCGCATGAGGCCGTCCGTACTGCCAAGTGCGACGCAGCGCACGCGTCCTCCGCCCAGGTGCTGTTGGACCTCTCCGGTCAAGTTCAACTTGACCCCCTTGTGGTCCGACTGCACTTTGATGGCATTGAAGATTGCCGGCAGCTGCTCTTCCGGAAATTCAGCGTCGAAGGTGGATCCGATGACCTGCGTAATGCGCCCCGAATTACTCGCCGTGTTCGCCGTTGCTTTTGCCATGCTTGTCCGATCCTGTCAGATACTGAACTATCCGTTGAGCGCTTCAGCTCCGCCAATCACTTCCATGATCTCGTTTGTGATCTGCGTCTGTCGCGCGCGATTGTACGTCATCGACAGCTGCCGAATCATGTCCTTGGCATTTTCCGTCGCGGACTGCATCGCCACCCGGCGGGCGATCTGCTCGCTGACCGCCGCATCCAGAAAACACTTGAACAACCTGACCTTGAAACTTGCTGGTACGACTTCGTCCAAGATGCTCTCAGCCGAAGGCAGGAACTCGTACTTGGCCGTTATCCGTGCGCGGTTCTGGCCGTCATTGTTGTTCCCTTCGTCAGCCGCCAGCGATTGCAGCGGCAGGAGTGTCTCGACGGCCGCAGCCTGCCGCGAACTGGTGATGAACTTTGTATAGACGACGTCCACGCGGTCGAGTTGCCCGGCCAGGAAATCCGCGAGGTAGCGGTCAGCCAACACCTCCACCTCGTCGAAACGCGGCTTGTCCTCGAAGTGCGTGTACGTCGTGTCCATCGCGATGCGGCGAAAACGCAACGCGGAAATGCCGCGCTTGCCCGACATCTCCAGCTGCAACGCCGCGTACTGAGACTTGAGCTGCCCATAGTGCGCGGCGGCCAGACGCATGACGGCACCGTTATAGCCGCCACACAGCCCGCGGTTTGACGTCAACACCAGCAACAGAACGCGATCTTTCTTCGCACGCGGCTCGAGCAGCGGATGCGAGACCTCCAGGCCGGCTGCAGCCAGTTCCTGCACCAACTGCGTAATCCGCCCCGTGAAGGCTGCGGCCGCCATGGCACGGTCCATTGCCTTGCGAAATCGCGCCGTCGCAATCAACTCCATCGTCCGCGTGATCTTCTCGATGTTGCGGACTGATCGGCGGCGTTTATCGAGTTTACGTGCTTTGGCCATGAGTTACTTGATGAAGCGGATCGTGAGCGGATACCTGTAGTACTCGCCCTGATTTGATTTCAGTGCGGCGATGATCACCAGCACAATGTCGGCGATTGCCAAAGCAGGAGTCGTTATCATGCCGACCACAATGCAGATCGCCAGCGCCGATACGATGATGTAAATCATCATGGAAATCTGGAAATTCAGAGACTCCTTTCCCTGGTCATCAACGAATGGCATTTCCTCCTTTTTCATCATCCAGACGATCAGCGGGCCGACGATATTGCCGAACGGGATGATGTAGCCCGAAAGTGCAGCCAAGTGGGCAAACATCCCCCATTGGCGGGCTTCGCTCGACGGTTGACCGGCGTCAGGCGGTTCAGACCCGATTCCCGCAGGTTTCGGCTCGTCCATCACTAGGTCTCCTCAGTCAGTGAGTCTACTCGAATTCTCCCACGACTATAGCCCCTTACCGGGCCTGGTTGCCGCCGGCGGACAGTTGTCCGCGCGACGGACGATCGCCCACTCTGACTCAATCGGCCGACCGCCGTGTGTACTGTCGCTTGAATTCCTCAATGGCCGCACGCACTGCCTTGGTCGTCTGATCATCGGGACTCTTCAGGGTCGCTGCTTCATTCTTGCGCGTATCCAGCATCCGCCAGACGTCTTTCTTGTGGGTATGCACAAACTGCAAGAAGTCCTTTTCCCACTGCTGCACCTGATCGACGGGCACGTTGTCGAGATACCCGTTGGTACCGGCGTAAATGCTGAGGATCTGATCGACCACGTGCATGGGCTTGTACTGTGGCTGTTTCAGCAGCTCAACCATGCGGTAGCCGCGATCCAATCGTGATTGAGTGGCGGCGTCCAACTCCGTTCCCATCTGGGCAAACGCCTCCAATTCGCGAAAGGAAGCCAGGTCCAATCGCAAACCTCCGGCGACATTGCGCATGGCCTTCACCTGAGCGGCCCCGCCGACGCGCGACACGGAGATCCCCGGGTTCATGGCTGGCCGAATCCCGGCAAAGAACAGGTCGGGCTGGAGGTAGATCTGGCCGTCGGTGATGGAAATCACGTTCGTGGGAATATAGGCCGAGACTTCGCCTTCCAGGGTCTCGATCAACGGCAACGAAGTCAGCGAACCACCCCCCAGTTTCTCGGACAGCTTCACGGACCGCTCCAATAGCCGGCTGTGCGCGTAGAAGATATCGCCCGGATACGCCTCGCGACCCGGCGGCCGCCGCATCAGCAGCGACAGCTGGCGATAGGCCACCGCTTGTTTTGACAAGTCGTCGTAGATGATCAGAGCGTGCTGCCCCTGCCACATGAAGTACTCGGCCATGGAGGTACCCGCATAGGGCGCCACGTACTGCAAGGGTGCCGGGGAACTGGCTCCCGCCACAATCACCGTGGTGTAATCCATGGCACCATGGTCTTCGAGCATCTTGACGACGCCCGCCACCGAGGAATCCTTCTGCCCCACCGCCACATAGAAACACTTGACCCCCGAGTCCTTCTGGTTGAGGATCGTATCCAAGGCGATCGCGGTCTTGCCGGTCTTGCGATCACCAATGAGCAGTTCGCGCTGCCCGCGACCGATCGGAGTCATCGCGTCCACCGCCTTCAGGCCGGTCTGCAACGGCTCCCGGACCGGTTGCCGCTCAGCCACGCCCGGGGCGATGATTTCGACGGGGCGGCGTTCCTTCGCGTTGACCGGGCCTTTGCCGTCGAGTGGATTGCCCAGCGGATCGAGGACCCGCCCGATCACGGCCTCCCCCACCGGGACCGACAACAACTGGCCCAGCGCGCGGACCTCTGCCCCCTCTTCGATCTGCAGATAGTCCCCCAGGATGATAATCCCGACGCTGTTCTCTTCCAGGTTGAACGCCTGGCCCTGCACGCCGGTGGGGAATTCAACCATTTCGTTGGCCATGACGCCCGACAACCCGTGAACGCGCGCGATGCCGTCCCCGACCTCGAGCACGGTTCCCACTTCGCGGACATCCAGTTGACTCTCGAATTGCTCCAACTCGGCTTGAATCACCGAGGCGATTTCGTCGGCACTGAACTTCATCGTCTGCTTCCGCTGGTTTGTGTAGCTTCTTTCGACCGCAGCCTATGACCACCGACAACCGCTGTCAGCGTTCCACCGCAAAGCGGTCCAGATTGAGCCGGATCTGTTGATTCGTGTGATTCAGGATTTCCTCGCGCATCCGTGCCAGTTGGTTGACAACACTGCCATCGTAGACGGTATCCCCGACGCGGATCGTCAGTCCGGCGACAATGGCCGGATCGACGCGCAGCCGCAAATGCACTTCGCGTCCCAGGACCGATCGCAGTCGCTCCGCGATGGCGGACTGCGCGGCCGAGTCCAGGCTCTCCGCCGAACACACGTCAACTTCCACGCGTCCACGCAGCAGGTTGTATTCATCCTGGAGCGCGCGACCGATGGCCCGCAGGCAATCGAAACGCCCGCGCCGGGCGACTACCTTGAGGAAGTTCAGGAGCAGCGGGTGCATTTTGCCACGCAGGGCTCGATCCAACATCTGTTCCTTGCGTTCGTAAGGGATGCGCGGCGACGTAAGCGCCGCGTCCCACTTGGGCAGTTTGTCCAGCACGTCGCGCACCAGCGAGGCAAACTCCGCCATGACCGTCTCGGTGACTCCCGCCCTCTCGCTGGCACCCAGCAGCGCGCGGGCATACGTTGTGCCAGCCCGCTGCTGTTCGCTGTCGAATACCGTTCTGTGTCTGATCTCTGTCATGAGGGATGACGGCCAGTGTGCGGCAAGACGGTCGGCTTTTCGTGATGCCTTTGGCGAACGGACTCGGGTTGGTTCTCTACTCCGAAATGCCCCGGGTACCGCTCGGCGCGTTCAATTCCGGCTGGGCAACTGCTCCAGAGCTTCCCGAATCAACTGGGACTGATCCTCGGGTTTCAATTGGCGACGCATGATGCGGCTGGCCATGGACACCGCCAGGTCTACACTCTTGGTGGCCATTTCCTGCAGGGCCGAGTTTTTCGCGTTTTCAATGTCCGCGACCGCGCGTTCTCGCTCCCGGCGCGCCGCAGACTGCGCCTCGACGATGATCTGGTCTTTGGCGACCTCGGCGTCCTTCTGAGCCCGCGCTACGATCTGCTGGGCCTCAGCGCTGGCTGCTGCCAGGCGTTCCTCGTAGCTCCGCAGCTGTTCGGCGGCCTTCTCCGCGCTCCGCTTCGCATCACTGATCATGGTGGCGATCGACTGCTCACGTTTGGCCAGTCCCTCCACGACGGGACGCCAAGCGAACTTGAAGAGGAGCCCCGCGAGACAGATGAACACCACAAATGTCCAGATCGCCAGATCGCTACGGAACTCGGCTGGGTCCTCTAGCGATTTCGTGGCGTTCTGGTGGGCCAAGTCGTACGGATCACCGTGAGCGGCGCCGTGCGACGGCTGGTCCTCGGCCACATGCATGTCCGCTTCTTGTCCAACTTCCGCCTGATGTGGTTCGGAGTCCGCGGCGAACAGGCGGCCCCCATTCGCAGAGAACCCTGCGATCACTCCTAGACCGAAGATAACGGCAACCCAACGTCGCATTCCCGCGTCCTTCACTGACAATAGGGGGTTTGTCGGCCGCAATGACCCGCTCAGCTGGCCCACGGATTCTGTGTCATGCAGATATACAGCGCGAAGAAGGTGAACCCTTCGATCAGCGCTGCCGCGATGATCATCGCCACCTGCACGTTCCCCGCGACTTCCGGCTGCCGGGCCATGCTCTCAACCGCGCTGCTGGCAAGGCGGCCAATGCCATAAGCGGCACCAATGGCCACCAGACCGGCTCCGATCGCGCCCGAGAACTGGACGGCCGCTCCAGCCGCCTCGGCTGCGCCCGCGGGGGCTGCCAATACCAGAGCTGCCAACATGCTTAAACCAGCCATACGCACCAGCTTGTTCACGGATGTACTCTCCTAGTTACGAATCGACTCACTCCAGGGCGCTCCCGGCACAACACCCATCAATGGTGGTGGATTGCTGAACCGATGAACAACGCCGACAGAAACGTAAAGATGTAGGCCTGCAGGAAGGCCACGAACAACTCGAGAACGCTCAGCAGGGTGGATCCCACGACAGCAATCACCGCCGTGAGAGTCCAGTGCGAACTCATCGCCCCCTGCACACTGAACGCCAGCATCATGATGGAAATCAACACGATGTGCCCCGCCACCATATTCGCCAACAGTCGAATGGCCAACACGCCGTGCCGGATGCACAGGCTGGCGACTTCGATGACCAGTACGAACAATGAAATCGGCAGCGAGATCACCCACGGCAGATCGATCTTCGGAGCCATGTTGGCAAAGAACCCGAAGAAGCCCAACTTGGCAAAACCCGACCCCAACACCGTGGCGAACGTAACCACCGCCAGCCCCAAAGTCGTGCTGAACGATGCCGTGGGAGAACCGAGCCAAGGCAGCATGCCCGAAAGGTTGCAGCCCAGTATGAAGAAGAAAAGGGTCAGCAGGAGTGGTACAAAGCGATCGGCATCATGGTGGCCAATAGCAGGCCGAGCCACTTGATCGCGGATGAACACGACAAACGACTCCAACAGGTTCCAGAGCCGTCCCTGCGGCCGATCCCCGCGCCCCACCCGTCGCGCCAACCAGCCAAAAAGTAGGCACAGGATCAGTGCCACCCCCAGTTCGATAACCATAAACTTGGAAAGACAGAAACCCGACTCCCGCTGGTACAGGTTCCGCAGGCTACCGCCAAACGGTTGCGGTATCAGGATCTTCCCGCTCAAGTGATGATTGTAGGCCTGGATCTTCTCCGCCGACCAGCGTGACGGATCGACGTTCTTGTACTCGTCCACGTTTCGAGCACTGCGCACGGCGTTCTGCCACACCTGGGCATTGTCAGGCCGTGCCAGATAGTCTCCAAACCACTCCGCGTCGGCGTGCTGTACCAGGAATTGGTCAAACGGTTTGCCTGCATGCTTGTGGTCGGCCTTCCAGGAGACGTAGTCGCCTTTCAGCTTTGCGAAAGGCGGGGCATCCGACCTCAACTGGGCATAGTGGGAATACAGCCGTTCTGCGTCCCACAACTGGAAGTCGGGGTCGAGCCGCACCCAGACTTCCGGGAATTCGGCCTTGCTTGAGTACCGCACGGGCCATAGTGCCTTGGGTACTTCAAAGTAGTAGCTGTCTTTGATGTGAAGTACGACAGAGGCCATGACTCAGACAACCCGCGTGACACGGTGGCAAAAGGGGCGAACGAGACGCACGACGAGGAACGTCTCGACCACCAACCCTACCAAGTAATACACGACTATCATGCCGAAGACGCCCGCGTTGGCAAGTGGTCGAACGCAGTTCACGAGCACCAATCCTGCCACCATCGGCAAGAACATTCGGACAATCATAGCCCCCAACACCCCGTGCAGAACCCATCGTCCACGCCGAAGTCCGATAATCAACAGGAGCGCCAGGAGCCCACCGCACCAATTCACACCCAATGCAACACCGGCGGCCGCAATTCCCCTGCCAGCATAAGTCGGATAGGCATAGGCGCAGAGACACGGGAACACTAGAAGCAGCGCCAACGTCAGCGACAGGCAGGCAACCGCGACTGGTGCTCTTTCGTCGGTGCGCAGCTCGTTTCCCTGATCATTCACCTTTAGCCATCTCTTCCACGCTGACCTGACCTCCCGCGGTTAAGCCGGGATGTCATGGTGAGCAAATGAAAAAAACCGCCAAGAATTCCCATACCGAACCCGATGAAGCTCAGAAATCGTGTGCCAAACTGCCGATCCGCCCAGTGACCGAGCAATCCGGGTAGCACCATTTCCAGGCTGACGGTCGTGATCCGCGCGACCCACTCCATCGCCTCGCCAAGCGGCGGACGCGACGGCAAGGAATCGGGGGGATCGGACTGAGGGCCTGCCGGCGCCACGTTTCAATCTACCGCAAGTACTTATTTCTGTGGATTTTAGAAACTACACACACGGGGCATTATCCGCTGCGGCGACCTGACACCTGGAATACGTGCCAAGTGCATCAGACCTCCCCTCGTTGCGGTGATCCGGCCAATCTAGCCGATGCCGTTTCGAAGGTCAACCGAATGCGTTCACTGACGTCGCGTTTCCTTACCGACAAACCGACGACTTAAGACATTAAATAGCAATGCTTTGAGTCTTGGCAAACGGCAACTCAACGGTTCCGCCGGAGCGTGACGCGTAGCGCCGTGACCAAGCCTGCTAACTCTCCTTTCAGGTGGTGCCATTTGCTTAACTGGTTTTGTGTGATTACACTGGTTTTTGCGAATTCAATCGGTGTGTCATGAAATGCCGAGCTTGCCAAATGATAAGGCCATGCGGGATTCGCGCACACGATGCCGTGGGTTGTGGACTGCGGAACGGTTGAGGCACCTGAGTTCCAGCGGGTAACGATTGGGCATCGAAATATTCCCACCTAGGACGCCGGTCGAAACAAGGTAACACCTTGTAGACTCAGCGGGGCCATGCCACGGACCTGCTCAGCTCTCTCGATGTTTTGGCCACGAACTTATGTGTGGGGTTGGAGCGTATCGGGCCGGTCAGGGAAGACGCTCAACCCTCGGTATGATGTACGCGCGTCCGGCGCGCCGAGGGACAACGGTTGGGCGGAGGTTGAGCCTTGAATACGGCAGAAGCACTGCGGTCGCGGACGGTCAAAGAGCTGGCGAAATTGGCAGCCAGACTGGGGATCGACGATTGGCGTACCATGAGTAAAGAACGCTTGGTACGCGCCGTCGCGCGGAAGTCCACCACGAAACCCAAATCGGCCAAAGCGGCGACTCGCGGACGAAAGCTGTCGGGGAAGCTTGCGGCGTCCAAGAAGGCACGCAAGAAGTCTGAACCCGCTAAGATCCCGGCGAGAAACCGGGCAGCCAAGAAACCGGCCGCAAAGAAGGCCTCGCTGGCCAAACCGGTCATCAAGTCGTCTTCGGCAAAGGCTCGTGTGGCCAAGCGACGACGCGCCATATCGCCTCCCAAGAAGACCGCACACAGCGCGGGTCATGCCAAGAAGCCGGTTCGCGCGAAGACGGCTCGAGTCGTGGCCCGCATCCAGCGAGCCAATGCCGACCGCGAGCGACAGAAGAACCTGGCCACGCCACCCAGCGGCGCACGGGGTAACGGAACCAACGGGAGCATCAAACGGATATCCGAGACGGTCAGCAGAGCAAAACACGATCGAGTGGTATTGCTCGTGCGAGATGCCTATTGGCTGCAGGCCGTCTGGGAGCTTTCGCGGCAGAGCGTGGAACGCGCCCAAGCGGCCATGGCTGAGCAATGGCATACGGCGCAGCCGACGTTGCGGCTGATCGAAGCCGACGGCGGGGCGACCACCAGCACCGCCGAACGAGTCACTCGGGAAATCGAGATTCACGGGGGAGTCACCACGTGGTACATCGACGTGCCCGGGCTTTCCAAGTCGTACCGAGTCGACATCGGATACTTGGCTGCCAACGGTAAATTCTATTCGCTGGCACGGAGCAACACGGTCACTACGCCGCGACCCAATAACGGTGACATCGTCAGTGAGAACTGGTCCGACATCGTCGAGGACTGCGAGAAGATCTATGCCCTCAGCGGCGGCTACTCGGACGAGGCCAGCAGCAGCGAAGTGCAGCAACTGTTCGAGGAGCGACTGGGCCGTCCCATGGGTACACACGCGGCCTCGCGATTTGGGACGGGCGCTGACAAGATGCTGACGCGCAATCGCGATTTCCTCTTCGAAGTCGACGCGGAAATGATCGTATTTGGCACCACCAAGCCCAATGCCCGCGTCACTCTGGCGGGGACCCCCATCAAGCTCCGTCCGGACGGTACGTTCACGGCCAGACTGTCCATGCCCGACCGCCGCCAGGTTCTGCCTATCGTGGCCAGTAGCGCGGACGGTGTCGAACAACGAACGGTTGTGTTGGCCGTGGAACGGAACACCAAGGTCATGGAGCCGATGATCCGCGAGAGCCACGACTGACGGCGAAGTCTGCAAGCCGACACGCACCGTGCCCGCGCAGTTCGGGCACATTGTGTCCTGTTCCCGTGACTGCTACGATGCGCTTGCGCGGGTGATATCCTGACGCAGCCAGCTTCAGGCAATATCCTCTGCCATGTTCGTGCTGTCGGTGTGATTTTTTGGGGAGCCGATATGAGGTCCGCTGGGGACTAGTTTCAGTCATGGCCGTGCGTATAGCCGACACCTTTCGGCCAGTACCGACCGGTGCGCGGATCACGTACCTCACGACTCAGGTTCCCACTTTATGACTGCGGGCTCTCACAAAACGCATCGCCACGGCATTGCGGCGGAGGTATTGCCTTTTTTCAGCACCGTGGGAGCCGTACGATTCCTGCCCGGCAAGACGGGATGTTCGCTGACAAGACCTCGGTCACCAAAGAGTCCAGCACAGGTCAAAGACGCCTATGTCCGATATCGTTGCGAAAGCGGAGACATTGATTGACCGAATCCGCCAACTTGGTAGCTGCGCCGTTGCGTTTTCGGGAGGCGTGGACAGTGCGGTGGTCGCCAAGGCCGCCCAACTGGCATTGGGAGATCGCGCGGTCGCCGTAACGGGGGCCAGCCCCAGTCTGGCGTCAAGCGAACTGGAAGAAGCTCGACAATTGGCTGGGCAGATTGGCATCCGGCACGTCGTGATTGCAACGGCTGAATTCCAAAACGCGAACTACACGCGTAACGACGCCGATCGCTGCTACTACTGCAAGACGGAGTTGTACGAACAGCTGCACCGCCGACTCAACGAACTTGGCGCCGAGGTCATTCTGAACGGGGCCAACCTTGATGATGCGGGCGACTACCGCCCCGGCGAACGGGCAGCCGCCGAACAGCGTGTGCGGAGCCCGCTGGCGGAATGTGGGTGTTCCAAGGAGGACGTGCGAGCGCTGGCCGCCTTGTGGGGGCTGCCAATTTGGGACAAGCCAGCCATGCCCTGCTTGTCGAGCCGCGTCGCGTACGGTGAAGAGGTCACACCGGAGCGACTGGAAATGGTTGATCGCGCCGAGCAGTTTCTGCGCCAACACGGGTTTCGGGAACTGCGCGTTCGCTATCACCGTGGGGATTTGGCGCGGATCGAGGTCCCTCGCGGTGAACTGCCGCGGGTGCTCGAACCGGACTTCCGCGTGACGCTGGTAGAACACTTTCGTTCCTTGGGTTTCAAATTCGTGACGATCGACCTCGAGGGCCTGCGTTCCGGTAGTCTGAACCGCATCATTGCCACCGAAACGTTGTGGGTCTGACAAATCGTCAACTGCCGGTCAGCCCCGCGTCAGCGTAGACGTTGTCCAAGAACACGGGCCGATCCCCGTCTCTTAACCGACCCGCGAACGCTTACGTGAGCCACACGTTGCAGCGAGGTGAGAATCGTCGCATACTGAATCGGCATACACATCGGAATCCGCTGCCATGACCGAAGGATCCTCCACTACCGACCCGCGATCGGATCCCGATTTGTCGGGCCGCCGGTTAGGTGATTATCAGCTGGTGCGTCGGTTGGCGCGCGGAGGCATGGCCGACGTATATCTGGCGGAACAGCGGTCGCTTCGACGTCAGGTTGCCTTCAAGGTCCTGCGCAAGAGCTTGGCAGGGGACGAGATGTACGTCAAGCGTTTTCATCACGAAGCCCAGGCGGTGGCCGCTCTGGTCCACGCGAATATCGTTCAGATCTACGAAGTCGGCTGCATTGATGGCATTCATTTCATCGCTCAGGAATACGTGCGCGGGCAGAACCTGAAACAACTCGTCAATCGGCGCGGACCGCTGAAGGTGAAACTGGCTGTCAGCATACTTCGCCAGGTGGCAGCCGCACTGCATCGTGCCAGTAGCCGGGGGATTATCCACCGCGATATCAAACCAGAGAATATCATGCTGGCCGCGACGGGCGAGGTGAAAGTAGCCGATTTTGGGCTGGCCCGTGCCGCCCGAGACGAGGGCCAACTCAACCTGACGCAGGTCGGTGTCACGCTGGGCACACCACTGTACATGAGTCCCGAGCAGGTTGAAGGTCGGCAGCTGGATGCCCGCAGCGACCTGTATTCGCTGGGGGTGACCTGCTACGAGATGTTGACGGGGCACCCTCCCTTCACCGGCGAAACGGCCCTCGCGGTGGCAGTGCAGCACCTCAAGAATGAAGCGCCTCGTCTTGATGACCTCCGCCCTGATTTGCCCGGTGGACTTTGCCGCATTGTCCACCAGATGCTGGCCAAGAAGCCGGCGCTGCGGCATCAGGACGCTGCCGAGTTATTGCGCGATCTGCGCGGACTGCGAATCGACGGACTGGAAGCGGACTGGGATGAGACCGCGCGTGATAGCGAGATGGCGGAGGTAATGACGCAGACGCAAGAGCGATCAGCCGCCACGCAACAATTGGCCCACGTCATGGTCACCGAGTCCCTCACTCTTGGTCGCCAAAACCGCGCAGGATGGTGGAGCCTGCTACTTGTCGGCGCGCTGATTGCTGGTGCGGCTGCCGGTTGGGCCAAGCGTCCCGCTTCGCTGCTGCGTGCCGCCGGTGAGGGCCAAGTGGCGATCGAACGAAAAGCGACCGCTGAAGAACAGTTCCGTCACGCCATGGGCGTGTACACCGAGCGTGCCTTCCGGGCGGTCATCGACTACTTCCCACCCGACCGTCCTGAAAACGAGTTGTACGCCAACAAGGCAAACCTGCACATTGCGTATCTGTACCTGGAAAGCAACAACGATGAGCAAGCACTGGACATTCTTACCGGCTTGGCCGCTCAGGATTCTGATGTCCGAGTGCAGGCCCGTGCGCTGGTGGCACTGATCGATTACCACACCAAGCGGAATGGACCGCAAGCTGAGATTCAGAAACGTCTCTTCCAGTTGGAGAAGGCATTAGACAGCATGGGAGAGTTGTCTCCCGGACAGATGATGGAATGGATTCAGTCCCTTCCGCTGAGCGTGCGGCGCGATTTTGAGCAGTGGGAAAGCGAGAATGCAGCTCCCGGGCGGGATAGGTCTCGCCGTCCAGGCGACTCGCCCGGTACTGGGAGTTGACAACCTCGGCAGGCGTCCGGCAAGATATACGAGTCGGCAACTGGCTTGTGCCCACCATGGCGGTTGCCCAATGCCCCCTTCGTCTAGTGGCCTAGGACTCCGGGTTCTCAGTCCGGCAACAGGGGTTCGACTCCCCTAGGGGGTGCTCGGCGCCACTCGATAACACCGAGAATTTCTGTCCGCACGGTAAATCGCGACATCCGGCTCAGGGGTCGCAATTCGCCGTTTGGGTGCTGCGCACTGCGGTTGACCGACGTGTCCGAAAGTGTCGGAAAAGACGGCGCTTCGGCTCTGCGTTCTGTGCGCCGGGAACTTGAGCGGGTTGGACTACGTGGTAGTTCACCAGTTCCAGCGTACTGCGTCTCACGATTCGACCGTTCCCATCTAGTTCCAGGCAACTATGGGCAACTACCGCTCCCGGCACGTCCATGCACTGCACTTCGATGATCACCTTGACCACCGCACCGCGCTGCAGTTGTACAGTCTTCACAAACGCAGTCGGCCTCACCTCGGCCAGAACCCTGTAAGGCATGTCGATTGCCAGGACATCGACCTGCGACTCAACCATCGCACGTTCTGCAGTTTCACCGCCTATCCTCGTCTCACGCTTCAGTACAAAAGGTGGCACTCCGTCGGCAACGTGCAGGATGCTGGTCCTCGGGCCGTCGGAACCGTTGGTGACGATTTCCTGGATCTCGGTCGCAATGCGGCGACCACAGATGGAAACCTCGCCAGGGCCCAGAACCTTGACCTCCGGCAGTTGCCCGACAGTCTCCCCAAGAAACCCCTGCTTCACCACTTTGGGCTCCGCCTGAAATCGTCTGCCCGCCAGTTCGACGGTTTCGTCCACCCTAAGCGAATACGAGTTCTCGTCCACGGCCGTCAGGGTCGCTTTGGTATCGGCCATTCGCACGCTTTCGACGGTGCCTGCCGCATCCAGCGTTTCGGTGACGACGCGCGTTTGCCTCCAGCAGCCAACTTCAAACAGGGCCCACGGGTGATAGTCCTGCGCTCGACACGCGGCAGCTTGGGCAAACCACGATGGTAGAACCACCGCGAGTATTAACGGACCACGCACAACGTCAATCACGGTTCGCACACCTTGTTGCTGGCAGCTGGGAATCGACGCGAGGTAACAACCTGTAAGTTTGCACTGTCGAATTCGGCGAAGCACTCGCACGCCGATACCTCGTCAGGTGCGCAATGCCGACAATGCAAGCATTCCCATTGTCAATTCGCAGGGAGCAAATAGGAATACCTCGCGTGAGGGATACCCGGTCAGCACGCATACGTGAGGCGAGACGAGGGTCAATCCCGATCCAGCCGACTGTCGTTACGAGCTGATACCTTTTCGGGAATCGTCCGGCAGAGATGTGTCGGCCGGGGAAATGGGCCCAAGTGATACAATGGCGTTCACAAGCGAGATATCCTCCTGCGGAAAGACCGTCCGCAAGTCAAGCAGCAAACGATCCTTATGCACTCGGCCGAAGACAGGCGGATCTCCGTTCCTGAGGGCTTGGGCTAATCGGGTGACGTTTCCGTCAGCGGGAGTGAGTGCCACACACCACGTGGGGATCTCCTGCGTCGGAACTGCGCCTCCTCCGAGAAAGCCCATGTCCTGCACGGGCTCAGCGCTCGCAATCGCGGCGGATACGGTCATTTGGGGTGCCATTCGTTCGGCTCGATTACGCAGATTCGCTGGTGTAGTGGCAAGCAACGAAAGGAGTGGTATCGAGCGCTCGGCAACGGACGGGTCACGATACAACCGCAATGTGGCGGCGAGGGCAGCGAGCGTACACTTGTCGACGCGCATCGCGCGCATCATGGGGTGGGAAGTGATCTTCTCGACGAGGGACTTATCACCCACGATGATGCCACATTGCGGCCCGCCCAAGAGCTTGTCACCGCTGAACAGTACCAGGTTAGCCCCCGCCTTGATGCTTTCGGCGGCAATTGGCTCGTTGTGGACACCATAGGCATTGAGGTCGATCAAGGCACCGGAACCGATGTCGTCGATCACGGGCAACTGGCACTTGCGACCCAGTCGTACGAGTTCGGCCAACGGTACTTCTTCCGTGAATCCGACGACGCGGAAGTTGCTGGTGTGGACGCGCAGAAGAACGGCCGTCTCATTTGTGACAGCCACCTCGTAGTCCCGCAAACGCGTCTTGTTAGTAGTCCCCACCTCGCGAAGTTTTGCCCCGCTGGCGGCCATCACTTCTGGCAGGCGATAGCTCCCTCCAATCTCGATCAGTTGACCGCGAGAGACGATCGCTTCCCGCCCGGCCGCCAAAGCCGCCAGCGCCAAGAGTGTAGCGGCGGCATTGTTGTTGACAACGGCAGCCGATTCGGCACCCGTCAACTGCTTCAGCAGCTGCTCCACGGCGGCCCCTCGTTGAGACCTCTCGCCGCTTGCTAGATCGACCTCCAGACTAGCGTAGCTATGCCCCACATCGGCAATGGCCCGCAGTGCTTCTGCCGGCAGGGGAGCTCGCCCGAGACCAGTATGGAGCACAATGCCAGTCGCATTGACAACAGGCCGCAAGAGCTGCCTGTCTTCATGGACAATCCAATCCGCGATCTTCTCGGCTAGCTCCCCCACACCGGGAACCTTCAGTTCGGCAGCGGCCGATTGCATCTCGTGGCGCAGGTTGTCGAGGAATCGGCGCACACCCGTGACGACTACGCTATGGCTCACACGATCTACGAGTCGACGCAGGGGAGGGCTCTCCAGCAATTCGTTGACTGAAGGAATCGTTCGGAGCATCGGATTCGTCATGGAACCACCTCGGTTTCTTCCAAGCGATGTTCAGGGCACTCTCCGGGTCCAGTGTTATCATTTCGCGACCGAGTCCGCCAGAACGCGCAGATCCCCTCGACGCGTGGTAAATCCCACACGGTCGAAGAATTCGCACAATGGCACGGCGTATTTCCGCGTTGTCTGCAGCAACTCGCGGATCTGGCTAAGCGTCCATCCCTCGCTGGCAGCCATTTGAGCGGCGAGCCGCTGCTGAACGTCGCGAACGACCTCGGCATGCAAATAGTAGCCCGTAGCGACTTCAACCAGCTCGCCACTTTCGACTGCCAACGACAGCAACTGGGGAACCGACGCGGCACTCCGCCCCGAAAGTTGCTGGCACTCAGAAACGGTCGGTGTATGGATTCCGCCGGTGCGGAATACTTCCAGCAACTGGCTCAGGACCTTGCGTTCGTTCTGCGTGAGCCGCGGGCCGTAGCCCACGAGCGCCACCCCCTTCTCCGTGGAAATGACCTTTCCAGCAGATTCCAACGACTCGAGCGCAGCGCGCACGACTGCTGGCTCGCTGATGTCACGGAACGTGCTGAGAAGCAAAGCCCGATCGTGAGACAATCGTAACGGATGCCTTTCGTGCAGCTTTCGCAGAGTATTCTCGATTCGCTGACCCAGCCGCGTCAGGACCCGCCGATGGACGCGAAACGTGCGCGTCGGCGAGACTGCCGTCTCGACGAGATCGCCGCTACCGCGCAACGCCGCCTCGGCAGCCCCGGCGTCCGAAACTCCCGCTGTACGCGCTAGATCCTGGGGGGTCCAGTCACGGAGGCCAGCAAAATACAGCGCGGCAGACGATCGTTCGTACATGTCAGCGGAGCACAGCCGCTTGACCCAGGTTCCAGTTTCACTATCCGTCGACCGAATACGTTCAGCCGTGGGATCAAGGACACACCCACCGCCGATGGTCACGACCGGAGACTCACTCCGGATGACGAACGGCTGGTTCCAGATGGTGACGGCCGGACGGGCGAGGAATAGCTGTGCCTCGGCAGTCTCGCCAGGCGCCAGGCAATCCGTGTGCAACAAGCGCAGCGTGGCCGGAATCTCAGCCGTCCCTACGTGCAGGCGCACGCGGCTGCGATTCTTGCACGGACGGTCCAGGTTCGGCGACAAATGCAGCCGGACCGTCAGCACGCGGCTTGGCAGGAGGTGGCCTGGGGAACAGAGTTCCTGCCCACGCTCAAGCGACTCGTGGTGCACCCCTGCCAGATTGATTGCCGCACGTTGACCGCGATGCACCTCCTCCACTACACGGTCGTGATTCTGCAGTCCACGAACTCGAGTCCGGATCCCACCAGGCTCAATCCATAATTGGCCGCCCACGGTCACGGAACCGCTGCTGACGCTGCCGGTCACGATGGTTCCGTGACCGGCCATCGTGAACATCCGGTCAATCGCCATCCGAAAAGGCCCGGAGGCACTCGGCACCCGCCTCCGTTCAGCCACGTAGCTCGCAGCATTGCTCAGCTGGCGCCGCAGTTCATCCAGCCCTTGCCCAGTGACGACACTGGTGCGGACAAACGGAGCGTTGGCAAGAAAGGTTCCCGACACCAGTTCGCGGATCTCGTCCTCCACTAACCCCAGCCAGCCGGGTTCGACGAGATCGCACTTGGCGATGACGATCACGCCGGCTTCCAATTTGAGCAGTCGGAGGATCTCCAGGTGCTCGCGCGTCTGCGGCTTGATGGAATCGTCCGCGGCTACGACCAGCAGGGCCAGGTCCACTCCCGTCGCGCCTGCCAGCATGTTGCGGACAAACCGTTCGTGCCCCGGTACATCGACGATACCAAGACGGTATTCACCGAGGACGAGTTCCGCAAATCCCAATTCGATGGTAATACCGCGACGCTTCTCTTCCGGCAAGCGATCGGTGTCCACGCCGGTTAGTGCGCGCACCAGGGATGTCTTGCCGTGATCGATATGCCCCGCCGTACCCAGGATAAGGTCCGTCATCATGACGGACTATTCTACTAGCCGGCCGCTCCTAGCACGACACCGCGTAACCGCTCCGCGCGGCGCCTTCGAATCGCCACTACGCAGCCTCGACTACTCATACGGCCGAGGCAGTCTGAGGAAGTCATTAGCCGATTCAATCCGAGGCTCTTCCGGTTCGGATTGAAACCACGATGAGAGCGAACTCCGCTCCGTCTGCTGGTTGCGTGATGCGCGCTGTGACGACTTAGCATTCTTGCCGCGTGCCGACTGGCTCGAGTCGTTCGCCCAGGGCATAAGTACGCCCTTGGTCTTGGCAAAGAAGCTCTTGGTCCCGGAGGTTAGCTTGTCCCAGGAACTGGGCTCCTTCGTGCGTGAAGATCGCTGTGGTGTCATGCCGGGTATCTGGATCTTCGGCAAAGACGGTTTCGGCAGCGAGGGGAAGCTCGTCAAGGAGGACTTGGGCTTAGAATTGCCCGGTCGGGCCGCCGCTCCGGCTTCATTGTTCCCCCGTCCGCTGAACGGATTCCACCACGACGAGGACTCCTCGGCACACACAGATCCCGTCAATGCGAGGCACACCGTCGCATCCAACAAGAATCGCATTGCTGCGTTCCATCTACTCATCATCCACCTCCTGAACAGAACGGCGAAGGCGGTTATCGCGAAACAACGAGAAGACACCGCCGAACGGGGCGGAGAAGTGTTGCAGAATGTGTAATGGCCGTCCAGGGCAGTTTCCCCCACGAACTGGGTATCCCGTGTTACTGCCACCGCGTTGTATCCGCCCACTGTTTCTCGTAGCATGGGAAGAGCAAGAAACTGCAACGACTCCCAGCGTTGGAGCTAATCGGCATCATGATTGCGTCGCTTGGGTTCATTGGCACGGGGCAAATGGCACGGGCGATGGCTCGTGGGGTAGTGCAGGCGGGAATTGTCGCCGAGCACGGCATCTACGGATACGATCAAGCATCTTCTGCGGTAGCGGCCTTTGAGCGTGAGTTACCGGGTGCGCGGATTCTGTCCAGCAATCGGGCTGTCGCAGAAGCCGCGGACGTCCTGGTGCTGGCGGTAAAGCCACAGAACTTGAGCGAGGTTGCCGTGGAACTCCGCCCCGCAACGGGTGCCCCAAAGTTGTTTGTCTCTCTCCTGGCCGGAGTACCGATTCGAGTGCTGCGTCAGGCGTTGGGACATGACCGGCTGGTAAGGGTGATGCCCAATACGCCGTGTCTGGTTGGCTGCGGCGCATCCGCTTATGCGGCGGGGGCACAGGCGACGGCTGAAGACGCGAAATGGGTCGCCGGAATTCTCGCTGCCGTGGGAATCACCTTCCCGGTCGACGAGGTGCTCCTGGACGCCGTGACCGGGCTGTCTGGGTCGGGACCGGCATATGTATATACGGTGATTGAGGCCCTGAGTGATGGTGGCGTACGGGTGGGCCTCCCGCGCGACACGGCCACCAAGTTAGCCGCCCAAACCGTGCTGGGCGCTGCACAGATGGTCTTGGCTTCCGCGGATCATCCGGGCACCCTGCGGGATCGCGTCACCAGCCCCGGTGGCACAACCATTGCAGGTCTCCAGGTGTTGGAACGCCGCGGAATACGATCGGCATTCATGGACGCAGTCGAGGCCGCTACGCAGCGTGCAGCCGAGTTGGGCCGGATCGCTCAATGAGGTTGTCGGTGAGGTCAGTATTCTGCAGAATCGACGACAAACAAGTGCCCTTGTATCGGGTACTGTGGATCTCAGATCTGCCGCATTTCTGCGGTGAGGATGAGTGTATTCGCGAGGGAGATTATGAGATCCGCCTGGAACACGACGAGTCCATTTGGGCCACCCGCGCCGAACGCGATACCCTGTTGGCGGCCATCGAGGAGTGGCAGCGCGGCGGTCCCCTCTCATAAAGGCAGGTAGTGCCATGTCCCTTTTCGGAGATGACCGATTCCAGTGGCGAGAAACGTACTTCGTGTTGTTTCGCGAGCGCGACCGACCGGACGCGAAGCAGGCTGTCAGGTCCATCGTTGGTGAGGACGGTCGATTTGACGTTAGCAACGTGCGTGCCGACAGCAAAGGGAAATTGGAGTCGTTAACGCTCACATCGCCTGACGACTTCGCCGCAATGGACATCTCGTACGTAGCGGGTGACGAGGTGTCCGAACAAGTTGAGGAATTGACGAGGGAAGTCGCACAAGGCACGCTCACGGGCGACGAACGCGAGAAGTTGAAACGTCTCGCCAAGTGTGATGCTCGTTTCGACATCTTCCACTTCGAGCAGCGCATGCTGGATGGCGAGGACGGTGATGATGAGTTCCTGGACCCCGCGGCACTGTTGATCGTCATGGACCGCCTGTCGCGTGCCTGTGGCGGAGTGGCAATCGATCCGCAATCGGGTTCTTTCATGTGATTCCGGAGAGAGTGCCGGAGATAGCGGCCACGATCGGTTCGGAATAGGAATGAGGATATGCACGCCAAGGAAATCAAACCCGGAGCCGTGGTGAACTACGAGGGAGCACCCGTGTTGGTTGAGTCGGTCAATGTGCAGTCGCCCTCGGCACGCGGAGCCGCCACGCTCTACAAGTTTCGGGGCCGCAACCTTGTCACCAAGCAGAAAATGGACATCACCTTGCGCGGTGGCGAATCACTGGACCAAGCTGACTTCACCCGACGATCCGTCAAGTTCATGTACGCTGATGCCACCAAGATGTACTTCCTGGACCAGACAGACTACAACGAATGGTCGATCGAGCTTGATGAACTGGGCGAGGCCAAGTACTACATCACGGAAGAACTCGACGGCATGCTGGCCATGATCTACAACGACGAATGCGTGGGCATCCAGCTTCCCACCGCGGTCGAGCTGACCATTACCGAATGCGAACCGGGGGTGCGCGGCAATTCAGCCACCGGGCGTAACAAGCCGGCCACACTCCAGACGGGACTGATCGTGCAGGTACCCGAGTATATTTCCCAAGGGGAACGCGTGAAGGTTGACACGCGAAGCGGTGAGTTTCTCTCCCGTGCGTGATCGGTGGCGGCGCTGATCGGCGCGATATGCCGCGCAATTGCCTGCGCGGCCAGACCCCATCAATCTGGCTTCCTCCGGACGAGACCTCGCCGCACGCCACTCACCGTGGCTGACGCAGATACCGGATGATTTCCTGTTCGTCCGGAAACTTGCCCGTTGCTAACTTCGAGTAGATGAGCGCATCGTTCAGACTCACCTCGAAGCAGCCTCCCTGCGAGGGTTGCAGCGTCAGCCCGCTGATCTTCTGTTTGAATTGAGTGAGGATATTGGCCGCCAGACTGACGGCCTTGGGCTCGTAGCCTCAGGCTGCACAATAACGGATGTGGATGTTCATGGACGCTCCTTACGGACCGGACAACGGCACTGGTGCCCAGTTCAATAATACGGCCGTCGCCGGACAAATGCCGATGCCAGAAAGCGCCGTCCTCCAGCCAAATCAGGTTCTCACCTTGGCCTTCTGCCCAGCTATCTTGGGAATGCGTTTCTGGACGGGCGCGACTGTCTTCTTGGGTTTCAGTTCGCTCGGAGTACTGGAGCGGCGGCCGCCGAAAGCCCGTTGCCAGTTCTCGGAGTACTTCTGAGTTGCGCCGCTGTGCGAAACAGACACGACTGAATTCCCTCCTGCATAAGAGCCAGCAATAACGCAGATGCCCCCAACACCTGGCCGTTGTGTTACTCCAAAGTTGTCAAGCGGTCAAGATGCGGAATTGACCGCCCCTTGCGGCATCACTTCGTGAGCCGCTTGTAACGGAATCTCTGCGGCACATCTTGGTCGATTCCCAACCGTTCCCGGCGTTGCTGCTCATACGTCTGGAAGTTTCCTTCGCACCAATGCACGTACCCGTCTCCTTCAAATGCCAGGATATGCGTAGCGATTCGATCGAGAAACCAACGGTCATGACTGATGACCACCACGCAACCGGCGTAATTGAGGATCGCTTCCTCCAGAGCGCGCAGCGTGTCCACGTCCAGGTCGTTCGTGGGCTCATCCAGCAACAGCACATTGGAACCACGGCGCAGCAATTTCGCGAGATGAACTCGGTTCCGTTCGCCTCCGGAGAGCGCGCCGACGAGTTTCTCCTGATCGGTCCCGCGAAAATTGAACCGTGCCACGTAGGCCCGGGAATTCACGGATCGCCCGCCCATCGCCAGCGTATCGTGCCCGCCGGAGATCTCTTCGTAGACGGTCTTGTCGGGGGCCAGTGCATCACGATTCTGATCGACACACCCCAATTCGACGGTCGAACCGACGCGCAGTTCGCCGAAGTCAGGACGTTCCTGCCCGACGATCAGACGGAACAGCGTCGTCTTGCCCGCTCCGTTTGGCCCAATGACTCCTACGATGCCCCCAGCCGGTAATCGGAAGCTCAATCGCTCGAAAAGGACGCGATCTCCGTAGCTCTTCGTCACGTCGCGTGCTTCAATTACCAGGTCCCCCAGGTGTTTCCCAGGCGGAATCTGAATCTCAAATTCATCCAACCGTTCCTCGTATCTCTCGGCGGCCATTCGTTCGTAGGCACTAATACGGGCCTTGCTCTTGGCATGCCGCGCGCGTGGCGCCAGACGGATCCACTCCAATTCACGATCCAGTGACTTGCGACGGGCAACGGCGTGCTTCTCCTCGACTTCCAGTCGAACTCGTTTCTGCTCCAGCCACGATGAGTAGTTCCCCTCCCACGGAATACCGCGCCCGCGATCAAGTTCGAGAATCCACTGGGCCACGTTGTCCAGAAAGTAACGATCGTGAGTCACCGCGACGACCGTACCATGGTACTCAGCCAAATGACGTTCCAACCAGGCGACCGCTTCTGCGTCCAGATGATTGGTGGGTTCATCAAGCAGCAACAAGTCCGGGCGTTCCAGCAGGAGTTTGCAGAGAGCTACGCGGCGGCGTTCGCCGCCGGACAGGGTGGACACATCCGCTTCCCGCGGCGGAAGATTCATTACGTCGAACGCGATTTCAATCTCCCGGTCCAACTCCCAAGTGCGCGTCGCTTCAATCTGGTCCTGGAGGCGAGCCATTTCGTCGCAGAGTCGCTGCATCGCCTGGTCATCCATCGGCTCGCCCAACTGTGAACTAATGGCATGGTATCGATCCAACATGGCTCGACGGGGAACAACCGCCTGTTCGACGTTCTCCCAAACGTTCTTGGAGGGATCCAATTGGGGCTCTTGCGGGAGATAACCCACGCTGAAGCTGCTCGTCAAACGGGCTTCGCCGTCGTAATCGCTATCCAATCCAGCCATGATGCGCAGAAGACTGCTCTTGCCGGAGCCGTTGCGTCCCAGCACTCCAATCTTGGCGCCTGGAAAGAAGGCCAGCCAGATACCCCTTAGTACTTCCCGCTGGCCGAACTTCTTGGTGAGATTCTCAATCGTGAAGATGTACTGGCGATTCATGGGTGAACGAAGTCCCTTCCGCGCCTCGTTGTGTACCGGCTCTGCCGCGCTGCAGATCCCCCGACTACTCCCATTCGATGGTGGCCGGAGGCTTGGTACTGATGTCGTAGCAAACGCGGTTCACTCCCTTGACCTCGTTGATGATCCGTGTGGAGATCTGCGCCAACACCTCGTAAGGAAGCCGAGTCCAGTCGGCCGTCATGAAGTCGTCGGTGTTCACGCACCGGAGCACAACCGCGTTCTCATAGGTGCGTGCGTCCCCCATGACCCCCACGCTGGAAACCGGCAACAGCACGGCAAAGACCTGGGCCGTGTGGCGGTACAAACCGGCTGCTTTGATTTCGCTCACAGCAATGGCGTCCGCTTCACGCAGCACGTCCAGACGATCGCGCGTAACCTCGCCCAGGCAGCGCACGGCCAAGCCCGGACCGGGAAACGGATGCCGCCAGACAATGTCTTCCGGCAAACCCAGCTCGACGCCCAGTCTGCGCACTTCGTCCTTGAACAAGTCCCGTAGTGGTTCGATCAACTCAAAGCCCAGATCCGCCGGTAGCCCGCCCACGTTGTGATGAAGTTTGATCGTGGCGGCGGGTCCATCGGGTGCTGCGCCGCTCTCGATCACGTCCGGATACAATGTGCCCTGAGCGAGATATGCTGCTCCTTGGATGCGATGGGCTTCCGCCGTGAAACACTCAATGAACGCGTGACCGATTCGACGTCGCTTCTCCTGAGGTTCAATCACTCCCTTCAGTCGCGATAGAAACAGTTGCTCCCCCTCGACGACGTGCAGATCCGCGCGGAAATGGTTCGTGAACTCGGAGATCACAGCCTCCTTCTCGTCCTTGCGCAACAGACCGTTGTCCACAAGAATGCACGAAAGCCGTGTGCCAATTGCTCGATACAAGAGTGCGGCGGTGACAGCCGAATCCACTCCACCCGACAGTCCGCAGATGACCCGCCCCTCGGCGCCCACGCGCTGACGAATCTGCTCCACCGTTTCACGAGCGAAGTCTCCCAGACGCCAGGTCCCGGAGCACTGGCAGACCATTCTCAGAAAATTGTGGAGAATCATGCCTCCGAGGGGTGTGTGGGTGACTTCGGGATGGAATTGGAGTCCGTAGACCGGAAGCCGATGGTGCCTAACCGCTGCGATCGGGCACGTGCGGGTCTTGGCAATGGGCACAAAGTCCTCGTGTACCCGCGCCACCTGGTCTCCATGGCTCATCCAAACGTCTATCTCGCGAGGCACACCGGCAAACAGCCCCTTGTCGGAGGAGACTTCGCAGCGCGTCCGACCATACTCGCGGGCGGGAGTGTTTTCCACACGACCGCCGAGTGAATGGCAGGCAAGCTGCATTCCGTAGCAGATGCCCAGGATCGGCAGGCCGAGCTGAAAGATCGTCTCATCACAACGGGGGGAACCGTCCTCGTATACGCTGGACGGACCGCCAGAGAGAATGAGCCCTTGGGGATGGTGCCGCCGAATCTGTTCCGCCGTAATGTTGTGGCGGACGATCTCGCAATAGACGTTCTGCTCCCGCACCCGTCTCGCAATCAATTGGGAGTACTGTGAGCCAAAATCCAGGACGAGAATCCGTTCGGCTGCGACGTGGCTGGGCGGTGTCCGCAACGGATCGTGCAGAGTCATAGGGCAACCGGCAAATAAAAAAACCCGCGACACGCGGGCAGGATCAGAACGGTTTGCCGATTATAGCGCTTCTCAATGATGCCGAACAGTGGCCAACCGCTACGGACGGATGCCCAGTCGCCACGAAACACGCGGATTTGGCCCCCAGACGGATTGAAGTACCTGCCATCACCAATTACGATAGAGGCACTGAACACGGAAGTCTACGCGGCGCAGTGGTTTGCAGTCATTTGTGCTTATCTTGTTGACCAACGACGACGGCATTTTTGCACCCGGCCTGGCGGCAATGGAGCGTGCGCTGTCGCGAATCGGCGAGGTGGTGGTGGTGGCCCCCGCCACGGAACAGAGCGGCGTAGGGCACTCGATTACGTTCCTCCGTCCACTCATCTGTAAGGAGGTGTTCGAGGGTGATCGACATCGCGGTTGGGCCGTCGAAGGCAGTCTGGCGGATTGTGTCAAACTCGGAGTCTTCGAGTTCTGTCCCCGGCGACCGGATCTCGTCGTCAGCGGGATCAACGGCGGCTTGAACGCGGGAATTAACGTGCTCTATTCGGGAACGGTTGCAGCCGCTATCGAAGGAGCGTTCTTCGGCATCACGAGCATCGCGGTTTCCCTCGAGTATGACGAACATGCCCAGTTCGACAAGGCAGCCACTCGGGCGGTGGAGATCATTGAACAGATCCTGCATTTCAAGGGAAGCGACCCGCAGCTCTACAATCTGAACATACCCACGTCAGCGCTGCATAGGAAAACAGAACTGCGCGTCGTGCCCATGGATGTGGTGCGATACGGCGAACATTTCATACAACGCCAGGATCCGAGGGGACGGAGTTACTACTGGGCGGCAAACGATGCCGTTAACCCGACAGATGACCGTGAAACGGATCTCACTGCCCTGTGGCAGGGATCCATCACGCTCACACCGCTCCAGTACGATATGACCAAGAAGAGCCTGATGTCCGAAATGGAACAGTGGCAAGTCCGCTGGCAGGAGTAGCAGATGCAGCTCGGATCTTGCGGCAAGGAACGCAGAAAGGAGCTGAATCACCGCGTTGACTCCGGACTGCAGCCAGGAAGTCTGGCAGCCCTAACAATTGGCAGAAGGACACCATCTATGTGCAACACGCGGCATTTGAGCGTTGCGGCGATCCTCATCGGCGTCATGACGGGATGCCTGCCGTCGACGATAGAGATTCCGACGGCAACGAAGCCCAAGGAAGCAGTGCCGCCCCCACCCGCAATTGCCGCTCCGGAACAACAACCATCACCACCCAAGCAGCAAACCGGCCTTTCGATGCCAGGAGGGGTCGTGAACCCCGCCGCGCTGCTGCCGCAGACTCCGCAACAGAGCCTGGTCCCGCCCGCGCTGAACGCGCCGACGAACGCGCCGGGAGAGCAGGCCGTTCGTGCCGGAGTGGGAGTTGGTGCTCAGGGGCGCAGCCTCGACAATGAGTCGGGAATACTTGTCACTCCCGCCAAAGCGTACTTCAATGTCCGAGAGCGCGTGATTTTTGAGGCTGCCATTCCTAAGGCCGTGGACCTGTTCGCGGCCACAGAAGGACGCAAGCCGAATTCTCACGATGAATTCATGACTCGTATTATCCAGGCAAATAGCATTCAGCTCCCCAGACTCCCGCCGGATCGGCAGTACGTCTACGATCCGCAGCAAGGGGAACTGCTGGTCGTGCGTCAACCACGTTGATGTCATGCGTATTTCCGGTGCGGAGAGCGCGCCAAGCCGAAGCAACGCTCTCCGCCTGTCGGTAGATGAGAACACACGGGGGTGAGGAAACCGTCAACTGCAGTAACCAATCTGATCCGGTTCACGTCGGGGTTTCCTCACAATGCACAGTCAGAAGTTGGCCGTTTTCGGGCTTATTGTCGCCGTTCTTGCGGGCACGACGAGCGCCGCGGATTGGATCACTGCGCCGTCGTACTACACGCATGATCCACAGACCGGGGAACGGGTGCGTCAGTACACGCCTATTGGTCCCTTCTACATCGCTCAGCGCAGCGACTTCTTGAGAAGCGGCTATCGCCATTTGCGCAGCAGCATTCAGGTGGGGACAAATGCGGACCACCTGCATGTCGTTGAACAGTGGGGCGCGCCGGTACGGCCCTACGACGAATGGCGATTTCCCTATCGGCCCTATTCGGTACCCTATCCGCTCTGGGGGCCAATGCAGTTCGGATGGGGAGTCCCCCACCCGTGGATGTTCCCCGACGGCACTCCCGGACACACGGATCCGGGTCACGGAGACCGACCGTACGACTCCCGACTGCCAGGGTCCCATCCGGCGCCCTGGTGGGACGGGAACTACGCGCCGTTCCGATCGCCTTCTTTGCCGGATCCGCTGTTCTTCCGTCCGCCAACACCCGACCCGCCAGCCTCGCCTCCGGCGGACGATCCCTGACGTGTATCGCCTTTCGGTTCCGCGGCAGTCGACCTACCGAGTATCATCTCTCGACGGGTGCCGAAGCCTCGCGCGCCCAGTCATCTGTGGCGTCGGTAACCACGATACGGATCGTGGTGCTCGTACTCGATGGCCCGCCAACTGTCCTCCTCCTTTTGGAACGTGACCTTCACGAACCGCGGTATGCGTCGCTCGTGGAGTATTCCGTCACGATCACTCAAAACAACCATAACGTTGAAACGGGCAACGGCTCGCGGCGGCTCATGTTCGGGGAGCACGTCCACGGTCAAGTTGGGTTTGATGGTCACGTCGTGGAAGACGTATCGCGGCAGTTCATCTCTGGCCTGTTGTCGCATCCACGTGGCGCTAGAGTGCGCGAACCGCAGAGCCTCCTCGACATCATTTCGTTCGACGGCACGAGCCACGCGCTGCAGGGTGGATTCGATCTGTTCGCGGTCCGTCGTGACGAAGCGTTCAACCATCAGAAGGGCAGCTGTGACCACGATGCCTATCAGGAAGGTCCGCAACGCGCCCTTGCTTCCGGTCTGCAGCCAAAGCCCGCCGAGAACAACGGCGGTCAGCAGTCCCATGGCAACGATGAACAGCGGCTTTTCCAGCAGCCAAACCATGTCACGGCCATCCCCACCCAGGCTCAAGCAGACGAAAACATCTGGGACGATCTACCGTTGTCCTGGTCGCCAAACAGCCGATTGGTTTGATCGAGGCGCGGCGGCCCGATCACCACTTCGGGAAAAGCGGTCCGGCATAGAGACCGCCCGAATCCAACTCCTCTTCGATGCGGAGCAGTTGGTTGTACTTGGCCATGCGGTCGGTACGAGAAGCAGAGCCCGTCTTGATCTGCCCTGTTCCCAGCGCCACGGCGAGGTCCGCGATTGTGGCGTCCTCGGTTTCCCCGCTGCGGTGGCTTGCAATAGAGCTATAACCACTGCGGCCCGCCATCTTGATGGCAGCGATGGTTTCAGTAAGCGTGCCGATCTGGTTCACTTTGATCAGAATGCTGTTGGCAACTCCGTCTTTGATGCCGCGCTCGAGGCGATCCGTGTTGGTCACGAACAGGTCATCACCGACGAGTTGAACGCGTTCGCCCAGGCGTTGAGTCAGCAGCTTCCAGCCATCCCAATCATCTTCGCTGCATCCGTCTTCGATGGAACAAATGGGGTAGTTGTCTGCCCAGTCAGCGAGAAAGGCCACCATCGCAGCGGCGTCGATCTGTTTGCCATCGATCGAGTAGAGTTTCGATTTGGGATCGTAAAACTCCGTGGCGGCGACGTCCAGAGCAATGCGGATTTGCTTTCCGGCTTTGTAGCCCGACTTGTCGATGGCCTCCATGATGAGATCCAAAGCCTCGACGTTACTGCGCAAGTCAGGGGCAAATCCCCCCTCATCTCCCACCGAGGTATTAAGTTTCTTAGCCTTCAGGACCTTCTTGAGGTTGTGGAAGACCTCGCACCCGCAGCGCAGGGCGTCGCTGAAGCGCTGGAATCCCAGCGGCATGACCATGAATTCCTGTACGTCTACGGAGTTGTCCGCGTGTTGTCCCCCATTCACGATGTTCATCATCGGCGCTGGCAACAGGTTGGCTCCCGCACCGCCCAAGTATCGGTAGAGGGGCTGTTGCGTGAACTGGGCCGCAGCTTTGGCAACGGCCAGTGAGACTCCCAAGATCGCGTTCGCGCCCAGCCGCTTCTTGTTAGGCGTGGCATCCAGTTCAATCATCCGCTGATCGATGGCGATCTGCTCCAAGGCATCCCAGCCGTTGAGTGCCTCCGCGATTTCGGTGTTTACGTGGGTGACGGCCTTCGTCACGCTCTTGCCGAGGTACTTGCTGTTGTCGCCATCGCGCAGTTCCCACGCTTCGTGAGCGCCGGTGCTGGCGCCGCTCGGTACCGCAGCTCGCCCGAACGAGCCGTCCGACAAGGTGACATCCACTTCCACCGTGGGATTGCCGCGACTGTCCAGGATCTGACGAGCGTGAATGGATGCGATGTAACTCATGTCTCTGCCTTTGCTGAACAAAATGGTGGGTCTGCCAGGATTCCAACTAGCAAGTCTCCTATTTTGCGCGATGTGGACAGTCTTGACCATCCCGGTCGGCTCGCTTGCAGACGCCGGCCCCCAACCTTACACTCCCAGTTGGTATCGGAAGCGAAAGCATGCAGGAGCAGACGCGTCCATGTTCACCGGGCTTGTTGAAGGAATGGGACAGATCTCGCGAATCATCGACCAGCCTCCGGGAAAACGATTCACCGTCATCTTGGGGACTCTGGCCGGGGGACTGCAGGTTGGGGACAGCGTGGCGATCAACGGATGCTGCCTGACGGCCGTCGAGGTTTCCGGTGAAGCGGTGTCCTTTGAAGCAGGGAGCGAGACACTCAGCCGTACAAACCTGGGCCGACTGCACGTTGGCAGTGGTGTCAACATTGAGCGGTCACTGCGGCTGGGCGATAGCCTCGGAGGACATCTGGTGACCGGACATATTGACGGATTGGGAGAACTGTCTGCTCGGCAGGACGACAAGGATTGGTCATTCTTCCGGTTCCGTGCGTCTGGTCGGCTCATGCGGCAGATGGCCAGCAAGGGATCCATAACGGTCGATGGTGTCAGCCTCACGCTTGTGGAGGTCGATGAAGAGCGTTTCAGCGTCGCACTGATCCCCCACACCCTCGCGGTCACCACGCTGGGACGGATGCAGGTCGGCGACCAAGCGAACCTGGAAACGGACATTCTGGCAAAGTACGTCGAACGTCAGTTGGCCTGGGCCAACCGCTCCACGGTGCAAGACTAAGCCCAACCTATACCGCTCAGCGTGAGGCAGCAGAACAAGATGGCGGACCGACAGACGGCGACCTATCTGATGCGCCGCTTCGAGATGGCTGGCCTTCGACCGGTGAGTCGGCGTGGCCAGAACTTCCTCGTCGATTTGAACCTGCTTGGACTGCTCGTCGAAACAGCTCAGGTGGGACGAAATGAAGTGGCACTGGAGATTGGCACCGGGCTGGGATCTCTGACGGCGCTATTGAGCCAGCGAGCGGCGGCAGTTGTCACCGTGGAAGTTGACCGCGACTTGCATCGTTTGGCCGCGGAACAGTTGGCCGAAATGGACAACGTGACGATGCTGCAGCAGGACGCACTGCGGAACAAGAACTCGTTGGATGCACGTGTTCTAGACGCGGTCCGCGGGACCATGGCAGAGCGCCAGGCTGCGGGCTTCAAGCTCGTGGCAAATCTGCCGTACAACATCGCGACACCTGTCGTGTCAAACCTATTGTTGACTGATCCCGTCCCTATCTCGATGACGGTCACGATTCAGAAGGAACTGGCAGACCGAATGACGGCTCGTCCCGGTACCAAGGACTACGGCGCATTGAGCGCGTGGATGCAGACCCAATGTGACGTGAGGGTGGTGCGCGTAATGCCTCCATCTGCGTTCTGGCCAAGACCCAGAGTGTGGTCCGCGATCGTGCACGTTATCCCGCAACGCGACAGGTGGAACACGGGCTCCGATCGGCGGTTCTTCCACACATTTGTTCGTTCCCTATTCTTGCACCGCCGAAAGTACCTGCGAGCGTGCCTCATCAGTGCCTGCGGTGGCAAACTAAGTAAGGCGGATATCGACCAACTCCTGCGGTCTCAAGGCCTGGGAGAGCAAGTAAGGGCAGAGGACCTGTCCCCGGAGGTCTTGCTTCAACTGGCCAGGGCGTCTGAACAATTGCAGCTAGAAAGAGCGACTCGCTGATTGAGCCCGGCACACTGCACCGGAGACCAACGCCGGTGGCTTGACGGTCAACACTTGGAAAGCTTGCAGTCGAATAGACAAGTTTCCTTGGGGGCACGGGTACACTAAACTAGATGGGTCGAGCGTTTCGATTGCCGTGTCCGGTTTGGGGCAAGCGAAGCGCGTGCGATCTTCCGATCACGGCATTCATTCGGTGAGCAGCAATGAGATTCATCGAGATGACAGGCAGAACGCTTTCCGCGATTCTCACGGTCGACGAGTTGCGTCCTCACGACTTGACGTCGGCTGGAGTGCGCGACGACACGATCGTCCGCGTGAACGAGCACGGGGACATCGAAGTGCGGCGTAAGAACCGCTGGGATGTCATTGGCGGACTCCTGGGGAATTACGAAATGCGGATCAAGGAACGGACGGGAATGGACTGGGCGTGAACCGTGAATTTGGGGAAGTGCACGCGTGCCTGGTGGCAGCCGCGGTCTTCAAAATCGTCGGGCCGTGCGTCAACCGTGCGGTCGGTGGGTTCGATTCCCATGCACTTCCGTTTGTGGCAGGCCCAATTCACCGTCGCAACGTGACGGCTACCGACCTACTCCTGACAAGACAAAAGCCGCCCAATACCGAGGAGCAACCCCCTTGAAGGCACCGTCTCTGACCTCTGGAGCAGAGCCAATTGCTGACGTTTCGGACAGATTGACGCCGCGTGCCGACCGTAACGACGATATCGGCCCCCGTCGGTGATAGACATCCAGTTGCGACTCGCGGAGTGCCTGCATCGGCGTCTTGCCTTCGCGCCACATTTTGCGGTAGAAGATCTCCATCAGAGCGCACGTCATTTCGTCATCAATCTTCCATAGGCTGGCAACAACATTAGTTGCACCTGCAATGTGGAATGCTCGCTGCAATCCGAGCACTCCCTCTCCCCCGGCGACGTCCCCGATTCCTGTATCACACGCTGACAACACCGCAAGTTCCAGGCCGTCCAGAGGCAAGTAGGAAATCGCCTCGGCGGTCAATACCGCATGGTTCCCTGAATTTTGGCTGTCTCCCGCCTCCTCCCACTTATCCGCTCCTGCCAGGACCAATCCGGACAGGAGCAGCGGGTTACGTTCTGCTGCCGAGACGCGCTCAGACCTGTGGTCGAGAGACTGCAATGTCAGCTTCTTCGGGAACAGCTTTGTGTTGACCGATTCGAACGCTGCGCTCGCAAAGAAACCATGTGTGGCAAAGTGCGCCCAATTGGATTTGGGCAGTTCCTCAAGGACTCTCTCTGTGCTGGCTTGACTTCCGCTCAGAGTCGTCACAGTCCCGCCGTCTGCTAGTTCCGCTATGTGTTCCACCTCCACGAGGCTCGCCGGCAGTGGAGCCCACTTCTTGCCCCGTACTTGCCCTACTGCAGAACGGGTCGCCACCAGCGTGTCGTGTGGAACCCCCTCGCGCAGTTGGCAGCCGAAATCGACATTCCCTACAAGCAGCCCGTTGCCCGCCCTACAAACACCCGTTCGACCCGTTCGTAACTGCCTGACAAGATGGTGTCCCGACGGAATGATAGCGAACGCGTATTGTTCAATTAGCGGACCGCCTCCATCCTTTTGGGGCAGCGCAGCCCACGGAATCGCCGTCAATGCCGCGTCTGGACACAGATAGATTGACGTGACCCGCGAACTGAAAACCGCCTGTACCTCATCCCACACCAGGTCTGTCAACTGTGCGCCAGCGTCACTACCTGTGTCTCCCCGCTCGATGTCACTTCTGAACGCACGAACGAGCGCATCGATCTCGTCCGCCGGTCCCAGTGTCACACAATGCAGCGGTTCCCCTTGCTGCACAACAAACGCCACGTACTTGCCAACTCCCTCGTCCAGCAGTTTGCCAACGCCCTTCCATTCCTTAGGGATCTCGACGAAATGAAATAGATCCACAAATGCGTAGTCTCTGGGTAAATGCTCCTGCAAGGCAGTTGGTCCGCTTTCCTCTAACGCCTCAGATGCAAGCTCGTCCTGTTGCGTCCTGAACAACTCCCTTTCCAGCGCCTCCTTGCGACTGGTCAAGTCCGAAAGGACCTGCTCAGATGCGTCGTTCTTGTGAAGAAGCAGCCAAGTCAACCTTTGGGCAACACTCTGATACTCTGCGAACGCCCCTTGATCGCTGCAGGACTCCCGTTTCCGACCAACCTCCCGGCGATGGGTCATTACTCTTTGCACCACCCCCCTCTGTGCCCATAACGCCGTATACAATTCGCCAATCGTATCACTTGTTCGCGGCCACGTTGACAAGAGAAGCCCTCGGACTAACGCTGTTTCCGCTACGACGTTTATTGACTCAGTTTCTGATAGTCCCACGATATTGCGCACTAAGAACTGGTTCTGCATCTGTACGGCGCGCAGCGCCGCGCCGGCAGCTTCACTTCCCTCACCCGCCGCGTGCATCACAATGGCGTAGTTGCACCACACTGCGCAGTAGTCCGAATCGCCGTCCGGGAATCGCCCTCCCCCAAAGTGCTCGTCCGCGAGGGACTTGGCATTCCGTGCGTGCCTGATCGCCTCTAAGTGCTGCCCGGCGACTGAACAAAGCAGCCCTCTCTGGCCTTCAACCGCCGCCAAGTCCCTCTTCGTCACACCTCCTTTTGACACTCCTTCATACAGCGTTATCGCCTCATCCAGCAGAGCTCCTGCTTCTCCATATTCACCGCTCATGCGGCAGATCTTTGCCAAAAGCTGTAAGCTACCTACGAAGCACCTGATCGCGCCCGGAGACAGCTTCGCTGCACCCATATGGCGCCACATGTCGATTGCTTCTACGCAATACCTTTTCGCCAGCACACGCTCTTCCGCACGCAAGCACAAGTAAGCCATCTTCTGGCACGCAATGGCCAATTCCCGATCTCCATACGGCGTGCCATTCTCCTCCACCACATCTCGTTCAATTGCCAGTGCCTCCGCTGCACACCGTAACGCCTCTTTCCGATCACCTTGGTACTCCAATACATCGCTCAACCTAAACAGTGTCCGTGCTATCGCGCGCCGCACTCCCGTTGCTTCCGACCGTCGATACACCGCTCTTTGCTGTTCGAGCGCCTTCTCACAACAACGTCGAGCCATACCAACGTTACCCATACCCAAGTGTATCTCACCGTATCGGCTAAGATACACGGCTAGATGGAAGTCACTTATCGGTGGACTGTCTGCTGCACATAACATGTCGAACTGCTTCTGGGACAGGTTAAGTGTTCGCTCGGCAGACACCCTATCACCCATTCGCAGATCCAACTCCGTCATCTCTGTCAGACATGCCAACCTGAGCACATCATACGACGTGTCGTTGTTGATGGACTTCGCTTTGTCGAGCCACTCCATACTTTGCTTATAGTGCTGCCTTCCGTCCTCATCTCGTCCTGACTCTATGCACCCTCTCGCCACCATTATCTGAGCGGCGACAAGGTCAGGGATACCGTTGACACCCTCTTGCCGAGATACCACGTTATGTATGATATCGAGTGCCCTTTGATGTACTGCTGTCGCCCTAGACACATCCCCTCGCTTGACATGGTCTTCTGCAACACGAACCAGGAATCTCGTGTACATCCGCACCTCATCAAGCTTGAATGACTCAGACTTAACACGGTGCAGGAAATCCGACCATCCTCGCTCCAATTGTGCGTGGCAATTACGTGACTCATCGGATCGACCCAGTTCTTCGAAAACGGTGCAAATCGCGGTAAGAGACTGCAAGTGCATTAGCCGCACTTCTCGGGTTCGAACGATTTCCGGTATTGCAGCACAACTGGCCGCGGCGCTTCCAAAGTATGCTATTTGTCCATCAGAATCATGGCGGCACGTTGCCAGGTTACCGAGCTGAATGTAACAACGCGCAAGCATTTCATGAGCGGGCTCCTTCGAGTCAGCCGCGCTCACGGCTTTGGCCATTGCGAGAGCTTCGTCACAGTACTTTTCGGCATCATCGTATTTCCTGGTGGCGCGAGAGGCTCGCGCAAGCCCCAGAAGGGCGTCCACGATTCGCTGGTGTCCCTGGGGATATTGCGTTGAGCCCCACAGTTCACGGCAAAGAGCGAGTCGCTTCTGATTTATTTCGAGTGCGATTGAGTACTTCCCTTGGTCAAACAGGTCGTCGGATTGTGCCTCAAGCTCAAGTAACGCGGCAGACTTGTCCGTGCCACCGCCGGCGTTGCTCGCGTCATTTCGTGAGGTGTTGGCAGGATCTGCGTCTTGTCCGGCAGCGAACGCCGATAGCCAGAGGACGCCAATGGGAAGCAGAAGCCTCATAGCACGAACAACGGGAGGAGACGTCAGATACATCTTGCACCTCATCGTACACCTGCATACGGGAAACTGAGTGCGTAATGCAACGGGAAATGTCCATCGAGGCGTTGCTGCAGGAGGAACTGGTTGGCCGCCACAGAATCAGCTATCTCTACCGTATCCGAGAGATCCGCGGAGCGAGTTCCAGAGGGCGTCCATGTCCGGATCTGGCCGTTCCGCCATTCCATCAGATCAGGCACATACGTCGCTATCTGCGGTCGCAGCTGAAACTGAGATTCATCCAAATGGGAGGCTCCCTGCCACGCCCTCTCACACAACAAGATGGTAATTGTCTCCATTCCCGCCGGCCCCGGCGCAACGGTCCACGCTCGGCTGGCCATCGCGGGAAGCCTCAGTGAATCAACTCTGCCCTCAAGTTTCGGCAGACGCCGCCAGTCTCCTGCTTCCCACGGGTACACCGGATTCACCTTACCCTGACTGTCAATCCAAAAGATGTACGCGAAGGCCGGACGGTTGACCGTGATATTCAGGCGGACCTGATCTCCGGGACGCACGGGAAGCGCCCGCACGTCGCGAATGCTGACACCGCGTCGCAAGCCGTCGCCAGGGTCCCAAATCTGAACGTCTATGGTTGCGTCGAGCGGCATTGGACGGGACTGCCACATCCAACCTAATCCCAACAGGCTCCCCGCAACAACGAGGGAAACCGCGACTCGCCAGTGAGCCCCGAGCCGGGACCTCGGCTTGCTCGTGAACGGGCGCTCCGCCAAAGCCGGTCCTTCCGCAGCCTGAAGAAACCTGCGGAGGTCCTCCGCCATGTCCCCGGCGGTCGAGTAGCGTTCAGCCGGAGGCTTTCGAAGGCACTTCAGGCAAATACGTTCCAATTCACTCGGCACGTCGGGGCAAATCTGGCGGATTGGCTTTGGCTCACAACCGAGGACAGCCGCTGCCAGCTCAGCTGCCTTGCTCCCGCCGAAAGGGCTCCTTTCGGCCAGCACCTCGTACATCATCACCCCAAGTGCCCAGATATCGGCTCGGCCATCGAGCCAGTTGGCATTACCCATCACCTGCTCAGGCGACATGTAGGCAAGCGAACCCGCCGATTCGCCCGCTCGGGACTCGCGTACGCTTTCGTGCATCGCGAGGCCGAAGTCAAGAATGCGGGGTTCCCCACGAGCATCCAACCGGATATTGCCTGGCTTGAGATCACGATGCACGTAACCGCGCTGGTGGGCAAAATCGACCGCTTCCGCAACGCGAATCAGAAGCCTTAGGAATTCCACCGAGGTTAGCGACCCGTCCCGCACCGCATCGAGAAGAACTGGTCCATCCACGTATTCCATGACAATCAATGGCAGACCGTGCTCGTCGTCCACTATGTCGTGGATGCTGACTATGCCGGGATGTTGCAGCTGCGCAATGGATCTCGCCTCGGCCAAACTCCGCTCCAAACCCGCACCCGGCTCGAAGGGATCGACCCACGCCTCCTTGATCGCGACGTGACGTTCGAGTTGACTGTCCCAACCCAAATAGACGACCCCAAACGAGCCTTGACCGATCAAGTCCCGAATCTCGTACCGACCGATTCGGCCTCCCGGCTGCAGCCGCGTCCGTTCGGTAATACCAGCATTCACAAACAGTCTGTGCAGCGTTTTGTGATGATTCGGAAATCGCGCCAGGTACGTCGGCACTGATACTTCGCCACCCGCTTGAGTCAAGTAGTCCCATTCAATCGCCAGCAACTCGCTCAGCAAGAACTCCTCGTCTGCCGAAGAAATGCGTTCAAGAAATGACTCAATTCGGGGAAAAGCACCGGACCGCAGCAGGTCCTCAAACTCGAGACACAGCCTGTCGATCACGTCGCGTTGGAGCAACCCTACGGGATCCGTCTCAGATGCGCCGGAAGAACTCACTCGATGATCTCCCGCTGCCAGGCATCACGGATCAGTCGCAATCGCCGCTCAATTGTCGGAACTGATCGCTGGAGCGTCTCTGCCACTTCTTCGTTCGACATCCCGTTCAGTTTCGACAGAGCGATTTCCCGCAATTCGTCATCGCCTAACAGCGACAACAAGCGGTTGAGGGAGTCCGCCAGCATGGCACAGACGTCCGGGCTCGGGTCATTACTTGCCAGATTCATGAGCGTTTCGTGGACCAGCGAATAGCGCAGATCGGCAATCATTGGTGCAGTCAGCACCTGACCACTGCCCCGCTTCTGGCTCTTCTCACTCCTGATGTAGTTACACGCCTTGTGCGCGGTAATCGTCGCGAGCAGTTTCCATAGTCCTCCGCGATTGCAGAGAAACGGATAGTCCCCCGCCCTGGTGCGGCGCAGGAAACTCTGAAAAGCCGTAACTACAATGTCTTCCTCGTCGGCCACGCGGCAGGGAGTGCCGAGAAGTTTGAAACGCGCGAGCGACAGGAGTTTCGGAAAGTAGCGCCCCCACAGTTTGGCCGCCGCCGAATCATGCCCTAACTTGACCTTGTCAATCCAATCACTTACCGAACCCGTACACGCCATGGGACGTCACCTCCTCAGCACCGCCGAAGCAGCGGCAGTTAGGCGACTGCGATTATAATTCCGCGCGGTTCACCGGCAACTTGGGCCCAAGTCCGACGCGCCGAAACGACTGGAAAGCCCATGAGACAGTAAGCACCAACGAGCCCCCAATGCCATCAACCAATTCCGCAGAATTCAATCACCCCCCCAACCAGGGAGATTCTGTCGTGCCGGGTCACAGTTGTCGGATGCGAGTTCCGGTCGGCCTCGAGCGGACTGCCGCTGATTCGTGGATATCGCGCAATGTCCAGCTGCCGAGGCACGCGGGATGACACGTACTTGACTTAACCTACTTACCACATTCGTGTTGCACCACGGATGCGATGCGGGACTGTATGACCGTCCGAACCGTGACACGGGACGCTTGTCGCAGTTCCAGTTGGGGTGGTTCGCCACCATCCCATCACGGAGAGATCAGAGGTGGAGCAGCTCCCTGAAACCTCCGAGGAATATCGCCCCATTCTCCGTTGTCGGTGTAATACTTGAGAGTGGCTCCACCGAGTGTTAGCCGGAGGAAGGTCTGACGATGCGTTGGTGCATGTTTTTCTTGGTGGGCTTGTCGATCGGTTCCTGCTCTGCCGTCCTGTCGCTGACTGCTAACGCCCAGGGTCTGCGCTTGAAACCAGCCGTGTCCACGGACAATAGCACATCATCCACACAAATCGTCCCCTTCTCCCCCACGGAGACCACACCCGCTGATCCCACGGGACATCCGCTTGAGCTCGCCCTGCAATTCGCCCAATCCCGTTATGACTACCTCCGGCAGAACGTCCGTGATTTCTCCTGCCTCTTGGTAAAGCGTGATCGAATTGAGGGGAGATTGCGAGGATACGAGTATGTCTGGACTAAGGTCCGACTACGCCAGACGCAGGCCGGCCGGACGACGGTACCGTTGAGCGTATACATGCACTTTCTGGCACCAGCCCAACTGAAGGACCGAAGAGTGCTGTACGTGGAGGGCAAAAATGGAGACAAGATGCTGGTCCGAAATGGAGGCAAGCGATTCAGCTACGTGACCGTCCGGCTTGCCCCAGGCAGCGATGCGGCTCTGCGCGAAAGTCGCTACCCCATCACTGAACTCAGTCTGGAGACGGTGGCTCGCCGCATGATCGACAAGGCGCGAGACGACATACGCTACGACCCCTCGTGCCGCAACACTCAGGTGCAGTTCTTCCGTGACGCCCACGTAGACGGCCGGAAGTGCACCCGAATCCACGTTCTGCACCCGATACGAGACCCCAACTTCAGTTTTCATATCGCCAACGTCTACATCGATGACCTGCTCCACGTGCCCATTCGCGTCGAAGGCTATGATTGGCCAGAGGCCGGGACTTCAGACCCCACCCTGCTGGAGGAGTACACATTTACTCACCTGCGTCTTAACTTGGGTTTGAAGGACACCGATTTCGCGGCATCACTGATCGAGAATTGACGATCGGTCATCTCGTGCGCGCTTTGCACGGTACCCTGGCGGGGGCGGTTACCGCGACTTCGCGCACGCGCACCCACATCTCCTCCGTCCAGCTTGCCCAACCTCCGCAGGCAGACCACTCCGCTTCCTTTTGGTGCCGTTTCATCCGACAATTGAGCTGGTCGATACTTGACGAACGGAGACCGTTCGCAAGACACCCCGGCGGAGCGTCCGCCATCAGGAGCGCCAACAGCAGTGAACCTCGAGCGATTCCTTTCGCCGTATTCCCCGCCTACCTCGAACCTCGTCGACTGTCTGCACTATTGGACTGAGCAGCAACCCGATGAGATGGCCTTCTACTTCAGCGATGGGGAAGGGGATGATCAACGCATTACCTATGCCGCTCTGGACCGCCGCTGCCGCGCAATCGCAGCGACGCTGATGGAACGCGGCATGGCGGGTCAGCGCGTCTTGTTGCTGTATCCGCCAGGTCTCGATTTTGTGCAGGGTTTCTTCGGCTGTCTGTACGCTGGAGCCGTTGCCGTTCCCGCATATCCCCCCCGGCGAAACCGTTACATGGCGCGAATCGAGGCGATCGCCAGTGATTCCGACGCGCGAGCCGCGTTGACGGTAGCGGACGTTGCCGACCGAGTGGAAGGACTGCTTGACGATTCACCCAACCTCAAGAACCTCGCCTGGATTGCCACGGACACCATCCCGGAGTCACGCTGCCAAGACTGGCGCCCGTGCACTCATGCGGCCGAAAGTCTGGCGGTCCTCCAGTACACGTCCGGCTCGACGGGTACCCCTAAAGGTGTGATGCTCTCACACCAGAACATGATTCACAACGTCTGCCTGATCACTCACTCGTTCGAACCAAGCCGCACAGGTGTGGGATTGACCTGGTTGCCCACCTATCATGACATGGGGCTAGTCGGCGGAGTCCTCAAGCCGTTGTTCTACGGTCGTCCGAATGTCCTCATGTCGCCGATGGCCTTTCTACAGAAGCCCGTCCGCTGGTTGCAGGGCATCACGCGTTATGGTGTCAGCATCAGCGGGGGACCGAATTTTGCCTACGACCTCTGCACCGACAAGATCTCCGACAGCGAACTGGAGGGACTGGACCTCAGCTCGTGGGATGTGGCGTTCAACGGCGCCGAACCCATCCGAGCTGCCACGTTGCAGGCCTTCTCAAACCGCTTCGCCCAGATCGGCTTTCGCCCCGAGACGTTCTTTGCGTGCTATGGAATGGCCGAAACGACACTGATTGTGACCGGGAGCCACAAGCGCGACCAGCCCGTCATTCGGTCATTTGACGGAAAGGCCTTGGATGAGCATCGCGTTGTGGCGGCCGCACTCGAGGAATCCGGAGCACGCCAAATCGTCGGCTGCGGTCACGTGTTGCCCGATGGAAACGTCGCGATTGTCGATCCAGAAAGCCTCAAACGACTTCCGGACCACCAGGTGGGAGAGATCTGGATCAACAGTCCGAGTGTGGCCCAGGGCTATTGGCGAAAGACGGAAGCTACTCGGGATACCTTCCGCGCGCACATCGCGGGAGAGGCTGACCGGACTTACCTGCGGACGGGAGATTTGGGGTTTCTGGACGGCGGCGAGCTGTTCGTTACCGGGCGGCTCAAGGATCTGATCATCGTCCGTGGCGTGAACCGCTATCCTCAGGATATCGAGATGACGGTGGAACGCACGGATCCGCGACTCCAGGCCGGAGCCGCTGCCGCCTTCTCGGTCGACTTGAACGGCCGCGAATGCCTGATCATCGTCAGCGAAGTGGAACGCACGCGACACAAAGACTGGTCGGACGTCATCCAAGCGATTCGGCGCAATGTCTCGCTGGAACATGAACTGCCTCCCGACGGCATTATTCTGGTGCGATTCGGCTCCATGCCGAAGACATCCAGCGGAAAGATTCAACGCCACGCCTGCCGCGATGCGTTCCTCGAGAACTCGTTGTCTGTCGTCGAGCAGTGGTTCGCGTGGTCGGCAAATGAACCGGCCGCCGACGCTCCCGGCCCGGCCGCGACACCGCCGCGTGTGCGAAAGCCACAGCGACTGGAGGGCGACGTTGATCCTCGGGTGGCCGAGGTTGTCTTGAACCATGTGCGCGTCGTTGCCCGTGAGCGCGCGAAATCGCTGAGCCTGGACACCAACATTATTGAACTGGGAATGGATTCCCTGGAACGACTGCAGGTGGTACATACCCTGGAAGAGACGTTTGGAGGGAGAATTCCCGAACACGTGATGGTAGAACTGGAGACGTGCCGGGACGTCGCCTTGGCCATCCAGAAGTTCGTCGGCTCAGAAGCGAAAATGAGCCGCTCGCAGCCAACAGCAACGGCCCCTTCCTCCACAAGTCCAATTGGCCTGGAAGAGATCCCCACCGAGTGTTACCGCATCGACCAGTTACCGGAATACCGGAAACTCAAACAGACCATGGCGCTGTTGGCGGCCACCGGGGCTGCCAACCCATATTTCAGCGTGCACGAGGGACTCACGCGCGACACAACGGTCATCGGCGGCCGAACTGTCGTCAATTTCTCCAGCTACAACTACCTGGGCATGTCGGGGGAGCCGGTTGTGTCGCAGGCCGCGCAGGCTGCCATTGATCGGTTCGGCACGAGTGTCTCAGCGAGCCGTCTCGTCTCCGGCGAAAAACCAATCCACCGACAACTGGAAAAGTCCCTCGCCGATTTCCTGGGCGTGCCGGACTGCATCGTCTTTGTCGGTGGCCATTCCACGAACGAGACGACGATCGGTCATCTCCTGGGCCCAGGCGACCTGATCCTCCATGACAGCTTGGCCCATAACAGTATTCTGCAGGGAGCAATCCTCTCGGGTGCCCGGCGTCGCCCTTTCCCACACAATGAGTGGCAAGCCGTCGATACGATTCTGAACGAGATCCGACGTGAGTACCGTCGCGTGCTCATCGCCATCGAAGGCGTGTACAGTATGGACGGAGACTACCCTCACCTACCCGGGTTCCTGGAAGTCAAGCAGCGTCACAAAGCGCTGCTGATGATCGATGAAGCTCACTCCCTCGGCACCATGGGACCCGGCGGTCGCGGAATCGGCGAACACTTCGGAGTATCGCGGGACTCCGTGGACATCTGGATGGGAACGCTCAGCAAGTCCCTCGGCAGTTGCGGTGGCTACATCGCGGGGTCGCGCGAACTGGTGGAATTCCTCAAGTACACCGCCCCGGGCTTCGTGTACAGTGTCGGCCTGCCACCCGGTAGTGCGGCCGCCGCATTTGCCGCTCTCGAGCAGATCCAGGCTTTACCGCAGCGAGTCCAGCAACTGCAGACCAACTCCCGTTTGTTCCTGCAGCTCGCCCAAGAACGCGGGCTGGATACGGGCCTGAGCCACGACACGCCGGTGATCCCCATCATCACAGGCAACTCGCTATTGGCCCTGCAATTGTCGCGCGGGTTACTCGACCAGGGTATCAACGTACAACCGATCCTCTACCCTGCCGTCGAGGAGAAGGCCGCTCGACTGCGGTTCTTCATCACCTCACTTCACACTGAGGCACAGATAGGCGCCGCAGTCAACGCCGTCGCTGAGACGCTCAACCGCATTCGTTCCGCGTCGACTTGAGTCTGGGTACAAATTCCGGACTCCCCACGGCGACAGCGATTCCCGGCATCGGCGTGGGAGAACTCAGCGATTCAGCGTCGCTCCAAACGTGCAGCCCACCAGGATGACATCCTCGCTGTTGTCCCACAGGTTGTTGCTGCGGGCAACCCCGCGACCGAAGTCCATGAATGTCGCCCCGGCTCGCACTGAAAAGGCCTTCGAGATGGCGTAGGCGGCCTCGGCGCGAATCTCCGTGCCAATGACGAACTCGGAGTCGTGCCCGTCCAGTCCCTGTCGATATTCGTTCCACTCGTACAACACGTCGGCCCCCACATCCGCACCGTCGTAGTAGGTGGTGGTCGCGGCGCTCATGTAGTGGAATGACTGGAAGTTCTGGCAGGCAAAGGCCCGGACATCCGTGGACAATAGCCAACGGTCCTTTTGCTTGAACCAACGAAAGCCCAGTTGGCCACCCACCATGTGGTTCACCCAGCTCGTCTGGTTTCTAATGAATTGCTCGATTGTGGCGGTGTCAGCGAGGTCTATCGGCACTGGGAACCCCAACGGGACCCGTATCGCTGTTTCCTCGTCATATCGGTAGTACTGGTCGAAGTTACCCCACGAAGAGAGATTAACGTAGCGGACTCCACAGAACGGCTCGATCCAGCTGCCGTAGTGTTTCTGGTTGCACCGGAAGGTCTTGTTCAGCTCGAAACTCGATACGTTCGCAACGTTCAGGTAGTCCTCCAAGCGGTAGTCGCGAGCGCCGGTAATGGGGTCGTTGGTGTCCTGGAGTGGCACACCGGGGGTTGGTTGGCCGACCACGGGAGTGCCGCCACCACCGCCTCCGCCACCACGCAAAACGATCGCGTTGACGTTGCCGTAAACCTCGTCATCTTCTTCGTAGACGTTGATCCGTTCCTGTCGCAGTACGTCCACCGCCTGGGGGCCGTTGATGTGCCAAGCTGAGAACAGCCAGCCATGTTCTTCGTCCGACATGTAGCCCAAGTCGTAGCGGTTGCCCCAGGTGAAGTCCCCTTCGGTATACGTGGGTTGGTTCTCCGGCCGTGACATGTAGATGTACACGCGGTCGTACGTGGCAAACCAGCCGGTATTGGCCTCGGGACCGTCCCCGTAGCTGTCGAAATCGGCAGGAGCGAAGAACTGGAAATCCGGGTCAAATGCCAACGGATCAATGAAGGGGTGCAACAAGTCCGGGTTATCGCCTTCGGCACTGATGACCGGCGGAACATTGTGCAGGTCGTGTTGAGCGGCAGCGGGTACAGCGCATGCGCCCGTGATACAAAGGACCGTCAACATCGCAGTGACTCTGCTCATCGACATAGCTCTTCCACCCTTTGCGTTTGCGTTCGACGAGTCCACGTTGTCGAGGATCCCAACAACGTGTCGCAGCACCGGCTCGTGACGGTAGTATCGGATCTACTCGTAATGGAAGTTGAGTAAGAAAGGGAACCCTTGAGGAGAAATCGCAGCCTTCCGAAAAAAACGATTCTCCACGTGCCAGTCCCGACAAGCCAGCGAATCTGGATGAATCCCCCGATTGGAAGACGCGTGCCCGGCATCATCCGCTCGAAAGACCGCTGGCTGCTAGCTGCCGGAGGCGATGCGGGTGTCCGTTCGCCCCGGAACGAATGGTCACCAGCAAGCGCAGGCGCTCACGGGTCGGTAAGGGATTGGCGCATTCCTTTACAGGGCGCGGCGGATCCTGCATACTACGTGCCTCAATCTTCACCAAGCCGCGGGATTCCGGGAAGCGCTCGGCGCGGGATTCACCGACCGGAGTCAATTGGAGCATCTTGCGGATGTCCCGATTATCCATAAACGAAATGACAACGTACCGCTGGTCGTTCGAAGAAGACGTATGCGGCCTGGCCGATGCTGGAATCCCAGCCATCGGGGTATGGCGGCAGAAACTGTCGGACTTCGGCGAAGAGAAGGGCATCGATCTGCTGGCCGAAAAAGGCCTGAATGTGTCCAGCCTCTCTTGGGCAGGTGGTTTCACGGGGAGTGATGGACGCTCTTTCAAAGACAGCGTTTCCGACGCGCTCGACGCAGTCAGGCTGGCGGGGGCAATGCGGGCGGACTCCTTGATCGTCTTCAGCGGTGCGCGAGGCGGACACACGAATAATCATGCTCGTCGTCTGCTGAGATCGGCTCTGGCTGAATTGCTGCCGGCCGCCAGCGAGAACGCCGTCACACTGGCAGTCAAACCCATGCATGCGGGCTGCGCCTCCGAATGCACTTTCCTGACCGATCTGAAGGACACTCTCGAACTGGTCGAAGAGTTGGACGACCCGCACTTGAGGATCGCCTTTGACTCCTACCATTTCGGGTTTGAACCCGCGTTGCGGGCAGATCTGCCCGCACTGGTTCCGCGAATTGCCGTCGTGCAACTCGGAGACGCCAAGCAACCGCCGTCAGGTGAGCAGAACCGTTGTCGCCTCGGCGATGGCAGCATCCCCTTGTCGACGATTGTGGAGACCCTCAACGAAGCCGGCTATCGTGGCTACTTCGAGGTCGAGTTGATGGGGGAAGATGTCGAACCCTACGATTATCGTGAGCTGCTCGCGCACTCGAAGTGCATGTTCGACACCTGGAAGATCGCCAGTGGGGTCAAGTAGGCCGTTGGACTCGGGCCGCTAGCGCCGGTCACCACGGGACGGGATCAACTCCAGACAAACGACTCGATTCTCCCCCCGGATGTAGAGCAGTCCGTGTGCCAGGATCGGGGCAGCCCAACACGGGTACCGCAGCAACGGATCGCCGCTCTCGTCGCGAAGAACCACGCTCGAGACCAGTTCGTATCGCTGAGGATTCGCTCTCAGCAGCTGTAATGTTCCGAATTCGCCGAGCGACACGAAGTACCCGTCGGCGAACAGCAGGGACGATCGTTCAGGGCGTGCACCGGTTTCCGACCAGCAAATCCGCCCCTTCTTCCATTCAATGCAGCGCAATTCTGCATCCTGCGTGTGTCGCCCACTACAGCCGTAAAGATATCCATCGACGAAGATCGGCGTGTTCCAATGTGTCGCCAATGACTTGTCGCGCCGCCGTGGATCGTCACGCCAGACGACTTCGCAACTTCCGGGCTGAACCGAGAGTAGCGAACTGCCGACCTGATAGGCCTCGGAGATGAAGACCTCGTTCCCCACCACGACCGGCGTGCTGGCATTGACGCTTTCCAGCATGCGGGCTCGCCAGGGATACTGAAAGTCAACTTGGCCGTTTGCTGGATCAAATCCTACCAACCCGCCACGGGCAAACGCAAAACACCACAGCCGCCCACGGATATCAGCCACCTGGATCGATGCATAACTGGCCAATTCGTCCGTAATCTCGTACCGCACAGCGCCGGTCCACTTGTCGAATGCTACGATGCCGCTGCCGTTGCCTGCGATGCGCCCCCCGCTGTCGTACAGTCCAGGACTGCCGGGAGGACTGCCGCCGATCTGGCAAATCAACAGGGATCCTAAGATGACCGGCGTGCTGCCAACTCCGAAGAAGTTCTGCACGACGTGGAATTTCGCACTCGTGTCCACCTGCCAGATCAGCTTCCCGTCGCTTGCGCGGACGCAGAGCAGGGAGCCTTCGGCACCGAAGATATACACCCGGTTTCCATCGATGACGGGAGACGCCCGCGGACCATCGCTGTATTCCAATTGGTCGTGATAGTTCGTTGCGTAGCGGAACTGCCACAGTTCCTCGCCCGTTTCCGCATGGAGGCAACGGAGGCGTGCGGCCCCTGCCGGCTTTCCCCCGCCTTCCTCCTCGCGGTCAAAATGGTAATATCGACCCCGACTCACGCTGCCGATGCCATAGCCGCTCCCGACCGGGCGCTGCCAGACGACTCGCGGCCCGGACGCCGGCCAGGGAGCTGTGACTCCCGTTTCCGGTGACTTGCCGTCGCGGGTGGGACCCAAGAAGCGAGGCCAGTCAACACCGTGCCTGCGCGTCCAGAGGTCAGCCAACACCTCCTCCGTCGCGATCGGAGGTGAAGATCCCTGCTCGGTTTCGGCTGACAGCAAAAACGGACTGCCAAGGCCGCAACACCCGAGGACCAACCACAGACAGACACGCTGATCCCAAGGATACATACGTTTCCCTAAACGGTGGTACATGCTCGTCATCAACGCCCAATTGTCGATTCCCGATCACGAGTTGGTGTTGACCTACACACGCAGCGGAGGTCCCGGGGGACAAAACGTCAACAAGGTCAACACACGCGCCACGCTGCGCTGGTCAGTGCGATCTTCACCGAGCCTCCCGGAGGACGTCAAGTCGCGGTTTGTGCAACGATACGCCCGGCGGATAACTGCCCAAGGCGACCTACTGGTGAGCAGCCAACGGTTTCGTGACCAAAGCCGCAATGCGCAAGACTGCCGGAATCGACTCAAAGAAATGTTACTCGACGTCTCCACACCGCCCAAGGTACGGCGCGCAACACGCAGCACCCGTGCGGCTCGAGAACGACGGCTCCGCGACAAGCACCAGCGCTCGACTTCCAAGCAACTTCGCCGGCGTCCTTCCCCGGACGTGTAGCCCGCGGTTTTTCGCGGCACAGGCCGAGGCTTTTGTTATAATGCCACCTGCCCGCAGATTGGCCTCCTCACCCTGGTTTCTTGGCATCCATGTCCGCACCGGAACACATCGACGGCATCCTCCGAAGTTGGGCCTACGAACCCGATACACTCAGCGTGCGCGTCATCCAGGGCACAGACGGCCGTGACGTGCTGCAGATGCGCATCGACATGGGTGTGCTCCAACTGGAAACGGAAGGCAGACCCGACGGTTCTCGGCCAGCAGGATGCGACACCTACTATGACCATCTGCTGCAGGCCGCGCTACCCGCCGGCAGCGATTTCGTCCTGAACGCCGGCCAATGCGACGAGATCGATCGTGAATTTGTGCAGTTCTATCATCGCCGTATCTGTTGGCTGCGATTGCAGAACTACCCGCGTGCCGTCCAGGATGCAGACCACACCCTGGCATTGATGGACTTCTGCCGGCGACATTCGCCAGACGAGCAGTGGACGTTGTCCCACGAACAATACCGGCCGTTCGTCATGTTCCACCGAACACAAGCCGCCGCGCTGGCGTCACTGGAAAGCCATGGCGCCGAAGCGGCCGTGCATGAAATCAATGACGGATTGAACACGCTGCGAGCCGTCTTCGAGCAGTACGAAGCCGGCGACCAGTTCGCGGACGATGAACTCGTCACTCGGCTCATCGAACTGCGCGAAAACTTGCGGCAGGAGTACCGCGTGGGCAAGACCCTGCAGGAACGCCTCGCAGAGGCGGTCGCTGCCGAACAGTATGAATTGGCTGCTCGGCTGCGCGATGAACTGGCGCAACGCAAGCCGTGACCCGATCCTGAAAACTCTTCACTCGGCTTTGTAAATCTGTTCACCAAGTGTCCAGTGGGGCGCTGGGCTGATAGTCCGCAAACCATTGTGAATAAATTGGTTACAGAACAGGCCATCATTCCGCGCATCTTGGCGCGCAAGATGCACAGGGCTTCCGACAATCCCATCCACGCGGTTTCTCGCGAACAGAACAGAGGAGTAAGCAATGTTGGTTCTTGCGCGCAAGGCCCACGAGACGATCCACATCGGAGACCAAATTTGTATCTCCATCGTGAGCATACGAGGACGAGTAGTTCGGGTCGGAATCGAAGCGCCGGAGGAAGTTCGCGTTATCCGTGGTGAGCTGATTCAAGTTGACGGGGATTCAGACACTACCGCGTCACCCCCGCCAAGAACCACAACGGAAGACTCAACCGACCATCGCATATCGACGCAACTCGCGGCGGATGCGTTCACTCCGCCGCCGCCCATCAGCACGGAGCGTGTCAACCGGGTCTTGTCGCTGCGGCGCCACTCGAAGGCACCGGCACCGCCAGCCGTTCAGCCGCTGCTGGCTTGGTCATGAGAAATCGATCGGCAAACGTGAACACTTCGAGAAGCGCTGCTAGGTCGCTGTAACTCGTTAGTGACTGCGGGAAGCTGCCGGCTCAAGCGTGCCCCGTTCCGCAGCCAAAGGGACGTCCTCTTGTGAGGCCGGCGTCTCGTGCGACAGACGCCGAATCCCCATTGACTGCTGAATTTCGGCGCGGGCCAGGAGTCGGTGGTCTAACAGTATCCGCCGCACTTCGAGGATCGCGCGCGGGTTGCGGTGCACGTTGACGTGGTCGGCCGACACCGTGATCTCTGAGTCGATTTCGTCGAGATGAGCACTCTCGCAATCGACGATGCCGTCACTTTCCGCCGCGAGACTACCCACCCATCCCTCATCCGACACGCGCCCCACGATGTTGTGATACCTCGTCCACGGTGCGCGGGACGCCTTCAACAGCACCGGCAAGACCGGCGATTCGGGCGCCAGCGAGTCAATGCTCGTGTTCACCGTCAGGAATTCGGTGCCGCGGAAGAAACCCGGATTGTCGCGGGTCACAGCGCGCGTCGTGTTGACCATGACTTCTGGCAAGCGGATCAGGTGGCGGCCCAGCCACCGTGTGTAGTCGTTGGCAAATTCGCTGCCGCGATGTGGCGTGCCAATCGTAATGACACGCCGCACGGAGGGGTTCGGATGGAAGAACAGGGTCTGGGCCAGCCGTTCGCGCGTCTCGTCGTCGGCTTTCAACTCCTGAAAGGGGTGGTCGGACAGGATGGCCCAGAAATCGTTCCCACTTTCCACGGACTGCATTTTGGCGACCAGGCCGCCCATGCTGTGCCCCACCAGAACCATCTGATCGAGCGCGGGGGACTCATCCTGGGGATCGAGAACTTGATGAGCTTTGGCCAGGTCGGCCCGCAACTGACGGGCACTGACCCAGAAAGGCTGACCCGTCGGGTAGAGGTAGAACCAGAACTGGTACTGATCGCGGATTTCCGGAAACGACCGAAGGTCGTTGAACATTTCCATCCAGGTTACGGGCCCCGACCAGAGGCCGTGGACCATCAAGACGGGGATCCTCGCCGGGTCGTAGGGCTCCAGCATGAAAAGGCCCGTCAAGGTCGCCGCCGAGTCCGGTTTCCACAGGCCCGGGCCGGCTATGTTTCGCTGTTGTTCAAACTTCGGATTATCCAGAAAGTACGCCAGTGGTGTCGTGAGATCCGTTTCCAGCGGAATACAGCGACCGTTGATGTCGATGTCCTTCAATGCCACTGTGTCGTGCAATTCCAGCACGCAATGCCGTAACCGCTGGTCGTCTTCCTGGAGACTGTGAGGCGGCGCCTTCACCTGCAAGAAAGCCGTGACGGCAAAACTGAGCCCCGGAGGATAATACCGTTCCCGTTCACTCGCGGTCTGATGCTGACGCCACACGGCAATGAGCGGCACGCCGAGTCCGTACGTGTGATGCCGATTCTGCAACCCCTTCACTTCGTAGTCGGACACGAATTCCAGTTGGTCAAAATCGAACGCTTGCCACCGGCCGCGCGGAGCGATCTCGATATCGAACACCTTGCTTTCGGTGGCAATCCGGCAGTTCGTACCGGCACGTAGCAGGCCCTTCTTGGCGATAATTCGCATGGCCGCCTCCAGCGACCCGTTGTAGACATCGCAAGCACCGCGAAACTGAGGATCGTAGGGGTTGCGGTAGGGGTCAAAGCGCCCGTCAAACAGGTACCAGTACGCGTGCGCCACCGACGCTCCGTACAGTTCCAGTGCCCGCTCCTTGTTGCCGTAGGCCTCAAGTCTCTTGCCCTGCACATGCGCCAACTCCGCATACGCATACAGCTTCTCTGGCAGTGGTTCTCGAGCGATTTCCTGTTCGAGGTCCTGAAGTGTTTCCAGGGGATCGTTCGCATCGAGAGCATACCGTCGCAGGAGTTGCTCGGTACGCAGGGACGGTTGGGGACCGTCACCCGATAGCAGCTGCAAGGGGCCCGCCAGGCTGCTGAAGGGAGTCTCACGTTTGGAAATGTACTTCTGCGAAGCACATCCTGCCAGGAAGATGGACGTTCCCAGAACTGCGGTGAGGGCCACCGTGGTAGAATGCGAAAGCCCCCGCGGCCAAACAGCCCGGGCATTACCGCCCCACGTCATTCCGGTACCGTTGATGACGGACACCTTTCAGTGCGCATCTGACGAGAAGGGTATTGGAGACAAGCCCGATTGAACAACGAGCGGGGCAGAACGATATCGGCACTTGCGGCTTCTGACAATGTCGTTTTCGGCGAACGCGAGCAATGCCAGCATACCTCCGGAGACAATAGGTCCGCCGACCGCTCCGGCCTGGTTCACTTTCGAATCCCATGAAGACAGACCTCCCGGCAATTAATGGCGGCATCCCGGAGTTCGCGCCGGGGGCCTTTCCGTGGCCCATCCCGGATGAACAAGTGCACTCTGCTTTGCACGCCGTCTACCAGGATGGTAGCTGGGGACGCTATCACGGCGACCAACTTGATGCCTTCGTGGCGGAGCTGTGCAGCGCTCATGACATTGCATTTGCTTATTCCTGTTGCAGCGGCACCCTGGCTGTCGAGCTGGCGCTCCGTGGCCTGCGCGTGGGATCGGGGAACGAGGTCATTCTGGCCGCCTACGATTACCCGGGCAATTTCCGCAGTATCGAAGCCGTGGGCGCCACCCCTGTCCTGATCGACATTGACAGGCAGTCATGGTGTCTGGATGCCGACCAGATCGAACTGGCTGTCACCCCCGCGACACGAGCCGTCATCGTGTCCCACTTGCACGGCGGATTGGCCAACATGACTGCCATTCGCCAAGTCGCCTCGTCGCACGGCCTGGCTGTCATCGAGGATGCTTGTCAAGCAGCCGGCGCGAAGGTACAAGGCCGCGTCGCCGGCACATGGGGAGATGCAGGCATTCTGAGTTTTGGCGGAAGCAAACTTCTGACTGCCGGGCGCGGTGGAGCCGTACTGACCAGCAGAGAGGATGTCCACCAGCGTATCAAGATCTTCGCGGAACGGGGTAATCACGCCTTTCCCCTAAGTGAATTGCAGGCGGCCGTGCTGCGCCCACAACTCGCCCAATTGCCCATTCGGAACCAGATTCGGCGCAGGAATGTCCGGCAGTTGACGGAAGCCCTGCGCGACGTGCCTCAACTGATTCCAGCAACGGTACCTTCGACCGACGATGAGCCCAGCTATTACAAGCTGGGGTGGCGGTATTCAGCGCGCGGCAACGTATCGCGCGAAACGATCCTCGCGGCCCTGCAAGCTGAAGGGGTCCCGATCGACGCCGGATTTCCCGGCTTCCTGCGGCGAGGCACAGGCCGGTGCCGGCAAGTCGGAACACTGGCCGGCGCCCGCAGCGCGGCGTCCGATACGCTCCTGCTGCATCATCCGATACTGTTAATGCCGGCCGAGACCTTAGACCAGTTGGCGCACGCAGTACACAAAGTGATGCGGTTCTTCGGAGAGCCGCAGCAAGCCACGGCGTAATCGTCTCGGATCCTTCGAAATTCCGCCGGTAGGCCCGTTTGATCAGCGCGGATTCACGGTAGAATCGTATCCGCAACAAACGGGCCGAAGCCCAAGCGGGATCCACCAGGCTTGCCGATCGACGGTTCTGGTCGCCAAGCGGACTGCGGTGAAGTGTTTCTTGATTTCGGGAGGATCGTTCCATGAAGTTTGGTATTCACACGCTGTTGTTCACCGAAACCTTCATCGACAAGGACCTTGCTCTGCTGGAACGCTGCAAGAAGATGGGGTTTGACGCGGTCGAGATTATTCCTTTCAACCCTGACAAGTTTCCCGCCAAGAAAGTCAAGAAGGCAGCTGCGGACCTGGGCCTCACGATCAACACGGGTTACGGGATGCCCAAGAAGTACAACACGATTTCCCCGGATCGGGCCACTCGCAAACGTGGTGTCGAGTTCTCGAAACGCCTCATCGACCTGAGCAACGACGCCGGAGCCGAGGTATTCGGCGGAGCCATTTATTGCGGTTGGGGGTATCTCAGTGGCAAGATGCGATCGGCTGACGAATGGAAATGGGGAGTGGATGCGTATCGCCAGATTGCCGAATACGCAGCCAGAACTTCGAAGCTGACCCTGGGGATTGAACCGCTCAATCGCTTCGAATCCCATTTCATCAACATCGCGGCGGACGCGGTGCAGTTCATCAAGGACGTCGGTATGTCCAACGTGAAAGTACATCTCGACACCTTCCACATGATCCGCGAAGAAGACAACGTCGTCGAAGCGCTACGCCAGACCGGCCGGTATCTCGGCTACTTCCACGCTTGCGAGAACCAGCGCGGCATTCCGGGCACGGGGCTTGTACCCTGGAAGGACGTTTTCCGGACCTTCAAAGAGATCGGGTACGACGGCTGTGTCACCATCGAGTCCTTTGACCCGAATATGAAGAAGATCGCGAAGTTGTGCTGCATCTGGCGAAAGCTGGCGGATTCGCCCGAACAGTTAGCCACGCAGGGACTGCAGTACCTGAAACGAGTGCGCAGACAAGTGTACGGCAAGAACTAGCGCGGCGGCGGCGTCCCATGAAGCAGTATTTTCTCTATATCCTGGGACTGCTGGTTCCCCTGATCATTGTCGGCTGGTTCCTGTACCTTGTCGGCCGGGCGTTCTATTCGCTGTATCAGGACCGGCAGCTCAACAAGGAACTGGATGAACTGCAGGCTGGGGCCGAGGCCCGCCGTCAAGAGCGGGCACGCGAAAACGAACGACGGCTGGCCAACGGCTGTACACACGACTTTGAATCACCGGCTTTTGGACTTCCTCCGCAGGTGTGCCGCAAGTGCGGCCTGGAGCGGGAGAAGCCTGCAGAAGCTTGCGATCACGTGTGGAAACTGCGCATGGACGCCATTTCCAGCAGCTACTGCGAGAAATGCGGCAAGAAGTACCGCGCGGCAGATCACGCCGCCGGCTGGAAGTGAAGAACCGCCGTCGGGCAGCGTCTGACCCTTGCTCAGGCCAATGGTGGACCGCGCGGCTAGGCCACGGACTCTGCGTGTGCGGAACGGGGCGACGTGTCCGGGCGACGGCTCTTCCTCCCGCCCGCCGCTATCTGTCACGCGATCGCAACTCTCCCGCCTTATTCACTTGCCAGACCGTATTCGTCTCCAATTCCAGGGCCGTAAGCCATCCACCGCCCACGCAGTACGTGTCGATGCAGATCAGGTGGCCGAGGTCGAGGATCTCGCCCGATACCTGGGGCGTGTGCCCGACGATGACCGGCTTTCCCGACCGATGGCGGTCGGGAACCTGACTGAACACATGCTCCCAGAAGAGCAGCCGATCCGGTTGCCGCTCCCAGGGGAGGCGCGCATCGTAATTAGCGTGTACGAAAACGAAATTGTCCGTTTCGACAAAGCGACAACAGCGTTGCAGGAAGGCGACGTGTGTTTCGGGGATGTCCATCCCCTCGCCGTAGCTCTCGATCGTAGCCAAACCACCGCACTCCAACCAGAAGCGCAGGGAAGCGACGTCGTTCAGGGCCTGCAACATCATCAGTTCGTGATTACCCAGCAATGGTACCAACTGGCACTGGCGCTCCAATTTCAGCAACTGTTCTACCACGTCGCGCGAGTCTGGCCCGCGATCCACGAAGTCACCGAGCGGCACGATCAGATCCGACGTTGTCGGTTGGATCTCCGCCACCAGCCGCCGCAGCGCTTGGGCACAGCCGTGAATGTCACCGATGGCTATGATGCGTTGTGACATGTGTCGATCTCGAAACGCAAACAGGTCCCGCTGGCGACGGCGGCCTCAGCGCCGCATCGGCCCGCTGAACCTGTTTCCGAAGACGAACGCTCTGTTGGATGGTTGTTCCTAGACTAAGCAAATCGGCGTGTACCTGCAAGCAAGCCCGTTTCGTGATACGTTCTCCGCTGTACGTGCCCGAATGGTAACACAGAACTCGGCGCAGCGCGCCGCAATTGGCCATGCAGAAATCGGGAGGAATCGATGAGCGAATGCCAACTGGACAGCGCCAACTGCCGCCTGCGGCAGCAGCGCCTGGTGCGTGCCATGCACCGGAATCGGTGTGACCTGGTGGTCGTTTCGCGGCCGGAACACGTGCAATGGTTGACTGGTGTGCGTCCGGCCTGGGTATTTCAGGCAGCCGCCGCCATCTCCGCCGACGGACAGGTCGTGCTGGCTGCTCCCAACCGCGAACCGCCGTTCGCGGTCGCTGATCATGTCGTCTGTTTCGAGGCCCAGTCACTCGCCACCTTGCGCAGTGATCAGGCTCAGCGCAGCCTCCTGGCACTTCTCCAGGCGATTCCTGCAAGCTGGCCCCGCCGCCGCCTTGCCGCGGAATTCTCCTGTTTTCCCCAACACTTCGCCTCGCAGCTGGACGCGGAATGGATCGATGCCGAGCCGGACCTGCTGCACCTGCGACGGCAGAAGTCCCCGGATGAACTGGCCATGCTGCGCCAGGCGATCACGGCCACCGCGCGCATGTATGAACGGGCGCGCGGCATCATTGCTCCTGGCATTCTGGAGCTGGAGGTATTCAGCCAGCTCCAGACCGTGGCTGTGGAGTGCTTCGGTGAAGTTCCGACCGCCACGGGTAACGACTACCAATGCGCGTCGCCGGGCGGACCACCGCGTGCCGGCCACGCAGCGCATGCGGGTGAACTATACATCCTCGATCTGGGGCCGGCCTACCGGGGCTACTTCGCGGACAACTGCCGGACGATCGCCGTCCGCGGCGTGACCGATGAGCAGTACCGGGCGTGGCAAGCCACGTTACGGGTGTTCGAATTGGCGGAGCGTACAGTGCGTCCGGGCGTGAGCGCTCGGGCCGTCTATTTCGCCGCGAAGGAGATTCTCGAGGACGCGTCCTGCGGCGATTTCTTCCACCACCTGGGGCATGGCGTAGGACTTTTCCCCCATGAACCGCCGTACCTTAATCCCAACTGGGACGACTGTTTTCAGGAAGGAGACGTATTCTCCGTTGAACCGGGCCTCTATTCCCCCTCCTTGAAAGCCGGCCTGCGCATCGAACAGAACTACCTGGTCACGCGCAACGGGATCGAACTACTGACCCCGTTCTCGATCGACCTGTAAGCTCCCTCTAGTTCATGGACGGATCCGGTGGCAGGTGCTTCACATTGACTGCGGAACCGAGAATCTCCAGGCCGATCCGGGCGGCAATCCTGCGCCACAAATCATCGGCGTCGCTGAAGACGTCCTCGGCAGTTGCCGGAGTGGTCAGCCAGCCACCGGCTGCCAGTTCGCTCTCCAACTGCCCGGCGCCCCAACCCGAATAGCCGACGAACAGGCGGAACGGCTGTTCGGTCTGCTGCACGATTCGCTCCAGGTACTCCTCCCGCGAGGCGAAATAAACCCCGGGCAGGACCTCGCTGTCCGCACACATGACATCCGTGTGAAGTGCCATCAGCGGCCCGCGCACAGGCCCTCCTTGATCGACCACGCGCGTGCAGTTGCAGGGATTCTTCGCGATGCTCTCCCACAACTCCCCGATGGTACTGCCCGTCGGTCGCGTCAGAACCAACCCCAACGCACCTTGTTCGTCATGCTGCACCATCAGGACGACCGTTCGATGGAAATTCGGGTCGGGCAAGTGGGGCGAAGCTACCAGGAAATGTCCCTGCAATGAACGAGCCATGGCGTGTTCTTCTCCGTCCGTTGAGCCACTCCGATTATAGTTCGCCTGCGGAGCGCTGCTCCAGAGCCGGCGGACTGCGATGCCCAAACCGGAGAGCGTTCACGGGTCGGGAATGAGACGGCGACAAGTCACGGGGAAGGGAAGTGACACTGGCCGGGGTCATCCCGGCACTTGCCAGACATCGCGCCAGACACAGCCCGCCCAGGACCAGCCCACGCCGAATCCCACGAGTAGATTATTGGCCCCGGGCACAATCCGGCCACGTTGCCGCATCTCGTCAATCACAATGGGAATCGTCGAAGATACCGTGTTGCCGCAATCGCGCAACACGATCGGCATCCGGTCTTCGTTCAATCCCAGGCGATCCATGAGCTGCGCCAGCATCTTGTCCGTCGCCTGATGCATGATGAACAAATCAACATCCGCCACGGTCAGCTTGGCCGCCTGCAGGACGTCCGCAACAAGTTTCGGTATCTCGGCGACACTGAAGTTGATCAGACTTGGACCGTCCATGTACAGGTCACTGGGCCAGCGATGACGATGCCGCGGCTGCAGTGCCTGTTCCGGCAGCCGCGCCCCACCCTTGTTCACCAACAGCGTATCGGCTCCCCTCCCGTCCGTCCCGAACTGGAAGGCGAAGAAGGAGGGGGTCTCTGCGGCTTCCAGCAATGTCGCGGCCGCTCCGTCGCCGAAAATTGTGCGCAAGCTGCGATCATCCGGATGGATGTACTTGGAATATGTCTCCGCGGTAATCAACAGCACGCGGCGAGCCGCATCGGCGCGGATGAGTCCTTCCGCCAGCGCCAGCCCGTAGACATACCCCGAACAACCGAGATTGAAGTCCAGCGCTCCTGTCGCTGTAGGCAGCCCTAACCGTTCCTGCATCAAGCAGGCAGTGGTCGGCAACGGATAGTCCGGCGTCTGGGTGCACAGCAGCAGGAAGTCGATGCTGGAGCGGTCAATTTGATACTGCTGAAAGAGCTTCTCGGCTGCAGCCACTCCCAGGTCTGATGCACATTCGTGCGGAGCTGCGATATGACGTTGTGCAATTCCCGTCTTGCTGTAGATCAGATCCATGTCCCAGGACGGGTACGTCGCCTTGAGTTCTGCGTTCGTTTCTACCTTGTCAGGAAGATAGACTGCTATCGGTCCGATCGACGCGTAGTTCACTGGTCGCGCATCCCGTGGCGTTTCGTGTGGCCCGGTGCCATCTTCCTCTTGGGGTCGCTGCGGGCAAATCTGGGTGCAGGAACTGCCTGCGTTGCTTGCCCCCGACACGACCATTTTCAAGGCCCGCACACGATACCTCGGTCCCGCACAACGGTCAATTGGGACTTCCGTACCGACTCGAGTGCCGTGCAAGCGGTTCCGCTACCGTCGAGTGCTCACAATAGAAGTCCCCTCGGGATCCAAGGGGGCGTCCCATGCCCCGTTCGGCGGGCGCACGCAAATCTATCTTGACCCAATGGTCCGGCGAGATATACTCCCCCCGCTTCCCTGACTCCGCGCCCGGCGTGGGTGTACTTGCGCAATACCGCATTGTGGTCCCGTAGCGGACTGCCGTGAACCGATTGTCTCTTCTCTGCAGGTAAGCGAGGCGAACCGTGGCGACTCCTGAGCCATTTGTGGACATTCATTGCCACCTCATTCCCGGGATTGATGACGGCGCGAAGTCCTGGCAAGAAGCACTCACCATGGCCGAGATCGCCGTCGCAGACGGGGTGACAACCGTTGTCGTCACTCCTCATCAACTCGGCACGTACTCTCATAACGACGGCCACTTGATCCGCCAACGTTGCCAAGAGCTGCAGCAGCAGCTCGATGATCACCATATCCCGCTGCGCGTGGCGCCAGGAGCGGACGTGCGCATTGACGAGACGATGCTGGCCGGTCTTCGTAGCGGGCGAGTGTTGACCCTGGCTGATCGTAACAAGCACGTACTGCTGGAACTGCCGCACGAGTTGTACTTTCCGCTCGACGGAGTTCTGTCTGGGCTCAACGACTTCGGAGTGACGGGCATCCTTTCCCACCCCGAGCGGAACCAAGGGCTCCTGCGGGAACCGCAGGAAGTACAACGACTGGTGGAACTGGGGTGTCTGATGCAGGTAACCGCCGGCAGTCTGACCGGGACGTTTGGCGCCGCGTGCCAGCAGATGGCGGAATGGATGTTGGCGCAGGACCTGGTCCATTTCCTGGCCACGGACGCCCACGGCGCAAGATCCCGGCGACCGCTGATGAGTCGTGCCTTCGAGTTTGTGGCAGCATTCGTCAATGAGCAAGCCGCTCTCGACGTCTGTTGCCGCAACCCGGCCGCAGTGGTGGCGGGACAGCAGATTCACGGCGGCCACCATCGGCCCAAGAAACGAAGTATTTCCAGTTGGCTGAACTGGCGGAAGGCGGGTTGACTTGGCTCGCACGCAATGGCAATCCCCCGTCGCTGCCGTGTCCTTTTCCTTGGCAACAACCTTGTTGGCCGCAGCGCCGGACTCCAGTCCGGCTCAAACCGCGGGGAGATGGCCGGATGAACAGACGGTGGGCCCGTACGTCTGCCACGCCGACTTCCGCTTGGATCGCGGTGCGGGATTACTCAATGAACTAATGCAGTTGCAGCGCGATTTGACCCAAACGCTCGGGATGCGGCTGGGCGCGGAACCGATCCACCTATTCCTGTTTGGTCGCGAACGGACCTATCAGAACTACGTTCAACAGTACTTTCCCCATGTTCCCTATCGCCGGGCACTCTTCATCAAAGAACGAGGCCCGGGCATGGTCTTTGCCTTCTCCAGCAAGGAACTCGACGTGGACCTGCGGCATGAAAGCACTCACGCTATTCTGCACGCCGCGCTGCCGATGGTTCCCCTGTGGCTGGACGAAGGACTGGCGGAGTACTTCGAGGTCCCGCCGGCAGATCGGGCCTACCGCAACCCTCATCTGCCCAAAGTGAAATGGGGTTCGTTCCTTCACACGACCAAGCCGCTCAAGACACTGGAAGACATCGGACGCCTGGAAGAGATGGACGCGTCGGCGTATCGGCACGCCTGGGCCTGGGTACATTTCATGCTTCACGGTCCCCCGGCGGCTCAAGACGAACTGACGTGCTACTTAAACGACATTCAGTCCCACACGCCACCCGGACAACTCAGCAACCGTTTGCAACAGAGGATCCCCGATCTCGAAAGGTCTTTTGTAGCCCATTTTACACAATGGCGCCGTTAACCGGGCCCGTGCCCGCTGTGCGGATACGAAGCCCACGGCCAACTGCTTTTCCACGGAGGTGCAGAATGATGAGAGCTTCTGGATCGTTGTGTCGCGTACTTGTCGGGCTAGCATCCATCGGTATCGCGTTGCCTCAGTTGAGCTACGGCATGGACAGCAGGCAGCCCGTCGCTGCGGCAGCCCGATCCGTTCACGATGTATCGCTCGATGCCCAGGGGAACCTGAACGGCAAGCTCGTCGATGCCAACGGCCGGCCGCAAGCTGCTGCTGTTGTCGTCCTGAAACAGAACGGACAAGTCGCGGCGCAATCCAAGACCGATGAATCGGGGCAGTTCGCCGTGGCTGGAGTCCGCGCAGGACTCTACGAGATCTCCGCGGCGCAAGGCAGTGGTGCTTACCGAGTCTGGGCCCACAGGAGTGCCCCACCATCTGCCACCGCGTCCGTGTTGCTCGTGAACCAAACCGATGTATTGCGCGGCCAAAGCGGCGGCTGGGGACACATCATGCTGGTTACAGGACTCATCATCACGGCCGGTGTTATCGGCGGCGTGATCGGTTACAACATGAAAGACGACGACGACAATAGCTAGAACACCCGCGTGCGGGATCGGAATCCGTGGCACGGACATAAGGGCGCACTCAGGCATAAGTTGCAGCGTCGAACATCGTCGCACGGCTCTCCGAGCCGTGATTGCTCGACTCGGAGAGTCGAGCGCCGGACGGCAATTCCGGTAACCTATTGTTGAACGCGCTCTAACCCCATCTTGTTTGGTGGGGTTTATTCTTGCGCGTCTGTCCGATGTGCAGATTCATCAGAAACGTCGTCTTACCACCGGTCCGTCTGGGCAATCTGGGCACAAAAGGCAGACTGAAACGTAAGCGAGGCAACCGTTCAATAACTGTCAATTGAATCACCGATAGGACCTACATTGGTCGAAAGCGATGGATCGCTTTGGGAACCAACGTCCTGTTGGCGTTCCGCCAGGCGCGACCCGATTCGTTGCTGCGACCGCTAGCGTCGAACAATTCGGCACAATCCGTACATTTGTCGCAGGTTTCTTTCCAGATCGTCGTTCCAGCGACCGATTGAAGAGATACCGACGTGCGTGGAAGAATCACTCAAGCGAACCAGGTGGACGAACATGAAAGTCTCCAAAATGATCCGGGTCTGCATCGTCGCGTTGACGTGCTTCGGTTTCCTCTCGGCGGACCTCGCTCGGGCAGCGGGACCGGCGGTCGTGAAGGTGCGTGACGTGGCCCTGCAATCAGCGGGGGTATTGAAGGGCCAAGTTGTCAACCAGCAGGGTGCTCCCCAAACGGGCACTCAAGTGGCCGCCGTTCAAAACGGGCAGACTCTGGCCGTAGCCAATACCGACCAGGCGGGGCGGTTCGAAATGGCGAACCTGTCGGGTGGCGTGTACGAATTGCGGACGGCGGCGAACAGCGAAGTCTACCGGTTCTGGGCACCGCGCACGGCGCCGCCAGTGGCCCAAGACGGAGTGTTGCTCGTTTCTGACAGCAACGTGGCCCTCGGCCAACACGGGCACGGGAACGGCGGAGCACTCGGCTTCCTCGCCAATCCGTGGGTGCTCGCAGGTATCGTCGCCGCCGCGATTGCTATCCCGTTGGCCGTGGCCAGCGACGACGACGACGCGAGCTGATGCATTCACGCTGAGTCAAACCAAGAAAGATCAGCAAACACTCCAGTGCCCCGCCTGCCAGCAGGTGGGGCACTGCCGTTTCTTGCCACGGTTGCTCTTTCGCGCCCCAGCACTTTCCGTTACCATCCCCCCCCACGTCCAGCCGTGGCGAGTGGCCCGTAGGCCATGAAGACACAGCGGTTGGAAAGACGGCAATCGCCATCACCGCAGACTCTTCGGGCAACTGCCGCGTTCGGTCGGGTACATCCGTCCCAGCGCGCGGTGACTGAGAGGTGATCCTCCGGTGAAATCGCGAAAGACCGAAGGGGAGGATTGATGAGGGAATTCCGTTGCTTTCGCTGGCTCGCGGTCGTAATTGCCTGCACCAATTGGGTGCTGCCTATGCATTTGCTGCGTGGTGAGGGACCCAGCCGAGGACCGGCTGCTCTCAACAGATCCGCCACACGGGCAATGCTCGATGTTGCGTTGAACAAGGACGGGGGCTTGCTCGGCCAAGTACTGGATTCAACCGGTCGTCCCCTGCCACAGCAGACCGTCATCGTGCGAGGTATCGCCGACGGAATCGCTCACCAAACCACGACAAATGCTCAGGGAAAGTTCACCGTCCCCGCGCTGCACGGCGGTGTATTTCAGGTGGAAGGCAGCAACTGTCTGGCTCTCTGCCGTTGTTGGACGGCTCCCGCGGCCCCCCCCAGCGCCAATCGTGAGCTGCTCCTGGTGTCCGATGGACAACTGCAGCGCGGACAGAGACCGATTGAGGATCTGTTCTTCTCCAGTCCGGTGTTGCTCGGCCTGATCATCGCCGCAGCCATTGCCATTCCCATCGCCATTCACAATTCGCAAGACGACGATGCGGCCAGCTAATGTCCCCTGCTCGTTCCCGTGCGAACCTTGACGTGTCCGAGACCCGCTGCCCTGAAGTATGAGAATGAGTTCGTGATGAACTGCTCGAGTCGCAACCGCTCTCAGTACTCATTTCTTCTGGCAACGGCCTGCATGGCCTTGGCCCTGGCGCACGGCACGGGTTGTCAGCACAGCCAGTTGCACTCAGCCAGCTCCCTGCCGCCGGAGTTCATCGCTCCCCGCCTCTCCACGCTCCAGAATGTCGATCTCTCCCGATTGGCCCGGACCACCGGCAACAATGCCGTGGTCTACCCGGGAGACGTAGTGGAGATCACTATCGCGACGGGCGTGGAAACCGACAAACCGCTCAGCACCAAAGTCCGAGTGTCGGAAGAAGGGATCGCCAACGTTCCCCTGATTGGCGCAGTGCCCATCGCAGGCATGGAATTCAATCAAGCCGAACAACTGATTCGCGCCGAAAGCATCCGTCGCGGACAGTTCGTGGATCCCAATGTGTCCGTTCTGTTGGACAGCCGGAAGTCAAACCGCGTCACCGTGGTGGGAGCTGTCGAAAAGCCTGGCACCTATGAGCTGCCGTCTTCGAGCAGCGACGTGTTGGGCGCGATCGTCCAAGCCGGCGGGCTGACCAAGGACGCCGGGACGATCATCGAACTGCGCCATCCGCCGACCGTGTCCCGGGTCGCTGCCCAACCACTAGCGAGTCCCGACGGCACCACGGTCTTGGCCAGCTATCCCCAGACGACACCCCAGATCTTGCCAGCGCGCACCGAACGTATTGACCTGGAGCGCGCACAAGGCGGAGAGAATCTGGTAGTGGAAGACGGCGCCACCGTCATGGTGATGAAGCAACCGAAGCGCTACATCCACGTGATCGGCCTGGTTAAGAAAGCCGACCAGTTCGAGATGCCCGAGGAGCAGGAATTGCGACTGCTGGACGCCATCGCATTGGCCGGCGGACGTACCCTTGAGATCGCCGACAAAGTGCACGTGATTCGGCAGATCCCGAACCGGGCCGAACCCGTGGTGATTGAGGCCTCGATTCGCGAAGCCAAACAGGACGGCCCAGCCAATATCCGCCTGGCTGCCGGAGATGTGGTCAGCGTCGAGGAAACGGCGGTCACCTTCCTCGTAGGCACGGTTCGGGAATTCGTCCGGTTCGGCTTCACCAGTGCGATACCGGGGTTCTAGTTTGAGGGAGGCAAGCGAACGAATGCAACCTCAGTCGCCGGAAGCGACAAGCGACGTCGGGACACTCGCCGCAGCCGATGCCATCCATGCAGCGCTGCGGTTCCTGCGCGTGTTGCGCTACCGCAAGTCCTATGTCGCTACGTCATTAGCCGTGGCCGGACTCCTGGGTACGCTCTACTACTTCACCGCCACGCGCATCTACGAAGGCTCCGCCTCTCTGCTCGTCACGCAGACCGGCGGTGATGTGTTCAACGCCACAACGACCTCGGCCAGCGCCGTGGACATGTTCATCCCGACGTACGAGAAGCTGTTCACCAGCGCCGTGGTCCTGGAAGGCGCGATTGCGGAATTGTGCAAGCTACCTGCCAGCGCGCGCATCGACTTGGCAGAAAAGCCGCGAGAAAAGTGGGTCGATACGCTGCGCGAGAATCTCTCCGCCCGCGGTGCCCGACGAACCAGCGTGATCGAAATGACCTATCGCTCGAAATCCCCCGAAGCTGCGCGGGCCGTCGTGGGGGCCATCGTCACGTCCTACATCTCGTTCGTGGAAAAGACCCACAAGGACGTGTCGGTCCAACTGGTGGAACTGCTCGAGAATGAGCGTAAGGAGACCGCCAAGAAGCTCGACGAGACACAACAGAAACTGCTGGAAATCAAACGCCGCGCGGGCGTCGTGGTGCGCGACGGAGCCGAAATCGTACACCCCCTGGTCCAGCGCGTCATCGAACTCAACAAGACGCTCGTCGAGGTACAGAAGAACCGCCTGCAGCTCGAGGCTTCCTTGACAGCCGTACGCACGGCAATTCGCGAAGGTGGTGATCTCCGCGAGCACCTCGTGGCCGTAGAACCCGCCGTAGGCCAGGAATTGCTGATCAATGTACTGGGGCTGAATCCCGAGTACGCACAAATTGCCGGGCAGGTGGAGCGGCAGATGCTGGAAGACCGCGCCAAACTCGAGACCCTGCAGCAACACTACGGCCCTACACACCATGAGATACTGCGGTTGGCACAGACCATCCGCAATTCCGAACAGTACTTGACCGAGTATCAAGCCAACGTCAGCAATCGCTTGAACCAGGCGAACCAGACAAAGCTCGGCCCCATGCTGCAGTCGTTCGTGGAAGAGAAACTCGCCAAGACCTGGGAACACGAGAAGAAACTCGGCGAACAGTACGCCATCGCGGAAACCGAGGCGATCAAGCTCAACGACTGCATGGCCGAGTTGCAGATGACCGACAACGAAGAACAGCGACTGCGTAACCTACACGACGCGCTGCTCGACCGGATCGCCAATATCGACCTCAAACGCGAACGCGCGGACGTGCAGGTGTCGATCGTGAGCGAACCAACCGCGTCGCTCAAGCCGGTGTCCCCCAGACGCTCTTTGATCGCCATGCTCTGCTTGATGAGCGGTCTGGGTATCGGCATGGGAGTCGTCTATGTCCTTGATCTGCTCGACGATCGCTTCCGTTCACCGGAAGAACTGCGCGATCAAGCTGGAGTGCCCTTGCTGGCCATGATCCGTAAGCTGACCAACTTGACGGGAGAAGGCGTGGAGTCGTTACACGTGCACGTATCACCTACTTCCGTCGAGACGGAAGCGTTTCGTACCCTGCGCACCACCCTGGCCTTTGCGGGAGAAGAGATGCAGCGGGTCGGCATCACCAGTTCGGAACCCGGGGATGGCAAGACTACCGTCATCTCGAACCTGGCTGTCTCCTACGCTCAAGCCGGAAAACGTACGCTGCTCATCGATGCCGACATGCGCAAACCAGGCCTGTCGAAGCTCTTCAAGATGCGCAGCTTCGGTGGCCTGTCAGACGTATTGCGTTCGGAAGCGTCACTTGCCGAAGCCTGCCAACAGCGCATCCGCTCGGCAGGTATCGAGAACCTGGAAATCATGCCGTGCGGCCCAAAACCTCCCGACCCAGCCGAACTTCTCAGCAGCTCGAGGTTTGCCGATCTCCTAGCCTGGGCGGAGACCCAGTATGAACAAGTACTGGTGGACTGCCCGCCCGTCATGGCAGCCACGGACGCCGCCGTCGTCGGTCGTGTGGTCGACGGAATGCTGCTGGTCGTGCAACCGGACAAGAACCACCGCCGACTGGTTCTGCGAGCCGTTGAAAGCCTGTTGAGCGTCCAGGCCCATCTCCGCGGTATCGTCGCCAACCGCGTCGGTGACGATAAGAGCGGCGGCTATTACGGCTATGGCAACGGCTACGGCTACGGCTACGGTTATGGCTATGGCGACGGCTACGGCCAGGAACAGGAGACTGACTCCGAGGAGGACAGTGAATCCTCGAATCCACAGCCGCAAACGTTCACCGTCCGCCGTCGCGCGGCATAAGGGCGCGCTCAGAAAACGTCGAGGCGATTGGCCGTGACGCGTACCGCAGACCCATTCGCACTTCGACCGTAGCGTGCTACGGTGCACTCCCTCCGTAGCGGTGGCTTTAGCCGCCGACACACCTCACGCGGACTGAAGCGCGCGCTACGGTTGAGCATGCCCTCCGATTGAGCGTGTACGCTTCGATCGATCTCCACGTAGCGGTGGCTTTAGCCGCCGGCGCACCTCACGCGGACTGAAGCCCGCGCTACGATGACTCAAACGAACGCATTGCTCCGCTAGCACGCCGCTGCTTCAATCACATTGACCCGAAGCGGCAATTCCGCTAACTTCCCACCCTCTTTAAGGGTCGTATTCCCCTACCACGCGAGCACCACACCGTGATTGTTGTAACGGGCGCAAGCGGTTTCATCGGATCCAATCTCGTCAAGGAACTCAATCGACGGGGCACTCATCAGGTTGTGGCTGTGGATGACTACCCGTGGTTGCGCAATGTCTGTCAATTGGCGGCGTCCACCGCCCAAGTACGCTACAGCGATCAGATGATCGTCGCCGGTTGCGTGGACAAGGAACGTCTGGTGGATTGGCTGGACCGAGATGGATCCGCGGTCACCGGCATCGTCCACTTGGGAGCCTGCAGCGACACGACCGTGAGCGATCGCGAGTATGTCATGGCCAACAACTATGCGTACTCGCAGAGTCTCTGGCAGTGGTGTGTCCGCGCTCGCCGCCCATTGGTATACGCATCCAGTGCCGCCACGTACGGCGACGGGAGGTTGGGCTACGATGACCGTTGCCACCCGTCGCGGTATCGGCCACTGAATCTCTACGGTGAGTCCAAGCACCTCTTCGATTTGTGGGCGCTGGACCAGGCCAAGACACCGCCTCGCTGGGCGGGACTGAAATACTTCAATGTCTACGGACCGAATGAGTCACACAAAGGCCGCATGGCGTCGGTTGTGTACCACGGCTTCCAGCAGATCCAGGAGACGGGCGCCATTCGGCTCTTCAAGTCGCACAAGAATGAGATTGCGGACGGAGATCAGCAGCGAGACTTCGTCTATGTCGCGGATGTCGTTGCCGCCACCCTGCATTTCCTGGATCCTCAAGTGCGCGCCGGCAGTGGCCTCTACAACGTGGGAGTCGGTCAAGCACGCCGCTTTAATGACCTGGCTCATGCCATCTTCTCGGCGTTGGGGAGAGTTCCACGGATCGTTTATTATCCGATGCCGCAAGACCTGCAAGGCCGCTACCAGTACTTCACCCAAGCCGTAATTGGAAAGCTCCGGAGCGCCGGATTCCTGAACTCGATGACGTCGCTAGAGACCGGAGTCTGCGACTACGTTCAGAACCACCTGAGACATCAAGCGATTGCGGCATGAAACACGCCACAGCAGAGATCAGCGCGGCAGAAACACGGGAACTGTTGCATTCCATGACGGGACGGCGCGTGGCCGTGATCGGCGACGTGATGCTCGACAGTTATCTACACGGCCCCTTGGAGCGCATTTCACCGGAAGCACCTGTACCTGTTTTCGAGGTGACTCGCGAGGAATACAAACTAGGTGGCGCGGCCAATGTCGCTGCCAGCCTGGCCGCCCTCGGTGCTACGGTCAGGCTCTGCGGAACCGTGGGGAGCGACGACCACGGCGCACGACTCCTGAATGAAGCTCACCAACTCGGCATCGACACCACGGCCATACTGGCTGAGTCCCGCCGTCCGACGACGTGCAAGACCCGTGTGGTCGCGCGAAACCAACAGGTCCTGCGATTGGATCGAGAAACGCGCGTGCCGATTGCGGGTCAACTGGAA
>Ga0233425_10000223_pt1 | contig 149713 bp, 152 predicted proteins | sample Watercolumn_Towu_2_FD_181712 | JGI IMG/M metagenome (GOLD analysis project Ga0233425, IMG submission 181712) | Freshwater microbial communities from Lake Towuti, South Sulawesi, Indonesia - Watercolumn_Towuti2014_140_MG | ecosystem: Environmental > Aquatic > Freshwater > Lake | place...
TATGTCGTCTTCCCGTCCTGGCAGGTCTTCCTCGAATCTCTCGCGACTTTCACGATCCCGCCGGACCTCGTCAAAAACCGCGATAGCCCGTAACGCTCGCCCGCAGCCTACTTTTAGAATTGCTGCCTCCGCTTGCGCAAAATTCGAAAAATGGATAGGCTTTTTCGAGAGAACCCTACTACAGATTTTTGAATCTAATGCGATTTCTCATCGACCAGACAATTGCGTCCGGTCGGAAATCGCTCTAAGACGCACGCGCGTCGTCAGAAGGCCCCGCCGGTCGGCGCTGCGCCCGACGAAAATCTCGAATTCGCCCGCTTCGACGACGGGTTCTCCGTCCGCGCCCGCAAAAGCGAGCATCTCCGCCGTCAGCGCGAAGGCGATCGTCCGCTTTTCGCCCGGGGCGAGGACGACCTTGGCCCAGTCCTTCAATTCCAGGAGCGGGCGGGCGACGCTCGCCACAAGGTCGCGAATGAACAGAAAGATCGTTTCCTGGGTTGCGACCGCGCCCTCGTTGACGGCGTCGACTTCGACGACGAGCGCCTCGCGCGGCGTGAAGTCGCGTGCGCCGGTCCGCAGATTTTCGAGGCAAACTTCGGCATAGGAGAGCCCGTGGCCGAAGGGAAACAGCGGCTCGTTGGGAATGTCGAGATATTTGCTGGTGAAGGCGTCCGCCGCATTTTCGGGGCGCCCCGTCGAACGCTCGGCGAAGAAAATGGGAACCTGCCCCACTTCGCGCGGCCAGGTCGCCGCGAGGCGGGCGCTGGGATTGCAGCGGCCCGTCAGAATCTCGGCCAGGGCGCGGCCGGCCATGTCGCCCGGAAACCAGGCGGCGAGCACGGCGCCGGCCCGCTCGGCGACATCGCCGATCGCCAGCGGCCGGCCGCTGAAAACGACTGCGACGGCTGGCGTCGCGCATGCAAGGATCGCGTCGGCGAGCACGGACTGCGCCCCCGGCAGGCCGAGCCGCGCGCGGCACGCCGCTTCGCCGCTCATGGCCGCGGATTCGCCAAGGCACAGGACGACCAGTTCGGCCCGCTCCGCCGCCGCCCGCGCCGCTTCGATCCCCGAGCGATCCGCCCCCTCGACGCCGACGCCCGCATGGCAGGCGATTTCGCAGCCGGGCAGCGCGGCCCGAAGCCCTTCGACCAGGGTCACGCAGTTTTCCGCGCGCCCCGCTCCCGCCCATGGCCCGAGCATGTCGGCGCGCGCCTGCGCCAGCGGCCCGACGACGGCGATGCGCCGCAAGCCCGGGCGAAGCGGCAGCAGGCCGCGATTGACGAGCAGCGCGATCGAGCGCCGCGCCGCTTCCAGGGCCAGCGCCTTGCGCGCCCCCGGCGGATCGACCGTCGCGCCACGACGAAAGGGGTCTTCGAACAGCCCCAGCCGCTGCTTGAGACGCAGCACGCGGCGCACGGCGGCGTCGATGTCGGCTATTTCGACGAGACCACGCGCCAGCGCCTGCGGCAGATGATTGAGATAGACGCCGCTCGCCATGTCCATGTCCACGCCCGCCTTCAGGGCGAGCGCCGCCGCTTCGGCGAGATCGCCGGCGACGCCGTGAAAGACGAGTTCCGGGATCGCCGTATAGTCGCTGACGATGACGCCGTCGAAGCCAAGCCTTCGACGCAGATAATCGCGCAGCAGCGGAACATGCGCGGTCATGGGCCGGCCGTCGACGCTGTTGAAGGCCGGCATGAGCGCGGCGCAGCCGGCTTCGACCGCCGCCCGAAACGGCGGCAGATAGACTTCGCGCAGCGCGAGATCGGAAACGTCGGCCGCAGCGTAATCGCGCCCCGCGGTCGCGGCGCCGTAAGCGCAAAAATGTTTCGCCGTCGCCGCCAGCGCGCCCGGCGCGGAAAGATCGGCGCCCTGAAAGCCGCGCACCTTTGCGCGCGCAAAACGCGAGGCGACCAGCGGGTCTTCCCCCGGACTTTCGGCGATGCGTCCCCAGCGCGGATCGCGCGCCACGTCGAGCATCGGGGCGAAGGTCAGATTGATCCCGTCCCGCGCGGCCTCGGATGCGGCGAGGCGCGCCGTGCGCTCCCACAAATCTTCGTCGAAGGCGCCGGCTTCGGCGAGCGGGATCGGGAAGACGCTTTGATGACCGTGCAGCACGTCGAGCCCGAAAAGAAGCGGGATTTTCAGCCGCGTCTCCAGGGCGGCGCGGCGCTGGAGCGCTTCGATTGCGTCGCGGCCCCACAGATTGAACACGCCCCCGACGAGACCGGCGCCGACCGCCGCGGCCACGTCGCCCGAGCCTTGCGGTCCGGTCACAACCTGGCCCGCCGTCGCGAGGCCGAGCTGGCCGAGCTTCTCCTGCAGCGTCATCTCGGCCAGAAGCGAATCGATCGCGGTCACCGTTCAGCTCCTTGGCGAGAACGCCCAAGCCCGACACGCGCTCAACTTAACGCATTTGCGGGCGCGGCGGCGGCGCGTGGCGAATCCGGGCGAAAAAACGCCACGGCGCGAATTTGTCCCCCCGCGCGCGCCTCGGTGTAAGATGCGTGCGCAAGATTGATGGAAGCCCATGCCAAACCACGATTCCACCCCGAACCAGCCGGCCGCCGCCGCCCCGTCGCGACGCGAAGGTTTCGCGCCGCATTTCGGGATGATCCTGAGCGTGTTCGGGGCCTCGACGGAGCGGACGGCGCTGATCCTCCTTGGCCTTGGCCTCGTCGCGGTCATCGCCGCCACCGCTTTCCTGCAAATCCGGCTCAACGCCTGGAACGAACCGTTCTACGACGCGCTGGCGCGCAAGGACATTCCCGCCCTGCGCGACCAGCTTGTGGTTTTTGCTCAGCTTGCCGGCGCCCTGCTGGTCCTCAACGTCGCGCAGGCCTGGCTCAACCAGATGACGAAGCTCAAGTCGCGCGCGGCGCTCACGCGCGATCTCTTTGCGCAGTGGCTGGCGCCCAAGCGCGCCTTTCTGCTGGCCGGCCACGGCGAAATCGGGGTCAATCCCGATCAGCGCGTGCACGAGGACGCCCGCCATCTCACCGAACTCTCGACCGATCTCGCCGTCGGCCTGTTTCAGGCGACGCTGCTGGTGACGAGCTTCATCGGCGTGCTGTGGACGCTTTCGGAGGGCGTGACCTTGGAGTTCCAGGGCGAGAGTTACGCCATCCCGGGCTATATGGTGTGGTGTGCGCTGCTCTACGCCGGCGCCGCTTCGCTGGCGAGCTGGCGCGTCGGGCGCCCGCTGGTCGCGATCAACGCCGAGCGCTACGCGCGCGAATCCGACCTACGCTTCGCGCTCGTTCATGTCGCCGAGCACAGCGAGGGCGTCGCCGTTCATCGCGGCGAAGCCGAGGAGCAAAACCGCCTCGCCGGCGCGCTCGACCGTCTGCTCGCCGTCCTGCGCCGCCTCGCCGGCGCGACGACGACGCTCACCTGGGTCACGGCCGGCTACGGATGGTTCACCATTATTGCGCCGGTCGTCGTCGCGGCGCCGGCCTATATCGTCGGGAAACTGACCTTCGGCGGCCTGCTCATGGCCGTCGCCGCCTTCACGCAGGTGCAGCAGTCGCTGCGATGGTTCGTCGACAACGCCGGCGTCATCGCCGACTGGCGCGCGACGCTGCTGCGCGTCGGGGACTTCCGGCGGGCGCTTGTCGACTTCGACCGGTTCGGCGAAGGCGCGAGCCGCATCGACCTCGTCGCCGGCGAGGACGGACGGCTCGTCCTCGACGATGTCGGCGTGCTCTCGCCGCGGGGCAGGGTCAGCCTGAGCGAGCCGCGCGTCGACATCGCGCCGGGCGAGCATGTGCTGATCGCCGGCGCGCCGGGCTCGGGCAAAACCAGCCTGTTTCGCGCGATCGCCGGACTGTGGCCGTGGGGCGCCGGACAAATCGTTCTGCCGCCGGACGGCGTGACGTTCATGCCCAAGCAGCCGTACATTCCCGACGGACCGCTTCGCGGCGCGCTCGCCTATCCGGCGGCGCCGGACGCCTTCGCCGACGCAGAGCTCTGCGCCGCTCTGGAGCGGACGGGCTTGGCGCATCTTGCGCCGTTGCTGGATCGCGCCGCGCGCTGGGATCGCGAACTGACCGACGCCGAGCAGCAGGGTTTCGCCTTTGCGCGGATGCTGCTGCACCGGCCGCGCTGGGTTGTGATCGACGAAGCGATCGGTTCGCTCGACCCCAAGGCCCGCGCGGCGCTCTACGACGCCTTCGCAAGGGATCTGCCGGAAACGGGCGTCCTCTATATCAGCGGGCCGCAGGCGCGGGACGCGTTCTTCGCGCGGGTCGTGGAGCTGAGGCTGGACGCGCAGGACGAGCGTCTTGCGGCGGAGAGCCCGCAAGGCGCCGCGGCGAGCCCTCGCGCAAGCGGGTGAGCGGCGCCGAAGGATCGCGCGAGATGGACCAGGACGGTCTCGACGCTTGGATTGCGCGGCAGGCGCGCTTCTCCGCCGCGGCGATGCTGCGCGCGATCTCGGCGACGCATCTCGTCAAGACGCGCCCCGGCCTCGGCCAGACGATCCGGCCGGCGCGGGGCTCCGTGCTGGCCTCGCCCGAAACCGCAAGCGGCGCTTCGGCCCCCGACTATTTCTTCCACTGGCTGCGCGACTCGGCGATCGTCGTCGACGCGCTGCGCTTGCCGACCGAAGACGGCGAGGCCGGGCCGGCCGCGATCGAGGCCATCGGCGACTTCGTCGCGTTCAGCCTTCGTCTTTGCCGGCTCGACGGGCCGAGCCTTGTCCTCGGCGGCTTTCGGGGCGCGATCGATCCGGCGCGGCGCGCCGACGCGCGGCCCGATTCCGAACTCGCTCTTATCGTCGGCGACCGCGCGCTGGGCGAAGCGCGCTGCAACGCCGACGGGACGCTGGACAGTCTCGGCTGGTCCCGCCCGCAGCACGACGGCCCGGCGCTGCGCGCGCTGACGATCATGCGCCTCGCCCGCCTCGCTGCGTTTCGGGATCGCGCTGGCGCCCGCGTCCTGCTCGAAGCCGACCTCGACTACACATGCGCGCATTGGCGCGAAGCCGGCTACGATCCCTGGGAGGAGATTTTCGGCCATCACTACTATACGCGCGTCGTGCAGCACGCCGCGCTGGCGGGCGGCGCCCAGCAGATGGCGAAAGCGGGCGACGACGCGCGGGCGGCGGCCTGCGCGGAGGCGGCGGCCGCGATCCTGGCGACCCTCGATGGTTTTTATGACGAAAACGCCGACGCGTATCTGAGCTGTCTGCCCGGCGCCCGCGCGGGGACCGGCGCGCTTTCCCCGCCCCGGCTCGACATCGCGGCGCCGCTCGCTGTGATTCACGCCGCGCGGGACCACGGGCCGCACAGCCTCCTCGACCCGAGAGCCTTCGCAACGCTGCGGCGGCTCGAACGCCTGTTTGCGGAAAAATTCGCGATCAACCGCGCGCGCGGCGCTGCGAGCGCGCCGGCGCTGGGTCGCTACGCCGACGACGTTTATTTCGACGGCGGCGCCTGGCATTTCGCGACGCTCGGCGCCGCGCAGTTCTATTTCCGCCTCGCGGCGCGGCTCGCCGCAGGCTCGCCGCTCGCCGTGACGCCGGCGAACCGAGACGAGCTCGCGGCCTTGTTGGGCGCGCCGGCGCAGGCGCTGGGGGCGCCGCGGCTGGAGGCGCGTTGGCGCAAGCCGCTGATTGTGGCGCTGCGCGCGCGCGGCGATCTCTTTTTCGCGACGACGCGAGCGCATACCCCGGCTTCTGGCGAACTGTCCGAGCAATATGACGCGGCGACGGGGGCGCCGACCTCCGCCGCCAATCTCGCCTGGAGCTATGCCGCCTTTCTCTCCGCCGCCGCCGCGCGGCGCGAGGCGGCGCGGCTCAGTAGTAGCGATGGCGCCGGGGGCTCGGCGCCGTGGCCGCGCCGATGATGGCGCCGCTGGCCGCGCCGACCGCCGCGCCCGCGATCGCCGGGCCGGCGAGGCCGCCCGACAGCGCCGCGCCGACCGCCGCGCCGCCAAGGCCGCCGATGATGCCGCCGCCGGCCGCGCGCTCGCCGGGCGAATAGCAGGCCGTAAGCGCGAGAGCGCCCGCAAGGGCCACGGCGGGAGCAAGGACTCGTCTCGCGGGGCGGGCGAAAGCGATTGTCGTCATGGGAGGGCTTTCCTATTGCAGAACGAAGGGGATTTCCCGGCGCCGAAAGGCGGCCGGCGCCACGAAACACCGAAATTGCGTCCTTGCGATGGTGAAGGCGGGGCTTCGCGGGAGGATGTCGTCGGGGCGACGAAATTTGGCCGCGCTTCAAGGTTTTCAGTCGTGATAGCGGCACTGCGCGATAAAGAGGCTCTCGCCTTCGACCTTGTAAACGAGCCGGTGCTCCCGCGTGATCCGCCTGGAGCGCCTGCCGCGAAGGTTTCCGCGCAGGGGCTCGGGCTTGCCGGTTCCCGAAAAAGGCGTTCGCGCGCATTCCTTGATGAGGGCGTTCAGGCGTTCGAGAATCTTCGCGTCCTGACCCTGCCAATAGACGTAATCCTCCCAGGCCTGTTCGGCGAATATGAGCTTCATTCGACGAGCTTGCGCTCCTTGCCGCGACCGGCGTCGAGTTCGGCGATCGCTGTCGTCAATCGCTCGGCGTTGCGCGGACTTTGCAGGAGATAGGCCGTTTCTTCGTAAGAGGCGAAATCTTCGAGCGAGATCAGCACGGCGGCGGCTTTGCCCTTGTCGCGGGTGATGACGACGGGCTCGTGATCTTCGCTGACGCGGTCGAGCGTCGCGGCGAGGTTTTTGCGAAGGTCGGAGTAGGATGTGGCGCGCATGAGGCTATAGGTACGCAAACGGGTACGACAGGCAATCTATTTCTTCCGTTTCCGCGCGGGAGCCGCGGGCGGAGGCGGCGCCTCGGCGGGTTTTTGAACCGCCGCGTCCTTCGCCTTTTTGTCCGCCTCGGCGGCTATTTACTTCGCCTCTTTCTTGACTTCCAGCAGCCTTGCCTTGTCGTCCTCGGTCAGCGCGGCGGAGACGGGGCAGGCCGGGCTCATGATGTGATCGATGAGCGCTGGCGCTTCGCGGCCGGCGGCGGCGAGGCGGGAGATTCCACCGAGAAAGCTGTTACTGACTCCGCGCAAAACATGGATGGCGTCGCCGCCGCCTCGGACGCGTTCAGCCGCGCGGCGAATTGCTCCGCCCGCCGCAACCGAAACTTGCGCAACTCCTCCGACGCCATGACGCTTCGCCCCGAAAGAACGCCTCGTGGTGCAGCGGAACGCGCGGTTAGGCAAGGCAAGGGTTGGCAGGGGTTGGCCCGGCCCCGATTCGTCTCGTCAGACTCGACGATCCGAAGCGCCGCCGAAAATAACGCGCTCGGCCGGCGGCGCTCTCACGCGCTCTCCCCGAACGCCCGCCCCAAAAGCGGCGTCGACGGTTCGGCCATGTCGCGCGGCGTCATGGGCCTGGCGAGAAAGCCGGCGCGCCCCGCTTCGACCGCGAGCGCGAAGGCGCGGGCCATGCCCACGGGATCGCCGGCGAGCGCGACGGCGGTGTTGAGCAGAACCGCGTCATAGCCGAGCTCCATCACCGCCGCGGCGTGCGACGGCGCGCCGAGCCCGGCGTCGACGATCAGCGTCGCGTCCGGAAAGTGCGCGCGCAGCGCCCGTAGCCCGAACAGATTGTTGATCCCGCGCCCGGAGCCGATCGGCGCGGCCCAGGGCATCAGCAGGTCGCACCCCGCCGCGAGCAGCTTTTCCGCGACGACGAGATCCTCGGTCGTATAGGGGAAGACCCGAAAGCCTTCGGCGACGAGGGCGCGCGCCGCCTCGACGAGGCCGAACACGTCGGGCTGCAGCGTGTCCTCGTCGCCGATGACTTCGAGCTTGATCCAGTCGGTCGCGAACACTTCCCGCGCCATATGCGCCGTAACGATCGCCTCCTTGGCCGTGCGGCAGCCGGCGGTGTTCGGCAGCACCTTTACGCCAAGATCGCGGATGAGGCTCCAGAAGCTTTCGCCCGCGCGCGCGCCGCCGGCCTCCCGCCGCAGCGAGACCGTGACGATGTCCGCGCGCGCGGCGCGAATGGCGCTCGCCAGAATCGCCGGCGAGGGATAACGCGCAGTGCCGAGCAACAGGCGCGACGTTAGCGGCGCGCCGGAGAGCGTGAGCGGATCGGAAGCGGTCATGCCGGCGTCGGGAGCCTTTCTGCGGCGCGCGAACGGCGCCGCGCCCGCGCGGACCCTATATCGTATGTCCGGGCGCCGCGCGAAAGCCCCGAGGAATTTGCCAATCGTCGCCAGGACCGTCAAATTGGCGCGGTCGGCGCGAGTCGCGCGCGCGACGACGCCAAACGTTAGAGCGCATTCCGAAAAAGTTGATGAGACTTTTTCGATCAGAATGCGCTCCAACGTTTTGATCTGGCGCGATTTCTTATCGACCGAACGATTCCGTTCGGTCGGAAAGCGCGCCAAGGAGATTTCTTGACCCGATCCGGCGACACCCCCTCCCTATCGGCGCCGGCGAACGGGTTTTCGCTCGACCGTGCGCTGCTTAACGATCTCGCGGATATGGCGCTCGCCGCGGTGCGGCGGGCGGGCGCGAGCTATGCCGACATCCGTATCGGCGAGACGCGCCGCGAATTCATGCTGGCGCGCGAAGAACGCGTCGAGAGCTATGACGATCGCTCGGTCTGCGGCTTCGGTCTTCGCGTCCTGCTCGACGGCTGCTGGGGCTTCTTCGGCGCGCGCGCCCTCGACCGCCAGACGCTGCAGAACGCGATCGCGCGCGCGCTCGACAACGCCCGCGCCATGCGGCCCATTCAATCTCGGGCGGTTCTTCTCGAAGAACCGCGGGCGATCGAGGCGGAATGGGTCATGCCGATGCGGATCGACCCTTTTGCCGTCCCGGCCGACGCCAAGGCCGACTATCTTCGCGCCGTTACGGCGGCGGCGCTCGATCGCGGCGCCGACTACTGCTCGGCGTCCCTCGTGATCGCGCGGGAGGAGCGCCTCTTCGCCAGTTCCGCGGGCAGCCGCATTTGGCAGACGCGAAGCCGCATTCATCCGCAATTCGAAACGACCGCGGTCGATGCGGCCGGCGGGCGCTTTGCGACGCGCGACAGTCTGGCGCCCGCGCGCGGCGCCGGCTGGGAGTATGTCGCGGAGTGCGGGCTCGAAGCGGAGGCTGCGCGCGCCGGCGAGGAAGCGCGCCGCAAGCTCACGGCAAAGCCCGTCGCGCCCGGCGTGATGGACGTGGTGATCGATCCCGCCAATCTGTGGCTGACCATTCACGAAACCGTCGGCCACTCCACCGAACTCGATCGCGCGCTCGGCTGGGAGGCGAATTTCGCCGGGACGAGTTTCGTCAAGCCCGACATGCTCGGACGCCTGAAATTCGGCTCCGAACTGATGACGGTCGTGGCCGATCGCTCGCAGCCCGGCGGGCTCTCGACCATCGGCTTCGACGACGACGGCGCTCCGGCGGAGACGGCCGCCTTTCCGATCGTCGAGCGGGGCGTGTTCAGGAATTTTCAGATGGCGCTCGGTCAGGCGCATCATATCGGCCTCACGCGCTCGAACGGCTGCGCCTACGCCGACAGCCCGACCGCGTTTCCCATTCAGCGAATGCCGAACATTTCGCTCGCGCCCAATCCGCGCCCCTGTACGCTCGACGATCTGATCGCCGGCGTCGACAACGGCCTCTATGTCGTCGGCGCCGGCAGTTGGAGCATCGATCAGCAGCGCGACAATTTCCAGTTCGGCGGACAGGTGTTCTTCGAGATCAAGAACGGCCGGCTGGGCGACATGGTTCGCGACGCCGCCTATCAGAGCCGCACGATCCCGTTCTGGAATTCCCTCGACGGCCTCGGCGACGCCTCGACTTATCGGCTGGAGGGCACGATCGGCTGCGGTAAGGCCGAGCCCGTGCAGGTCGCGCCGGTCTCGCACGGCGCCGTCCCCGCAAGGTTTCGCCGCGTCGACGTGCTGCATGTCGGGCGCGAGGACGACTGAGCGATGTTCCTTAGCGCCGCTGACGCAAAGTCCGTCGCCGACCGCGTCCTTGCGCGCTCGAAGGCCGGTGGCTGCGTTGTTTCGATTGAGGGGGGAGAAGAGCAAAGTCTACGCTTCGCCCGCGCCAGCGCGACCACCAACGCCGCAAACGCGGAACTGAGCGTGCGGATTTCCTCGCATGTCGAGGGCTGCGTCGGTTCGGTCGCGATCTCCAGCGTCGACGACGACGCGATCGACGCCGCGCTGCGACGCTCGGAAGAGATCGCGCGGCTGCTCCCCGCCGATCCCGATTACGTTGCGCCGCTCGGCCCGCAGGACTATGCGGCGTCGAACCGCTACGACGAGGAGACGGGCCGGCTCGGGCTCGACGCGATGGCGGATTTCGCCGCGCGCGCTTTCGCCGAGGGCGAGCGGCGCCGCGTCGAGACCTTCGGCTGCGCGGCGAGCGGGCGCCGCTTCGAGGCGCTCGCAACCAGCGCGGGCCTCTTCGCCTACGATCGCAGGAGCGACGCCGAACTCTCCGTCACCGCCCGCAACGCCGCGGACTCCTGGTCGGGCTGGGCGGGCGCGTCGGACTTTCGCGCCGCGGGGCTCGACGCGGCGGCGATCGCGTGGCGCGCCTGCGCCAAAGCCGCGCATGACGCGCCGCCGGCAGAAATCGAGCCGGGGCGCCATACGGTCGTCTTCGAGCCTGCGGCGACCGCAGAACTGGCGCGCTTTCTGCTCAACGCCCTGGACGCGCGCGCGGCGGACGAAGGCCGCAGTTTCTTCTCGCGCGCGGGCGGCGGGACGCGGCTCGGGGAAGCGCTCTTCGATCGAAAAATCACGCTGCGCTCCGGTCCGGGCGAAGCGGCCGCGCCCGAGGGCGCCATCGGCTACGAGGGCGTTCCGCATCGCGCGCGGCTTTGGATCGACAAGGGCGTGCTGACGACGCTCTATCGCTCGCGCGCCTGGGCGCAGCGCGCCGGCGGCGAAGCGATCCCGCATGTGCGCAACTTCGTGCTGGAGGGCGGCGACGACAGCCTCGACTCCATGATCCGTGCGACGAAGCGCGGCGTGCTGGTGACGCGCCTGTGGTATACGAACTTGGTCGACCGCCGCGGTCTGCTGCTCACCGGCCTCACGCGCGACGGCAATTTCCTCATCGAGAACGGCCGCGTCGTCGCGCCCGCGAAGAACATGCGCTTCAACCAAAGTCTCGGCGCGTTGTTTGCGCGCGTCGCGGCGCTCGGACCGATCGAGCGGACATGGCGGGGCACGAACGGCGGCGGCGCCGCCGCGCCGGCGATGCTGATCGAAGACTTCTATTTCTCCTCGAAATCGAGCGGGATTTGATACCGAGTCCGATTGAACCGTTCGCCAGACGCCGTCATTCCGGGCAGGCCGAAGGCCTGACCCGGAATCCAGAAGCACGGCTGAAACATCCGAGGATTTGTGGGTTTGCCCCTGGATTCCGGGTTCTTCGCTTCGCGAAGCCCCGGAATGACAGCGGGAAGCAATCAGCCGACGACTGTATTGAGAGCCGCGCGCCGCGCAGGAGGCGCCGAGGGAGCCGCCGAGGGAGCCGCCGAGGCTTGCCTTCGGGCGCGGGAAGGCGAAATAGTTGTTGCGCCGTCTCGCGCGAAACGGAGAGGAGGAAATCGAACAATGGCGCGCCTTGCCGAGCTTCTCGCTGTCCTCCTCGCCGCGTTTTTGGCCGCGCTCCCCGCCCGCGCGCTCGACAAGGTCACATTCGCGACCAACTGGCGCGCGCAGGCCGAGCATGGCGGCTTCTATCAGGCGCTGGTCGACGGCACGTATAAGCGCTACGGCCTCGATGTGACCATTGCGCAAGGCGGGCCGCAGATCAATGCGCGCATTCTCCTCGCCGCAGGGCGCGTCGACTTCGCCATGGGCGCCAATCTCATTCAGACCTTCGCCGCCGTGGAGCAGAAGGTTCCGGTCGTCGTCGTCGCCAGCATGTTTCAGATCGATCCCGTGGTGTTCATGTCGCATCCGGGCGAGGGGCTCGACCGTTTCGAAGATCTACCCAAAGCTATGGCCTATATCGCTGCCGACATGCGGGCGTCGGTCTGGCCCTGGCTCAAGCAAACCTTCGGCTTCAAGGACGAAAATACCAAGCCCTACGCCTTCAACTCCGCGCCGTTCATCGCCGACAGGAAATCCATCCAGCAGGGCTTCCTCACCGCCGAGCCGTATGAAATCGAACAGCAGGGCGGCTTCAAGCCGAACGTCTTTCTGCTGCCGGATTACGGCTACGACAGCTATTCGACGACGATCGAGGCGCGCGCCGACACGATCGAAAAGCGCCCCGACCTGGTGCAGCGCTTCGTCGACGCCTCCATCGTCGGCTGGCGCAATTATCTCTACGGCGACAACGCCGCCGCCAACGCCGCGATCAAGCGCGACAACCCGGAAATGACCGACGGCCAGATCGCCTATTCGCTGGCGAAGATGAAAGAATACGGCGTCGTCGATTCCGGCGACGCGCGCGAACTCGGCATCGGCGTCATGACAGACGCGCGCATGAAGAGCTTTTTCGACAAAATGGCGAAGGCGGGAGTCGCGCCCGCGAACCTCGATTACAGGAAAGGCTATACGCTGCGCTTCGTCGGCAAGAAGGTCGGCCTCGATCTTCCGCCCGCACGATAAGGAGTCCGCCGTGAGCCGAAACGACGCCGTCCTCGTCTCGCTGCGCGGCGTCGGCAAGACCTTCGCCAGCGGCGTCGAGGCGCTCGCGAACCTCTCGCTCGACGTGCGCGCCGGCGAAACGCTGACGCTGCTCGGCCCGTCCGGCTGCGGCAAGTCTACCGCGTTGCGCCTTATCGCTGGCCTGACGGCGCCGAGCGCCGGGACGATTGTCTGGGAGACGCCCGCCGCGCGCGAAAACATCGGATTCGTCTTTCAAGACCCCACCTTGCTACCCTGGGCGAACGCCTTCGACAATGTCTATCTGCCGCTGCGTCTTGCCGGCGAAACCCGGCGCGCCGCCGCGCCGCGTGTGGAGGAGGCGCTGGCGCGCGTCGGCCTTGCGGAGTTTCGCGCCGCGCTGCCGCGCGAACTCTCCGGCGGCATGAAGATGCGCCTTTCCATCGCGCGCGCGCTGGTCAGGCGACCGGCGCTGCTCTTGATGGACGAACCCTTCGCGGCGCTCGACGAAGTGACGCGCTTCAAGCTGAACGACGATCTGCTGGCGCTCAAGCGCGAACTCGAGACCACCATCGTCTTCGTGACGCATTCCGTCTACGAAAGCGTCTATCTGTCGACGCGCATCGTCGTGCTGGCGGCCAATGGCGGCGCGGTCGTCGAAGAGATCGACGGGGATCGCGCTCTCGCGCGCGATGCGGATTTTCGGTCGAGCGAACCCTTCGCGCTTCTCGCGCGCCGGGCCTCGCGAGCGCTACAGGACGCGATGAAGGAGCCCCGACGATGAGCGCGCCCGCCTCCCCTCGCGGCCCGCGGCCCGCGTCCTCTAACCTTCGCGACGCAGCCTTGCCACTGGCCGTATTCGCCGCCGCGCTGCTTTTTTGGGAGATCGTCGTCCGGCTGAAAGGCGTGCCGCCTTACGTGCTTCCGGCGCCGAGCGCAATTCTCGTAAAGCTCGTCGAGGATCGCGCGCTGCTGTTTTCCTCGCTCATGGCGACGTTGTCGATCACGTTCCAATCGCTGCTGCTGGCGACGGTCTGCGGCGTCGCGCTCGCGATCGCCATCGCGCATTCGAAATGGCTGGAGCGGGCGCTGATGCCCTTCGCCATCGTGCTGCAGGTGACGCCGATCGTCGCCATTGCGCCCTTACTGCTCGTTTATCTCGCGCCGGCGCAGGCGGTGCTCGTCTGCGCCTTTCTCGTCGCCTTCTTTCCGATTCTGTCGAATACGACGCTTGGCCTCGCTTCGGTCGATCACGCGCTGCTCGATCTTTTCGATCTCTATCGCGCCTCCCCCTGGCAGCGGCTCCTGTATTTGCGTCTGCCGGCGGCGCTGCCGCAGTTTCTCACGGGGCTGCGCATCGGCGGAGGGCTTGCGCTGATCGGCGCCATCGTCGCCGAACTCGCCGCCGGCGCGGCGGGGCAGGGATCGGGCCTCGCCTTCCGCATCGTCGAAGCGGGATTTCGCCTCGACATTCCGCGCATGTTCGCGGCGCTGGCGCTGATTTCGCTCGCCGGCGTGGCGATCTACGGCGCGCTGGCGCTTCTGTCCTATTTCGCGCTGCGCGGCTGGCACGAAAGCGCGCGCGAACGGGGCGAGTGAGCCGGTGATCGCGTTTTCGTGTAAGACCGCGCCATGAGTGAAACCGAGCCGACGGAAAAGGCGCGCGCGCGCGTCGTCGAGGTGCTGCCGCCGGTGGCGGTGGACGCGCTTTATTCCTATCTCGCGCCGCCCGCTCTGGCGCTCGCGCCCGGCGACAGCGTGAAAGTCCCGCTGGGAACGCGCGAAGCCTATGGCGTCGTCTGGGAGGTCCGCGACGCGCCCGCGGCGCCCGGCAATCTCAAGTCGGTTCTCGCCCGGCTCGATCGGCCGCCGCTGTCCGAAAAGCTGCGCGCCTTCGTCGACTGGCTGGCGCGCTGGACCTTGACGCCGCGCGGCATGGCGCTGCGGCTGGCGACGCGCGCCGGGGAAGAGGCGGGGCCGGAGACGCCGCGCACGCTCTATCGTCTGTCTGGGACGGGACCGCAGCGCCTCACGCCCGCGCGCGCGCGCGCGCTGGCGGCGGCCGAGGGCGGGCTGACCTTCACCAAAAAAGCGCTCGCCGAAGCGGCTGGCTGCTCTTCGTCCGTCATCGACGCGCTTGTCGACGAGGGGGCGCTGGAGACGCTCGCCGCGCCGCCGACGCCGATCGCGGCGGCGCTGGACCCGCTCTTCGACGCGCCGCGTCTGGAGCCCGAGCAGCAGGACGCGGCGCGGGCGTTGCGCGACGCCTTGAGCGCGCGCGCCTTTCGTCCTTTCCTCCTCGAAGGCGTGACCGGCTCCGGCAAGACTGAAGTCTATTTCGAAGCGATCGCCGGCGCCTTGGAGGCGGGCGGGCAGGCGCTCGTGATGATGCCGGAGATTGCGCTCACGGCGCAGTTTCTCGAGCGCTTCGCCGCGCGCTTCGGCGCGAGGCCCGCCGAATGGCATTCCGGCGTCGCGCAAGGGAAGCGCGCGCGCGTCTGGCGCGGCGTCGCGACGGGCGAGGTCCGCGTCGTCGCCGGCGCGCGTTCGGCGCTGTTCCTGCCGTTTCGGGATTTGCGTCTCGTCGTCGTCGACGAGGAGCACGAGGGCGCCTACAAGCAGGAGGACGGCGTCTGCTACCACGCCCGCGACATGGCGGTCGCGCGCGCCTGGATCGAGGGCGCCTGCGTCTGCCTCGCCTCCGCGACGCCCTCGATCGAGACGCGCGTCAACGCGGCCAGCGGGCGCTATGGCCATCTGCGGCTCTGCACGCGCGCCGGCGCGCGGCCCCTGCCGCAGATCGGAGCGATCGACATGCGCGTCGAGGGCCCCGAGCGCGGCAAATGGATCGCGCCGCGGCTCGCCGCCGCCGTCGGCGAGACCATCGGGCGCGGCGAGCAGGCGCTGCTCTTTCTCAACCGGCGCGGCTATGCGCCGCTGACGCTGTGCCGATCCTGCGGCCATCGCTTCCGCTGCAAGAATTGCGACGCTTGGCTGGTCGAACACCGATTCCGCCGGGCGCTGGTCTGCCACCATTGCGGCCATGTCGAACGACGCCCGGAAAAGTGTCCCGAATGCGAGAGCGAGGAGTCGCTCACGGCCTGCGGTCCCGGCGTCGAGCGCCTGGCGGAAGAAGTCGCGACGCTGTTCCCGAATGCGCGCACGCTGGCGCTCTCGTCCGACTTTCCCGGCGGGACGGAGCGGCTGCGGCGCGAACTCGACGAGATCGCGAAAGGCGCCTTCGACATCGTCATCGGCACGCAGCTCGTGGCGAAGGGACACAATTTCCCGTTTCTGACGCTGGTCGGCGTCGTCGACGCCGATCTGGGCCTAGGCAGCGGCGATCCGCGCGCCGCCGAGCGCACCTTTCAATTGCTCAATCAGGTCACGGGGCGCGCCGGACGCGGCGAAAAGCCCGGGTGCGCTTTGATCCAGACCTATCAAAAGGAGCATCCGGTCATGCGCGCCCTGATCTTGGGCGACGCGGAGGCGTTTTACGAAGAGGAGACGGCGCTGCGGCGGCGCGCCGGCCTGCCGCCTTTCGGCCGCCTCGCGGCGCTGATCGTTTCGGCCAAGGACGCCGGAGCGGCGGAGGCGCATGCCCGCGCGCTCGCCCGCGCCGCGCATTCGCTGCCGCCCGACGAGCGCTACCGCGTCGCGGCGCTCGGCGGTCTGCCGCAGGACAACGAGGTCGTCGTGCTCGGCCCGGCCGAGGCGCCGATCGCGCTCATTCGCGGGCGTTATCGTTACCGTTTGCTGGTCAAGGCCCCGCGCAGCGCCGATCTGCAAGGATTTCTGCGCGACATGCTGGCGGCGGCGCCCAAGGAGCGCGGCGGCGTGCGCGTGCAGGTGGACGTGGACCCGCAGAGTTTCATGTGAGCGCGCGGCTGTTTCCCGCCGCTCCCGAAGCTCACCGGTCCGCGAATTTGTCCTCCAGCGCCGTGACGCGCCGGTCCAGATCGGCGAAGGCGCTGACGGTGAGGTTCGCCTTGTAAATTTCCGCGATGGTCTGATGCTGAAAGCCGCGGACGGCGGTCTTCAACGCCTTGATGTCGGCGCGAATTTCGTCAAATTGCGATGCCATTTGTTTGAATTGCGCGCTGTTTTCCGCCCGCATCAGGCGCAGTTGCTCCAGAACGAGGTTGGTCGGTTCGTTTTCGGCGTTTCGGTCGGTCACGGAAGTTCTCCATAGAATTTGTATACTAGCACAGTCCGCTCGACTCCGCGCGCCGAAACGGGGCCGGGAGGGGCGCAAACCGCCAGCGCAAGCGGCGGCGACCGCCGCCCGCCCCCTTCACTCGCGCTTGCGGCTGGCCTATGACAGTCGCGCCGTCAGACGCATTCGCCCCAGAGACCCGAGCCTTGCCGCCGACTCCTTCCGACCCGCTCGCCGACTCGCTCGCCGACCTGCGCGCCGAGATCGACCGCATCGATCTCGACATGCACCGGCTGCTGATCGAGCGCGGCGAGATCATCGACCGGCTGATCTCCGTCAAGCGCGCCCAGGGCGGCGGCTCGGCCTTCCGGCCCGACCGCGAGGCCAAGATGATGCGCGCGCTGGTCGAGCGGCACCGCGGCCTGCTGCCGCTCGACGCGGTCGAGGGCGTCTGGCGCGTCATCGTCTCGACCTTCACCTACGTGCAGTCGCCCTATTGCGTCCATGCCGACGATTCCGGGGGCGACGCGCAGATGCGCGATTCCGCGCGCTTTCACTTCGGCTTCACCGTGCCCTATGTCGCGCATCACGGCGCCAATGCGGTGATCGAGGCGGTTGCGGCTTCGGCGGGCGATCTGGGGGTATTGCGCGCTTCCGGGGGCGTCGCCGACGGCGCTTGGTGGATGCGCATGGTGGGCGAGGGCGCGCCGAAAATCATCGCGCGCCTGCCTTTCGTCGAGCGCCCGAACCATCCGGCCGGCCTGCCCGTCTTCGTCGTGGCGCGGCTCGCGCCGGACGCCATGGCGCATGGCGTGACCCTTTACGCCGTCGGTCTGGCGCGCTGGGCCCATGCGCTGCCCGGCGCTTTTTCGACGCTGAACGGCGAAATTCTGGCGAGCGCGCCGCATCCCGAGGGGCTCGCTTTGCTCGTCGCCGCCGCGGGCGACGCCGATGCGAAGGCTTTCGGCCGAGCGATGGCGGATGCGGGGATCGAGGGCGCGCGCGTCGACGTCATCGGCAGCCACGCCATGCGCTACGAACTGAACGAGGCGCGCGGCGGCGTGTTTGCGCCTTAGGCTGACGGCGCCTTGGGATCGAGAAAAGGGTCAAGTATTTGAACGCCGCTGGCCGCCATGTCGCGCGTGTTTCTGGTCACGAGGACCAGTCCGCGCGTTAGCGCCGTCGCAGCCAACAGGCCGTCGACGAAGGGCAAGGGATTCGGAACATTGATCCGCGCCCAGGCATCGGCGATGGGCTCGTCTATGGGCGTGACGCGGTCTTTCAGGCCGTCGCGCATCTTGACGAACCAATGATCCATCAAAGCGGCCTGATCTCGGTCTTTCAGGCGCTTGAGTTCGATGCCGCGCCGCAGTTCCCCGAGGACGACGACGCTCGTGCCGAGCTCCACGACATCGACGCCACCGACCCAGCGGAGAACATTGGGATGCGCTCGCCCGCGCTTTCGCAGCTCGGAAATGACGTTGGTGTCGAGCAGATACTTCACAGATCGACATCCCGCCAGCCACTCTGACGGGGCTGATCGAAAACGCCTTCGAACACCTCGTCCGGCAGGTCGGAGCCGAAAATGTCGAAGACTGTGTTTTCCTTCGGTCCCGGCAGAGCGGCGACGATCGCGCGGCGCAGCCGCTGCGCCTCCTCGGGATCGCCGCGCAGGACTTTCACCACATTGTCGAGGAGCGCCAGATCGTCCGGTTCCGTCCGGGTCGACTGCGTCGCGGCGGCGGGCGCGACGCGCAATTGTTTCAATTCGCGCGCCGTCGGCGCGTCGCGCCCTTTTCGGCGAAGCTGGCTTCGGTACCAGGCGATGTTTCCCAAGTTCGTGCTCGCGCCCGGCAACGCGGACAGAACGGCGGCAAGCGCCTCCTGGTCGGTCTTACCGGCAAGGATTGCCTCATTGGCGATTTCGCCAACGCCGCGTGCGCGGCGCCTCTCCGGATTGGACATGTCGACCTCCTTCGAAAACAGACGGAACACACTATTCACACATAAAACAATTTGTCAAATATGATAAATGTGGCAATCCGGCGTCGCGCCAAATCTCTCACGCTCTTGCCCCCGCGCGGAGACGGACTAGAAAGACGCTTCCTGGAATTGGCGGCGTGCGCCAAACGAAAGACGGAAGATGACCCGCCCCACTCCCCGCCCCTCCGTCCTCGCCATCGACCCCTATGTGCCCGGCAAGAGCGCGGCGCCGGGGGCGGCGCGCGTCTTCAAGCTGTCGGCGAACGAAACGCCGCTTGGCCCCTCGCCGCGCGCGGTTCAGGCGGTGCGCGATCTCGCCCCGAACATCGCCCACTATCCCGACGGCGCTTCGACAAAGCTGCGCGAAGCCATTGCGGCGGCGCACGGCCTCGATCCGGCGCGCATCGTCGCCGGCTCCGGCTCCGACAATATCCTCGAACTCCTGGCGCTCGCCTTCCTCGCGCCCGGCGACGAGGGCGTCTACAGCCGCTACGGCTTTCTCCTGTATAAGGTCGTCATCCTCGCCGCGGGCGGAACGCCGGTCGTTGCGCCGGAGCCGGATTATGTGGCGAGCGTCGATTCGCTGCTCTCGAAAGTGACGGCGAAGACGAAAATCGTCTTCCTCGCCAATCCGAACAATCCGACGGGAACCTACCTGCCAGCGCGCGAAATCCGCCGCCTCGCCGACGCCCTGCCGGAGCATGTGCTGCTCGTCCTCGACGCCGCCTACGCGGAATATGTGCGCGCCGACGACTACGAAGCGGGCGTCGCGCTCGCGACGGATCGCGACAATGTCGTGATGACGCGCACCTTCTCGAAAATCTATGGGCTCGCCGGGCTGCGGCTCGGCTGGGGCTACGGCCCGGCGCATGTGATCGACGCGCTGAACCGCATCCGCTCGCCCTTCAATGTCAGCAGCGCGGCGGCGGCGGGAATCGCTGCCCTCGCAGACCGCGCGCATCTGGACGCCGCGATCGCCCACAATGCGCGCTGGCTGCCGTGGCTGACGCGGGAGATCGAGGCGCTGGGGCTCGAAGTTCTGCCGAGCGTCGGCAATTTCCTCGCCATCCGCTTTCCGCAGACGCCGGGCAGGACCGCCGCCGCCGCCGACCGCTTCCTCACCGCGCGCGGGCTGGTGCTGCGCGCCATCGCCGCTTACGACATGCCGCAGTTCCTGCGCCTTACCGTCGGTTCGCAGGAGGCGAACGAGTTCGTCGTCGCGGCGCTGGCGCAGTTCATGCAGGACGCCGAGGCGTCGGCGCATGGCTGAGCCGCCGATTTTCGACAAACTCGCGCTGATCGGCATCGGCCTCATCGGCTCGTCGATCGCGCGCGCGGCGCGGGAGTTCGGGGCCGTGCGCGAAATCGCCGCGCTGGACGCCTCGGCGGAGGTGCTGGCGCGGGTGCGCGAACTCGCCATCGCCGACGACGCCTCGGGCGACTATGCGCAGGCGCTGCGCGGCGCCGATCTCGTCGTCGTCTGCGCGCCCGTCGGCGTCGCCGGCGCCGTCGCGGCGCAGATCGCGCCGTTTCTGGAGCCGGGCGCGCTCGTTTCCGACGTGGGCTCGGTCAAGGGCGCCGTGATCGCGCAGATGACGCCGCATCTGCCTGAAACCGTTCATTTCATTCCCGCGCACCCGATCGCCGGCACGGAATTCTCCGGGCCAGACGCCGGTTTCGCGACGCTGTTTCGAAACCGCTGGTGCATCTTGACGCCGCCCGAAGACGCAAAGGCCGCGGCGCTGGAGCGACTCTCGGCCTTCTGGACCCGCATCGGCGCAAGGGTCGAAATCATGAGCGCCGAGCACCATGACCGCGTGCTGGCGCTCACCAGCCATCTGCCGCATCTCATCGCCTACAATATCGTCGGCACGGCCGACGATTTCGGCGAGGAGACGCGTTCGGAAGTCGTCAAATTTTCGGCGTCGGGCTTTCGCGACTTCACCCGCATCGCGGCGTCGGACGCGACCATGTGGCGCGATATCTTCCTCGCCAACCGCGAGGCGGTGCTCGACATGCTCGGCCGCTTCAACGAGGATCTGACGCTGCTCCAGCGCATGATCCGCACAGGCGACGGACAGGGGCTCTTCGATTTCTTCACGCGCACCCGCGCCATCCGCCGCAGCATCGTCGAGCAGGGCCAGGACACCGCCGCGCCGGATTTCGGACGTGGGGGGAATTGAGCCGCTTTTACCCCTCCTCGCGCCAGACCTGCCAGGTTTTCACGGCGAAGGACACTGTGAGCACCAGCGCGCAGCCGCCTGCCGAGAGCCACAGTTCCAGCTTTTCCGGCGCCATCAGTTCGAGGCCCTCGACAAAATGGTCCTTGGCCGCCATGTCGCCGGCGACCCAGCCGAGGAGGCCTGCGCCGGCCCAGACCAGAATCGGCAAGCGCTCCAACGCCTTGAGCAGCGCGCCGGCGCCGAACATCACGATCGGCACCGACAGCGCGAGGCCGAAAATGATGAGCTCCGTCGAGCCCTTGGCGGCGGCGGCGATGGCCAGCACATTGTCGAGCGACATCACCGCGTCCGCCATGATGATGGACACGACCGCCCCCATGAGATCGGGCTTGGCCGTGACGTCGGAATGATCGGTTTCGTCGATCAGGAGCTTGATCGCGACAGCCAGCAGCAGCACGCCGCCGACGAGCTTCAAGAACGGCACGCTCATGATCTTCACGATCAGCAGCGTGAAAATCACGCGCAGAACGACGCCGCCGAGCGCGCCCAGAAACACGCCCCAGCGCCGCTGTCTCGCGGGAAGCTGGCGGCAGGCGAGCGCGATCAGGATGGCGTTGTCGCCCGAGAGCAGGATGTTGATCCAGATGATCTCGAGGACTTCCCAGCCTGTGGCGAGGTCGGCGGTCATGCGCGAAGATTCCTGGCGAGGACGAATCCCCTAGTGGTCTGCGTCACTGGATTTGAGGGAACGAAAGCGGGTCTGGAGACCCGCGGTCCAGACGCGCACTTGTACTGCGAGCCTTTAAGGCTCGCACATCGCCCAAAGCCCCGCACTTCGAGTGACGCAACCCCCTAGGGCCGCCTGCCTAATGGCCTGCGTCGTTCGATTTGAATGGGCTCGCATACAGGATCCCTTCACGTTGGACGACGCAAGCTACTAGCCTGTTTCGCCGGGCGGCGAAAGCGCGGGCCGGACGATGAGCGCGCGGCCGTCGTGGCTGATCGCCACGGCGTCGATCGTTTCGCCGGGAGTGGCCCAGGGCGCGCGCGCGAGGGTGAAATCGGCGGCGCGCGCCAGGCCGCCGCGCTCGACGAGCAGGCGCAGCCTCTTGCCGACCTGCGCCGCAAGGTGGCGAGCGAGCGCCGCCTCGCCTTGTGCGCGCAGCCGCGCGGCGCGCTCCTTGGCGACGTGAGACGCAACCTGCGGCATCCGCGCGGCCGGCGTACCCGGCCGGGCTGAAAACGGAAAGACATGCAAATAGGTAAGCCCGCAGTCCTCCACGAGGTCGAGCGTGCGCAAGAACATCTCCTCGGATTCGGTAGGAAAGCCGGCGATGAAATCGGCGCCGAAGACGATGTCCGGCCGCGCCGCGCGCAGACTCTTGCAAAAATCGACGGCGTCGGCGCGGGAATGGCGGCGCTTCATGCGTTTCAGAATCAGATCGTCGCCCGCCTGCAGGGAAAGATGCAGATGCGGCGCAAACCGCTCCTCCTCCGCCATGGCGGCGAGGAGATCGCCGTCGGCTTCGACGCAGTCGATCGAGGAGAGGCGCAGACGCTCCAGCTCCGGCAATTCCCTGAGCAGGAGGCGGACGAGCCGCCCCAGGGTCCAGCCGCCGTCGAGGCCGGCGCCGTAGCTCGTCAGATCGACGCCGGTCAGAACGATTTCGCGTTTTCCCGCTTCGACGAGACGGCGCCCCTGCGCGACGATTTCCTGCGGCGGCGCCGAACGCGAGGGGCCGCGGCCGAAGGGAATGACGCAGAAGGCGCAGCGATGGTCGCAGCCGTTCTGCACGGCGATCATCCCACGCGTGCCGTCGCTCGCGGCCAGCGCCGGTTGCGGTCCGGTGAACGGCGCGTCGACGCGCGCCGCCCCCAACGCCGAAAAGCCTTCCGGGTCGAGATGCGCCGCACAGCCCGTCACGGCGATCTCCGCCCCCGGCCGCTCCCGCCTCAGACGGCGCACGGTCTGGCGCGATTGCCGCGCGGCTTCGGCGGTGACGGCGCAGGTGTTGACGATGACAAGGTCGGCGCCGGCCGTCGCGCGCGCGGCGCGGGCCATCTCCTCGGCTTCGACGAGATTGAGCCGGCAGCCCAGGCTGACGGACTCGACCCGCCGGCTCGCGGTCGCCGCGCTCACGCCGCGACGTCCTCGAACAAGCGCGGGTCGAGCCGCGTTTCGAATTCGAATTCGACCGGGCCAGTCATCAGCACGTGATCGTCGGCGCGCCAGTCGATCGAAAGATCGCCGCCGGGAAGGCGCAGGCGCGCGCGCCGCTGCGACAGACCGGCGCGGGCGGCGGCGACCAGCGTCGCGCAGGCCGCCGAACCGCAGGCTTTAGTGGCGCCGGTTCCGCGCTCCCAGACGCGCAGCAGAATGTCGTCCGGCGCGAGAATTTGCGCAAAGGAGATGTTGGCGCGCTCGGGAAACAGCGGATGGCGCTCCAGCGCCGGCCCGAGCCGTTCGAGGTCGATCGCGGCGGCGTCCGGGACGAAGAACACGGCGTGCGGATTACCCATGCTGACGGCGGCGAACCGCGCCGGGGCGCCGTCGACGGGCGGTTCGAGCGTCACAGCGCGCGTGTCCGTCGCTTCGCGCGAGAGCGGAATCTCCCGCCATTCGAGCCGCGGCGCGCCCATGTCGACCGCGAACACGGTCGGCGACTCGCGCCGTGCGCGCACCGGACCGGCGTCCGTCTCCAATGTCAGTTCGCGCGCGCCGTCCTCTCGCGTCAGCGCATAGGCGACGCAGCGCGTTCCGTTGCCGCAGGCGGCCGAGAGCGAACCGTCCGCATTGTAGATGCGCATGAAAGCGTCCGCGCCGGCGCCGCGCGGATCGAGCAGCACCATGAGCTGGTCGAAAGCGAGGCCCGGCGCCTTGGCAATGGCGCGCGCCTCCGCCGGCGACGGTTCGTAAGCCAGGCCGCGCAGGTCGAGCACCAGAATTTCGTTGCCGATCCCGTTCATGCGCAGGATCGGCCTCTTTGCGAGCGGATGGGTCATGGCGGCGTACAGTTTAGGAAAAGTCCCGCCGGTTCGGGCTGGGCGATATATAGAAGACGCCGCCTCTGCGCGCCAGCGCGCCGCATTTTCCCGGCGAATGTCGACTCAGGTTCTGTAAAATGGAGCAGGCCTTTTGCCGCAAAACCGCTGCGCAGTTTTGCGAAGCCTGCTTAGGATCGGCGCAGTCGCGGCGTGATTCGCGCACGCCATCAACGAGGGACAAGGCGATGGGCCTGTTCGACCGTCTTGAAGGAATTTGGGACAATCTGCGCGCATTGGCCGCGCAGTGGCGCCTGCTCGCGGCCTTCGCCGTCCTGATCGCTTTCGGCGCGGTCTATGTCGAGCGCAAATTCTTCCCCGCCGCGCCGCCACCCGCTGTGCCCGTCGCCAAAGCCCCCGGACGGCTCGCTCCGGGCGAAGCGCCCAAGGTCCAGGAGGAAAAGGCGACGCCCCCGGCCGACGCGGACGCAGCCGCGCAATCCGACGTCGCCAGCCAGACGCTGGAAGTGGCGGCGCGTCCGGTCGTCGTCACGAAGGGGCAGGCGGGCTGGGACGACGCGACCAAGACCCTAGCCGAGGCGCTGGCGAAAGTGGCGGCCGCCGCGGCCAAGGCCGGCCTCTCGCCCAACGGGCGCCCGCTCGCCGTGTTCACCGAGACGGACGACAAGGGCTTCAAATTCGAGGCCATGGTCCCGATCGCCAAGGCGCCTGAGGGCAAGCCGAAACTCGACGCCGGGCTTGAAATCGGCGCCTCGCCCGCCGGCAAGGCCCTGAAATTCCAGCACCGCGGACCCTATGCCGACATCGACGCGACCTATGAGGCGATCACCGCCTATCTCGACGAGAAGAATCTCGACACGAAGAATCTGTTCGTCGAGGAATATCTGACCGATATGGAGAAAGGCGACGACGAGAAGACGGAAGTCGATATCTACGTCTTCATCAAGTGACGGCGGCGGCCGAGGTAGGCGGGTAGGTGGAATGCGGATTTGGCGCAAAGAGCGGACGCTCCTGCCGGCCTTTTGTGGCGCGAGGCGAACCGCGCATATGAGAGCTGGCCCCAGGCGAAACGTCCCGCTTTGCGTTTCGACCGGCGGAGGCGCGTCCCGCCGAATTTGCCAATTTTCCCCGAAACTAAGCTATAGCGATGGCCGCGGCGAGGGATGCGAACCATGGCGCGGACGGTCGGACGGCGGGAGAGCGACGAAGGGGACGCGGCGCGCGAGGCTCCGATCCTCGTCGTCGCGGGACTCGCGCGCGAAGCGGCCTGCGTCGCGGGCGACGGCGTCGTCGCGCTGTGCGGCGGCGCCGACCTCGATCGTCTTCGCGCGGGGTTGGCGGCGCTCGAAGGCCGCCGTTTCTGCGCCATCGTCAGTTTCGGGCTCGCTGGCGGTCTTGATCCGGCGCTGCGCCCGGGCGAGGTGGCGGTCGCCGCCGCCGTCGTCGCCGGCGAGGCGCGCCGCGAGACCAACCCGCGGCTGACGGAGATTCTCGTCGAAGGCTTTGAAAGCGCTGGCGCACGTTGCGCGCGCGTTACGCTCGCCGGCGTCGACGCGCCGGTCATGACGGCCGCCGAAAAAGCGGCGCTGCGGGACGCGACGGGGGCCGCGGCGGTCGATATGGAGTCGCATGTCGCGGGCGAATTCGCCGCCGCGCGCCGCTTGCCCTTCGCCGTCGTGCGCGCGATCGGCGATCCGGCGACGCGGGCGCTGCCGCCGCTCGCCGCGAATGCGATTTCGTCGGATGGCGGCGTCGACCTCGCCCGCGTCCTGCGCGACCTCGCGCGCGACCCTGGGCAGCTTCCGGACCTCATCCGCGCCGGGCTCGATTCCCGCGCGGCCTTTTCGTCCCTACGCCGCTGTGGACCACTGCTCGGCCCGCTCGCGCGCCTCGTGCTCGCGGGTCTGTGACGGCGTCGCGATCTTGGCGTCGGCAAGAAAACGACAGGCAAGAAAACGATACTTGCCTATCAAGGAGGTCCAATGACCCGCAAATACATCCCGGTCGAGGACTCCTTCCGCGAGTGGGAAAAGGAGCCTAAATTCCGGGCCGCCTACGACGCCCTGGAAGAAGAATTCTCGCTCGCCTCTGCGCTCATCAAGGCCCGCGCCGACGCGGATATGACGCAGGAGCAGGTGGCGCGGGCAATGGGAACGACGCAGGCCGCCGTCGCGCGTCTCGAAAGCGGACGGTTCAGGCCGTCGACGCGCACGCTCGAGCGGTTCGCCAAGGCTACCGGTATGCGTCTGCGCATCATGTTCGAGCCTCGCGCCCGCGGAGCGAGCCCGGAATTACGGCGATGATGGCGACGGCGCCGCGCCGGCGTCGTCCAGCCCGCGCCTGTAACATTCGCAATCCTCTCGCGCGAACGCGGCGCGGCGTCGCTGGCGCTCTCGCACGCGGGAAAGCGAATTTCGTTGATGAAGTTATCTATTTTAGATATTGTAGATAATAAAGGAGACTGCCATGAAAGTCACATCCACGGAATTCCAACAGAATGTTGGCCGATATCAGGACGCTGCGCTGAGCGAGCCGATCGCGATTACGAAGAATGGCCGCCCACATACCGTGCTTATGTCCGCCGCCTTCTTCGAGATGGTCATGAAAGGCCGCGTCGCGCGTCGCGTCGAAGACCTCGACGACGACACCGTCAAGGAAATCGCGCGCAGCAGCGTTTCCAGCGAATACGCGCATCTCGACACACTCGTCAAAGACTGGACGCCGTGAGCTCGCCGCAGCCTCGTCCCGGTCTGGTGATTTGCTATTCGTATCTCTGGGCTTGCGAACGCCGATCGGGAGCAGAAGAAGGGAACAAGAATCGCCCCTGCGCCGTCAATCGACGAGTGCGAGGCTCTGGCGAAAGCCTGTTTCGACAGCGCCGATCATGCGGAGGGCAGGGCGGCGTTCGTGGAGAAACGGGAGGCGGCGTTCGCGGGCCGGCGGGCGCCTTGAAAAGACCTTTTGGAAGCGCTATTAAAAGCTCAAATAAAAGGGTCTGCAATGACGCACCAAATCCATGCAGCGACGACCGCCAGCGTTTCGGAACTCAAGAAAAACCCGATGGGGGCCGTCGCGGCGGGCGAGGGCTTTCCTGTCGCGATCCTCAACCGCAACGAACCCGTCTTCTATTGTGTGCCCGCCAGGGCTTATGAGGCGATGCTGGAGCGGCTTGAAGACCTGGAGCTGAACGCCATCGCCGACGCGCGGCAAGGGCAGAAGGTTCACAAGGTCAGGCTGGATGACCTATGAACTCGCCTTTCTGGATGAGGCGCTGAGGGAGTGGCGTAAGCTCGACCCGCAGACGCGCGCGCAGTTCAAGAAGAAGCTGGCCGAGCGGCTGGAAAATCCAAGAATCGCATCCGCGCGCCTTCACGGCGCCAAAGAGCGCTACAAGATCAAGCTGCGCAACGCCGGCTACCGGCTGGTGTATGAAGTCAGGGATCGCGAGGTGCTGGTGCTGGTCGTCGCCGTCGGCAAACGCGAACGCAATGAAGTTTATAAAGCCGCCGAGGGACGGCAGACAGGGGATTGATGGCGAATAATGAAAATCGAGCTTTCGGATTATTCAGTCCGCGTTCCCCGCTCGGACTGAATGCGCAATTACGGCGATGATGGCGCCGGCGCCGCGCCGGCGTCGTCCGGCCCGCGCCTGTGACGTTCGCAATCCTCTCGGACGAACGCGGCGCGGCGTCGTATGATGCGACGCGAGGGGGATGGCGGCGCGAACGAGGCAAGCCCCTGCCCAGCGCGGGCGGAGGAGGAAGTTCAGGCGATTGGGGTCGTGTCACGATGATTGCGGTGCGGCGCCGTCCACCATCACCGTAATTCCATGATGAAGAAAACATACCCGTAGAATTCCGAGTATTTCCTATAGATATCAATCTCACGCTGCGCGTCCGCTAAGGCATTCATGGCGTCTGTAGTGTCGGCGTATTTGGCCTTCAGCAAGTCGATCCTGTTCTCCAAGGGACCATAAAAGTCGTCCCACCACCCCGATTCTGGAATCGTGAAATGGGCGACATTGGTGTAGCCGCAGTTCCGAATTGTCTCCAGACGCCGATCGATCGTCGTCATGTCCGGATAGGCTTCCGCCCAGAACGACAACGGTTCCTCGGGGACGCCATTTTTCAGCCAGCAGATTTCCGTGACGGCGACGTAGCCGCCGGGTTTCAAGAACGACTTCCAATAGCCGAGCCCCTCCTCGAAGCCGATGATGTATATGGCCCCTTCGGCCCATATGGCGTCGAAGCTTGCGAGGTCGAAGGGTAAGTCGCGCATCGACGCTCGAATCGTCGTGATTTGCTCGGAAAATCCGCCGTCCACCGCGCGGCGATCGACCTCGTCCAAATACGTCTGTTTGGTGTCCAGCGCAGTGATTCGAGCGTCACAGGTTTTCGCGAGTTCGATCGTTTGCATGCCCGGGCCGCATCCAATGTCGAGAATGGCCGCATTTTTCGGGAGTCTCGACAAGAAAGAGAGCGCCTTGCGCGTGCTTTCGTTGTTTCCCGGCCCTTCGCGCGGAATATCGGAATGGATCTCGGAAAAGACATTCAATCCGGCAGTGATGTCGCTCACGGTGATGATCCCAATTGCGTAATTCCCCTTTCCCCCTCCACTCCGAGCGGCGATGCTGCGTGTCGCCGCCGGAGAGAGGGAGGGGGAAAGCGGCAAGTCGTATCCAGGGCCATGTGCCAAAAACTCACACCCCCTTGTCATTCCCGCGAAAGCTCAGAATCCAGGAGTCCAATGCGAAGTCCCGAGCTTTTGCCACTGGATGCCCGCCTTCGCGGGGATGACACCGGCTATTACTGAATCGCCCTGAATCGTATCCTCTCGCCGAAATCCCCGTCTTCGCGACCCTACGCCGCCGTGGGCCGCTGCTCGGCCCGCTCGCGCGCCTCGTGCTCGCGGATCTCCGAGAGCCGAGCCACATTGGCGTCGAAGACATATTCGGCGGGGCGCTGCTTATCGAGCGCAATGTCGGGCGCCATCGGGCCGTCCGTGCGCACGCCCAGCAGCGCCACCAACGCCGCCTTCCAGGGCCGCTGCACCGTGTCCTTGACGGCGCTGGCCTCGAAGCCGCAATGCACCATGCAGTCGGCGCATTTCTCGTAATGGCCGACGCCGTAGCTGTCCCAGTCGGTCTCCTCCATCAACTGCTTGAAGGTCGGGACATAACCCTCGCCCAGCAGATAGCAGGGCCGCTGCCAGCCGAACACGGTGCGCAGCGGATTGCCCCAGGGCGTGCAATGGTAGCTCTCGTTGCCGGCGAGAAAATTCATGAACAGGCTCGACTGCTCGAAGGCCCAATTGCGGCCGCCGCGCCCGCGCCTCAGCACCGCGCGGAACAGTTCCTTGGTCTTGGAGCGGTTGAGGAAGTGCTGCTGATCGGGCGCGCGCTCATAGGCGTAGCCCGGCGACACCGTCATGCCGTCGACGCCGAGCGCCGTCGCCATGTCCAGAAATTTCGCGACGCGCGCCGGATCGGCGTCGGAAAAGAACGTGCTGTTGGTGGTGACGCGGAAGCCCTTGGATTTCGCCAGCTTGATCGCCTCGACGGCGCGCTCGAACACGCCCTCCTGGCTCACCGCGTGGTCGTGCATCTCCTTGTCGCCGTCGAGATGGATCGACCAGGTGAAATAGGGGCTGGGCTTGAAGAGGTCGATCTTCTTGGCCAGTAGCAGGGCGTTGGTGCAGACGATCGCGAAGCGCCCTTGTCCGATAATCCCTTCGACGATCTGCGGCAGTTCCTTGTGCAGCAGCGGCTCGCCGCCGGCGACGACGACGACCGGCGCGCCGCATTCCTCGGCGGACGACAGGCATTCGTCGACCGAGAGGCGCTTGTTCAGAATGTGGTCGGGATAGTCGATCTTGCCGCAGCCTGCGCAGGCGAGATTGCAGCGAAACAGCGGCTCCAGCATCAGGACGAGCGGATAGCGCTTATTGCCGGAAAGGTGCTGCTTGACGATGTAGCCGCCGATCTTGGCGACGTAGCGGAACGGAATGGACAAGGCTTTTCCCTTGATGCTGGCCTCCGGCTCAAGCGCGCGGAGGGAGGGGACGGCCGACGCCGGGGACGAAAGATTGACCCGCCGTTTATCACGGAAGGGGGCGAGGAGGAAATCCGCCCCGCCGCAAGAGGCGCCGCGCGCTCTGCCGCGCTCTTGCCAGAACCGCGGCGATGGCCCAATTTGTCGGCTAAAGACATTGGCGGGCCTGCGTCGGCGATCCGCGCCAGGAAGGCGACGGGGACGGCGCGAAAAGCATCGGGTCCGCCGGCAGGGGAGTGACAAACATGTCCGTTGGAAAACATGCGGTCGGCGTCCGCGGGACGCTGATGCGAGTGGCGCTGTGCGGTTTGCTAGGCGCGGGGCTCGGCGCGTCGCCGGCCTTCGCTGCAAAGATCGGCCCGAATTTCCCCATCCCGAACGGCTTCCCCATGACCGGCTCGGTGAAGGACTCTCTCCTGAAGATTCAGGAGCTCTGGCTCAAGGACGGCATCGAGAATCTCAGGAAGGCGCGCGCCGAAGCGGACAAGAGCAAGGCCTCCGCCAAGCCCGAGGAGACCGCGGCGCTCGACGAAAAGCTCAAGAAGTTCGACGCCGATATCGAGGCGACGCAGAAGGAACTGGAGATCGCCACGAACGACAGCCCCGAGCACGAGGTGCAGCGCGAACGCAAGCGGCTATTTCTGCTCAATCTCAATCAGTGGATCAACGAGCTCAACCACCTCGCGACCCAGCAGATGAAGAAAGCCATCATGTCCGACGGGGCCGAGGCCGAGATGGCGCAGAATCGCAATTACCAGCTGTCGCAGCAGGCCGACGATCTCGAAAAGGCCAAGCACGACATCACCATCGAGGACTGGGCGGCGACGCGGTGACGGCCGGCCGCGGGCGCGGCTACTTAGGGCAGTCCGTCGGCGGAAGCCTCGGCGCCCGCCACATCCCTGGCGGCGCGCTCGATCCGGCTTGCGGCGCCGTCCAAGGCTTTCGCGACCCGCTCCTCCAGCGCGTTCGCCTCGCGGCGCTGCGCCTCCAGCCGGGCGCGCAGGTCGACGATCTCCGCCTCCATCGTCGTGAATTTCGCGCGCGCGTCCGCGGCTTCGTCGGCGATGGCGATCGCCGCCATCACGACGACGCGCTGTTCGCCGATGTCGCCGAAGCCTTCGCGCATGGCGTGGATTTTTTCCTCGACCAGCCGCGCCAGCGCTTCGAGACGCGCCTCCTCGCCGTCGTCGCAGGCCATGCGGTAAGTGCGTCCGGCGATGGTGACGACGACATGGGCCATGACGCGGCCTAGGCTTCGTCGCCGGCCGAGCGGCCGAGCGCCGCGCCGACATGGGCGCCGACGGCGTCGAGGCGGCGGAGCGCCTCGTCGCGCGCCTTCTCCAGAACGCCGACCCGGGCCAGCGCGTCGTCGAGTTCGAGGGCGAGGCGGGCGCGGTCGTCGCGCATGACGGCGACCTCCTCCTGCGCGTCGGCGAGCGAGGCGGCGGTTTCGAGACGCTGCGCCAGCGCCGTCTCCATGCGGTCCAAGGCGGCGGTCAGACGCGACAGGGCCCCGTCAAGCCGACTGTTGCTCGCCATTCTCCCTCTCGTCCCCCGATTCGCGTGAGAGCGCTTGGTAGCACGAAACGCGCAAATCCCAAGGCGCGCCGGCGCGGCTGGCGGCCGGTTTGACAGGGGGGCGCGAGGTGTTATCAAGCGCCGCAAGAGCGCCGGGTTCCTGCGAGAACCGCGCCGGCGCGCCGGAACAGCGGGCCGCGCGCAGCGGGGCCGGCGGCGACAAGGAGGACTTCCATGACCGTGAGAGTGGCGATCAACGGATTCGGGCGCATCGGCCGCAACGTGCTGCGCTACATCGTCGAATCGGGCCGCACGGACATCGAAGTCGTGGCCATCAACGATCTCGGCCCGGTCGAGACCAATGCGCATCTGCTGCGCTACGACTCCGTCCATGGCCGCTTTCCGCACGAGGTGAAGGTCTCGGGCGATACGCTCGACGCCGGCCGCGGGCCGATCAAGGTCACCGCGATCAAGAACCCGGCCGAGCTTCCCTACAAGGAGTTCGGCGTCGACGTGGCGCTCGAATGCACCGGCCTCTTCACGGCGCGCGACAAGGCCAAGATGCTGTTAGAGGCCGGCGCCAAGCGCGTGCTGGTCTCCGCGCCCGCCGACGGCGCCGACCTCACCGTGGTCTACGGCGTCAATCACGACAAGATCGCCAAGGATCACCTCGTGATCTCGAACGCGTCCTGCACCACGAACTGCCTCGCGCCGGTCGCCAAGGTTCTGCACGACGCGATCGGCATCGAGAAGGGGATCATGACCACGATCCACTCCTACACCGGCGATCAGCCGACGCTCGACACCATGCACAAGGATCTCTATCGCGCCCGCGCGGCGGCGCTGTCGATGATCCCCACCTCCACCGGCGCCGCCAAGGCCGTGGGTCTCGTGCTGCCCGAACTCAACGGCAAGCTCGACGGCTACGCCATCCGCGTGCCGACGCCCAACGTCTCGGCGGTGGACTTGAAGTTCGTGGCGAAGCGCGCGACGACCAAGGACGAAGTCAACGCCGCGATCAAGGCGGCGGCGGACGGGCCGATGAAGGGCATTCTCGGCTGCACCGCCGAGAAGCTCGTCTCCTGCGACTTCAACCACAACCCCAATTCCTCGACCTTCCATCTCGACCAGACCAAGGTCTTGGACGGCAATCTCGTCTCGATCCTGTCCTGGTACGACAATGAATGGGGCTTTTCGGGCCGCATGACGGATGTCGCCGTGGCGATCGGGAAGGTGATTTGACGCGATGGCCACTTTCCGCACGCTCGACTCCCTCTCGCCCCGCGGCAAGCGCGTTCTCCTGCGCGTCGATCTCAACGTCCCCATGGAGGAAGGCGCCGTCACCGACGCCACCCGCATCGACCGCGTGCTGCCGACAATCAACGAAATCGCCGGCAAGGGCGGCAAGGTCGTCCTGCTGGCTCATTTCGGGCGGCCGAAGGGCCAGCCGAATGACGAAGAGTCGCTGCGCAACATCCTTCCGGCGTTGAAGCAGCATTTGAAGCGCGAAGTGGCCTTCGCGCCCCACTGCATCGGCGAACAGGCCGCCGCCGCCGTCGCCGCGATGAAGGACGGCGACGTGCTGCTCCTTGAAAACACTCGCTTTCACAAGGGCGAGGAAAAGAACGACGCCGCCTTCGTCGACGCCCTGGCGGCGCTCGGCGACGTTTACGTCAATGACGCCTTTTCGGCGGCGCACCGCGCCCACGCCTCGACCGAAGGCCTTGCGCATAAACTCCCCGCCTTTGCCGGCCGCACCATGCAGGCGGAACTGGAGGCGCTGGAAGGCGCGCTGACAAACCCCGCTCGGCCGGTGATGGCGGTCGTCGGCGGCGCCAAGGTCTCGACCAAGCTCGAATTGCTCGGCAATCTCGTCTCGAAGGTCGATTATCTCGTCATCGGCGGCGGCATGGCCAACACATTTCTGGCCGCCCAAGGCAAGCCCGTCGGGAAATCCCTGTGCGAGCATGACCTCGCGCAAACGGCGCGCGACATTCTCGCCAAGGCGGAAGCGGCGGGCTGCATGGTGGTTCTGCCCGTCGACGCGACGGTGGCGAAGAAATTCGAGGCGCACGCGCCGTCGCACATGGTCTCGGTCGATCATGTCGGCGAGGACGACATGATCCTGGACGTGGGGCCCAAATCCGTCGCGCAGGTCGAGGCGCTTCTCGCAAAGACGAAGACTCTGGTGTGGAACGGCCCCTTCGGCGCCTTCGAACTGCCGCCCTTCGACGAAGGCACCAACGCCGTGGCGCAAACGGCGGCGCGGCTGACGGTGGACGGCAAGTTGCTCTCTGTCGCCGGCGGCGGCGACACGGTGGCGGCGCTCAATCAGGCCGGCGTCGGGCAGGAGTTCTCTTACGTCTCCACCGCCGGCGGCGCCTTCCTGGAGTGGTTGGAAGGCAAGACGCTGCCGGGGGTGGCGGCGCTGATCGGGTGACTTCTGCGCCGTTTTTTGCTTGCCCGAGCGCTGTCCGTTAACATCCCCGCCGCTTCCCCGATTCTTTACGAGGCCGTCCCCCGTCCATGACCATCCGCCTGCACAAGGGCGATCTGCCCGAGAGCGCCCCCGCCGGCGCAATCGTCGCCATCGACACCGAGACGCTCGGCCTCAATCCGCATCGCGACCGACTGTGCCTCGTCCAGGTTTCCTACGGCGACGGAAACGCCGAACTCGTGCAGATCGCCAAAGGCCAGACGCGCGCGCCCAAACTCGAAGCGCTGCTCGCCGACCCCAGCGTCTTGAAACTGTTTCACTTCGCCCGCTTCGACCTCGGCGTTCTCGCCAAGACCTTCGGCTTCGTCCCGGCGCCCGTCTACTGCACCAAGATCGCGTCCAAGCTCGTGCGCACCTATACCGATCGCCACGGCCTCAAGGACTTGGTCAAGGAGGTGCTGGGCGTCGAAATCTCCAAGCAGCAGCAATCGTCGGACTGGGGCGCCGAGGCGCTGTCCGAGGCCCAGCACGCCTACGCCGCCTCCGACGTGCTCTATCTGCACCCGCTCAAGGAGCGGCTCGACGCCATGCTAGCGCGGGAGGGGCGCTCCGACCTCGCCGCCGCCTGCTTCGATTTTCTCCCCACGCGCGCGCGGCTCGATCTCGCGGGCTGGCCGGAAACCGACATTTTCGCGCACGAATAGGCGCCTCAAACCGCAGGCGCCTCGAATTCGCCACGCGGAGGCGGTCATATTGCCGACGCGATTTGCGCCAAGGTTGCTCTGCGCCAAGGTTGTTTCGCGCAAAGGCGCCGCTTCGAGACCTCCCGACTCCATGACCGACGCCGCACAAGACACCGCCGTCCCGCCTCTTTCCGGCAAAACCGCGTTCCGCGACCGGCTCGGCGCCATCGGCGCGCCGCGCGCCAGCGCCATCCCCGAGGCTCGCCGCCACACGGCGCGGGTGGCGAAGATGCGCCGCTGGATCGTCTGGGGCGTCGGCGCGATCGTCGCCCTCGTGCTCGTCGGCGGCGCGGCGCGCGCCCTGCGCTATCTGCCCATGGACCTCAATTTCGCGCACGTCGCGCTGAAGGGGACGCGCATCACCATCGAGACCCCCAGGCTTGTCGGCTACCGCAAGGACGGCCGCCCGTACGAGATCAAAGCCCGCCTCGGCGTCCAGGACATCGCCAAGCCCGACCGGTTCGAACTCGAGGGCCTCGCCGTGCGCATCGAGAACAGTGACGACAACTCGGTGCGCATGACGGCCGAAAAGGGCTTTTACGACGCCAAGAACGATCACGCGGAACTGGGCGGCGGCGTGCAGATCCGCGACGACAGGAATTTCGACATGCGGCTCGATTCCGCCGCCATGGACTTCAAGGTCAGCCGCATGACCTCCGACAAGCCGGTGACGCTGAAATTCGCCGGCGGCGAAGTGAACGCGCAGGGCGTCGAGTTCGCGCACAAGGAACGACGCGCCACCTTCGCCGGCGGCGTCAGGACGGTGATCTACGGCGAGACCGACGAGGCGCCGGAAAAGTCGGCGCAGACGGAGAAGTGACGCGGTGAACCGTCTCGCCTACACGGCCGCCGTCTTCGTCGCGCTCTTGGCCGCGCTCTTGGCCGCGCTCGCAGTGATCGCCGCCGCCCCGGCCTTCGCCAAAATGGCGGGAAGCGGCATTCTGCCCGGCGCCAGCGCCAAGGATCCGCTCAACATCGACGCGGGAAAGCTCGATTATTTCGACAAGGAGCAGAAGCTCGTCTACTCCGGCAGCGTCGTCGTCACCAACGGGCCGGCGACGCTGAAGGCCTCGCGCATCGTCATCTATCTCGACGGAAAAATGACCGGCCCGGACGGCGGCGCCGCCACCAACGACCGCGTCAAGCATATTGACGCCGAGGGGCCGGTGACGCTGGTCTCCAAGGGCGGAATCGGCGCGGGCGACCGCGCCAGCTACGACAAGGCCGACAACAAGGTCTACCTCACCGGCAACGTCACGCTCACCCAGGGCGACAACATCATCAAGGGCGAGCGGCTGGTCTACGACGTGGCCAGCGGCCAGGCGACGGTGCAGGGCGGCGGGACGCAGGGCGGCCGCGTGCGCAGCATATTCACGCCCGGCGGGATGCAGTAGGGCGCGGGAAGCGGCCGAAAAACGGACCAGCTTCTTCGCCTATGTCGGGACGCTGACCAGTTTTGTAGTCATCCCCTCTTGGCGCGAGATCCTCGAAGCCCTTGCCGCCTTGACCATCCCAACTAGTCTCCTCGCGCCAAGTCTCCTCGCAGCCAAAAAAATCGAATGACGACCCACCGCAGCCTACTTTTGGAACCGCTGGCCGAAAAGCGTCGCGTTGCGCGCCAAGGCCGATTTCGGATAGGCTCGGCCACGTGCTTGCCCTTGCGCAGTTTTTCCGGCGAAGGGGCGCGATCCGCCCGGGCGGCGCGCCGCCTTGGCGCCGCGTCGCGATCGCGTGTCTGGGCGCGTCTTTGCTCGGCGGCGCGGGCGCATTGACGCGCCAAGCGTCGTCCCGGGCCGAACTCTTTGCGCCGCGGCCGACAGCCATCGTCTATGCGCGCGACGGCGCCTTTCTCGCCCAGATCGGACGTGTCGTCCGCGACGCGGCGGCGCGCGACGTTCCGCGCGTGGACTACGGCTACTGGCCGCTCGCGAACATTCCCGAACGCGTCGCGCGCGCGACCCTCGCGCTCGAAGACCGCCGCTTTTACGCCCATCCCGGCGTCGACCTTCGCGCCATTCTTCGGGCGGCGTGGAACAATCTCACGGGCCGCGGGCGGCGGGAAGGCGCCTCCACCATCGCCATGCAGGTCGCGCGGATGCAGCGGCCGGGGCCGCGCAGCCTCGCGAGCAAGGTCGTGGAGGCGGCGAGCGGCCTGGCGTTGATCCAACGTCACGGCCGCGACGCCGTGCTCGCCCATTATCTGCGGCTCGCGCCCTACGGCAACGGCAGTCACGGCGTCGCCCATGCGGCGCGCTTTTACTTCGACAGGCCGGTCGAAGACCTCTCCTGGGCGCAGGTGGCGCTGCTGGCGGCCATTCCGCAGTCCCCGGGGCGCATGAACGTCGCGCGCGAGAGCGGGCTGCGGCGCGCCGTCGCCCGCGCCCGCCGCGCCCTCGACGAGCTGGAGCGCACGGGGGCGCTCGGCGGCGAGCAGACCGCCTTGGCGCGGCGCGAACTGGCGGCGATGCGCCCGCTCGAACTGAAGCGCCGGCCCGAGGCGCTGCATCTTGCCTTGCGCTACGAGCGGTTCGCGCGCGAAGGGCGCATCGCGCCCGCCTCCCCTTTCGATCCTCGCATTCATGCGACCATCGACCTCGCGACGCAGGAAGAGGCGGCGCGCCTCGCGCGGCGTTATCTCGCGAGCTTCCGGGACGCCGGCGCGCGCCAGGTCGCGGTGATGGTCGCGGAGCGCGGCTCCAATGCGGTGCTGGCCGAGGTGGCGTCGGCCGACTGGCGCGGCGCCGACGCCGGCGCCTACGACTATACGCGCGTCGCGCGCTCGCCCGGCTCGACCTTGAAGCCTTTCGTCTACGCGCTGGCCTTCGAGCGCGGCGCGCTCAAATCCACCGATCTGCTCGACGACGTTCCCGAAGGCGCCTCGGGCGTCGCCAACGCCGACAATCTCTTTCTCGGGCCCATGCTCGCGCGGCAGGCGCTCGCCAATTCCCGCAACGTGCCGGCGACCAATCTCGCCCGCCGCGTCGGTCTTCAGGCGAATTTCGACTTCCTGCACGATCTCGGGCTGCACGATCTCGAAGCGCCGGCGGACAGTTTCGGGCTCTCGATGGCGATCGGCTCGCTCCCGACGCGGCTCGCGGACCTGATGCGCGCATATGGCGCGCTCGCCAACGACGGCGTGCTGCGCGATCTCGTTTTCGCGCGCGAACAGAGCGTCAGTCCGCCGCGCCGCGTGATGTCGCTCGACACGGCGCGTCTCGTCGCGTCGTTCCTGTCCGATCCCCTCGCGCGGCTGCCGTCCTTCCCGCGTTACGGGCCGCTGGAATATCCCTTCGCCGTCGCCGTGAAGACGGGGACGAGCCAGGGCTATCGGGACGCCTGGACGCTCGCCTTTTCGCGCAAGTTCGTCGTCGGCGTGTGGCTGGGCCGCGCCGACGCGGGAACGATGAAGGAACTCGGCGGCGCCGCGTCGGCGGCGCGGCTCGCCCATGCGCTGCTGGCGCGCCTGCACGGGGCCAAGGCCGGCGAGATCGCGCCGGACGAGTTCCCGCCGCCGCCCGGACGCGTCGGCGTCGATCTGTGCCTTGCGGGGCGGGACGGCGCGCCCTGCGCCGCGACGATCCGCGAATGGGTAAGGCCCGAGGACACCCCGGCGGGTTGGGCGGGGACGCGGCCGGGATCGGGCGCGCCGCCGCCGTCCGAATCGCCGCTCGCCGACGCCGCGGACGGCGCCGCCCTCGTCATCGCCACGCCCGAACCCGACACGCATATCTGGCGCAATCCCGAGCAGCCGCCGCATCTCAACAAGCTGGCGCTGAAACTCAAGACCGCGCCCGGCGTCGAACAGGTGGTGTGGTGGGTGGACGGCAAGCCCTTCGCGACGGCCGACGCCGCCGACACCGTGTTCTGGCCGATGACGCCCGGCCCGCACCGCATCCAGGCGCGCCTCGCTCTGCGGCCGGGGGCGTCGCGGGCGGTGAAGGTGATGGTGGACTGAGCGCTTGCCGGCGCCTTGGCGCTCGCGTCGGCAGCGCCCGACTCCGCCGAAGCTCGACGCAGCTTGAGTTTTTCACCCGATTCTCCTGCGGTTCGCCGCCGATATTGTTCACGCCTCCATCAGCGCGCCGACATGCGCCGCAACGCAGGCGGCGAGGTCATCGGGCCGGTAGCCGCCTTCGAGCAGCGAGACGATCCGTCCGCGACAGCGGCGCGCGGCGATCTCCATGATCCGCAGCGTCGCCTCGCGAAAATCCTCTTCGAGGAGGCGCAGGCCGCCGAGCGGATCGTGCAGCCGCGCGTCGAAGCCGGCGGAAACGATCACGAAATCGGACGCGAACGCGTCAAGGCGCGGCAGCACGCGCTCCGTGAGCGCGGCGCGAAACCGCTCGCCGCCGTCGCCCTTGGCGAGCGGGGCATTGACGATCGTGTCGAACGCGCCGGTTTCGCTCGCGGCGCCCGTGCCGGGATAGAGTGGCGTTTGGTGCGTCGAGCAATAGAGAACATTTTTCTCCGCCCAGAAAATCTCCTGCGTCCCGTTGCCGTGATGCACGTCGAAATCGATGATGGCGACGCGCTCGGCGCCATGCGCGGCGAGGGCGCGGCGCACGGCGATTGCGGCGTTGTTGAATAAGCAGAAGCCCATGGCTTGGGCGCGCGTCGCGTGGTGCCCCGGCGGGCGCGCGGCGACGAAAGCGTTCTTTGCCGCGCCCGCCATGACGCGATCGACGGCGAGGCAGGCGCCGCCGGCGCCGCAACGGGCGGCTTCGAGCGAGCCGGGGCTCAACACGAGATCGCGCGAGAGCGCCGTGAGCCCCTCGCGCGGGGCGGCTTTTTCCAACTGCGCGACGAGTTCCGGCGCATGGACGCGCAGGAGGTCGTCGAGCGCAACGGGCGGCGCCTCGGCGCGGGCCAGCGCGCGGAACTCGTCCCGCGCCAGCGCCGCCAGAACGGCGGCGGTTCGAGGCGGGCGGTCCCATTGGCCGGGGCCGGGGTCGTGGAGACCGTCGGCTGCGGACGCGACGAGCAGGCTCGCGCGCGCGGGCGCTGCGCCAAGGAGCGTCGTCGCCGCCAGAGCCGCGCCTGCGGCGAGCGCGTCGCGGCGCGTCGGACGCCGCCTCACCGCGAGGCGGCCGGACGATCGCCGCGATCCTGCGCCGACGTCAGCGGCCAGTGCAGCCGCGTCGTCGCCGTTCTGAAGACGAGGCGGCGCGCGAACGTTCCCATGGAGGCGGCGCCGGCGCCGCGTCGAATCCCGCTTGCGTCCGTCGCCGCTTGCAGGCCGAAGTGAACGCGCACCGCCTCCGCCTGGGCGACTCGACCCAGCGCGTCGAGCGCGTCGGCGTTGACGCGCGCGGCGTCCTTGGTCCAGAGGTGCTCCGGTCCTACGCCCTTTTCCAGAGACTTCAGGGCGTTTTCGCTGAACGGCAACGCCTGGGCCGGTCGGCCGACAAGCAGCAGCGAGCGAGCGTAGCAGGTCTCGTAACGCCCCGTCGGCGGATAGTTCGACCCGAAAGCCTTTTCGAAAATTTCGACTGCGCGCTTCGCGGGAGGCTCCGCGCCCGCGAAGTCGCCCTGCGCGATTCGGATCGACGCAAGATTGTTGAGGCTCGCGGCAGTCTCGGGGTGATCGGGTCCGAACACCTGCTCTCTGACGTTCAAGGCGGCGCCGAACAGAGACTGCGCCAAATCGTCGGCGCCGCGTCCCTGGAAATAGCCGCCGGCGCGAACCATGAGCTCGGCTCGTTCGGCGCCGCAGGAATCGTCGGCGATCGGCTCGTCGCACACGGCGAGCAGATGCGGCGTCAGCCGCCCGCACAGCGTCCAGGAATCCGGATTGCCATAGCCGTCGAGCGGATAGATTTCGATCAGGCGGCGGATCGCTTTCTCGAGAACCGCGGCGACGCCGCGCGTCCCGGCGGCTCTCGAGCGCGCGGATTCGCGAAGGAGCGAATGCATCCGCAGCGCCGGCGCGCCGTCGTCGTACCGGTCCTCCACGACCAGCGAGAACGCCGTCGCCGCCTTGACGGCCGCCGCGCGCTCGCGCTCGTCGCCGACTGCCGCGTCGACAAGGGACAAGGGGACGGGCTGCGGCGCGCAATAAGCGAGGCAGGCGATCAGCGCCTCCGTGGCCGGCGCTTCCTTGATCGCCTGCGCGGCGGCAAGGTTGAACGTCGCCGTCAAGCTGCCCAGGGGGCCGTTCCCCAGCGGCGACGCCGCCGTCAGCACGCCGACCCGGGCCGCGAAATCGGCAAAACCGAGGCCCGTGCGCCGGCAGCACGCCGCCGCGAGATTGAGCGCCAGCGGGAGGGCCCCGACCGTCTCCTCCAATTTTCTCGCTCCGCTTTCGTCTCCGAAATGCCCCTGGCTTTGCAGAAATGCGATCGCCTGCCCCGGCGCCAGCGTGTCCATCGCCGAGTCTTCCGCCCAGTCGCTCCAGCCGCGACGACGCGCGGCGGCGGCTTGCAGGGCGGCGGCCCTGTCGCCCGCCTCCCCTTCTTTTTGAAGGCGCCCGCTGTCCGTCGCCGCGGCGGCCACTGCGTGCGCGACCGTTTCGATGTCCGCTTCTCCGAGGTGGCGCCGTTCGAACACGTTCAGACGCTCGGTCGTCGCCTCCAGGACGCGATCCTGCTGCTCCTTGGAGAGGCGGAGGGCGTCGAGTTCGGACTTGGTGGATTTCAGCAGGTTGGTGACTTCTGCGACGGCGTTTCGCGCTTCGCTCAGCCGCCCGTCGAGGCAGGTCGCGCGAATTTCGGACATTGCGAGCTGTTCGTTGAGGTCGATAAGGCGCACCGTCTGCCGGCCCGCGTCGGCCATGACCTGGGCCTTGTGCTCCGCCATGGCTTTCAGATTCTGTTCGAGCCGCCGCTCGCGAACCGCGCATCCCGCGCGCAGCAAGGCGCGCTCGGCCTCGACTTCCTCCAGGGAAATCGGCAGCGTCCCTCTCAGGCGCCGCATCGAAATGCGCTGCGCTCGCCGCCATACCGACGGCAGCAGCGTCAGCAGCAGCAGCGCGGCGACGAGAAATCCCAGAATGAAATACATCGCCTGTTCGATCACCGCCCGTCTCCCCTCGTCTCGGTCGGTCGCGATCTTTGGAAAAGCGGCTCGCGCGAACCGGCGCCTTCCTCAAGGGAAAGGCGGCGCGTCAGCCTCGTCGGCGCTTTGTCCAAGAACCCGCATATCGATAAAATCTGCCCTCCAAAAAGGTCTTGTCAACGGATTCGTGGGCCTACCTTCGGCGATCCTTAATCGGCCAAGCTCTGGGGCGCCGCCTCGCGGTCACGCTTCGGCCGGCTGCGCAACCACTGCGATTACGCAGTCGGCCGAAAATTCGAACTGCGGGAAAAGCGCTCGCCCGACGCGAATTTCTGGATCGCCCGGATTGTTCGTTCGCCTTGTCCCGCAGTTTTTCCGTCCCTCGGTTTTTCTTGCCTTTCCCCGCTCCCCCGGTGTATAAGCGGCAGACTTCGTCTCATAACGATCATTCTCGGGTGATCGCCGATTGAGAGTGGGCTCCCCCGGGAACCCGCTCTTTTTTGTTTTGATCGCCCGAGCCGATGCAGGACAACCGTTTGACGCAGACCGCCGCCATAATCGACGCCCCGCTCGACGAGCCGCGCCTCGTTACGGAGACGGGCGTCGCCGCGCGCGTCGCCCATCTCGCCGAGCCGGCGCTGGCGCAGCTCGGCTACCGTCTGGTGCGCGTGCGGCTGCTCGCGCAGAACGGCCAGATATTGCAGATCATGGCCGAACGGGCCGACGGGATCATGACCGTCGACGACTGCGAGGCGGCAAGCCAGGCGCTCTCGCCCGAACTCGACGTCGCCGATCTCATCGCCGGCGAATACCGGCTTGAGGTCTCTTCGCCCGGCGTCGACCGCCCGCTCGTGCGCGTCTCGGACTTTCGTCGCGCCATCGGCCACGAAGCGAAGATCGAACTGGTCCATCCGCTGGAGTCCGGGCGCAAGCGCTTTCGCGGGACGATCCGCGCGGTCGAAGGCGAAGGGCGCGACGCCAGCGTCGTCGTCGAGCGGACCGACGCGCGATCCGACGAGGAGAAGACGACGACCTTGCCGCTGGCCGATCTCGACGAGGGCAAGCTCGTGCTCACGGAGGCTCTGATCCGCGAATCGCTGCGCGCCGGCAAGGCGCAACTCGCCGCGCAGGAAGACGGCGAAGCTCGGCCGCGTCGCGGCCCTGGGCGCTTTCGCGCGATACCGAAGGACAAACAAAAGCCGCTGGTTCCGGCCGGCGTGCAGACGCGTTTCAAGAAAGGTGGCGGGCCCGGCGCGCCGCGAGCGTGACGAAAGCCCCCGCACAGGGAGAGAAAACCATGGCCGTCAGCGCCAACCGGCTTGAGATTTTGCAGATCGCCGACGCCGTCGCGCGCGAGAAGTCGATCGATCGCGCCATCGTCATCGCCTCCATGGAGGACGCGCTGCAGAAAGCGGCGCGTTCGCGCTACGGGCAGGAGACCGAAGTGCGCGCCGAGATCAATCCGCGCACCGGCGAAGTGCGGTTCTCGCGACTGCTGCTCGTCGTCGACGAGTTGGACAACGACGCGACGCAGATTTCGCTCGACGATGCGCGCAAGAGAAACCCCGCCGCGCAGGCGGGCGACTGGATTTCCGAAACCTTGCCGCCCTTCGACTTCGGGCGCATTGCTGCGCAGTCGGCCAAGCAGATCATCGTGCAGAAAGTGCGCGAGGCCGAGCGCGACCGCCAGTACGAGGAATACAAGGATCGCATCGGCGAGATCGTCAACGGCGTGGTCAAGCGCGTCGAATACGGCAACGTCATCGTCGATCTGGGGCGCGGCGAAGGCATCGTCCGCCGCGACGAGATGATCCCGCGCGAAATGTTCCGGCCCGGCGATCGTATGCGCGCCTATGTCTACGACGTGCGCCGCGAGCAGCGCGGCCCGCAGATTTTTCTCTCGCGCACGCATCCGCAGTTCATGGCGAAGCTCTTCAAGCAGGAAGTGCCGGAAATCTACGACGGCGTGATCGAGGTGAAATCGGTGGCGCGCGATCCCGGCTCGCGCGCCAAGATCGCCGTGGTGTCGCGCGATTCCTCGATCGATCCCGTCGGCGCCTGCGTGGGCATGAGGGGCTCGCGCGTGCAGGCGGTCGTGCAGGAGCTGCAGGGCGAGCGCATCGACATCATTCCCTGGTCGGTGGACGCCGCCACCTTCATCGTCAATGCGCTGCAGCCGGCGGAAGTCGTCAAGGTCGTGCTCGACGAGGATAGCGAGCGCATCGAAGTGGTGGTGCCCGACGATCAGCTTTCCCTCGCCATCGGCCGGCGCGGCCAGAATGTTCGGCTCGCCTCGCAGCTCACGGGCTGGGACATCGACATCCTCACCGAGGCCGAGGAGTCCGAGCGCCGGCAGAAGGAGTTCATCGAGCGCACCAAGGTCTTCATGAACGCCATCGACGTGGACGAGGTGGTCGGGCGCCTGCTCGCCTCGGAAGGATTCCGTTCGGTCGAAGACCTCGCTTATGTCGAACTCTCGGAACTCGCTTCGATCGAGGGCTTCGACGAGGAGACCGCCGGCGAAATCCAGAACCGCGCGCTGGGCTATCTCGAACGCGTCGAAGCGGAGAACGAAGCGCGGCGCAAGGAGCTCGGCGTCGCCGACGAATTGCGCGAGATCGAAGGGCTGACCACGGCGATGATGGTCAAACTCGGCGAGAACGACGTGAAGAGCATGGAGGATTTCGCCGGCTGCGTGACCGACGATCTCGTCGGCTGGTCGGAGAAGAAAGAGGGCGAGACGGTCAAGCACGAGGGATTTTTCCAGGGCGTCGATCTCTCCCGCGAGGAAGCCGAGGCGATGATTATGGCGGCGCGGGTGAAGGCCGGTTGGATAGAGGAGCCCGTCGCGGCGGAGGCGCCGGAAGGCGAGAGCGAATAGCGAATAGGGAGTAGCGAATAAGGACTGGGCGGACGGCGATTCTATTCGTTACTCGCTACTCGCTCGGCGAGGATATCGAGCCATTGCGCGAAACGACGGACAGCGAACGGACCTGCATCGTCACCCGGCGGCGCGCGCCGCCGGAGGCGATGATCCGCTTCGTGCGCGCGCCCGACGGCGCGCTCGCGCCCGACATCCGCGCCAAGCTGCCAGGGCGCGGCGTCTGGGTCACGGCGTGCGCGGAGCGCGTGGCCGAGGCGGCCCGGAAGGGGATGTTTTCGCGTTCGCTCAAGGCCGAGGTCGTCGCCTCGCCGCGACTTGCGGAAGATGTGGACCGGCTGCTGGAGCGGGACTGCCTGCAGATGCTCGCTCTCGCGAACAAGGCGGGGCTGGCGACGACAGGCTTCGCCAAAGTCGCCGCGGCGCTCGAAAAGGGCGCGGTCGCCGTCCTGGCGGAGGCGACGGACGGGGGCGCGGACGGCCGACGGAAGCTGGCGCAGATCGTTCGGCGCGCCGCGGCGGGAGGCGCGCCGGCGCCGCAGACCGTCGCGCTGTTCACGTCCGCGCAATTGGATTTGGCGTTGGGGCGCACAAATGTGATACATGCTGCGCTCGCGACGGGCGGACCCGCGGCGGCCTTCGCCGCGCGGTGCCGTCGATTGGCGGATTATCGGGGGACGACCCTCGACAAGGCGAGCGGCGTTGACGCGGGCGGCGAGGAAGCGCCGGCGCCGGCGTCGGATTTGAGGCGAGCGGGCCCGAAGGGCCCAGGATCGGGAACTGGATGAGCGAGACCGAGAACACCGGCGACAAGACCTTGACCGTCGCTCCGTCGAAAACGTTGCACCTCAAGCAGCGGCCGGCCGAGCACGGCATGGTGCGGCAAAGCTTCTCCCACGGCCGCTCGAAGGCCGTGGTGGTCGAGAGGGTGAAGCGCCGCGCGCCGGGCCACGCGGAGGTCAAACCGAACGCGCCGGCGGCTCCGACCCCCGCCGCGCCGGCCAGCGCCGCGCCCGCAGCGCCGACGAAGACCGAGACGCCGCGGCCTGCGCCGCGCGGCGGCGCGGGCGTGGTTCTGCGCGCTCTGACCGACGAGGAGCGCGAGGCGCGCGCCCGCGCGCTCGTCGACGCCCGCTCCCGCGAGGAGGAGGAGCGCCGCCGCGCCGAAGCCGACGCCAAGGCCCGCGCCGAACGCGAGGCGCGCGAACGCGCCGAACGCGCCGCCGGCGAAACCCGCAGGCGCGAGGAGGAGGACCGCCTCGCCCGCGAGGCCGAGTCGAAACGCAAATCCGAGGAGGAGGCGCGCCGCCGCCTGCCGCCCGCCGCCGAAGCGACCGCCGCCGCGCCGAGCGTCCCCGCGCCGGGCGCAGCGGGTCGCACGGCTCCGGCGTCGCCCGCTCGCGCCGGCGCCGCACGCGCCGCGACCGTATCCGCAGACGCCGACAAGAAACGCGCGCCTCGTCGCGCCGTGGGCGCGGCGGTCGCGCCGCCGCCGCGTCCGGCGCCGTCACGTGGCGGCGAACTGAAGTCGAGAGGCCGTCTCACCGTCACCACCGCCACCAGCGGGGAAGGCGAGGAGCGCACGCGCTCCGTCGCGTCCTTCCGCCGCCGCGTGCAGCGCTTGAAGGGCGGCGCGGTCGAGCAGAAGGAGAAGATCGCCCGCGAGGTCGTGCTTCCCGAGACGATCACCATTCAGGAGCTCGCGAACCGCATGTCGGAACGCGGCGTCGACGTGATCCGCCTGCTGATGAGGCAGGGCGCGATGCACAAGATCACCGACGTGATCGACGCCGACACGGCGCAGCTCGTCGCCGAGGAGTTGGGCCACACCGTCAAGCGCGTCGCCGAATCCGACGTGGAGGAAGGCCTGTTCGACGCGCCCGACCTCGACGCGGATCTGGCGTCACGCCCGCCGGTCGTGACCATCATGGGCCATGTCGACCACGGCAAGACCTCGCTGCTCGACGCCATTCGCCAGGCTAACGTCGTCGCCGGCGAAGCGGGCGGCATCACGCAACATATCGGCGCCTATCAGGTCACGGCGCCGAGCGGCCTGCCCGTAACCTTCATCGACACGCCCGGCCACGCCGCCTTCACCGCCATGCGCGCGCGCGGCGCCAAGGTGACGGACATCGTCGTGCTGGTCGTCGCCGCAGACGACGGCGTCATGCCGCAGACGGTCGAAGCCGTTAATCACGCGCGCGCGGCGAATGTGCCGATCATCGTCGCCATCAACAAGATCGACAAGCCCGACGCGAAGCCCGAGCGCGTGCGCACCGAGCTGCTCCAGCACGAAGTTCAGGTCGAAAGCATGGGCGGCGAGACGCTGGAAGTCGAAGTGTCGGCCAAGCAGAAACTCAATCTCGACCGGCTGCTCGAAGCCATCGCCTTGCAGGCCGAAGTGCTCGACCTCAGGGCCAATCCGAACCGCGCCGCCGAAGGCACGGTGATCGAGGCGCGCCTCGACAAGGGCCGCGGGCCGGTCGCCACCATGCTGGTGCAGCGGGGAACGCTCAAGGTCGGCGACATTCTCGTCGCGGGCGCGCAGTGGGGCCGCGTGCGCGCGCTGCTCGACGATACGGGCGTGACGCGGCTGAGCGCCGGCCCGTCCTTCCCCGTCGAAATTCTCGGCTTCAACGGCACGCCCGAGGCGGGCGACCGCGTCGCGGTGGTCGAATCCGAAGCGCGCGCGCGCGAAATCACCGAATATCGCGAGCGCCAGAAGCGCGACAAGCTCGCCGCGCGCGGCGGCTCGGCGCGCGGGTCGCTCTCGGACATGATGAGCCAGATCAAGACCGCCGGTCGCAAGGAGTTCCCGCTCGTCGTCAAGGGCGACGTGCAGGGCTCGGTCGAAGCGATCGCCGCGGCGCTGGAGAAGCTCGGCACGGACGAAGTCGCCGCCCGCATCGTGCACGCCGGCGTCGGCGGCGTTTCCGAGTCCGATATTTCGCTCGCGGAAGCGTCGGGCGCCGCGGTCATCGGCTTCAACGTGCGCGCCCACAAGGAGGCGCGCGAGGCGGCCGAACGCGCCGGCATCGAAATCCGTTACTACAACATCATCTACAATCTCGTGGACGACGTGAAGGCGGCGATGTCCGGCCTGCTCGAACCTACGTTGCGCGAAAAAATGCTCGGCAACGCCGAGATTCTCGAAGTCTTCGACATTTCCAAGGTCGGCAAGGTCGCGGGCTGCCGCGTCACCGACGGCAATGTCGAGCGCGGCGCCAATGTGCGCCTCATCCGCGACAATGTCGTCGTGCACGAGGGCAAGCTCTCGACGCTCAAGCGCTTCAAGGACGAGGTCAAGGAGGTCACGGCCGGCCAGGAATGCGGCATGGCCTTCGAGAACTATCAGGACATGCGCGCCGGCGACGTGATCGAATGCTACCGCGTCGAGGAGATCAAGCGGACGCTGTGAGGAGGCAGGCCATGAGTTCCGCCAAGGTCAGAAAGCCGCGGATGCCGGAGGTCGAAAACATAGTGTTGCGGGACGCGCTGAAGGACTTCGGTATCGAGTCCATTCCACCGGGCGATGACGTCGTCTTGTATGTGGAACGCGGTCGAAAACGGCTGTTTGTCACCGAAGCGCACAAAACCACGCCTAGAGAAGAATCTGAGCATATCGATGTGCGGGATGCACCCCTCTCTTGTAGCGACTTGATGGCCGAACCCGCGTGGAACGGTCGTCCGCTTTTAGCGGAGATAGACCCCATGTATGCGGAGATAGGCGAGGCTTTCGAGAAAGTTTGCCGGGAGAATCCAGACAAGGCCTTCGACTTGATCAACGGCTCTCTGGCGCGTTCCGCTCAAATGATGGCCGAAATCGTCGAAGACACCCGGCGGGATCTGATCGACATCGCCGTTCGACGCGAGCGCATCGATCGCACTCAGGAGGAGATTAGCGAAATCTTGAAGCATTTGTTCGAGGACGCTCCCCGATGAGTTCGGAAGATGATCTCAAGAAGGGGGCGCCGCGCGGGGAGGACGAGTCGGACTCTGGCTGGAAGCTTTCATGGAAACGTTTTTTCGACTATGCGAAGAATCTGATTGACTTGGAGCGTTCGGTTGCGGCGTTGAAGTCGCAAAACAAAGAAATTCGTAGGGAGCTTCAGCCGGTTCAAAGACAATTGGACATGGTGAATGGTGAGTTAAAGGCGTTGTCCAAATTCGTAAGCGGCGCCATCGACGACAAGATCGACGCCAAAGTGAACAACGCGGAAATTCGCGCCTTTGAGCGACTGCCCTCCATGGTCCGCGGTTCGACGCGCGGGATCGAGTAAACAAAGAACCCCCATGTCCAGAACCCATCACGCCCACGGCTCCGAGCCGTCGCAGCGCATGTTGCGCGTCGCCGAACTCGTGCGCCACGCGGCGGCGCAGCTTTTGTCGCGCGGCGAAATCGGCGATCCCGTACTCGAAAAGCATGTCGTCACCGTCTCTCGCGTGAAAATGAGCCCGGACCTCAAACTCGCCACGATTTACGTCATGCCCCTCGGCGGCAAGGACGAGGCCGAGGTGCTCGCCGCTCTCGATCGCCATAAGCGCTTCTTGCGCGGCGAAATTGCCCATCAGGTCAATCTGAAATTCGCGCCGGAGGTGCGGTTCCGCATCGACGATTCGTTCGACAACGTTTCGCGCATCGACGCGCTCCTGAACTCCGAGCGCGTGCGGCGCGATCTCGATCGGCGCGACGACGACACGCAAAGCGGCGCGGCCCGATGAACCAGAAGAGATCGAATCGCGCCGTCGTCGACGGTTGGGTCGTGCTCGACAAGCCCGTCGGCATGACCTCGACCCAGGCCGTCTCGGCTCTCAAGCGCGTTTACAACGCCAAGAAGGCGGGCCACGCCGGCACGCTCGACCCGCTCGCTTCGGGCGTTCTCCCCGTCGCCTTCGGGGAGGCGACGAAAACCGTGCCCTTCGTGCAGGACGGCGAGAAGGCCTATGTCTTCACGGTGAAATGGGGCGCCGAAACCGACACCGACGACTCCGATGGCCGCGTGACGCGCGAAAGCGCGGCGCGTCCCGAGCGTGACGCGGTTGAGGCCCTGCTGCCGCGATTCGTCGGCGACATCATGCAGACGCCCCCGCAGTTTTCCGCGATCAAGGTCGCGGGCGAGCGCGCCTACGACATCGCCCGCGAGGGCGAGACCGTGGAGTTGAAAGCCCGCCCTGTGACCATTCATCGGCTCGAAATCCTCGATCACGGCGCCGATGAAACGAAGTTCGTCATGGAATGCGGCAAGGGCGCCTATGTGCGCGCCATCGCCCGCGACCTCGGACGCCTCCTCGGCTGTTTCGGCCATGTGACGGCGCTGCGCCGCACCCGCGTGGGGCCGTTCCACGAGGATGACTCCTTCACGCTCGACGAGATCGAAGCGGGCGCCGCCGCCGAGGCGCTGTTGTCCGTCGAGGCGGGGCTGACGGAGCTTCCCTGCGTCGTCGTCGATCGCGATACGGCGGCGCGGCTGCGGCGCGGCGGCTCGGTGATCCTGCGCGGACGCGACGCGCCGAGCGAAGGGATCGTCTACGCCGTCTGCGGCGGCGCGCCCATCGCCTTCGGCGAGGTGGTCGACGGGGCGCTGGAGCCCTCGCGCGTGTTCAATCTGCCGTTTTGAGGCGGGTTGTCCACATTGTAATGCTCGACCCGCTCTCTTATTGGAAAACTTGTGATTATATCGGCGTCGACTGATTTGGTCGTGGTCGGGGGACTATGCAGTGGGCCAACGAATGTTTGCGCGACAAAGAGAGCTCCTTAGCGAGCCTACGCAACGCGCGACGCCCATTGTGGATGAAATCGAGGCGTTCACCTTCAATGGCGAACGCACGCGCGTCGAAAAGCGGGATGGGATCAAGTTTTTCCTCAACGAATTTTGGACTGCGGGGCAGCGCCAAGCCAATCGGCTGCATGAGATCAGTTATCGCGCCTGCTTCAAGCCGCAGTTGCCGGAGTTCTTCATCTCGCGTCTGACGGCGCCGGGCGATACGGTTTACGACCCATTCATGGGGCGCGGCACGACGCCCATACAGGCGGCGCTGATGGGCCGTCGAGCAATCGGCAATGACATAAACCCGCTCAGCGCGATCCTCACCCGTCCGCGACTTGTGCCGCCAACCCTCGACGCCGTCGCTCGCCGACTGTCGAAAATCGACTGGCGATTTTCGGGGGATTTGAATGAAGACCTCTTCGTATTCTTTCACAAGGATACTCTGATCCAGATTTACGCCATGCGCGATTGGTTCGCGGCGCGTGAAGCGAGCGGCGAGTTCGACGAAATCGACGACTGGATCAGGATGGTCGCGATCAACAGGCTCACCGGTCATTCGCCCGGATTTTTCTCGGTCTACACATTGCCGCCCAATCAGGCGGTATCGGTCGACGCGCAACGCAAGATCAATCTCAAGCGCAGCCAAGTCCCGCCAGAGCGGGACGCGCCTTCGATCATCTTGAAAAAATCGCGCGCCCTTCTTTCCGATCCCGCGCCATCGCGAAGCGCACGCCATCCGCTCTTGTCGCAAAGCGCGGAAGACACGCCGCAGATTGCGGATGGGTCGGTCGATTTGGTCGTCACGTCTCCACCGTTTCTCGATGTCGTGCAATATGCATCCGACAACTGGCTGAGATGCTGGTTCGCGGGGATCGAGGCAGAAACCGTGCCTATAACAATGCATCGGGACGCGGTCGAATGGACGAGCTTTGCTCGTGGCGTTTTCGTCGAGTTGGCGCGAGTCGTTCGCTCGGCCGGCCACGTGGCGTTCGAAGTCGGCGAAGTGCGCCACGGCTCCATCGAACTGGAAAAGCTGGTCTTTCGAGCCTTGGCGAATCTCCCGTTTGAGTTGCTCGGCGTGCTCGTGAATGTGCAGGAGTTCACGAAAACCGCCAATTGCTGGGGCGTCGCCAATAACGCCAAAGGGACAAACACGAACAGAATCGTCTTGATGAGGCGCACATGACCGACGAATTTGAAACGCGGCTCGAAGCTCGAATTCAATTCCGACAATCGGCGGCTCTATGACGATGAGCTGATTCTCGTTTCAGAGCGGTGTTGAGGCTCATGACCCGCCCCCCCAAAATCCTCGTCTTCGACTCCGGCCTCGGCGGGCTCACGGTTTACCGCGAGATCGTCAAGCTGCGGCCGAACGCGGACTTTGTCTATTGCGCCGACGACGCCGGCTTTCCCTATGGCGCGTGGAAGGAGCCCGAACTCGTCGCTCGCGTCATGAAGGTGATGGAGGGCCTTGTCGCCGATCATGCGCCGGATATGATCGTCATCGCCTGCAACACCGCGTCGACCCTGGTTCTGCCCTATCTGCGCGTGCATTGGCCGGCGATCCCCTTCGTCGGCACTGTGCCGGCGATCAAGCCGGCGGCGGAGCGCTCGCGCTCGCGGCTGATTTCCGTGCTGGCGACGCCCGGCACGGTGGCGCGCGATTACACGCAAAACCTCATCGCCCAGTTCGCCGGCGATTGCGCCGTGACGCTCTGCGGCTCCAAACATCTCGCGCGGCTTGCGGAAAGCCACATGCATGGCGAACCTATATCGGACGACGACGTTGCGCGCGAAATCGCGCCCTGTTTCGTCGAAAAAGACGGGCGGCGCACCGACGCCGTCGTGCTCGCCTGCACGCATTATCCGCTGCTGCTCGAAACCTTCCGGCGGCTCGCGCCCTGGCCGGTCGAGTGGATCGACCCGGCGCTGGCGATCGCGCGCCGCGCCGAGACTCTGCTCGCGGAAAAATTTGAGCCGGACGCGCCGCGCGAAGACAGTCTCCCACGGCGCGCCGTATTCACCTCAAACCGGCGCCCGGAGCGCGCGCTCGCAGCGGCGCTCGGACGTTTCGGCCTGACGGCCGCCTGAAGTCGGCAACCGGCTGCGCGTCACTTCGCTCGATCGAGATGCCTGAGCGCGACGTCCGCGTGCTTCTTCGCGACCTGGGCGTGCCCCGCCTTGCCGTGCTTGATCGCGTCCTTGAGATGGCCAATGGCGGCCTTGACGTGCGGATTGGCTTTTTCCTTTTGTGCGGCCTGCGCGTGCTCAAGCGCGGCCGACGCATGTTCGGCGACGCCCGCGGCGTTGCCGTCGGCGCCCGCCCCGATCGCATCGCGCGTATGCGAAATGGCTTGAGCGAGGTGGCTTTCCTCCGCCACCTGGCCGGTGAGCGCCTTGGCGGCCGCATCGACCGGATCGGCCTGCGCCATGACCGCGCTCGGCGCGAAAGCGAAACCGAGGCTCGAAACGAGCACGGCGACGAAAACCTTGCGATTCATGTTGTTTCTCCCAGTTCGGCGTTTGGCGGCGCCGGCGGTCCCCCCCGTGACTCTTCGCGCGAGCGCCGGTCGTGCCGCGGGCTATGGTAGGCGCGCCAAACCGCCGCGACAAGGCGTAGCTTGGCCTAGCTTGTGCAAAGCGGCGTAAAAACGGGGGATTTCCTTCATGGCCGAGCGGCTCGGCCTGCGCCGATCGAGACTGGCGCTCTCGACCCGCCCCTCTATGATGGCGGGATGATCGCCCCGGCTGCCCTTGGCTCTGATACGGCGCGCCGACTCGCCCGCCTCGGCGGCGCGCTGCTCGATCTCGTCTTTCCGCCCGGCTGCCTCGTCTGCCGAAAGGCGGTGGCGGCGCATGGCGGCCTCTGCGCCGCCTGCTGGAGCGAGGCGGGCTGGATCGAGCGGCCTTTTTGCGAACGGCTTGGGACGCCGTTCGAGCAGGATTACGGCGCGCCGGGCCTGATTTCGCTTGAGGCGGCGGCCCATCCGCCGGTCTATGCGAGAGCGCGCGCCGTCGCCCGCTACGACGGCGGAAACGCGCGCCTGCTGGCGCATCGCCTGAAATATTACGATCGCCTGGAGCTGGCCGAGCCGCTCGGGCGCTGGATGGCGCGCGCCGGCGCCGAAATTCTTGCGGACGCCGATCTTGTCACGCCCGTGCCGCTGCACCCGCTGCGCCTGTTTTCGCGCCGCTTCAACCAGTCGGCCGAACTTGCCCGCGTGATTTCCCGCGAGAGCGCGGTTCCAGCCGACATGCTGGCGCTGGAGCGCGTGAAGCCGACGGCGCCGCAAGTGGGTCTGACCCGCGCGCAGCGCGCCGCCAATCTCGCCGGCGCGTTCCGCGTCGCCAAGGAGCGCGCGCCGCTGATCGAAGGGCGCACCATCGTGCTCGTCGACGACGTGCTGACGACGGGCGCCACGGCCAACGCCGCCGCGCGCGCCCTGCTGCGCGCCAACGCTGCGCGCGTCGATCTGCTCGTCTTCGCGCGGACCGTGACATCGGCCGGATGAATTTTGTAGACTCTGGCGCTAGAGCGCATTCCGAAAAAGTTGACAGACTTTTTCGATGAGAATGCGCTCCAGCTTCTCGATCTGGCGCGATTTCTTATCGACCGAACGATTCCGTTCGGTCGGAAAGCGCGCGAAGGAATCGTCATGGCCCATATCGTCGTCTACACCACGCCCACCTGCCCCTATTGCATCGCCGCCAAGCGCCTGCTGAAGAAGAAGGGCGCAGCCTTCGAAGAAATTTCGGTCGCGGACGATCCGGAAGCGCGCGGGCGCATGAGCGAGCGCGCCGGCGGGCGCACGACCGTGCCGCAGATTTTCATCGACGGTCGCCATATCGGGGGCTGCGACGATCTATACGATCTCGACGAGGCGGGCGGGCTCGACCCGCTGCTCGCGGGGGGCGGCGCCCCGGCGTGAGTCGTTTTCGATGTTCTTGGCCATGGCCGGCGGGATGAGACGGGAGTTGCGAGCATCCCTCGGCAGAACCGGAGGGTTACCCAGTTTATCTATCGGGCGCGCCCCGTCACTCCTGCTGCGGCAGCAGCTTCAGCAAATCCGCCATTTTCGGCGCGGCGGCCGGGTTCATCATGCCGACGACGTGGTAGCCGGCGTCGACATGCAGCACCTCGCCCGAAACGCCGCGCGCCATGGGCGACAAGAGATAGACCGCCGTCTCGCCCACCTCTTCGATGGTGACGACGCGGCGCAGCGGCGCGTTATACTCGTTCCAGCGCAGAATATAGCGGAAGTCGCCGATGCCGGAGGCCGCCGCGGTCTTGATCGGCCCCGCCGAAATGGCGTTGACGCGGATGTTCTTGACGCCGAGATCGGCGGCGAGATAGCGCACCGAGGCCTCCAGCGCCGCCTTGGCGACGCCCATGACGTTGTAGTGCGGCATCCACTTCTCGGCGCCGTAATAAGTGAGCGTGAGCAGCGAGCCGCCGCCCTCCATCAGCTTTTCGGCGCGCTGGGCCAGCGCGGTGAAGGAATAGCAGGAGATCGCCAGCGACTGATTGAAGTTGGCCAGCGTCGTGTCGACATAGCGGCCGGTGAGCTGATCCCGGTCCGAAAAAGCGAGGCAGTGAACGAGGAAGTCGAGCTTCCCCCACAGCTTCTCGACCTCGGCGAAGACGGCGTCGACCGAGGCCTCTTCGGTCACGTCGCAGCGCCCGACCACATGCGCGCCGATTTCCTCGGCCATCGGACGCACGCGCTTCTCGAGTTGATCGATCTGATAGGTCAGCGCGATCTCGGCGCCCGCGTCGGCGGCGGCCTTGGCGATGCCCCAGGCGATCGAGCGGTTGGTGGCCACGCCGAGAACGAGGCCCTTCTTGCCGGCGAGGATGCCGGAAAGGGGGGAGGCGTTGGGTGTCGAACCGTCCTGCGCCATGCTTTTACGCGCCTTCTTGTTGGTGCTTCGTCTAAGAAACCACGGCCCTCGCAGCCTCGCCCCGACCGGGATTCCGGCCGATCCGCTGTCGCCTCTGGCGCCGTTTAAGGGCTGCGCTCCCGCGGCGCAAGGGAAAAGCGGGGCGAGCGCAAAGGCGCCGAGCGCCCGCTGCGCGAAAAAACGACGCGGCGGCCTGGGATTGCGATGGCCAATCGCCGGACCCTGGCCTATCATGCCGGCGAAGGGACGAAACAGGCCGCGCGGAAAGCAGCTCTCAAGCAGGACGGAGCGGGCCGCCAATGGGTAGGCGAGACGACAGCCTCGAAGCGCTCGACGCCGCGACGCCGGCGTTTCGACGTTATGCGCGCGCGCTCGCCGCGGGCGCGCCGGCCGTCTTTGCGGACGCTCTGGTGCTGGAGGCGCTCGAAGACGTTGTCCGGCGCATTCGCGCGAGGGAGTTGCGGCCCGCCAGCGGCGAGGACGCCAGGATCGCCGTTTACGCCGCCCTGACCGCGTCGGCGAACCGCAAATTGCGAGGTCACGGGGAAACGGCGCCGTCCGCGCGCCATCCGGCGATCGTGCATGGCCTCGCTTCCCTCGCCTTCGACGATCGCGCCGCGCTTCTTCTCGTCGCGCTCGAAGGCTTCGGTTACGACGCCGCCGCGCAGATGCTCGGCGCGACGCGGGAAACGGCGCTGGTTCGGCTGATGCGCGCCCGCGCCGCGCTCCTTGGTTGCGATCAGCGGCCGAGCGGCGCGCGCCGCGCCGGGACGCATCCCCATTTGCGTGTCGTGAAATAGGGCCGCGCCTCATGCCCCCTTCCGCCTTGATCGAGGAGGCCGACCTCCACGCGCTCGTCGACGGCGAACTCGATCCCGAACGGCGGCGCACGGTCGAGGACCACCTGCTTCAGCATCCCGAAGACGCCGCGCTGGTCGAGGCCTGGCGGCGCCAGAACGCCGCTCTGCGCGCCGCCTTCGAGCCGGTCGCGCAGGAGGCGCCCCCGCACTCCCTGCGCGGCGCCGCGAGCCGGCGCGAGGCGGCGGCCTCGCAAACCGGCCCGATCGAAACGGGAGCCATTCACTGGGGCCGGCCGCGGGGATCGACGCGCCCGCCCCGGCGGCTCGACGAACTGCGCAAGGGCCGACGCCGGCAGGCGATCGTCACCGTAGCGCTTGCGCTTCTCGCCGGGGCGGCGGCGGCGGGCCTCGGGGCCATAGCGCTCGGCGCGCTGTCGCCGTCCGAACGGCGCGTCGACGCGCCCGGCGCGGGACAGGGCTATGTCGCCCGCGCCGGCGTGACCTACTTCACCTACGTTTCGGACGCGCGCGCGGTCGAGGTCGACGCGGGGCGGGCCGACGATCTCGCGTCGTGGCTGCGCGATCGAACGGGATTTGGCCGGCCGCCGGATCTGTCCGGCCAGGGGCTGCGGCTGCTGGGTGGGCGCGTGGCGCCGGGCGTCGCCGCACCCGCCGGCTTCCTGCTCTACGAGGCGGCGAACGGCGCGCGGGTCGGGCTCTATTTCGAGCGCGCGACCGTCGGCGGCGAGGCGCCCAGGCCGCCGCGCGCCGCGCCCGGCCTGATCGCGATCGAATGGCGCAGCGCGGGAACGGCTTTCGTGCTGATCGGCCCGATCGGCGCCGATCAGATGCAGGCGGCGGCGGAACAGGCGGCCACTCAGGCGCTCGCCGCCGAAGCGGCCGGCGACGGCCGCCCCTGACCGCAGGCGGAAAAAATTGCTCGCGCGACTGTCCGAATTTGCGAGGCGGGCGCCCGGCCGCGCTGGCGCCGCGCTCCGCGCCGCCTATCTATGAAGCGCGGGGCGACGGGGAGTTCGGCGCGATGCGGATCGGCGTTCCACGCGAAATCAAGGATAACGAATATCGGGTCGGACTGATCCCCTCGTCCGTGGCGGAGCTCGTCCGGGCGGGTCACGAGGTTTTCGTCGAGAGCGGCGCCGGCGAGGGCGCCGGACTCCCCGACGACGCCTATGTCGCCGCCGGGGCGACCATCGTCCACGGACCGGACGAAATCTACGGACGATCCGAACTGATCGTGAAGGTCAAGGAGCCCTTGAAGGCCGAGCGCGCGCGGCTGCGCCCCGGACAGGCGCTCTTCGCCTATCTCCATCTCGCGGCCGACGCGGAGCTGACGCGCGACCTCGCGGCCAGCCGCGCGACCTGCATCGCTTACGAAACCGTCACGGCGCCGGGCGGCGGCCTGCCCCTGCTCGCGCCCATGTCGGAAATCGCGGGGCGCCTCGCGCCGCAAATCGGCGCGCATTTTCTGGAGCGCCCTGCCGGCGGCCGCGGCGTCCTGCTCTCGGGCGCGCCGGGCGTGCCGCCCGCGGACGTGGTCATACTCGGCGCGGGCTCCGTCGGCGCCAATGCGGCGGCCATCGCCATCGGAATGGGCGCCAGCGTTCTCGTCGCCGACCGCAATCCTGACGCCCTGCGCCGCCTCGAACAACGGTTCGGCGCCGCCGCGCGCACGATTTTCTCGACGCAGGCGGCCATCGAGGAAATCGTCAAGCGCGCGGATCTCCTTGTCGGCGCCGTGCTCACCCCCGGCGCGCGGGCGCCCAGATTGATTAACCGCGACATGCTGAAGACCATGAAGCGCGGGGCGGTCATCGTCGACGTCGCCATCGATCAGGGCGGCTGCTGCGAAACGTCGCGGCCGACGTCGCATTCCGAGCCGGTGTACGAAGTCGACGGGATCGTGCATTACTGCGTGCCGAACATGCCCGGCGCCGTGCCGCGCACCTCGACCTTCGCGCTCAACAATGCGACGCTCCCCTTCGTCCTCGCCATCGCCGGCAAGGGCTGGCGCGAGGCGCTGCGCGCCGATCCGCATCTGCGCGCGGGGCTGGAAATCGCCGACGGGCGCGTCGTCTCGGCGCCGGTGGCGGAGGCGCACGGGTTGCAAAGCGCCTCCCGGGAAACCGCGCTGGCGGCGTGACGGCGGGCGAACGCTAGAGCGGTCTCCGACCAAATTGAAACGTGCGGCTGGCCGTCATTGCGAGCGAAGCGAAGCAATCCAGGAATTGCTTGCGACTCCTGGATTGCTTCGGAGCGAAGCTCCTCGCAATGACGATCCCCCGGTTGCTTCCGTTTGATCGGAGATCGCTCTAATCGCGTCGCGTCGATTGCGCGATCCAGTCGAGATAAGCGGGGTCGCCGTCCGCGAGGTCGATCCTGACGATTTCCGGGGTCTCGTAGCTGTGCAGCCGCCGCACCAGCGCCGCGAGCGACGCATAATCGTCCGCGCGTAATTTCATCTGAAGCTGAAACTCCGGCTCTTCGCGCGTCTCGCCCTGCCAGACATAGTGACTGCGGATCGGGAAAATCTGCACGCAGGCGGCGAGCCGCGCCTCGATGGCCGCGCGCGCGAGGGCGCGCGCGCCCTCGTCGCTGTCGATGGTCGTGACGAGAATCGCGCAAGGAACGGACAAGGAGCGCCTCCGCCGGGTTCGTTCGCCGGATTGCGCAAGCTATCACGACCGCCTGCCGCACAGCATGTCCTTTGCGCCTTGGAACGCGCCGCGCGCTCCGGTAAGCTGGCTTGCCATCGGCCACGCGGCGGGAGACCCAGGACAGCATATGAGCGATCGATCATCCGAACCCACCGCGCTCGACCAATCGGCGCTCGACGGGCGCATCGCCTTCGTGACCGCCGCCTTCATCATCGGCTACGGCCTGCTCGCGCTGCTCGACCGCGCGGGCGCGCCGGAACGGCTCGTCGGCGCGACCGCGCCCTATTTCACGCTGGCGGCGCTGGCGATGCTGGGATTCCTGCTGCATTCGATGCGCGTGTCGCTGTATTACACGGCCGGCCGCTCCGTGCCGGCCGAATACGCCGGATTCGCCGGCGCGGCGATCATTGTCGGACTCGCGCTGCCGTTCGCCGCGCGCTTCGCCGGACGAAGCTGGCTGATCGGCCTTTGCGGCGGACTTCTGCTCGGCGCAGCCGGCGCCGCGCTCTATTTTGGCCCGCTCTTGCGCAAGACAGGGGCCTTCTCGCTGGCGGGTCTTCTCGCGGCGCGCTTTCCCGGCTTCGGGCCGCGCGTCGCGGTCATTGTCGTCGGCGGATTCGCCTCCGCTTTGGTGGCGCTCGCGGGCCATCAGACCGCGGTGGACGCGCTGGTTCACCTGACCGGCGCGGGCCGCGTCTTCGCCGCCTTCATCGTCGGCGTCGCGATTCTGCTGATTGCCGGTCCGGGCGGCCTCTTCGGCGTGATCTGGGCGGCGGCGGCGGCCGGCGGCGTGGCGCTCGCCGGGCTGGCCTGGCCGCTCCTCGGTCTCGCCTGGGGCAAGGGCCTGCCCCTGACGATTTTCGGGAACGGAGACGGCTGGCGCGCGGTCGGCGAAACGCTGCGCTCCTGGCCCGTGCTTCCCCCCTCCTCCGGCCTCGCGGCGGACGGCGCGGTTCTTGTCGCGGTCGCCGCCGGCGTCGTCACGCTCGCGCCCATCCTGGCGCCGGCGGTGACGACGCGCAGCGTGGGGAGCGCCCGGCGCGCGGGCTTCGCGGCCTGCGTCTGGACGCTGCTGCTCGTCCTGCTAGTGGCGATGACCGTCGGCGCGAGCGCGCTCGCCTTCAGCCGCTCCACCGTGGGACAGGCGCCCGAGCGCCTGCCCGACGCGGTCTACGCGGCAAGCGCGCGCGGCCTCGTCAGGATTTGCGGGCAAAAGCTTGCGAGCCCGGCCGTCGCCCGCCGCCTTTGCGCCGAAAACGGCCTTCCGGCCGGCGAGCCCCTGCGACCGGGCGACGTCACGGTCGTCGCCGCCGATTTTCTCCTCGCCGGCCTGCCCGAACTCGAAGGGCTCGGCGCATCGCGCTCCGGGCTACTGGCCTCAGCGCTGATCGCGCTGGGTCTCGTCTTGGCCGCGTCGGGACTGCAGGCCGCCGCCACGGCGGTGGGACACGAAGCGCTCTACCGGATGCGCGGCGAGACCGATTTGACCAGCCGACGCCTCGCCATCACGCGCATCACCCTCGTCGGAATCACCGCCGTCGGCTCGGCGTCGAGCGCCGCCGCGCTGTTTGACGCGCGCGCGCTGGCGATGCTGGCGATCGCCCTTTCCGCCGCGACCGTCGCGCCGCTTCTGGCGCTCGCCTTCTGGCCCCGCGCCGGAGACAGAGACGCCTTCGTCGCGCTCTGCGCGGGCCTGGCCGGGCTCGCCGTCGCGCTGCTCGTCGGCGGCGCCGCGCGCTCGATAGATGGCGTCGCGCTGGCGGCCTTCGCCGGCGCCGCCTCGGCGCTCGCTGGCGCGACGCTCTCGGCGCTCCGCAGTCCGCCGGACTATGCGCCCGGCGCCGCATTCGTGGCGCGCGCGCTGCGCGGAGACGGGCAATTGCTAGAGCCGGACAAGGGGGCGTGAGGCGATACGCCAACGCGCCCCCTATCCTTCCGCCTCAATTCTGCTATAAGCCGCCTGCGCCCGGGCTTCTCCGGGCGCCGCCGCTTTGAGGCGACCACGCTGGACGACATCCCGGCGTTGGCCGCAAAAGCGGATCAACCCCTTAAGAACAAAGGACGCCATCGATGTCGATCACGGCCGAGCGCAAGCAGGCGCTCATCAAGGACTATGCGACCAAGGCCCAGGACACGGGTTCGCCGGAAGTGCAGGTGGCCATCCTCTCCGAGCGCATCGCCAATCTCACCGAGCACTTCAAGACCCACGTCAAGGACAACCATTCCCGACGCGGCTTGTTGAAGCTGGTGTCGCAGCGCCGCCAGTTGCTCGACTACGTCAAGAAGCGGGACGAGGCGCGCTACAAGGCGCTCATCGAACGCCTCGGCATCCGCCGGTAGTTGCGCTCGCCGAGCGCCGCGTTATTCCCTCTCCCCGCGCGCGGGGAGAGGATCAGGGAGAGGGGCGTAGGGCATTGCGCGGAACGCGGATAGGGCGAACGAATCTGTGGATTCGTCGGCGTATTCGAGTCTACCCCTGGCCCCTCACCCCAGCCCTCTCCCCGTAAACGGGGAGAGGGGGCGCGCGGCATGGGGCCGTCGCGCCCGTTCATTCGGCCACGCCTTTGGTCATGGCAGGATCGCCGGACGCTGCGTCATTTCCCTCGCAGCTTCTCGCCGTCTTGCCCATGACGAAGCACTGGCCCCCGTCATGAAGGACAGCTCAAACATGTTTCAGATTCACCGCGAGGAACTCGACTGGGCCGGGCGCAAGCTCGTGCTCGAAACCGGCAAAGTGGCGCGTCAGGCCGACGGCGCCGTGATGGCGAGCTGGGGCGAGACCACCGTGCTCGCCACCGTCGTCTCCGCGAAGACGCCAAAGCCCGGCGTCGACTTCTTCCCGCTCACCGTCAACTATCAGGAAAAGGCCTTCGCCGCCGGGCGCATTCCGGGCGGCTATTTCAAGCGCGAGGGGCGCCCCTCCGAGCGCGAGACACTGATTTCGCGTCTCATCGACCGGCCGATCCGCCCGCTGTTTCCCGACGGCTACCGCAACGACACGCAGGTGATCGTCACCGTGCTCTCGCACGATCTCGAAAACGATCCCGACATTCTCGCAATGGTCGCGGTCTCGGCCGCGCTGACGCTCTCCGGCATTCCCTTCATGGGGCCCATCGGCGCGGCGCGCGTCGGATACGTCAACGGCGCGCTGAAAGTCAATCCAACCATCGAAGAGATGAAGACGTCCGCGCTCGATCTCGTCGTCGCCGGCACCCACGACGCGGTGCTGATGGTCGAGTCGGAGGCCAAGGAGCTCTCCGAAGAAACCATGCTCGAAGCGGTGATGGCCGGCCAGCGCGGTTTCCAGCCGGTGCTCGACGCCATCATCCGTCTCGCCGAGCGCGCCGCCAAGGATCCGCGCGACCTCGTCATTCCCGACAAGACCGCGGTCGCCGAAGCCGTCGCGCATGTCGCCGAGGCGGAACTGCGCGAGGCCTACAAGATCACCGTCAAGCAGAACCGCTACGCCGCCGTCGACGCCGTAAAGGCGAAAGTCAACGCCGCGCTGCTGCCCGAGGGCGGCGGCGCCGAATTCACGAAGGAGGCGGTGGCGGAAGCCTTCCACGACCTGCAGGCCAAGGTCGTGCGCTGGAACATTCTCGACACGGGCGTGCGCATCGACGGCCGCGACGTGAAGACGGTGCGCCCGATCGTCGCCGAAGTGGGCGTGCTGCCGCGCACGCATGGCTCCGCGCTGTTTACGCGCGGCGAGACGCAGGCCTTCGTCGTCGCGACGCTCGGCACCGGCGAGGACGAGCAGTATGTCGATTCGCTTGAGGGCACCTACAAGGAGCGCTTCCTGCTCCACTACAACTTCCCGCCCTATTCGGTCGGCGAAACCGGTCGCATGGGGTCGCCCGGACGGCGCGAGATCGGCCACGGCAAGCTCGCCTGGCGCGCCATCCGCCCGATGCTGCCGGCGCCCGCGGAGTTCCCCTACACGCTGCGCATCGTCTCCGAGATCACCGAATCCAACGGCTCGTCGTCGATGGCCACGGTGTGCGGCACGTCGCTCGCGCTGATGGACGCCGGCGTGCCGATCAAGGCGCCGACCGCCGGCATCGCCATGGGCCTCATTCTCGAAGGCGCGCGCTTCGCCGTGCTCTCCGACATTCTCGGCGACGAGGATCATCTCGGCGACATGGACTTCAAGGTCGCCGGAACCTCGGACGGCGTGACCTCGCTGCAGATGGACATCAAGATCGCCGGCATTACCGAGGAGATCATGAAGGTCGCTCTCGCCCAGGCGAAGGACGGCCGCATGCACATCCTCGGCGAGATGGCCAAGGCGCTCACCGCTTCGCGCGCGGAGCTCGGCGAATTCGCGCCGCGCATCGAGACGCTGAAAATCCCGACCGACAAAATCCGCGAAGTGATCGGTTCGGGCGGCAAGGTCATCCGCGAGATCGTCGAGAAGACCGGGGCCAAGGTCAACATCGAGGACGACGGCACGGTGAAGGTGGCCTCATCAGACGCCAACTCGATCAAGGCCGCAATCAACTGGATCAAGTCGATCGCCTCCGATCCGGAAGTCGGTTTGATCTACGAGGGCACGGTGGTGAAGACTGCGGAATTCGGCGCCTTCGTCAATTTCTTCGGCTCGCGCGACGGCCTCGTCCATATCTCGCAGCTTTCAAAGCAGCGCGTCGCCAAGACCACGGACGTGGTGAAGGAAGGCGACCGCGTGAAGGTGAAGCTCCTGGGCTTCGACGATCGCGGCAAGGTGCGCCTCTCCATGCGCGTCGTGGATCAGCAGACCGGCGAAGACCTCGAAGCCAAGGAAAAGGCCGAGCGCGAGGCCAGCCTGAGCGAGTGACGCGGCGACCCTGCGTCCGCCGCCCTAGTGGCCTGAGTCATTCGATTTGAATGGGTTTGCGTGCGAGCCTTCAGGCTCGCATACAGAGTCCCTTCATGTTGAATGACGCAGCCCACTAGCCCTTCGCCGTCACCGGGCTGGGCGGAGGACTTCCGCCTCCAAGCTGTCGAACATGCTCGGCGCCTAAGAAAAAAACCCGGCAATCGCGCCGGGTTTTGAGGCAGTTCGGGCCCATCGAGAGGTGGGAGGAACCTCCAAGCCGGAACGCGTTCACCATAGATGATTCGATTCCAAAAATCCCGCTCATAATTCTCATGAATTGTCCAGTCCAAGGTCTAAGAGTGCGTAACGGAGCGCTTTTTTCTCGCCGAGCGACGATGCGCCGCGATCGCCGGCGCGGGCAATAAGCTAATTGTGTCAATTCGATATGCGAAAGCGCCGCAAGCGTCGGCCCGTCGTTCGGCAAAATTGCAACAGTCCCCAGCTTTCTCGCGCTGCGCGCATTCTGGAGGCCGCCGATCAGGGAATTAGCACCATCGCGCCGCTGGTCCGTCGCGATTCGAGCGCCGCGTGAACCTTGGCGGCGTCCGCAAGCGGATGGACCGCCGGCGCGCCGAAGTCGACCAGGCCGCGCTTGGCGGCGCGGAACACTTCCGCGGTCATCGCCTCATAATCCTTGCGCCGCGCAATATGCGTGAACAGCGACGGGCGCGTGGCGTAGAGGGAGCCTTTCTGCGCCAGCAGACCGATGTCGAAGGCGTCGATCGGCCCCGACGCCGAGCCGAAGCTGACGAACATGCTGAACGGCGCGAGGCAGTCGAGCGAAGCGGGAAACGTCGCCCGGCCGACGCCGTCATAGACCACGTCGCACAGCCGCCCCTTGGTGATCTCGCGCACGCGCTGGGCGAAATCCTGCTCTCGATAGAGAATCACATGTTTCGCGCCGGCCTCCTGCGCGACCTGCGCCTTCTGGGCGTCGCCGACGGTGGCGATCACCTTGGCGCCGAGCGCGCTCGCCCACTGGCAGAGAATCCGGCCCGTCCCGCCCGCGCCGGCATGGACGAGAACGCGATGGCCTTTCTCGACCTTGAAGGTGCGGCGCAAAAGATACTGCGCGGTCAGACCCTTCAGCATCATCGCGGCGGCGGTTTCGTAAGGGATCGACTTGGGCAGGCGGACAAGGGCCGAAGCCGCGATGTTGCGCGCCTCGGCATAGGCGCCGAGCGGGCCGACATAGGCGACGCGGTCGCCCTCTTCGAACTCGTCGACGCCCTCGCCGACGCCGACGACTTCGCCGGCGCCTTCGTGGCCCGGGATGAACGGGAGCTCCGCGGGATAGGCGCCCGTGCGGCGGTACACGTCGATGAAGTTCACGCCAATGGCGCGCTGGCGAATTTGAACCTCGCCGGGACCGGGCGGCGCAAGCTCGATCTCTTCGAGTTGCAGCGCCTCGGGCCCGCCGGTCCGATGCACGCGGATCGCCTTGACCATGTGTTCCTCCCGCCTCGAAACGTCCTCTCCAATCTGGAGGCGCAATGTTACGAAACAACGGCGGGATCGGAAAATGGGCGGCCGCGGCCGGCTCCGCGCCGGGTCGCCGTCGCTGTCTCAACCATAAGCAGGGCCGCGTCGAAACGCCCGCTCGCCTTGGATTGCGCCAGGGTCTATAAGCGGAAGGGGCGCGTCGCGAGGGCGGGTAATGAGCGGATCGGACACGGCGGGCGCGCCGAGAACGCAAATTCTGGTGGCGGGGGCGGGGTCGACGGGCCTTGCCGCGGCGATGGCCTTTGCGCGATCGGGCTGGCGCGTGACGCTTGTCGGCCGCGTGCCGCCGCCGCTGTCCGGCCGCACCGTGGCGCTGTTCGAGGCCTCGGTGCGCTTCCTCGACGCGCTCGGCGTCCTGGACATGGTCAGAGCGCGGGCCTGTCCCGTCGAAGCGATCCGCATGATCGACGACACGGACCAGTTCCTGCCGGTGCCGGAGCTCAGTCTGCGCGCCGAGGAGATCGACCTTCCCGCGCTCGGCCTCAACATCTCCAACGACGAACTCGTCCAGGTTCTGCTGGAGGCGGCGCGCGAAAAGAAAGCGTTCGAATTCGTCGAGGCCGACATCGCCGACTATCTGTTCGAGCCCGACGGCGCGACCGCGATCCTCGCAGACGGACGCCGGATCGAGGCGGATTTCGTCGTCGCCGCCGACGGCCGCCAGAGCAAGGCGCGCGCCTGCGCAGGCGTCGACACCAGGGACTGGACCTATCCGCAGGTGGCGCTGACCATGCTGCTCAAGCATGAGTTCCCGCACGACAACGTCTCGATCGAATATCACACGCGCTCCGGGCCGTTCACCCTGGTGCCGCTGCCGGCGCGCGAGGGCGCGCCCAACCGTTCCAGCCTCGTGTGGCTGATGAGCGTCGCCGACGCGCGCCGACGCCTCGCCAAACCGCGCGAGGAGCTCGAATTCGAGATCGAGGACTACGCCAAGTCCGAATTCGGCGCGATGACGATCGAGAGCGAAATCGGCCAGTTCCGCATGGGCGGGATGCGCGTGTCGCGACACGCGGCGGGGCGCATGGCGCTCGTGGGCGAGACCTGCCACATCTTCCCGCCGATCGGCGCGCAGGGGCTGAATCTCAGCCTGCGCGACGTTGCCGATCTCGAAGACTGCCTCGCCAGCGTCGATCTGAACAACGAACGGGAACTCTCGCGCGCGCTGGCCCGCTACGAGCGGCATCGGCGCGCCGACATCGGTTTCCGCACGCGCGGCGTCGACATCCTCAACCGCTCGCTGATTATTCCCTATCTGCCGGTCGATCTGCTGCGCGGCGCGAGCTTCCTCGCCGTCGCGGCGCTGGGGCCGCTGCGCCGCGCCATCATCCGCGAGGGCGTGCTGCCGCATCTCGTGCTGCCCCGGATGATGCGCAAGGAGGAGCCGCGCGAGGAGCGCGCCAGCCGCCGGCGGATGGCGCGGCGCGCCTGAGCCTACGCGTTTGTCGCTCGGGGCGGCGCGACGAAGGCGCTCGCGTCCTGCGATGAAAAGATTTCGTCAAACTCGATCGTCAGCCCCGGCGGGTCCAGCGTGATCGTCCCGTCTTGAACGATGGCGACCGTGATCGGCGAGTCGCCCTTGCGCCTGTAATGCAGAACGATGCGCCGGCCCAGGTCGACGACGAGATAATGGGCGACGCTCGGCGCGCGGAAATAGTCGGCGAGCTTGACGCTCTTGTCGATGCTGCGCGTGGACGGCGACAGAACTTCGACGACGACGACTGGCGACGGAGCGATCAGGGAATCGTTCGCGACCGGCTCGCCGCAATTGACCAGCGCGTCCGGCTCGTAGACCGTAAATTCGTCTATGGCGACGGCAAGGCCGTCAACAAAAGCCTCGCAAGAAAGGCTGGCGCGCGCGATTGCGTCCGCGAGCGCTCGGCAAGTCCTGAATTTTGCCCGGTTATGCCCGGCCTGCTCCGGCGCCATGGCGACAATTTCGCCGCGCAACAGTTCGTAGCGCCCCGTCTCCTGGGCTTGTGCCCAGGCAAGAAATTGGGGAGCGCTCAGGCGCTTGGCGGCCGCGTCGGACATGGGACGACTTTAGCACGGCGCGCGAAAATTTTCCCCGCGCCCCACAGTCCTTTTTTCCGCTCCAGGCGGCGGCCAGACGCGCCCGCCGTCACCGCCCCGTCTTCACGCGCGTCCATTCCCGCGTCACCATCTTCTGCGTCCCCTGATCCGGCGCCGTCACCGCGTAAAGGCGTTTCATCGTCGCCTCGTCGGGATAGACCCCTTTGTCGGCCGCGATCTCCTCGTCGAGTAGCGGCCGCGAGGCGAGGACGCCGTTGGCGAAATGCGTCGCCTTGGTGTTGCGCGCGGCGACGTCGGGCCGAAGCAGATAGTCGATGAAGACATGGGCTTCGTCGGGATGCGGCGCGTCCTTGGGGATGGCGAGATTGTCGAGCGAAATCAGCGTCCCTTCGTTCGGGACCACATAGGCGATTTCGACGCCGTTGTCGGATTCGCGCGCGCGGTTGCGCGCCTGCATGGCGTCGCCGGACCAACCGATCGCAAAACAAATGTCGCCGTTGGCGAGCGCGTTCACATATTCCGAAGAGTGAAACTTCTTGACGGAGTGGCGCAGGCTGGAGAGAAGATTCGCCGCACGGCGGATGTCCTCGGGCGCCTTCGAATTGGGATCGCGTTTGAGATATTGCAGCGCGATCGCGAACATGTCCTCGGGACTGTCGAGCATATGGACGCCGCAGTCCGCGATCTTCTTGAGGTTTTCCGGCCGCAGCGCCTGCTCCCAACTGACGATCGGCTTGTTGCCCAGGCGCTCCCTGATTTTCGCGACATTGTAGGCGATCCCGGTCGTGTACCACATGTAGTTGACGGCGTAGCGGTTGCCCGGATCGTAGCGGGCGAGGCGCGCCGCGATCTCCGGCCAGAGGTTCCTGGCGTTGCTCAGCCTGTTCGCGTCGAGCGGGCGGTAGACGCCGGCCTTGATCTGGCGCTGGAGAAAACTGGCGGAGGGCGCGACCACATCGTAGCCGGCGCCGCCCGCGAACAGGCGCGAATCCAGCATCTCGTTGGAGTCGAAGGTGTCGTAGATCACCTTGATCCCGGTCTCGCGCGTAAAATCCTCGATGACGGCGGGATCGACATAGTCGCTCCAGTTGAAGACGTTGACCACGCGTTCGCCTGCGCGCGCGGCGGGGGCGCCGGGCAGCGCAAAAGCGGCGAGCAGGGCGAAGATGGCGAGACGGCTGTTTTTCATGCGAAGTCCTGAAGGCGCGCTAGAGCAAGTTCCGAAAAAGTTGACAGACTTTTTCGATGAGAACTTGCTCCAGCTTCTTGACTTGGCGCGATTTCTTATCGACCGAACGATTCCGTTCGGTCGGAAAGCGCGCAAAGCGCTCGGCGGCGGATGTTATCACGCTTGCGCCGATCTTGGCGACGCGCGATGTTCGTCTCCGCGGCGGAAACACGAAGAGGAGCGGCGATGGAGTTGCGCCCTTCCGGCGGCGCGAGGCTCGAGGAGGGCGACGCCGCGCGTCCCGAAACGACACGCAGCGTCACGCGCGGCGCGCGCCGGTTGTTGCGCGCGCAAGGCTTCGCCGTTCTGGCCGAGGTTCCCTTGCCGAGCGGGCGACGCGCCGATCTCGTCGCCCTTGCGAGCGACGGAGCCCTGCGCATCGTCGAGGTCAAATCCTCGGCGGCGGATTTTCGCGCCGACGCGAAATGGCTGCGCTACCGCGAGCACTGCGACTATTTCTATTTCGCGATTCCGCCGGAGCTGTCGCCGCGCCTCTTTCCGGCCGACGCCGGGCTGATCGTCGCCGACGCCTATGGCGGCGCGCTGGCGCGGGAGGCGCCGCCGCATCCGATCGCGCCCGCGCGCCGGCGCGCTATGCTGGTGCGATTCGCCCAGATCGCGGCCGGACGCTGCGAGCCTCCCGAATACGACTGATCTCAATAGGGACGCCCGTCTTTATGCGCAAAACGCCACTGGCCGTCGGCGCCGAGCGTGGCCGAAAGATCGTCGTCCGGATATTCGCTTGTGTCGCCTGCGGTCCGGTCGCCGATCTCGAGATAAAGCACATCGGCTTGCGTGCGGTTGACGAGGCGATGCGCAACGCCCCCGGCGAGAAAACCAGCGCACATTCCCGGACGCAGCGCGATCTCGCCGACATCCGTGACGAGGGTGGGCGCGCCTTCGAGAACGAAAACAAATTCGTCCTGCCGGCTGTGACGATGCAGGAGCGCGGATTCACCGCCCGGCGCGAGGCGGGTCAGATTGACGCCGAAATTCGTGAGACCGAATACGTCGCCGAGCTTTCGCTTTTCGCGCCGCGTCATCCGGCTCGCGAACGGTTCGGGATAGATGGATCGCCGCGCGCGCGGCGCGACGCCGGCGGAGTCCAAGGCGAGCGGCGGCCGGGTTCGCTCGGCCATCTATCGCGGCGCGCGCTTGGCGAGGATGCGTTGCAGCGTGCGCCGGTGCATGTTGAGCCGGCGCGCCGTCTCCGAGACATTGCGGTCGCAGGACTCGAACACGCGCTGAATGTGCTCCCAGCGGACCCGGTCCGCCGACATGGGATTTTCCTGCGCGTCGGGCTTGTCGATCTGCGTCGACATCAGCGCGTGATAGATTTCGTCGGCGTCGGCGGGCTTGGCGAGATAATCGAAGGCGCCGAGCTTCACCGCCGTCACCGCGGTGGCGATGTTGCCGTAGCCGGTCAGAACGATGCCGCGCGCCTCGGGACGTTTGGTCTTCAGTTTCGAGATGACGTCGAGTCCGTTGCCGTCGCCCAGGCGCATGTCGATGATGGCGAAGGCCGGCGGATTCGCGTCGACCGCCGCGAGGCCGTCGGCGACGCTCTCGCAAAGCGTGACCGAAAATCCGCGCGCCTCCATCGCCCGGCCGAGTCGGCCGAGAAAGGCCTTGTCGTCGTCGACAATCAGCATCGACCGGTCGGCGGGAAGCGCGCCCGCCTCGTGCTGCTCGGCTTCGTTGCCGGCGGCGCCTCCCGCCGCGGCGTGCTCGTTCAACTCTTCGTGCGCCATGAGCGCAGCCCCCCGTCTGACCTTTGTCAAATCACTCTACCGCGTTTGGCGTCGCGATCCTAGCGCGCTTTCCGCTCACGTGGAATCGCGTGAGCGGAAAGAAATCGCGCCAGATCAAAATGTTGAGTATGTCCTTATCGCAAAAGTCTATTCAACTTTTGCGGGACATGCTCGAGGCGCCTCCTGCGCCTGCTCCAACAGGCTTTTGATCGTCGCCGGCTCGAAGATCGCGCGCGGCCAGGAGACAACGATCCGCGCCCCCGTGCGGGGCGCCGGCACATTCGTCGTTTCGACCGTCGCGCCCGAGCGTTCGAGCAGAGTCTTGGCGATGAACAGCCCGAGCCCCAGGCCGGAGCCCGCCTCGTTTTTGGTTTTTCGGTCGGTCGGCCGCCCACGCAGATAGGGGTCGCCAAGCCGGGCGAGGATGGCCGGAGAAAATCCGGGGCCGTCGTCCTCAATCACGATGCTTACATAGGTCGCCGTCCAATGCGCCTCGATCCGTACGGCGGAGCTGGCGAAATCGATGGCGTTTTCGACAAGATTGCCGAGGCCGTAGAGAATGCCGGGATTGCGCATACAGGCGGGCTCGGCCGCCGCGCCGTGTTTCGTCACCTTGACCGCGACCCCGAATTCGCGCTGCGGTTCGACCACCTCCTCGATCAGCCGCTCCAGCGAGAGAACGTTCATGACGGCGCCCTTGTCCGCGCCGAGCGAAGCGAGCTTGCCGAGAATGTCGCGGCAGCGCCGCGCCTCCTGCGCCAGGAGGGCGAGATCGTCCCGAAGCGCCGGGGCGTTTTCGGGCGCGGCCCGCTGCAGTTCTTTCGTAATCAGGGTGATGGTGGCGAGTGGCGTGCCGAGTTCGTGGGCCGCGGCCGCGGCGAGCCCGTCGAGCTGGGAGAGATGCTGCTCGCGCTCCAGCGTCAGCTCCGTGGCGGCGAGCGCATTGCCGAGCAGGCGCGCTTCGTCGGAAACGCGCGCCGCGTAAATGCCGATGAAGGCGGCGCTGAGCGTCAGCGACGTCCAGACGCCGAGACGATAGAGCAGCGGGAAGTGCAGCGCTTCGCCGCGCTGCCAGGGAAGCGGCAGAAAATCGACGGTGAGCACGGTCGCCGCGCCGATCATCAGAATGCCCAGCACCAGCGTCAGCTTGCGAGGCAGCGAAACGGCGGAGATGATGACCGGCGCCAGCAGCAGCATGGTGAAGGTGTTACCGAGGCCGCCCGTAAGATACAGCAGCGCCGCCAGTTGCAGGATGTCGTAACCGAGCAGGACGGCCGCCTCCGTGTCGCCGAGGCGATGGCTGCGCGAGGTGCCGATACGCAGTCCGATGTTCAGCGCCGCCGAGGTGACGACGGCGACGAAGCACAGGCCGATCGGGAACTGAAAGCCCAGATAAGCGTAAACGCCGATCATCGCGATCGTCTGCCCGGCGATCGCCGCCCAGCGCAGCATAATCAGCGTGTCGACGCGCAGCCGGCGCGCTGCGCTCTCCAGATCGTCGGGGTCGGCGGTCATGTCCTGGTCCTGTTTCGCGCCCTCGCGCGCTATCGACCAAACGATACCGTTTGGTCGGAATTCGCTCTAGGGCCTCGTCCTTCCGGCCGGTTCTCACAGACCGACGCCGCGCGCCGCGCGCCACATTCGCCATTGCCTGCGCCACAGCGGCGGATCGCCGTCGCGCCGCTTCGACGTGAGGTAAAGCGGGACGACCGAAGCCGGCAGCAGCGCCGCCCGTCCTGCGCCCATGTCCGCGGCGGCCAGCCGCGCCGATTCGTAGCGGTTTTGCGCCGTGCGGCGCAACTCCTCGAGCGCGGCGCCCCCGCGCGCCAGAAGGTCGGCCGGAACGAAACGCGGCCCCGTCGCCGCCCCGCGCATCGGGGCGCGCAAAATTTTCGCCAGCCCCAGCGCGATGCCCGCATTGTCGATCGCGCGCGCCGCCGCTTCGCTATCGGGCTCGCCGAGAATGCGCGCCGCCCAAGCCATGGGCTGCGCCGCGGTCGCCCGGCAATAGTCCTCCAGCGCCGCCAGCGTCGGCATCGGATCGTCGTAAAGATCGAACCGCCGCGCTTCGAGGAGGCGCACGAATTCGGCGCGGGGAAGGCCGAAGCGCTCGATCGTGTCGAGCAGCGCGCCCATGACGGGATGCGCGTGGGCGCCGGCGCCGTCCGAGCCCTCAAGGGCGTCGACATGCCAGCGCAGGCGCATTTCGCCCAGGAGCGGCTGCGAGACCCGCGCGCGCACGCTCCCGATCTCCGCCGCGAAGGCGTAGATCGTATGGATGTGACGGCGCGCCTCCGCCGGCGCGAACAGCGCGGCAAGCCAGGCGTCGCGGTCGGCGTCGCGCAGGATTTCGCCGCAATGCGCGTAATGGCCGGCGAGTTCGGCCTGCGATCGCGCGGTACGCTCCGTCATCCCTCGTCTGTCCTTTACACCGCGATCAGCAGGGCGGAGACGCGGCGGTCTTCGTCAATCAGCATATTGTAAGTGCGCACGGCCGCGCCGGTGGACATGGTCTCGCAGCCGATTCCGGCGGCCCGCAGCCTCGCGCGCAGGGCGGTGGGGAGCGGCGAAAGCTCCCTGCCCGCGCCGACGATCAGCAGATCGATCGTCCCCTTTGGCGCGTCGAGCACAAGCGCCAGCGCGCTTTCGTCGATCTGCGCCGCCGCTTCGATCGCGATGGCGTGAACGCCCGTCGGCAGCGCGAAGATCGAACCGCGGTGCGACATGTCGGCGAAGCGGAAGCCGCCTTCGCGGTATTCGTCGATCTTGTGGCGCCCCGGAACAAAGCCTCGCGCGGTCGAGGTCATCCGGGATCAGGCCGGCTTCGGCTTGGCGCGGGCGGCGGCGGTCTTCTTTCCGCCGGCGCCCTTGCCCTGCGGCGGCTTTCCCGGCGGCGGATTGCCCGACGGCGGCTTTGCGGAGACAGGCGCCGGCGCGCTCGAAGCGTCGGCTTCGGCCGTCGCCTTCGTCCTGCCTGGAGGCGGCGGCGATGGCGGCGGCGGCGCGGGCTCGGGCTCGGCGGCCTTCTGCGCCGCGCGGTCGGCGTCCTCGTTGCGCAGACCGAGATAGATCAGCATCGGCGAGCAGATGAACACCGAGGAGTAGGTCGCGACGAAAATGCCCCAGATCATCGCCAGCGAGAAGGAGCGGATCACCTGTCCGCCGAAGATCACCAGCGAAAGGAGGGCCAGGAACACCGTCGTCGCCGTCATGATGGTGCGCGGCAACACGGCGTTGATCGAGAGATCGATCATCTGCGCCGTCGCCATTTTCTTGTATTTGCGCATCATCTCGCGGATGCGGTCGAGCACGACGACGGTTTCGTTGAGCGAATAGCCGACGATGGTGAGAATGGCGGCGATCGAGGTGGTGTTGAACTCGAGCTGCGTGAGCGAGAAGAAACCCACGGTCAGCAGCAGATCGTGCATGGTCGCGATCACCGCGCCGACGGCGAACTGCCATTCGAAGCGGAACCACAGATAGGACAGCACGGCGATAATCGAAATGACGACGCCGAGCGTGCCGGACTGCACGAGTTCGTTGGAGACGCGCGGTCCGACGACCTCGACGCGGCGCAGATCGTAATCGGCGCCCACGGCGCCGCGCACCTGCTCGACCGCCGCCTGCTGCGCCACGTCGCCGCCGGCCTGGAGCCCGAAGCGCAAAGTGGCGTCGGCCTTGTTGCCGAAGGCCTGCACTTCGATGTCGCCGAGATGCAGCCCTTCGCCGAGCGCGCGCAGCGCGCCGACTTCCGCGTAACCGGACTTGGCGCGCAGTTCGATCACCGTGCCGCCGGCGAAGTCGATGCCGAAGTTCATGCCCTTGAAGATGAACAGCGCGACGGCGACGAGCGAGAGAAAGGCCGAGAACGGATAGCTCACGCGGCGGAACCGCATGAACGGGAACTTGGTGTTCTCCGGGGCGAGACGCAGGAGTTTCATGATTCGCTCAGCCCCTTCAGATCGGCAGGCGCGTCGGGCGCGCGTAATGATACCAGACGGCGATCATCATGCGCGTCATCGTCACGGCGGTGACGATCGTCGTCAGAATGCCGAGCGCCAGCGACACCGCGAAGCCGCGCACCGGGCCGGACCCGAGGAAATACAGGATCGCCGCCGCCACGAACATGGTGACGTTGGAGTCGACGATGGTCGCGAAGGCGCGGTTGAAGCCGGCGTCGAGCGAAGCGAGGATCGAACGCCCGGCGTGCTGCTCCTCGCGGATGCGCTCGTAAATGAGCACATTGGAGTCCACCGCCATGCCGATGGTGAGCACGATGCCGGCGATGCCGGGCAGCGTCAGCGTCGAACCCAGCAGCACGAGGCCCGCGAAGATGAAGGCGATGTGCACGAACAGCGCGAGATTGGCGAAGACGCCGAAGACGCCGTAAGTAATCAGCATGTAGACGACGACGAGGCCGGCGCCGACATAGGCGGCGCGCTTGCCGGCGTCGATCGAGTCCTGGCCGAGGCCGGGGCCGACGGTGCGCTCCTCGACGATGTTGAGTTTGGCGGGCAGGGCGCCGGCGCGCAGCAGAATCGAGAGATTGTTGGCCTGCTCCACGGTGAAATGGCCGGAAATCTGTCCCGAGCCGCCGGTGATCGGCGTCAAGATGCGCGGCGCCGAGATCACCTTGTTGTCGAGCACGATCGCAAAGAGACGGCCGACATTCTTGCTCGTCACATCGCCGAATTTCTGCGCGCCGCGGATGTTGAAGCGGAAGTTCACCACCGGCTCGCCGCTCCTTTGCTGGTCGAAGCCGGGCTGGGCGTCGGTCAGGTCTTCGCCCTGCACCATCACCTGCTTTTCGACAGGAAGCTTGCCTTCCTGATCGACCTGATCGAGCTCCTCGAGCTCGGCGGGGCTCTGGCCGGGCTCGGCGACGAGCCGGAATTCGAGCTTGGCGGTCTGGCCGAGAATTTCCTTGAGCGTCTGCGGATCTTGCAGGCCGGGCACCTGCACCAGCACGCGATCGTCGCCCTGGCGCTGAATGCTGGGCTCGCGCGTGCCGAGCGCGTCGATGCGGCGGCGGATGACTTCGATCGACTGTTCCACCGCCTTGCGCGACTTGTCGGTCAGGCCGACGTCGGTGACGGCGACGCGGACCACGCCCTCAGGCGTCGCCTCCACGTCGAGCGGCGACGGCCCGCCGACGAGGGTCGCGCTGAAGCTGTTGCGCAGTTGCCGCAGCTTGGGGAGAACCCGCTCGCCATCGGCGGCGTCGGCGAGCCGGAACTGCACGCCGCGCGACGTCGCGCCGATGCCGCCGGTGATCGCCACCTTCTCCTCGCGCAGAATGCGGCGCGCGTCGTCGCGCAGATTCTTGGCCTGCGTCGACAGCAGATCGGCCCGGTCGACTTCGAGCATGACGTGCGAGCCGCCCTGCAAATCGAGACCGAGCACGATGGTCGGCGGCTGCATCCAGGCGGGCAGGCGCGCGGCCAGCGCCTGATAGCTCGCCTGCGACAGCATACTGGGGACGACGACGAGCACCGCGCCGAGCGTGAGCGCCAGAATGGCGACAATCTTCCAAGTGGCGAAACGCAGCATTGCTTCTCTATCGGGTTAGGCGGTTTAAGGCGGCGTCTGTACGGCGAACGCGCGGAACGCGGCGCGCGCTCAGCTCTTGGCGCCCGCCTGATCCTTCACCGGCTCGCCCTTGGCGCGCACTTCGACGATGGCGCTGCGCAGCATCCGCACGCGCACATTGGGGCCGAGCTCCACTTCGATCTCGTTGTCGTCGATCGCCTTGGCGACCTTGCCGATGAAGCCGCTGGACGTGACCAGCGTGTCGCCGCGCCGCACGTTGCGCAGCGCCGCCTGCTGCTCCTTCTCGCGCCGCGCCTTGGGACGGATGACGATGACATAAACGATCGCCATGATGACGAAGATCGGAACGAGCTGCCCGGCGAGATCGGGCAGGGACAACTGTTGCGCGTTCGGGTCGCCGCCGCCGGGGGCCGTCTGGCCCGCTTGCGTCTGCGGCGGCGCCGGACTGGCCGGGGCCGTGGGGGCAGGCGCAGGGGCCTCGGGCGCCGGCGGAGCCGCGGCGGCGGGAGCGGACGGCGGCTCGGCTTGCGCAAAGGCTTGCGGGATCAATTCCATCGGCTGGTCTCTTCTTTACGTTGTCGGGCGCCGCGCTGGGAGAAGGCCTGGAAAGGCCTTGCGATCGGGCGCGGACTATAGCCGCCCGTCCCGCGAAAGCAATGGCGCCGCGCCCTCGATCGAAAATCCGATTCGCGGAACGGCGCCCCGGCGGCGAGGAATATTGTCGTAACGTTACCAAGGGTTAATGTCGCCGCGAGGAACCGGGTCGCCGCGCCTCGCGTTATCCCCGCGGCCAGTGAGGACAGGCGGGAGGCCGGGCTCGGTCGCCGCGGGCGGGAGTTCGCGGGGAGAATCGAGCTTTGAACTGACAGGCGTCGCCGACGGAGGGTCGAGCGAACGTCCGAACCCCCCAAAGGAGCAATCTCATGTTGCGCAAGATTTCCTACGTCGCCGTCATCGCGGGTGCGCTGGCGTTTCCCTCCGCTGCTTCCGCCGGGGGCGGCTGGGGCCATCACGGCGGCGGACACCACGGCGGCTGGGGAGGACACCACGGCGGTTGGGGCCACCACGGCGGCTGGGGACGCCACGGCGGCTGGGGCTGGGGCGGTTACGGCGGCCACAGCGGCGCTTGCTGGCGCTGGTGGTACGGCCGCTGGCACTGGGTGTGCTGATTTCCTCGCTGAGGAGACGGCGCGCCCGCCGGACGGGCGCGCCAACTTTTTCAAGCGCTTAATGCGGTCAGCAGTCCGCGCATAAAATCGACGCAGGCGGCCAGTTCGGCGATTTCGACGAACTCGTCGGGCTGGTGCGCCTCGTCGATTCGGCCCGGGCCGCACACGACCGCCGGCAGGCCGGCTTTCTGAAACTGCCCCGCCTCCGTGGCGTAGGGCACGGCGATGGTGCGGTTGGTCTTGGCGAGGCGCAGCGCCAGCGTCTCGGCCGCGGAGCCGGGCTGCGGAGCCAGCCCCGGAACCTCCACCTCCGTCGCGGTTTCGATTTTCGCGTCCGGAAAAGCGGCGAATTCGGCCGCGCGCAGCGCGTCGGCGCAGCGTTCGAGCCGGTCGCGGGCGAGCGTTCCCGGCGCGCCCGGCAGGCCGCGAAACTCCCACAGGAACTCGCAGTCCTTGGCGACGATGTTGCGCGCCGTTCCGCCGCGAATCACGCCGACATGGATGGTGGAGAAGGGCGGATCGAACCGTCCCGAAGGATCGCCCGCGATCCGTAGCTCCGCCGCGATCCGCTCGAGCTCGGCGATCAGCCGGCAGGCGACATGCACGGCGCTCAGCCCCTTGTGCAGATTGGCCGAGTGGATTTCGTGGCCGACGACCCGCGTGACGTGCGTCGTCACGCTCTTGTGCGCGTCGGCGACCAGCATGGAGGTGGGCTCCCCCACGATCGCCGCCGCGGGGCGCGGCAGATCGGCGCCGAGTCGGGCGATGACGTCGAGCGGCCCAAGGCAGGTCGTCTCTTCGTCGTAGCTGAGCAGAATGTGAACCGGCCGCGCCAGCGCCGCCGCCTTGAATTCGGGAATCATCGCGAGGCAAACCGCGTCGAATCCCTTCATGTCCACGGCGCCGCGCCCGTAAAGGCGTGAGCCGATCCGGCGCAGCGCGAACGGATCGCCGCTCCAGTTCTGCCCCGCGACGGGCACCACGTCGGTGTGGCCGGAGAGCAGCACGCCGCCGTCGGTTTTCGGCCCGACGGTCGCGAACAGCGCCGCCTTGTCGCCTGCGGCGTTGGGCGCGCGCACGAAATCGACGCCTTGTTCGCGCAGATAGGCCTCGACAAAGTCGATCATCGCGAGATTGCTTTTCGAACTCTCGGTGTCGAAGGCGACGAGACGTTCGAGCAACGCGACGGATCGTTCGAGAGCGTGCATGGAAGTCCGTCAGTTCAGCGTCGGGCGCGACGCCGGACAGTCGAGCGAGAAGGCGGGAATGTCCACATCGAAGGTTTCGCCGGTGTCGGCGACCATCCGATACGCGCCCGTCATGATGCCGGAGGGCGTCGCGAGCGGGCATCCCGACGCATAGCGGAACGTCTCGCCCGGTTCGATCACCGGCTGCTCGCCGACGACGCCGGGCCCGCGCACCTCCTCGCGCCGGCCGTTGGCGTCGACGATAAGCCAGCGGCGCGACAGCAACTGCACGCGCGTGCTGCCGAGATTGGCGATCTCGATCGTGTAGGACCAGAAGTAGCGGCCCCGCTCCGGATCGCTGCGGTCGGGCAGATAGTCCGGCAGGGCGGTGACCCGAATGTCGCGGGTGACGGCGATATACATAGCCCCGCACCTTAACGCATGACGCGTCCGCGCGCGACGCCGATTCGCCGGGCCGGAGCGCGGCGCGCTTATGTGACGGAATTGACACAGCAAGAGAATATCGCTCGCCGGACCGAGCCGAGGGATTGATTGGCGCGCGCTTGCGTTGTTAGATGGCCCGATCCGTCGGGAAGGTCTTCACATGCGTTGGTCTGTGCTCCGCGCCGTTCTGCTGTCCCTGGCCATGGTCGTCCAGACCATGGCGGGCGGAAGCATGGCCGCGCACGCCGCCGCGCAGCCGGGGATCGCCGCCGCCTCCGTCCACTGCGATCTCGCGCATGAGAGCGGCAAGAGCGCGCCGGCGGATCGCGCCCGCCACGGCCACGACTGCCTGTCGTGCCAGTCGTGCGCAAACCCGCACGCCGCCGCGCCCGCCACGCCGGCGCAATGGCGCCTTTCCGTCAGGGACGCATCCCCCGTCGTCTATTGGCGGGATCAGGCGCCGTCGCGGCCTTTCGCAAGCGCGTGGGGACAGCGCGCCCGCGCGCCCCCGGCCCTTGCCGCGCTTCGTCGAGTCCTTGCGGGCCTCGCGTAAGCGTCGACGACGCCCGAGCGCTGCGCCGTAGCCACGTCCAATAACAATCGCGTCCGACCGCCTTCCGCGCCGACGGAAGAGTTCGGGACTGCGCCCCGCGCGCGCGAAGAGCGCGCCGCTGAAGGAATTCCGCCATGTTCCGCACCGCCTTGTCGCGCGGCGTCTCCGCCGTCGCCTTGTCCGCCGCTTTCGTGTCGTCCGCCGCCGTTGCGCAAACCACCCTGCCCGGCATCAATGTCGGCGCCGCCGCGCGCCGCGCCGCCGCGCCGGTCCACCGCCCGGCGCAAACGGCTGCGCCTGTCGTCCGCGCTCCTGCGCCGGCGCGCATAGCGGCGCCCGGCCCGGCGCCGGCGCCTGCGCCCACCCCGGCGCCCGCAGGTGATCGCTACACCGAGCCCAAGCCGGCGCCGTTCAGCCGCACGCTGCCGACGAATATCCCGGCGGTGATCGAATCGCGCACGCAGGCGCAGATCCAGAAGACCACCAACGTCGTCACCTCGGCGGACACCTTCCGCTACATGCCGTCGATCTGGATTCGCGAGCGCTTCATCGGCGACCGCAACGCCGTCGTCTCGGGGCGCACGACGGGGACGATCCAGGGCGCGATGACCCTCGTCTACGCCGACAATGTCCTGCTCTCGAATCTCCTGCGCAACGACTTCGGCGGCGCGCCGCGCTGGGGCATGGTGTCGCCCGCCGAAATCTCCCGGGTCGACGTGATCTACGGGCCGTTTTCGGCGCTTTATCCCGGCAATTCCATCGGCGGCGTGCTGACGATGACCACGCGGATGCCGGACAATTTCGAGGTGCACGCCTCCGGCACCGGGGCCCTGCAGCCCTACAGCCTCTACACCCGCAAGGAGCTCAATCCGACGGGCCTGATGAACATACTGGTCGGCAACCGCATCAACGACTTCCGCTATTGGATCGGCTACGAATATCTGGACACCCTGGGGCAGGCGCAGAACTACCAGGGCAACATTTTCCAAATCAACACCGGGACGCGGTTCACCGGCGGTCATTTCGATTACAACCAGGAAGGCATGCCGCGCGTCATCACCTCCGCCACCAACGCGGAGCATGTGCAGAGCCACATGGCGAAAGTGAAGCTCTCCTACGACATCGCGCCGTTGACGCGCCTCAAATATCAGGCCGGCTTCTGGAACCTGTATAACGCCAACTCGGTGCAGCCGTTCATTTACGACAGGAACGGCGTGCCGATCTACAACACGCAGAACGGCCGCATTCAGCTCGGGCCGTGGGCGATGACGCCGGGCGGCGTCAATCCCAGCCAGGGCGGGGCGAGCCATTTGATGCAGGCGCTGGAGCTAAGGAGAGACTCGGGCGGCGTTCTGGACTTCGACCTCTCGCTCACCTCCTACAATTTCCTGCGCGACTATTCGAACGGCGCGACGTCCTACGGCTGGCGGGCCAATACGGGCGCGACCGCCTACAATATCAATCCGACCGGGACGAACGCGGTCTTGGACGGCACCTATTGGCGCACGGCCGACGCGCGCTTCGTCGTCCGGCCGCAGGGCGATTTTGTCAAAGACCACGAAGTGTCGCTCGGCGCGCATGGCGATCAATACGCGCTGTCATCCACGCAGACTTTGACCACCACGTGGCCGACCACGACTCAGTTGTCGCTCCAGCAGGTCAATTACGGCAAGACCCAGACGGTCGGGATGTATCTCCAGGACGCCTGGAAATTCATGCCGGACTGGAAAGCGATTTTCGGCGGACGCTACGAGACCTGGCGCGCCATGGACGGCTCCAACGTCTCGGGTGGCTTGACAGCGAACAATTTCGCCTCGCAGATCGTCACTTTCACTCCGGCCCATGCGGTCGGCGCCATGTTTCCCGACGCGCACAAGCGCGCCTTTTCGCCCAAGGCGGCGTTGGACTGGCAGGCGACGCCGGAACTCGGCTTCCGCGCCTCGATCGCGCGCGCCTACCGCTTCCCGACGGTCTTCGAAATGTTTCAGGCGTTGTCGACGCCGAACAGCGTCGTCGTCAACAATCCCAACCTTCAGACCGAAATCTGCACCTGTTACGATTTCACCACCCAGTATCGCTGGGTCGACGCCTTCGGCGGCTATGTCGGTCTGTTCGCGCCGCGCGTCAGCTTCTTCCTCGACGAGCGCTGGAACGCCATCGTCAGCCAGCGCACCATCGATCCGCTCGGGCGGCAGGTCACGGCGAACGCCAATATCGACCGGGCGCGCTTCCGCGGCGTCGAGGCGGCGGCGGAGATGCGGGACATCCTTATCAAGGGGCTCGACTTCCAAGGCGGCGTGACCCTCACGGACGCGAAGATTCTGAACAACTTCTCGGCCTACGACTACACGGGGGCGCCAAGTTTCGGCGTTCTCAACACAGCCACGCCCGGCATCCTCTTCGCCGGCCGCCAATTCCCGCGCGTGCCGCGGATCCGAGTCCGCGCGGTCGCCACCTACAGCCCGAACGAAGACCTCTCCTTCTCGCTCGGCGCGCGCTATTCGTCGGCGGCCTTCGTTTCTCTCGCCAACACCGACTTCAATCATGGCGAAGGCCAATACGGCAATGTCGACAGCGAGATTCTCATGTTCGACGCCAAGGCGCGCTACCGTTTCGCGCCCAACTGGACGGCGTCTGTGGGCGTCAACAATATCGGCCGCTGGCGGGCTTTCGTGAATCCGAACCCCTATCCGCAGCGCACCTTCTTCTTCGGGATCAACTACGATCTGGGCGAACCCGGGAGCAAGAGCGCCGCGGTCGCGGGTCTGGGCAGCCCCGGCGGTCCGGATCAGGGCGGGCAAAGCCGCTGACGGAACGCCGGCCCGTGGCGGGCGCGAAAAACAGGGCGATTCAGTAGAGGCGCGTGTCATTCCCGCGAATGCGGAAATCCAGGGCAAACGCCGCCATCCGCGCCCTTGACTCCTGGATGCCCGCTTTCGCGGGCATGACAAGGGGTTGCGAGCCTTCAGTCAATGGCCCTGAGCGAAAAGCGCTTGCCGAGGGGTCCGCTTTGCGTCAATATGAAAGATAGATGCGCGGCGATGCGTGCGCGTCCGTGTGCGGCTTGGATCACGCCCTATGCGCCGTCATTGGTTGAGCGTTCTGATCTTCGCGCTGGCCTTGGCCGTCTCGGCCCTGGCGCCGGCGGGGGTTCATTTCGCCAATTCCCGCGGCGCCGGCGGCGGCTATCCGGCGGGCGAGATTTGCCTCGCTCATGCGGGCGTCGGCCCTCATCGCCATCATCATCAGCCTTCCGATCACAGCGGGCGTCATCACGACTCCTGTCCGCTGTGCCAAGCCTTCGGCGACGGCGTCGCGCCGGTCGCTATGCGGCCGGCCCATCTCGCTTCGCCGTCCCTCCTGTGGGCGCGGCTCGTCTTCGCGGAGTCGGACCGGGTCTTGCCGGCGGCGCCCCGTGATTATGCGCGGCAGGCGCGCGCGCCGCCCGCTTTCTCCTGATCTCCAACCGCGCTGCGTTCGCGTTCGGCGAGTCTCCTGCGTGAGGCCTCCCGCCGCGCGACGCGGCCAGGATCAACGCCACGACGCGACAAGTGGCGATCGGGAGAAACTCCATGCTTTCTTTGCAGAACTCGGGCGAGGGGCGCGCCGCTGCGGCGGCTCTCTTCGCGCCGGACGGCCAACGTCTCGACGCGCCGGCGACGGCGGTGACCGTTTCCGCTTCGCGGCCCCCATCGGTTCGAGGAGCGACTCCGCCGCGGCGTGCGCCGGCCGCGCGGCTCATCGACCTCGAGCGCCGCGCGCGCTTCGGGCGCTCCATCCTGGGCGCGCTCTAGACGATCATGAGGCGCGCGCGAAACGAGACGCGCGGACGCGGGCGCCCCTCCGGCGCCCGGCGCTTCGCCCGAGGCCTGTTCGCCCATGCCCTGATGGGGCTGGCGCTGGTCCTGTGGGTCGCGGCGCCGGTCGCTTGGAGCGCGGCGGCGGCGCGTTCGGCCGCGGGCTCTCTCGCGTTTCTCCTCACCTGCTTCGCGCCGGCGGACTCCTCCCCCGCCGGCGCGTATCCGGGGCCGCCGGGCCATTCCGGCGGCGGCCGCGACGCCTGCTCCTTCTGTCAGGCGTGCTGCGGCGGCGCCGCGCCCATGGAGGCGCGGCCCGGCGAAGTCGGCACGGCGCCCGTCCAGAGCGACTCCCCCGCCTGGACGGTAGCGGACCGCGCCTTGCCGACGCCCCGGCGCGACCACTCCCGCCTTGCGCGCGCGCCCCCGTCCCGCCGCGACAGCCTTCGCGTCGAAACGCCGATCCGCGCCGTCTCCTCTTCCTCCCGTGAGGGGCGGCGCGGTCGGCGGATTTCAGCGTAGCGCCGCCGAAAGAGCGGCGAATAAGGAGTGGAACGATGAGCGTTGCAGCATGGCTTGTTGGAGCAGGGCTTGTTGGAGCAGGGTTTGGCGGCGTCGGCGTGGAAACGTTGTGCGCCGTGCTGGCGGCGACTATGTTCGTCGCCGAATGCGCGATAAGCGAGGCGGCGCAGGCGGCGCCGGCCCGCGCCGAAGCGCACGAAACCGCCCGCGAGGATCGCGACGAGTGACCCGGAGCCGGCCCGTCCGGTTCGCGGACGCGCCTCCCCTCCCTCCGCCCGCAAACCGGGTGTTCCCGGTTTGCGCTTCATATTGCCGAAGCCGGCAACAGCCGGCTTCGGTGCGGCGGCGGGGCGCGCGAACAGGACGACGAACCGAACATGAAGTTTTTGGATCAGGCGAAAGTCTATGTGCGCTCGGGCGACGGCGGCGCCGGCTGCGTGTCGTTCCGGCGCGAGAAATTCATCGAATTCGGCGGGCCGGACGGCGGCGACGGCGGACGCGGCGGCGACGTGGTCGCGGAATGCGTGGAGGGCCTCAACACGCTGATCGACTACCGCTATCAGCAGCATTTCAAGGCCAGGACCGGAATGCACGGCATGGGCAAGAACCGCGCCGGCGGACGCGGCGCCGACGCGGTGCTCAAGGTTCCGGTCGGGACTCAGATTTTCGAAGAGGACGGCGAAACCCTGGTCGCGGACCTGACCGAGGCCGGCCAGCGCGTCGTCGTTTGCAAGGGCGGCAATGGCGGCTTCGGCAACGCCCATTTCACCACCTCCACGAACCGTGCGCCGCGCCGCGCCAACCCGGGGCAGCCGGGCGAGGAGCGCGCGATCGTCTTGCGCCTGAAGCTGATTGCCGACGCCGGCCTCGTCGGCCTGCCCAACGCCGGCAAATCCACGTTTCTGGCGAGCGTGTCGGCGGCTAGGCCCAAGATCGCCGACTATCCCTTCACGACGCTCTATCCCGGGCTCGGCGTCGTGCGCCGCGACGGGCGCGAATTCGTGCTCGCCGACATTCCCGGCCTGATCGCAGGCGCGCACGAGGGACACGGCCTTGGCGACCGTTTTCTCGGTCATGTCGAGCGCTGCCGCGTGCTGCTGCATCTCGTCGACGCCACCGGCGAACACGCCGGCCGGGATTACAAGACGGTCCGGGCCGAACTCGCCGCCTACGGAGCGGGTCTCGACGAGAAGCCGGAAATCGTGGCGCTCTCCAAGATCGACGCGGTCGATCCGGACCATCTCAAGAAGCAGCGGGAGCGGCTGAAGCGGGCCATGGCCTCGGCCGGACCGCCCATCGACGGGCGGCGCGCGCCGCCGCTCGCGCTCTCCGCCGCCACGGGCGAAAACGCAGCGGAGGCTCTGCGGGCGCTCCTCGCCATTGTCGAGGCCGCGCGCCTGAACGAGCGCGGGCCGGCGAAAGAAATCGATTGGAGCCCGCTATCCACACGCGCGTCGCATTGACCCGGGAGCGGCGGCTAACTAGTTTCATACAACGATGAACGGACGCAACGACAGATTCTGGCAGTTCGGACCGACGGCGGCGACGCTGCTTGTCGCCTATCTGCTTGTTCTGCAAGGAATCGCTGTCGGCGTCGGCAGCAGCGCGCGCGCGGCGTCCGCCGGGCTGTTCGCGAACGGCGTCTGCCTGACGAAGTCCGAGGCGCCCGGCGGCGATCCCGCCGCGCCGGCGCGGGCCGGTCATCGCTTCGATATTTGCTGCGTTTTCCACTCCGCCGATCTTGGATCGGCCGCTCCGCCGCAAGCGCCGGGGGCAGTCGCGCCGCCGCGGACCTTCACCGATTTGCGACCGGCGACGGATCGCAGCGCGGAGGTCGCCGTCGTCGCCACCCCGCCGCTTGGCGCCCGGGCGCCGCCCGCCCGCTTGGCCTGAGGTCGACGGCCGGGTTCTCTCTCGGCCGCGCGCGAGCAACCGCCCGGCTTTGGCCGTCGCATCGGCCGATGGGCGCATTCTATCCTTTGGGAATCAACCGCATGTGAGATTTGCGTCGCGGACCGCGCAGTGAACGCGCGCCGCGAGACGAACCGGCGGCTGGTTCTCGCGAAGGTCATGTCGGATCATGGAACACAAGAATTCAACGGCGCGGCGCGCGAAGATGGCGGCGCGCGCCTCGAGCAGGGAGCGCAGATGCGCGACCCCCGTCGCCAAGCTGACGGGAGCGGCGGCGCGCGCCATCGTCGTCGAGCGGAGTCAGCAGACCGAAACGCGACGCCCCGACGAGGCGGGCGGCGCGCGGGTCGAGGTCGTCGAGGCCTATTTCGACGCGACGGGCCGGCCGATCAAGCGCAAGGGCCTGGGCGCGGCGCGCGTCGCCCGCCGCTACGACGAACGCGGCAATCAGGTCGAAGAGGCCTATTTCACGGCCGAAGGCAAGCCGACGCTGCGGACCGATCTCGGCGTCGCGCGCATCGCCTGGCGTTACGACGAGCGCGGCAACCGCATCGAGGCGGAGTTCTTCGGCGCGGACGGCGCTCTCATCGAGACGCCCGCCGCGACCGGCCGCCGCAAGAGGCAGTTCGAGGACGCGTGACGGACAAGCCGCGCGGCGCGGGCTGTGCGGCTATTTTGCGGGGATCGGCGTGAGCGAGCCCTTTGTGGCGGGCAGCGACGCCGGCAGAATCTCGAAATTCCACAGCACGATCGGCGTCTTGCCGAGATTGACCGAATCGTGGCTCACGTCGCCGGTCTCTGTGAAGCAGTCGCCGGCGCGGTAGACCGTCGTCTTGCCTTCCATCGTGTAGGTCAGTTCGCCCTGCGTGACGCAGCGGAGGCCGGGGCCCAGATGGTGGTGCTGGCCCATCATCCCTTCGGGATCGTAAGTCACCTGCGTCACCCGCAACTGATATTTCCCGTTGAGTTCGGCGAGATGGCCGAATTCGGCGAGCGTCGCGACGACCTTCGCGTGAAAGCCCTTCAGCACGACGCCGGGCGGGGGATCGGCCAGGGCGGGCGCGGCGGCGACAAGCGCCAGCAGCGTGGCGGAAGCGGCGGTTATCCTCATGATGCGGTTTCCTTTTCCAGGCCGCGCCGGGGACGGCGCGACGCGTCGTCCCGCATCGGAAACCGCCGCCGCCGGCCTGTCAATGCGCCCTTGGCGCCCTTCGCGGCTTCTGCGCCGGCGCCGGGGTCGCCGCGTCGCGTTCGCAGACCTTGACGCCGGGCCCGCTCCAGCAGGACTCGGTCTTGCGGACCTTGCCGATCGTGCGGTCGCCCCAGCTCATCCGCCAGATTCGGCCGTTGTCCCGCACAAGCGTGATCGGCTTGCCCTCAAGCCGGAGCGTGACGCTCGGCGCCTTGTTCCAGACCACCGGACAGGGGCCGTCGACCACGACGCGCCCGTCGATCTTGGCGAAGCATGTCCCCGTGTAGCTGTCGTCGAACGGTTCGCCTTCCTTCAGCGGCTCGCGCGCGGCGGGCGTCGCCTCGGCGACGGTCGGCGGGGCGACCTCTGACGGGGCGGCGTTCGGCTGAGCGATCTCCGGCGGGGCGGCGGGAGCGGGCGGCGGGGCGGCGGGGAGCGCCGAGGGCGGCTCGCTCTTCGCCGGGGCGGGCTCGGTTACGGGCGGCGCCCACGCCTGAACGGGCGCGGGCTCCGTGGCGGGCTTGACGCTCTCCGTCGCTGCGGCTTGAACAGGCGCCGGCTCTTGCGCGGAAACGCCCTTGGGCGGAGACTCCGCAGCCGGGGCCGCGGCGACCGGCTCCGCCGCAGCGGGCGGATTCGTCCATTCGAAACGGCGGATCTTGCGATCGGCGACCGCTGTGTCGGCGAGGCGCAATTCGACCGTGACCTGCATCGCCCCATCGAAGGCCGGCGGCGGCAGGATCGCGACGTCGGGCAGATCGGCGGCGGACAGCCACCAGCTGCCGCTTTCGGCGGGCGTTCCCACGGAAAGCGCCGCGCCCTTGGCGAGGCCGGAGACGACGATCATACCGCCGTCCTGCGAGCCTTCGATCGTAACGCCGAGCGGCGCCGACTCTCCCGGCGGCCGCGGCGCGGGCAACGTCATCGACAGTTTGGCGGCGGCTTTGGGCGCCGCCTGCGGCGCCGGAGCCGTCTGTTCGTCGGCCGACGCAACGGCTTGCGCCGCCGATCCCGGCGCTTGCGCCGCTCGAGGCTGCGTGCGCGCCAGTTCGGGGGGCAGTCTGCCCCGCAGGTAGATGGCCAGCCCGCCGACGGCCAAGCTCGCGATCACGCCCCAAACGAGCGGAGCAGGGACCAGACTCGAACGGCGCTGCGGCGGTTCGCCGGCCCAGGCCGGCCGATCCCGCAGCGTTCGGCTGCCGTCGTTCCTTGCGGGCTCGCCTTGAGCCCCGGACGGGGCGCCGGCGCCCGGGCGCGCGTCGCGTCTCATGTTGCGGGGCCTGCCGACGGGCGGCGCGCGGCCCGGCTGGGCCGGCTCGCGGCTCCGGCGCGGCGCGCCTTCCGCAAACGTCGGGTTTCCAAACGCATTACTCATCCCTGTCCTCCAGACCGTTTTAGTCCAGACGATCCGCTCGACCGAGCGATGTTTGGAGCGTTTCGGACCGCGGGGATGCCCCGCGGCCGGCGCTCGGGCCGCGCCGCCGCGCGCGGTTCTTCGAAACGGCGTTCGCCACCCTGTCGCGCAGGACAGCCCGCCATTTCCGCAAACGACTGTTTTCAATGAATGTGACAATATTAAGAGGATTAAGTGGCGCGCGGGATTTCCGTCAGGCCGTCAACGAAAAAACGGCCGCGCGGACGGCGCGGCCGTTCGAATCGCAATGAGCGGAGGGGCCATTCCCCCTCCGGGGTCAGCGGATCACATAGGGCAGCAGGCCCAGGAAGCGGGCGCGCTTGATGGCTTGCGCCAGTTCGCGCTGCTTCTTGGCCGAGACGGCGGTGATGCGCGAGGGCACGATCTTGCCGCGCTCCGAAATGTAGCGCGAGAGCAGCCGCGTGTCCTTGTAGTCGATCTTGGGCGCGTTGGCGCCCGAGAAGGGGCAGGACTTCCGGCGGCGGAAAAACGGCCGGCGGGGCGATGCAGCGGTCATTTACGGAGCCTCCCCTTCGCTGCGGGTTTCCTCGCGGCGCGGACGGCGTTCGCCGCGCTCGCCTCTCTCTCCGCGTTCGCCCCTCTCTCCGCGTTCGCCACGGCCGCCGCGGCGCTCGCCGCGTTCCCCGCGTTCGCCGCGCTCGTCGTCGTCGCGCTTGCGCAGTTGCGCGGAGGGGCCGTCTTCCAGCGCCTCGACGCGGACGGTCATGAAGCGCAGAATGTCCTCGCTGAGGCCCTGCTGGCGCTCGAGCTCGGCTAGAGCGGCCGGCGGCGCGTCGATGTTCATGAGCGTGAAATGCGCCTTGCGGTTCTTCTTGATCCGATAGGCGAGGGTCTTGACGCCCCAGTATTCGGTCTTGGCGACCTTGCCGCCGAGCGAGGCGACGACGTTCTTGAACTGGCTCGTCAGCGACTCCACCTGCTGGGCGGACACGTCCTGGCGGGCCAGATAGACATGCTCGTAAAGAGGCATGAGTTTCTTGCCTTTCCGTTCGTCGCGAGCCGCTCCGGCGCTGAGCCCTTCGAGCTTTCCTCAAGGAAAGGCTCGAAACGGGAGGTTCGAAGGCGGAGACACGGGAAGGCGGGGATGAGCCCTCTTTGGCGGGCGCCAAAGCTTCCGTTCAGCCCCCGGCCGGGAACGTCGCGATGGCGGCCTTATAGCGGTCTTTCGCGCCAACGCAAGCGCGGCCTGCCTAAAAATGCCGGTGATGCAGGCTTTCGACGCCCGTCAGCCGCCCCAGCACCGTCGCGAGATTTTCCGGCAATATTCCGTCGGCGCCGGCGATCAGCGGCGCGACGAAGGCGTCGGGCGTCAGGGCGCCGAAGCAGCTCATGGCGTAGAGCCCGTCCGGCTGCCGCGCGATCGTCACCGTATGGACACGGCGCGGATTGGGGCGCACCAGTTTGAAGCTCACATGGGACTCGTCGGCGAAGACGCCGCGCGCGCCGATTTCCGCGAGTTTCGCCTCTCCTCCGAGATGGGAGACGATGTCCTGCATGGCTGCATTGGAAAGCATGGCCGGACCTTCTTGGTTTCGTCGAACGTTTCCGCATCCTTGCACGAAAATCGGCGCCGTCCGGTAAACGTGAAGCGCGGCGTTTTCGCGCGCGGCGCCCCCGCTTCCCCGCCGCGTCAAAGCCCTATACAGTCCGCCCGCTTTCAAGCCGGGCGGCCGTATGCCGAGAACAGCCGGCGCAACGGAAAACGGGGGACAACACGTGGCAGGATCAGGCAACGCGGGCGGCCGCGCGACGGCGAGCGTGAACAAACTCGCGGGCGAACTGGTGGACAGGCTCGCCGCCGAGGCCGACCGCTACCGGGTGGCGGTCTCGCGCGGAAGTCTGGGCGAACTGCTGATCGACGCCGGCGCCAAGACCGCGGGCGGAATCGACGCCGGCCTGCTGCTCACCGAAATCTGCATGGGGGGGCTGGGCCGCGTCACCCTCTCGCACGCGCCGGGCGCCGAGAAGTGGCCGTTCTGGCTGACGGTTTCCAGCAACGATCCGGTCGTCGCCTGTCTCGCCAGCCAATATGCGGGCTGGAGCCTCTCCCACGAGAAATTCTTCGCGCTGGGTTCTGGCCCAGGGCGCGCCCAGGCGCGCGTCGAGAAACTGTTCGAGGAACTGCCCTACGCCGACAAGGCCGACCGCGTCACCATCGTGCTCGAAAGCGACAAGCCGCCGCCGCCGGAGGTCGTAACCAAGGTCGCGGAGAAGTCCGGCGTTTCGCCGGGCAAGGTCGCCTTCGTCTATGCGCCGACGCAGTCGCTCGCCGGCAGCGTACAGGTGGTGGGGCGCGTGCTGGAGGTCGCCCTGCACAAGGCGCACGAGGCGCATTTCCCGCTCGAAAACATCGTCGACGGGATCGCCACCGCGCCGCTGTCGCCGCCGCATCCCGATTTCGTGCAGGCGATGGGGCGCACCAACGACGCCATCATCTATGCCGGCCGCGCGCATCTCTTCGTGACGGGTCCGGCCGCGGCGGCCAGGGAGCTCGCCGAGAAGCTGCCGAGCAGCACCTCGCGCGACTACGGCCAGCCCTTCGCCGACATCTTCAAGGCCTATAAGGGCGACTTCTACAAGATCGACGGCAGCCTGTTCTCGCCGGCCGAGGCGCTGGTGACGGCGGTGGAGACCGGCGAAACCTTCCGCGCCGGCAGGATCAACGAGGCGCTGCTGGATGCGTCCTTCGGGGGGTGAACGCCCCCGCGTCGCCGTCTTCACCGACAAGCTCGACTGGCATGTCGAGAAGACGCTGCAAGCGTTTCGCGCGCTGGGAGCCGCGCCTGTCGCCGTGCGGCTTTCGGCCTGCAAGATCGACACGGCGCGCCCCTTCGGCCTCGCCATACCGGGCTTTCGCGCGCCTCCCGATCTCGTGATCGTGCGCGCCATCGGCGACGGCTCTCTGGAAGCCATCACCATGCGCCTCGGCGTGCTGCACGCGCTCGAATCGCTCGGCGTTCCGGTGGTCAACTCGGCGCGGGCGATCGAGCGCTGCACGGATAAGAGCATGGCGACCTTCCTGCTCGCCCGCGCCGGCCTCGCCACGCCCGCGACCTTCGCGGCGCAGTCGCTCGCCCAGGCGCGCGAAATCGCGCGGCGCGAATGCGCGCATGGCCCGCTGGTGATGAAGCCGCTGTTCGGCGCGCAAGGATGGGGGCTGCGGCTGATCCGCCGCGAAAGCGATCTGCCATCAATAGAAGACGCGCGCGGCGTCTATTATCTGCAGCGCTTCGTGCCGCCGCGCGGCGACGTCTTCGAGGATACGCGAGTTCTAGTGTCGCGCGGAAAAATCGTCGCCGCCATGCGGCGCCGTTCGCCGCAATGGATCACCAATGTGCGCCAGGGGGCAAAGCCCGTGGCGATCGAACCTTGCGCGCGCGAATGCGAGGTCGCCCTGCGCGCGGCGGCGGCGCTCGGCGCCGATGTCGCCGGCGTCGATCTCATCGCCGACGAAACCGGCGCGCCGATGGTGCTGGAGGTCAACAGCATGGCGGGTTGGAGCGGGTTGCAGCGCGTGACGCCGTTCGACATCGCGGCGCGGCTTGCGGCGGACGCGGCGGCGGCGCTTCGATGGGCGTGATGCGGAATCCGGCCGATTGCTTCCCCGTGTCATTCCGGGGCTTCGCGAAGCGAAGAACCCGGAATCCAGGAGCAAAACTGCCAATCTTCGGATGTTCCGGCCATGTTTCTGGATTCCGGGTCGAGGCTTCGCCTCGCCCGGAATGACACCGCCCTACCCGTCCCCATATTTCTCGCGGAAGGCGGCGAGAGAGGCGGCGCATCTTTGCGCGCGCGGGTGTTCGTCGCCGAGGACTTTGCGGAAAATCGCCTCGGCGCGGACGAGGTTTTCGCGGGCGCGGGCGATGTTGTCCGCGCCGCCGATGGCGACGAGCACGCCGGCGAGGTTCCAGAGGTCGATGGCGACAGAGGGATGCTCCTGCCCCCGCGCCTTTTCGCCTATTGCTAGTGCGCGGGCGATACAATTCCTCGCTTTCATCAGACAGTCCGCCCCGCCCATATATTGTAGCAAGACGCTGAAGTTTGACAGAATTCGCGCGGTTTCTATGCTTTCAACTCCGTGCTTAACTTCCGTGAGCGTAAGCGCCTTTTCAAGAAGCGCTCGCACGGCGCCGTAAGCCCCGACTGCGGAAACGTGAAAACCGGCCATATTGACCAGAAGATCGCTGAGTTCCTCAGCCTTAAATGGCATCCTGTGAACGTCTTCGACCAGCGCCAGCGCCAAAGCGTCGAGCCGCCGCGCGCGCGGGGCCAGGATTTGTAGTTCTCGAAAACGTCCTCCGGATAGGCAGCCCGCATCGCCTCGATCAGCGCGCGGCGGGCGTCTGGCCCCCTCCCCAACCCTCCCCCGCTTCGCGGGAGAGGGAGAGCGGCGACGAGCCGCACGAGACGATGCAGCTTGATGGTCTTGAATTGCTGCGCAGCGTCGCGCTCGTCGGCGATGGTTTCGAGATCGACCAGCGCGAACTGGCGCAGCGCGGCGACGGCCTTGTCGAGGTCTTCGGCCACATCCTCGGGCGCCATCCCTCTCCCGCTTGCGGGAGAGGGTGGCCCGGCGGAGCCGGGCCGGGTGAGGGCGTCCCCTTCATCCGTCGCGCTACGCGCGACACCTTCTCCCGACGCAAATCGGGTGTTCCCGATTTGCGAGTCAGATGGCGAAGTCGGCAACAGCCGACTTCGGTCCGGGAGAAGGGTGCGCCGGAACAATTCCTCCAGGAAAAAGTATGGAATCGGCTCGGGCGCCAGCAGCGCCGCGTGGACGATCAAGGGCTCGGCGGCGGGATGCAGCCGCGCCGCCTGTTCGATGCCGAGCGCGAAGGACTTCGCCACCGTCTCCCTGTCGTTGTGATCCGCGGGCGCATGGTCTTCGTCGTCGAGGAATTTGGCCGGCGTATGCTCGAACCGGCGCCGATAGTCGGCGAAATCGACCTGCAACTGCTCGCAATAGGCGCCCGCCTGCTCATGCGCCAGCGGCAGGCCGCCGAGCGCGACGGAGAGCGCCTCGGCCTCGGCGCGCTGGTTCGCGAAGCCCGTGCGGGCGATCAGATAATCCGCGCCGATGTCTTTCGGCCAGATGCGGATTTCCACCGGCGCCGCCACGCCGCGCCAGTTGGGGTCATTGGAGGTGACGATAATTTTCGCCGCGCCGCCCCTGGGCAGGTAGGGGCGCAGCGAAGCCGCGTCGACGGCGTTGTCGTAAACGAGCAGAATTCCGTCGCCCTCAAAGCGCAACCGCTCCAGCACGGCGGCGACCGCTTCCTGTTCCTTGGCGTTGGGGTCGATCCATTTGAGCCGCACGCCGAGACCGGCGAGGTCGGCGCGCAGGGTCGGCTCCGTCTGCGCCCGCAGCCACCATGTCGCGCGATAGGCGCCGCGATGCTTTTCCGCAAAGGCGGCGGCGAGCGTGGTCTTGCCGACGCCCTTCAGCCCGTGCAAAGCGGTGATCGCCGCCTTTCCGGCCTCGCGCGCGAGCGCAGTTTCGAGCGCCGCCATGGCCTCGTTGCGCCCGAGGAAATGCTCTGGGACGCGGATGGGGATGTTGGAAATCGTCCCGGGGAAGACGGGCGCTTGGCGCGGCTCGACCGCGGCCGCCCCGACCGCCGGCCCGCCGGGAAAGAGCGCCTTCGCGGGCTTTTTCTCGGAGGCCGGCTTGAGAAAATCGTCGAGCCGCTCATGTGCGGCGGTTTCGTCCAGCCCGAACAATTGACAGCATTTGAGCGGCGCGAACATCGTCGGCGGTTCGCAGTCTTCGACGAAAACCGGAAGGACGAAATTCGGTCGCTTCGTCGTCGCCGTCCATTGCGCCGAACGCCGCTCCCATGCCGAATAGGGCTTGTCGAGATAGATGGCGCTGACGACGCAAAGCACGTGATCGGCGGCGTGGTGATGCTTCTCCATCCATTCGGCGAGGTCGCCGCCGCCGGAAATTTCCCAGTCGTGCAAATGCGGCGTGTGGCCAAGCTTTTCCAATTCGTGGCCGATCCATTCCGCCCACGCCTTATCGCCGCTCGTGTAGGAAACGAAAATATCCGCCATTCGCCGCAAACCCTCGTCGCGCGGAACGGCGTCATCCTGCCCGCGCTGCGCCGCGGGCGCAAGGGCGTCGCGCCCCAGGGCGAACGGACGAACGCAGGAAAGGGCGTCTATCCCTCCCCTTGACGGGGAGGGTGGTTCGCGAAGCGAACCGGGTGGGGTGGAAAGACACAGGAGTCATGCATTTGTTCCCCCACCCGCTCGCCAGCGCAGCCAAGTTTACGCAGGCTGCGTAAACTTGCCTGCAAGGCGAGCGACCTCCCCGCAAGGGGGAGGTAGGAGCGCGCCCATGCGCCTTCTCGTCCTCCAGAGAGCCCCGCCCCTATTCCCTTCCCCCGCCCGCTCCTGTAGAAGACGCTGCATCGCAACATCGGGCCGGGCGCAAGCGTGTCCTCCGCCTTTCCGCGCAAGGGGAGGGGCGGACGCGCCCGGGGTCATTCGAGCAGCCGCCCAAAATGAAACTGCGCAACATCGCCATCATCGCTCACGTCGACCACGGCAAGACGACGCTCGTCGACCGTCTCTTGCAGCAGTCCGGCGCCTTTCGCGAGAACCAGCGCGTCGCCGAGCGCGTCATGGACTCCAACGATCTCGAAAAAGAGCGCGGCATCACCATTCTCGCCAAGGCGACTTCGGTGGTGTGGCGCGGCGTGCGGGTAAACATCGTCGACACGCCCGGCCACGCCGATTTCGGCGGCGAGGTGGAGCGCATTCTCTCCATGGTCGACGGCGCCATCGTGCTGGTCGACGCCGCCGAAGGCCCGATGCCGCAGACGAAATTCGTCGTCGGCAAGGCGCTGAAGATCGGGCTTAAGCCCATCGTCTGCGTCAACAAGGTGGATAAGCCCGACGCGCGCGTCTCGGAGGTCGTCAACGAGGTCTTCGATCTCTTCGCCGCGCTCGACGCCGACGACGAGCAGCTCGACTTTCCGATCATCTACGGCTCGGCCAAGCAGGGCTGGATGGCGGAGGAGCCGGACGGGCCGAAGGACAATATGGCGCCGCTGTTCGATCTCGTGCTCAAACATGTCGGCGAGCCGAAGGTCGAAGAGGGCGGATTCCGGATGCTCGGCACGCTGCTCGAAGCGAACCCGTATCTGGGGCGCGTCATTACGGGGCGCGTGTTTTCGGGCAGCGTGAAGCCCAACCAGCCGGTGAAGGTGCTGGACCGCAAGGGCGCCGTCGTCGAGCAGGGGCGCGTCTCGAAGATTCTCGCCTTTCGCGGCATCGAGCGCCAGCCGATCGAAGAGGCGGAGGCGGGCGACATCGTCGCCATCGCGGGGCTGGAGGAGTTCAACGTCGCCGACACGCTCTGCGCGCTCGAGGTGAGCGAACCCTTGCAGGCGCAGCCGATCGATCCGCCGACGCTGTCCATGACCTTCATGGTCAACGACAGCCCGCTCGCGGGCACGGAGGGCGACAAGGTCACGAGCCGCATGATCCGCGCGCGCCTGTTCAAGGAGGCCGAGGGCAACGTCGCCTTGCGCGTGGAAGACGCGCCGATGGGCGACGCCTATATCGTCTCCGGGCGTGGCGAACTGCAGCTTGCGATCCTCATCGAGACCATGCGCCGCGAGGGGTTCGAACTCGGCGTGTCGCGTCCCAAGGTCGTGTTCCGCAAGGACGAGGACGGCGATCTGCTGGAGCCGATCGAGGAGGTCGTCATCGACGTCGACGAGGAGCATTCCGGCGTCGTCGTGCAGAAGATGAGCGAGCGCAAGGCCGAGATGATCGAGATGCGCCCCTCGGGCGGCGGGCGGCTGCGGCTCGTCTTCCACGCGCCGACGCGCGGCCTCATCGGCTATCAGGGCGAACTCCTGACCGACACGCGCGGCACGGCGATCATGAACCGCCTGTTCCACGACTACGCGCCCTACAAAGGCGAGATTCAGGGCCGGCGCAACGGCGTGCTCATTTCCAACGATCAGGGCGAATCCGTCGCTTACGCCATGTGGAAGTTAGAGGACCGCGGGCCGATGATGATCGAGCCGGGATGGAAGGTCTATCGCGGCATGATCGTCGGCGAGCACACGCGCGACAACGATCTCGAGATCAATGTGCTGAAGGGCAAGCAGCTCACCAACATCCGCGCCGCCGGCAAGGACGAGGCCGTGCGCCTGACGCCGCCGATCAAGATGACGCTCGAAAAGGCCCTCGCCTATATCGAGGACGACGAACTCGTCGAGGTGACGCCGAAGTCGATCCGCCTGCGCAAGGCGCTCCTCGACCCCAACGATCGCAAGAAGGCGAAGGGCAAAGCGGCGCTGGTGGCGTGAGATAACCGCCGGCAATTCGCTCGAACAACTTCCCCTCGCCCGTTACCGGATGCGCGAAGCCCAGCGTCGCGGCATTGCAGCACGGATGGCATTTGCGTTAGCGGACGCAGTACCATATTTTGGTATACTCGTTCGGAGTAGCCCCATGCCCAAAAACACCTCCGTCGTGATCGGCGACAAGCTCGCGGACTTTGTGGACAGGCAGGTCTCGGAGGGCCGTTATGGCTCCGCGAGCGATGTCGTCCGCGCCGGGCTGCGTTTGCTGGAAGAGCGGGAAACGAAACTCGCGGCGTTGCGCGCCGCTTTGATCGAAGGCGAGGAAAGCGGCGCCGCGACGCCCTTCGACATGGAGGCGTTCATCGCGCGCAAGCAGACGGAAGGCGCATGATATGCGCCGCTGCCGGCTTACGCCCAAGGCGCAAGCGGATATTGACAGCATCTGGAATTACACCGTCGAGCGCTGGAACTCGGATCAGGCTGAAAAATATCTGCGCCAAATCGCCGATGCGATGGCGCTGATTGGCGATGATCCACTGCGCGGTCGCGCCTGTGACCATATTCGCGCCGGCTATCGGCGATACGCCGTGGGAGCGCATGTGCTGTTTTATCGAACGCGCAAGGATGGCGTCGAAATCATACGCATTCTGCATCGACGCATGGATTTTGAACGTCACCTGTGAGCAACGCCCTATAGGGGCGACATCCAGGGCCGGCGCAACGGCGTGCTCATTTCCAACGATCAGGGCGAATCCGTCGCTTACGCCATGTGGAAGTTAGAGGACCGCGGGCCGATGATGATCGAGCCGGGATGGAAGGTCTATCGCAGCATGATCGTCGGCGAGCACACGCGCGACAACGATCTCGAGATCAACGTCTTGAAGGGCAAGCAGCTCACCAATATCCGCGCCGCCGGCAAGGACGAGGCCGTGCGCCTCACGCCGCCGATCAAGATGACGCTCGAAAAGGCCCTCGCCTATATCGAGGACGACGAACTCGTCGAAGTGACGCCGAAGTCGATCCGCCTGCGCAAGGCGCTCCTCGACCCCAACGACCGCAAGAAGGCGAAGGGCAAGGCGGCGCTGGTGGCGTGAGGGTTACACTGTTGCTTCGTCAAGAAATTGTAATTTGCAGAGGGCGATAAGCTTTCTTCGGGCAGCCACAGGATTTCACCAGCGCCTCGGGGGAAGCTGGCGCCGTCATCCAATCATCTCCTCGATGGCCTCGCGCAAGGCAGTTTGATCGGCCGCGTCGAGCGTTCCGAGGCGACGCAGCACGAGCGACCGTTCGAGCGTCGCGAACACCGGCTTGACGGCGGAAGGCTTGAGCAGACCCGCCGCTTGCCAATCGGCGATCACTAAGTCGTACCGACCGGTCGCGCTCATTTGCGAGGTGATGGCCATGACGACCACGTCGGGCCGGGCGTCGTTATATGCGCGGGCGCTCGCCACGGCCACCGGCCGCTTTTTGAACGCCGCATGGTGGGTAAACGGAAACGGGACGAGGAGGATTTCCCCGAACTCAAAGGGCATCGTAAGCGGCGTCCTCTGGATTATCCCAGACGGCGGCGAAAGCCGGCGCGCTGACAGCAGTGGCGGCATTGGTTAGAGCGCGTTCCGTCTCGCGCAGCTTCAGAAACTCGACGAAGTCCTCGACCTCAGCGATGCGTTCGGGTGGAAGCGCCTGGATTTTCTCGACAAGCGCGTCGAATTGTCTAGCGGACGACATTGGGTCTTTCTCCTTCGACCACGCAACATAGCGCAAATTGCCGTCGTACGCATTCTGCATCGACGCATGGATTTTAAGCGGCGCCTGTGAGTAACGCCGTATAAGGCCGACATTCGGGGACGGCGCAACGGCGTGCTACTATCCGACAATCAAAGCGAATCCGCCGCCGGCCTTTCGCCGGATCGGCGTGACGCGCGCCCCATTGCCAATCGGGACCGGTCTTGGCATAGGATGAGGCCGCGCGGGTGTAGCTCAATGGTAGAGCAGCAGCCTTCCAAGCTGAATACGAGGGTTCGATTCCCTTCACCCGCTCCAGCGCGCCGCTCAGCGCGGCGGACGCGGCTTGTCGCGCGAGGCGTCCATGGCTGCGCGCAGCGCCGCTCCCAGCGCTCCGCCTCCGGATGACGCCGCTCCCGGCCGCTCCGCCGCGCGCGGGCGGTTGGCCATGGCGCCCTGGCGCGGGCGGGCGTCGGCGCCAGCGGGCCGCGCGCCGGGCTCGTCGTCGAGCCGTAGGGTGAGCGAGATGCGCTTGCGCGCCGCGTCCACCTCCAAGACCTTCACTTTGACGACGTCGCCCGGTTTCGCCACGGCGCGCGGGTCTTTCACGAAAGACTTGGACATGGCGGAGATATGCGCCAGCCCGTCCTGATGCACGCCGATGTCGACGAAGGCGCCGAAGGCGGCGACATTGGTGACGACGCCTTCGAGAATCATGCCCGGCTTCAAATCCGTGATTTTCTCGACGCCTTCCTGGAAGGTCGCGGTCTTGAAGGCGGGACGCGGATCGCGGCCGGGCTTTTCGAGTTCGGCCAGCACGTCCGTGACGGTCGGCAGGCCGAAGGTCGCGTCGGCGAACTGCGCGGGCCTCAGCTTGCGCAATTCGGCGCCGTTGCCGATGAGCGCGCGGATGTCCGCTTTGGCGGCGTCGAGAATGCGGCGCACCAGCGGATAGGCTTCGGGGTGCACGCCGGAGCGGTCGAGCGGGTCGTCGCCGTCGACAATGCGCAGAAAGCCCGCGCACTGCTCGAAGGCTTTCGGCCCGAGGCGCGGCACTTTCTTGAGCGCCTCGCGCGTGCGGAACGGGCCGTTGGCGTCGCGATGAGCGACGATATTGGCGGCGAGCAGTTCGCCGACGCCGGATACGCGCGCCAGCAGCGGCGCCGAGGCGGTGTTCGCGTCGACGCCGACGGCGTTCACGCAGTCCTCCACCACCGCGTCCAGCGCGCGAGAGAGCTTGGCTTCCGACACGTCGTGCTGATACTGGCCGACGCCGATCGACTTGGGGTCGATCTTTACGAGCTCGGCGAGCGGATCTTGCAGACGCCGGGCGATGGAGGCGGCGCCGCGCAGCGACACGTCGAGACCCGGCAGTTCCTTCGAGGCATATTCCGACGCCGAATAGACCGAGGCGCCGGCCTCCGAGACGACGATTTTCGTCAGCTTGAGTTCGGGATGTTTGGCGATCAGTTCGGCCGCGAGCCTGTCGGTTTCGCGCGAGGCCGTGCCGTTGCCGATGGCGACGAGTCCCACCTTGTGTTCGCGCGCGAGTTTAGACAGCGTCGTGATAGCGCCGTTCCAATCGTTGCGCGGCTCGTGCGGATAGATGGCGGTGGTCGCGACGATCTTGCCGGTCCTGTCGACGACCGCGACTTTCACGCCCGTGCGAAAGCCGGGATCGAGTCCGAGCGTCGCTCGCGCGCCGGCCGGCGCCGCCAGCAGGAGATCGCGCAGATTTTCGGCGAAGACGCGAATGGCTTCGTCCTCGGCCGCGCGCCACAGCCGCGCGCGCGCGTCGACGGACAGATGCAGTTCGATCTTGACGCGCCAGGCCCAGCGCACGGTTTCGAGAAGCCAGCGGTCGCCCGGCCGGCCGCGATCCTCGATAGTGAAGCGGCGCGCGACGCGTCCCTCGTATCCCGCCGCGCCCGGCTCCTGCTCGGCGACGATTTCGAGATCGAGCATTTGCTCCTTCTCGCCGCGAAACAACGCCAAGACGCGATGCGAGGGCAGCTTGGCGAGCGGCTCGGAAAAATCGAAATAGTCTGCGAATTTCGCGCCGGCGGCTTGCTTGCCGTCGCGGACTTTCGATTTGAGCGCGCCCTGCGTCCAGTAAAGCTCACGCAGCACGCCGACGAGATCGGCGTCCTCGGCGAAGCGTTCGGCGAGAATCGCGCGCGCGCCTTCCAGCGCGGCGTCGACGCTCGCGACGTTCTTCCCCGTGTCGACAAACGGTTCGGCCTGCGTCTTCGGATCGCGCTGGGGCGAGGACAGCAGCGCGTCGGCGAGCGGCGCGAGCCCCGCTTCGATGGCGATCTGCGCCTTGGTGCGCCGCTTGGGTTTGAACGGCAGATAGATGTCTTCGAGACGCGCCTTGCTGTCGGCGTCGAGAATCGTCGCCCGCAGCGAGTCGGTGAGTTTGCCCTGCTGTTCGATCGACTCCAGAATCGCCTTGCGGCGCTCTTCGAGTTCGCGAAGGTAACGCAGCCGCTCGTCGAGCAAACGGAGCTGCGCGTCGTCGAGCGCCCCCGTCGCCTCCTTGCGGTAGCGGGCGACGAAGGGAACGGTCGAGCCGCCGTCGAGCAGCCCGATCGCCGCCTCCACCTGCCAGGGTTTCGCGACGAGTTCGGCGCTGATGCGCTCGACGATGGACGCCATGTCTGCAAAGCCTCGAATCGATGATCGGGCGTCGTTTTTAGCCCCCTCCCGCGGCGAGTCAAAGCCGGACGCCGACAGCCGGACGCCGGCGCCTATTTACGCGCGTCCTCCAGCACGGGATGGTCGGGCCAACATTGGCGCGTCTCGATCCGCAGCCGCTCCGCGCCGGGGTCGAGCAGCCAGAACGGCGTCCGCTCGACCCGCGACAGATAATTCGACGGCCAGGCGGCGGGGCTGGCTTTATTCCAGGCGGTGAGAAAATTACAGTCGCTGACTGCATAGGCGCCGTTGAACGCCGCCCTCAATTCGATAATCGGCGTCGCGGCGCCGATCAGCACGATCGCGGAAATCGCCGTGGCGAGCCGCGAACCGTCGCGCGGCGTCTGCGCCGCGATCCGGGCGAAGGTGAAGGCGACGAAGAACAGGGCCGGAATCGACGCGCGCATGGCGATGTCGTTGGCCGGCCCGAATTCATAGAGCGGCAGAACGGCGAGGATCGCCGCGGAGAGATACAAGAGGCGCTTGTCGCGCGCGTCCACTTTGTTCCACGCCGCGGCGATCACCGCGAAATGCGGAACTTCGATCGCGAGGAAAGCGACATAAAGGAACCAGAAGTTCGGCCGATCGCCGAGAAACCCGTGTCTCACTTCTCCCGCGTCGAGCGTGAGATAGATCGCGACCGGCAGGAACAGCAGTCCGACGCCCGCCGCGACCCAGAGCCGCCGGTCGCCGAGCGCGCCCGGCAGCGCGGCGAGGACGAAATAGACGAGGAACGGCAGAGCGCCGAGCATGGCGAGCGGCGACCAGAACAGCATCGCCGCAAAAAACGGCATGAGAACGTCGAGCGCGACTTCGCCGCGCGCGTAGAGGAGCGCCAACGCCGCGAAACACCAGCCTGGCAGCGCGTGATTGGGCACCCAGAACAGTTGCGTGACATGGCTGGAATATTGCAGGACGCCGTTCCACCATTCGAGATGCCCAAAGGAGGGGAGCGCGCCGCTTTCGAACCAGAACCGAACCTCGTGGCCGAGCACGCCGACGATATCCAGCCCGCTGAACAGAACGAACAGCGGCAACGCGACGACGAGGCGAACTTCGAGCATCTGCGCCAGAAAATACAGGACGATCGACAGAACCGCGCCGTTCTGGGCCAGCAGGACGAGATGGCCGACAGAGAGCCCAAAGAAGCGCCCGATCGTCGCCGGAACCACATACATGCCGAGCGGCGCGCGCAGCAGATAGTCGTGTTCCTGCCAGGAATAGACGATGGGATAGCCATGCGCGGCCATGTCGGCGACGAGGCTGTCGCGTATGAGCCAGTCGGCCGCCGAATAGAAGAAATGTCCCTGGCCGCCGACAATGCATAGAGCGAACGCCAGAAGGACGCAGGCGGTCAGGCGTTTCCAGTCGATCGTCGCGGCGAGCGCGCCGCCCCGCGGCGCGGCGCGCAGGACGACGAACAGCGCGCCCGCACAACCGGCGAGCAAAACGGCGGCGGGAAGCGGGGCGAGAGACAGCGCAAAGATTGCATTGGGCGCCACGAACAGAAATGCGAGCGCCTGCACGAGACGAAAATTCGTAAAGACGCGCGCCGCCGCGCCGCGCCGCGCGTCGCGCGCGAACGCCGACTCCTGCGTCACGTCAATCCGACGCGTCAGCGACAAAATTTTGTTCATGCCTTCACCCGCTTCTCGTCGCATCGCGAAAGTTCCTGAGGTGTTTTCATGCGGACCGGCGGCGCCTATTTACGCTCCTCCGCCAGCCCCGGGTGATCCGGCCAGCACCGACGCTGTTCGACAACGAGCCGCGAGTCGGGAACCTGCATCAACCACGAAGGCGTCTTTTCGATCCGAGCGAGGTAATTCGACGGCCAGGCTCCCGGGCTGGCCTTGCGCCAAGCCGTGAGGAAATTGCAGTCGCTGATCCCATAAGCGCCGTTGAACGCCGCCTTCAATTCGATGAGCGGCGTCGCCACGCCGAGTAGGACGATCGCCGAAATCGCGCTGGCGAAACGGGAATTGTCGCGCGGCGTCCGCGCGGCAATCCGCACGAAGGCGAAGGCGAGAAGGAAAAGCGCCGGGATCGACGCGCGCATCGCGATGTCGTTGCCGGGGCCGAAACTATAGAGCGGCAAGACGACGAGTATCGCGCCGCCCAACAGGAGCGGGACGCGATCGCGCGCCTCCACCATGCTCCAGCGCGCGGCGACGATCCACACATGCGGAATTTCGACGAGGAGAAACGCCGCATAGAGCCACACGAATCCTTCGCGGCCGATCAGGAAGCCCTGCTTGACTTCGCCGACGTCGATCGTGAGCCAATAGGCCATGGGCAGGAAGAGCAGGCCGACGCCTGCAGCGGCGATGTCCCGCCGCTTCAGCCGGCCGCACACGAGTGCTTCGACGCCGAAATAGAGGAGAAAGGGAAACGCCCCCAGCATGGCGAGCGGCGACCAGAACAGCATTGCGGCGAAGGACGCCACGAGCAATTCGAGAGATGCGGCGCCGCGGACATAGAGCAGGATCAAAACGGCAAACCACCATCCGGGCAGGCCATGATTGGGCGCCCAGAAGAGATGCGTGAGGTTGCTCGAATAAGAAATCGTTTCGTTCCAAAATTCGATATGGCTGAACTCCTGAAGCCCCCAGCCGCGCAGAACGAAATAGATTTCGGCGAGCAGCACGCCGATCATGTCGGCGCCGCTGAACAGCAGAAACAGCGGCAGCGCGACGGCGAGGCGGACCTCGAAGAGCTTGGCGAGGAAATAGAGAATGATCGAAAGCGCCGTCGCATTCTGCGCAAGAAGCGTCACATGCGCCGCAAGAAGGCCGAAAAAGCGTCCCATGACAGCCGGAAAGGCATACATACCGAGCGGCGCCCGCAGCACATAGTCCCGGTTGTCATATGTGTATGCGGTCGGATAGCCGTGCCTCACCAGATCGGCGAGCACGCTGTCGCGCATGAGCCAGTCCGGCATCGCGTAAAACACATGGGTCTCGCCGCCCAAGAGGCACAGGCCGAACGCAGTCAGAACGCACGCGCCGAAGACCTTCCAGTCTATGCGAGAGGCCAGAATCGAATTCTCTGCGGCGGGCCGCCACGTCAACGTCAGCCACGCCGCGCTCACGCAGCCGATCACGAGAACGACGCCGGGTATCGCGCCAAGGGCCGCCGCAAAAATGGCGTTCGGCGCGATCATCATCAGCAGGAGGAGTTGCGCGAGGCGATACGCGGCAAAGCCACGCCGGCGCGCCCAGAGAACCGCGCCACCCGCGGTTTCGCGCACGACGGGACCGGCGGCCGGACCGTCCACTTCACGCATCAGCGTCATCGCGGCTTCCCCTTCTCTCCCGCTCGCTTTGCGCCTAAATCGCCGCCTGCGCACCCTGGCGCATCGCCTCGGCGCCTCACGACAGCAAGTCCTCGCCGAGCGTGAACGACAGCCATGGAGTGATCGGATCGCGCCGGATTCGGCACCGCGCCAAGCCGAACACTTCGGCAAGAGCGATGGTTTCGCCGGGATACTCGTGACAATTGAGCTGATCGAAGACGATGACCGAATTCTTCGTCATGTGCGGCCGCAAGAGTTCGAGGCATCTCTTGGTCGGCGCATGAATGTCGAAGTCGAAATAGGCGAGGCCGACGACGGTTTCCGGATTGCGCGCCAGATACTGCTCCAGCGTGGCGGTGGCGTCGCCTTTCACGATCTCATGCTTGCAAATATGCGGGATCGGCGCCTCCGATTCGTGATAGCCGATGACCGCCTCGAGGTGCTCTTCGTATCCGGCGCCGGCGCTGTATTTTCCGTCTTGCGCGGATTCGTGAGCGCCATCCTTGGCCGAGCAGCCCGCCAAGCCAGAGAAAGTGTCGAAGATCGCGAGCTTTCGCGTAAAGTTGTACGGCTCGAAAATGCCGCGCAGATTGGTGAGAAGCGCGGCTGTGCGGCCATAGCAGGTTCCGAATTCGAACAGCGAGCCGTTCGTATGCAGAACATGCTTTCGGTAGATGTCGCTCAAGAACAGAAGCCGGGCCAGTTCCTGGCGGCTCAGATAGAGCGTGAGCTGCGCGTATACCAGTTCTCCGGGGGGAATCGGCGAAGCTTGAAAAGTCTCCACGAATTTTTGTCGGGCCGACTTTTCCCGCGTGGACGAACGCGGGGAAAAATCGGTCTCTTGATTTGCCATCGCCATTGCCATGCTCCCGCCATTGGCCGTCGCGCTCGCGCCGCGCCGTTAGAGCAAAATCCGAAAAAGTTGACAGACTTTTTCGACAAGATTTTGCTCCAGGTTTTTGAATCTGGAGCGATTTCTTATCGACCAGACGATTCCGTCTGGTCGGAAAGCGCTCTAGAAATTGATCCGCTCCCGTTCGAAGACGACCGGCTTGCGACGCACCTGCGAATAGGTCGCCAGGACATATTCCGCCAAGACGCCGATCGCGAAGAGTTGAACGCCGCCAAAGAAGAACACCGCCGTTATGATGGTCATGACCCCGGGCGCCGCCAGCGTCTTGTAATAGACCAAGCCGAGTACGAGATTGACGAAGGCGAAGCCGAGCGCCAACGCCGCGACGGCGAACCCGCCGAACAGCAGCAGCCGCAGGGGCGCGAGCGTGTTGGTGACAAGACCGTTCATACCCTGATCGACGAGATTGAACAGCGAGTTCTTTGAGAATCCGCGCCGCCGCTCGACCCAGCGATAGGGCACGCCGACCGCCTTGAAGCCGCATTCGAAGGTCATCATCCGCATGAAGGGATAGGCGTCCTCGATATGGCGCATCGCCTCGACGACCTTGCGGTCGACGAGCTGGAAATCGCCGACGCCGGGCGGCAGCGACAGTTCCGACAAGGAGGTGAGGACACGGTAATAGGCGCCGCGCAGCGCGCGCATCACGCGGCCTTCCTCGCGCACCTTGCGGATGCCGTAGACGATTTCCGCGCCCTTCTCCCACAGCTTCGCGAACTGCGGCAGCAATTCCGGCGGATCCTGCAGGTCTGCGGGCATCAGCAACACCACGGCGTCGCCCGTCGCCGCCATCACGCCATTGTAGTTCGAGCGCAGCGGCCCGAAGTTGCGGGCGTTGAGGATCACCTTGACGCAGGGATCGCTCGCCGCAATTTCGCGGAGAATCTCGACGGTCTTGTCGGTCGAGGCGTTGTCGCAGAACACGTGCTCGCGGCGATAGGTCGAAAGTTCCGCTTCGAACAGCGCCTTGATCGCGGCGTGACACTCGCGGATGTTCAGCTCCTCGTTGTAACAGGGCGTGACGATCGAGATGGTCTTCATGTCGCGGCGTCCGATCGTCGCGCTCTGGAAAACACGAGGTCGCGGTTGAGGACATAGGAGAGGATCGCGAGCGCCGGCGCCAGGCAGGCCTGGGCGAGCAGCAGCCCGATGGCGAAATGCTCCAGAATTCGCACGGCCATGGCGTTGATGGCGAATATGCCGGCGTAGACGGCCGCGAAGCGAAGCAGCAGACGCGGATCGTACGCCCTGAACACCAGCACGCCGATCGATCTGAAATTGAACAGCACGCCCGCGACCGTCGTGACGAACACCGAGAGAACCGGCCGCGAAGTCATCGTCAACGTAACGAAAAACGTGGCGTAGCCGAAAGCCGTGTTGAGCGCGCCGACCGCGAGGAACCGCACGAAGCGCTGGTCCGCCCAGCGCCACGCGCGTGCGCGCAGCGTCGCGGATATTGCCGAGGACGCGTCCCCCGCGGCGCTCATGCGGCGTCTCGCGTCGCGAAGGCGGCGACCGTCTCGGCGATGCCGCTTTCGAGCGAAACCTCGGGTCGCCATCCCGTTGCGGCGCGGATGCGGTCGATGCGCCCTTCGAGCCGCATCACCTGATCCGGACGATACGGCACGCCGCCAAAGCGCGGCTCGATCTTCGGCGCGACGAGATCGCGCAGGGCGAGCACGACGTCGCGCAGGGGTCGCGGCGCGCCGGAGGCGACGTTGTAGACGCCTGTAGCCTGCGGCGTTTCGAGGAGACGGACGAAGGCGCGGGCGGCGTCGCGCACATGGGTGAACTCCCAATGCTGTTCGCAGCCGGTCAGCCGCGGCGCTTCGCCCGCGCGCAGCGCGCGGATGAGCGACGGGATCAGCCACGGGCCGTCCTCGTCCCCGGGGCCATAGAGCGAGAAGACGCGGCCCCAGACCGCGCGCACGCCTTGCGTCGCCCCGAGGTTGACGAAAGTCCAGCAGGCGGCGAGCTTGGCGACGCCGTATAGCGTGGTCGGCTCGGCCGCGTCGTCCTCGCCGATGGGAGTTTGTTTCGGGCCGTATTCCGCCTGCGATCCGACGCCGACGATCGTCGTCGCGCCGCAGTCGATCGCGGCCTGCGCGAGACGGCCGGCGGCCGCGACGTTGTCGAGTTGGCGCAGATCGTTGCGGTCGGCGCCGGCGACGCCCCACCAGCCGCAATGCAGCAGCGCGTCCGGCGCAAAGCGCGCGAGTCCCTCGCGATAGGATGCGGGATCGAAGAAATCGCCGGGAACGACGCTCAGGCGGTCGGCGATCGGCGCAAGCCGGGAGCCGGCGATGTCGCGTCGCGTCAGGACGGCGCAGTCGTGCCCGCGCAGCACGACATCCCGCGCGATTTCGGCGCCCAGAAATCCGGTCGCGCCGGTGAGGAAGACCTTCATCGCGCCGCTCCTCCTCCCGCCTGTCGCAGCGCCGAGCGCGCGGCGAGCCGCCGCGTCGCTTCGGCGATTGTAGCAGCGTCGAGGCCGGCGCGGCGGCGCTGTGTCTCGGTCGATCCGACGACATGTTCGAAGCGATGCGGAACCGTCAGTTCGACGTAAGGGTTGCGCATACCGTTTTCGAACAGCGTCGCCATGACGCCCTGCGAGAAGGGATTGCCGGGAAAGCCTTCGAACACGGAGACGACCGGACCGGCGCCGATCGTTTGCGCCAGCGCGCGCTTGGGAAACGGCGCGACGATCGGAACGCTGACGACGCGCGCCTCGATCCCCTCGCCCGCGAGAACATCTGCGGCGCGCAAACATTCGGTGACGCTGACGCCGCAGGCGACGAGCGTCGTGTCGGCGCCCTCGCGCACGGCGTAGGCGGCGCTCTCCAGCGAATAGAAGGGAACGGAAAAATCCGCGCCGCTTTCGCGCGCGATGCGGATATAAGCGGGCCGCGCGTCGTCGATCAGCAGGGCGTAGAAACGGTCGAGCTCCGCGACGTTGCCGGGATTGCCGACGATCATGCCGGGCAGCGACGCCATGATGTTCGCGTCTTCGAGCGCATGATGCGAGGGGCCGAGCGAGCCGTAGGAGAAGCCCGAACCGACGCCGATGATGCGAACCGCGCGTTCCGCATAGACGATGTCGTTGCGGATCTGCTCGAAACAGCGCGAGCTGACGAAGGGGCCGATCGAGTAGATGAAAGGCTTGAAGCCGAGCGCCGCGAGCGAACCCGCCATCGACGCCATGTTCGCCTCGGCGACGCCGGCGTTGATGAACCGATCGCCGAACGACCGCTGCAGCGATTCGACAACGGAATAGCCAAGATCGCCCGTCAGAAACACGACGTTGTCGTCGTGCGCGCCGTGGGCTTCTATGAGATCGGCAATCCGATTGCGCATCACGCCTCCGCCAGATCGCAGGCGAGCGCCGGCTTGTAATGCGACGCCACGGTGTTTTCGATGCGCGGAACGCCCTTGCCCTTCACCGTATGGGCGAGGATCGCGCGCGGACGGCCGGCGCGCGGCGCTGCGAGCGCCTCGAACAGGGCCGCTTCGTCGTGACCGTCGACCTCCACGGCGTCCCAGTTGAAGGCGCGCCATTTGTCGGCGAAGGGTTCGAGGTCCATCACCTCGCGCGTCGGGGCGAGGCTTTGAATGTGGTTGTAGTCGACGACGACCCGCAGCGCGTCGAGCTTGCGCGCGCCGGCGAACATCGCCGCCTCCCAGGTCGATCCTTCGTCGCATTCGCCGTCCGAAAGGACGCAGAACACGGCGAGATCGTCCCGGCCGCGCAAGCGATGCCCCAGAGCGAAGCCGACGGCGAGCGACAGGCCGTGTCCCAGAGACCCGCTGCTCGCGTCGATCGCCGGAACCTCGGGCGTGCGGGTTACATGTCCCCACAGCGCGGTTCCGCTTTCCAGATAGCAATCGAGCGCGGCAGAGGGCGCGAGGCCGTGCTGTTCGAAGACGGCATAGAAGGCCATGGCCGCATGGCCCTTGGAAAAGACGATGCGGTCGCGCATCGCGCTCGCGGCGTTGCCTGGCCGCAGATCGGACGCCGAGACGATCGCATCGAGAATTTCGATGCAACTCAAGGACGATCCGAGATGGGCGGCGTTGGCTCGATGCGACATCGAGACGACGCGGCGGCGAGCGAGGGCGCAACGCCCCGCCGCCTCGTCAGGCGCGTTTTTCGCGGCGCTGGTCATTGTGTTCTTCTTGCGCTTTCGATGGGAAGGGAGAGGTGAGACGCACGCGCTGCCCGAGATAGGAGTCGATCTGCTCCAGCGTCTTGTCGACCATGTCGCGCCGATCGGCGAAATCGCGGTACCAGCTTGCGGTCCAGCTTGCCGTCTCCTCGAAGTCGAGCAGCGGCGTCCAGCCGAGAATTTCCCGCGCCTTCGAGGTGTCGAGCCGCAGCACCCGCGCCTCGTGCGGATGCGCGCCCGCATCGCGCGTCCAGCGCGCGCCGTCGCCCCAGGCGGCGATGAACCGCTCGATCAGCGCCTCGACGCTTTGTTCCGAACCTGGTCCGGGGCCGAAATTCCATCCGCCGTCGACAAAGGCGGGATCGGTCATCGCCCGCTCGATCAGCATCAGATAGCCGGTCAGAGGTTCGAGCACGTGCTGCCAGGGCCGCACGGCCTGCGGGTTGCGCACGAGCAGCGGCCGCTTCGCGACGAAGGCGCGCACCGCGTCCGGCACGATGCGGTCGGTCGCGAAATCGCCGCCGCCGACGACATTGCCGGCGCGCGCCGAGACGATGCGCGCCCGGCTCTCGCCGCCAAAAAAGCTGTCGCGATAGGCGCCGGTGACGAGCTCCGCACAGGCCTTGCTGTTCGAATAGGGATCGTGTCCACCGAGCGCGTCGGTCTCGCGGTAGCCCCACAGCCAGTCGCGATTCTCGTAGCATTTGTCGGTGGTGACGATCAGCACGAGGCGCACGCTCGGCGCACTGCGCGCGGCTTCGAGCACATTCACGGTGCCCATGACGTTGGTGGCGTATGTGCCGACGGGATCGGCGTAGGCCGCGCGCACCAGCGGCTGCGCCGCCATGTGGATGACGATTTCTGGCGCGACGGCGGAAATCGCCGTGCGCAGATGTGGAAGATCCGTCACGTCGCCGCGGATGTCGTCGATGAATTCGCCGGCGCCCGCGATCGAGAAGAGATTGGGATTGCTGGGCGGCTCCAGCGCATAGCCGGTCGCGCGCGCGTTGAGGCGCGCCAGCATGAGCGTCAGCCACGAGCCCTTGAAGCCTGTGTGGCCGGTCACGAAGACGCGTTTTCCAAGCCAGAAAGCCGAAGAAATCACCAGATTTTCCACTTCGCTTGGCCAGAGGTCCACTGTTCCTCGAGGAACATCTTGTCGCGCAGCGTATCCATCGGATGCCAGAATCCCTGATGGACGAAGGCCCGCAGCTCGTCGTGCTCGGTGAGCCGGACCATGGGGTCGCGCTCCCAGACCGTGTCGTCGCTTTCGATGAGGTCCGCGACCTTGGGCGAGAGAAAGAAAAAGCCGCCGTTGATCCAGCCGCTCTCGGCGACGGGCTTTTCCGCGAAGGCGCAGACGCGATCGCCCTCGAGCGTCATGGCCCCGAAGCGCATCGCCGGCCGCACGGCGGCGACCGTCGCCATTTTTCCGTGCGCGCGATGGAAGGCGAGTTCCGCGGCGAGGTCGATGTCGGCGACGCCGTCGCCGTAAGTGAGGGCGAACACGTCGTCGTCGCGGACATGGTCGATGACGCGCTTGACGCGCCCGCCGGTCTGCGTCCTGTCGCCGGTGTCGACGAGGGTGACGCGCCAGGGCTCGGCGTTTTCGCGATGCACCTCCATGGCGCGCGTGCGCATGTCGAAGGTGACGTCGGACATGTGCAGAAAATAGTTCGAGAAGAACTCCTTGATGTGGTAGCCCTTGTATCCCAGACACAGCACGAATTCGTTGAAGCCGTACGCGGAATAGATTTTCATGATGTGCCACAGGATCGGTCGCCCGCCGATCTCGACCATGGGCTTGGGGCGCACGGACGTCTCTTCCGCGAGACGCGTCCCTAGTCCTCCGGTGAGTATCACGACCTTCATGGCGCCTGCGACTCTCTTTGCACGGCGTCCGCGCCGCGCCGTGCGACACGAGGACGATCGGCGCGCGCCGGCGCGCCCGCGAGCGTGTCTCTTTTGTTCGAGTCACTATGCCTTCCAATTGGTTAACGCTTGGCTTATCGTTTCAGAAAAAAACGGGACAGGCCGATGCGGAAAGTTGATTTTTGGTACGAATTCGCAAGCACATATTCTTATCCGGCGGCCATGCGGATCGAGGCGGCGGGCGCGGCGCGCGGTGTAAAAATCGTCTGGCGGCCCTTTCTGCTGGGTCCAATCTTCGCGGCCCAAGGGTGGCTCGATTCGCCCTTCAATATCTATCCAGCCAAGGGCGCCTATATGTGGCGGGATATGGAGCGCGTTTGCGCCGCGCTCGGCCTGCCCTTTGTCCGTCCGGATCCGTTTCCCCAGCACAGCCTCCTGGCGGCGCGCGTCGCTCTTTCGCTCGAGGGCGCCGAACGCGCCGCCTTCTCCCGCGCGGTCTATCGCGCCGAATTCGGCGAGGGGCGCTCAATCGCCGATCGGACGACGCTCGCGTCGCTTGTCGAGGCGATGGGGTGGAACTGGAGCGAGATTCTGGCGCGCGCGGAAGAGCCGTCTAACAAGGAGCGGCTGCGGGAGGAATGCGCAAGCGCCGTGAAAATCGGGCTGTTCGGCGCGCCGAGCTTTGCCGCCGGAGACGGTGAGCTGTTTTGGGGCAATGATCGCTTGGAACAGGCGTTGGGCTGGGAGGTCGCGCGGCGTTAACCAATTTCGGCGTCGAATCGGCCGCGCGGGCGGGCCGCTTTTCCCCGAGCCGGCATTTCGTGTCCGCCGACGCTGCGTCCTGAAACCGGACGAAAGGTTAAGCGAGCGGACCTTTCGCGCTTCGCCGCCCGCGCCGCGCGCCGCGACCCGCTCCGAGATGTTGAGTGGTCCTTTAGGCGAGCCGCGAGATATGGACAGAACAAGGCGGCAACCCCGACCGGGAAGCGATTCGTGCCCGCTGCGTTCACGCTCGGCTCGCAGAGTTAACGCGCGGGCTTGGCGCGCGCCAATGGTTAAGGCGACGGCGCCGAAAACGGGGCGCGACCGGAGTTGACAGAAACGCCAAACGGAGTCCGCCCGCGATGGCCCCCGAAGCCAGGCGAATGGGGCGGGAAAATCGGTCATACGTCAAAATGTAGCGGTCGCCCGCTCGAACGACGCTATCTGTTGCGGGAACAGAGAGTGACTCGATCCGAGTCAGCGATTCGGGCGCGATTCGTTCGCAGGCTGTTCAAAAGATGAAGCGTCGTCGCCACTTCTGTCTCAATTTGGCGCTGGCGCCTTCGAGCGCGCTTTCCGATCGAATGGAATCGTTCGATCGATAGCGCGCTAGCCGCGTCCGTCCGGTAAAAGGTTCGCGATGAACAAGCCCGCGTCGCCCCCGCAGGATCGCCTTCCCGCCGCGCGGCAGGACGGGGTCGCCGCCGTGCTCGGGCCGACGAACACCGGCAAGACCCATCACGCCATCGAGCGGATGCTGTCCTTCCCGAGCGGCATGATCGGCCTACCGCTGCGTCTGCTGGCGCGCGAAGTCTATAATCGCGTCGCGGCGCGGATCGGCGCCGACAATGTGGCGCTGATTACCGGCGAGGAGAAGATCAAGCCGCGCGCGCCGCGCTACTGGATTTCCACCGTAGAGGCGATGCCGCGCGAGGCCGCCGTGGATTTCCTGGCGATCGACGAAATCCAACTCTGCGCCGACCTCGACCGCGGCCATGTCTTCACCGACCGGCTGCTGCGCTGGCGCGGGCGTCAGGAGACGCTGCTGATCGGCTCCGACGCCATGAGGCCGCTGATCGAAAGGCTGTTTCCGGGCGCGCCGATCTTTTCGCGGCCGCGCCTTTCGAAACTCTCCTTTGCGGGCGACAGGAAGATTTCGCGCCTGCCGCCGCGCAGCGCCGTCGTCGCCTTCTCCGCCGAGGAGGTTTACGCTATCGCCGAATGGATCAAGCGCCAGCGCGGCGGCGCGGGGGTGGTGCTCGGCGCGCTTTCGCCGCGCACGCGCAACGCGCAGGTCGAACTTTATCAAAACGGCGACGTCGACTATCTCGTCGCCACCGACGCGATCGGCATGGGGCTCAATCTCGACGTCGACCACATCGCCTTCGCTTCCGACCGCAAGTTCGACGGCTGGCGCTTCCGCCGCCTGACGCCGGCCGAATTCGGGCAGATCGCCGGCCGCGCCGGCCGCCACATGAGCGACGGCGCCTTCGGCGGCACGGGCCAGTGTCCGCCGTTCGAGGACGAGCTGATCGAAGCCCTGGAGAGCCATCGCTTCGATCCGATCGAGACCCTGCAATGGCGCAACGGCGATCTCGATTTCTCCTCCATCGCCGCGCTGGCGGATTCGCTCGAAAAGGCGCCGACGCATCCCAGCCTCGTTCGCGCGCGGACGGCCGAGGACCAGCTTGCGCTCGAAACGGCGAGCCGCGACGAAACGGTCCGCCGCAACGCCAAGACCGCGGCGGACGTGGCGCGGCTGTGGGAGGCGTGCCAGATACCGGATTACCGCAAGACCTCCCCCGCCGCTCATGCGGAGCTTGTCGTCGCGATCTTCGGCTATATCGCGCGGCGCGGGAAAATCCCCGCCGACTGGATGGCGCGTCAGATCGCCGCAACCGACCGCGTGGACGGCGACATTGCGACCTTGTCGCACCGTCTCGCGCAAGTGCGAACCTGGAGCTTCGTTTCGCACCGCTCCGGCTGGCTCGACGATCCTGAGCATTGGCAGAGCGTCGCGCGTCGGGTAGAGGACAGCCTGTCCGACGCGCTGCACGACCGCCTGACCCAGCGATTCGTCGATCGCCGCGCCAGCGTGCTGATGCGCCGCCTTAGAGAGAACGCGATGCTTGAAGCTGAAATCACCACCGCCGGCGACGTTTTGGTCGAAGGCGAGCATGTCGGCAGCCTGCAGGGATTTCGCTTCACCCCCGACCCCGCCGCGGCGGGCGAGGCCGCGAAAGCGCTGAGCGCGGCGGCGCAGAAAGCCCTCGCCGGCGAGTTCGAGGCCCGGGCCCAGCGCGTGTTCGACGCTGTCGACGACGCCTTCGTCCTGGGCAACGACGGAACTGTCCGCTGGCTGGGCGACCCCGTGGGCAAGATCGCCGAGGGCGCCGGCGCGCTCGCCCCGTCCGCGCGCGTCCTCGCCGACGAGCAACTAAGCGGCCCGGCTCTGGAGAAAGTGCAGCAGCGGCTGGGGCTGTGGCTGACGCAGCATGTCAAGAAACTGCTCGGCCCGCTCGAAACGCTGGAAAAAGGCGAGGGTCTCGAAGGGGCGACGCGCGGCGTCGCCTTCCAGCTCGCCGAGGAGTTCGGCGTCCTGGAGCGCGCCCGCGTCGCCAGGGAAGTGAAGGGCTTAAGCCAGGACGAGCGCGGCGCGCTGCGCAAGATGGGCGTGCGCTTCGGCGCCTATCACATTTATCTGCCCGCGCTGCTCAAGCCCGCGCCGCGCGCGCTCGCGGCGCTGCTGTGGGCGCTCAAGCACGGCGGACTCGACAATGTGAAGGGCCTCGACGACGTGCCGCATCTCGCGGCTTCCGGCCGCACGTCCTTCGCCGCCGACGCGGAGGTGCACAAGGCCTTCTACCGGGCGGCGGGATTTCGGGTTTGCGGCGAGCGCGCAGTGCGCGTCGACATTCTGGAGCGCCTCGCCGACCTCATCCGTCCCGCAATCGCCTATCGGCCGGGCGCCGCGACGAGCGAGCCGCCCCCCGGCGCGGCCGACGGCGACGGCTTCGTCGTGACCGTCGCCATGACATCGCTCACCGGCTGCGCCGGCGAAGCCTTCTCTTCGATCCTGAAATCATTGGGCTACGCCTCGACGCAGCGACCGGGGCCGGCGATTTCGGTCCCGCCCGGCGCCGCCGAGCCCGCCACGCCGGCGGCGGCGGCCGGTGCGTCCGAGGAGGAGGCGCCCGCCTCGGCCCCGGAGCCGGAGGTCTCGGCGGACGAGACGCCCGCTCCGCCCGCCGCAGAAATCGCCACGAAGCCGCCCGCGCCCGCGCCCGGCGCAGCGACGACGGCCGAAGCAGATCCGGCGGGCAACGAAGAACTCGCCGGCGAAACGGCCGCCGCGCCCGTAGAAAGCGGCGAAGCGGAGCCGGTCGCCACGGTCGAAATCTGGTCGCTGCAGCGCCAGGCCTATTCCGGCCCGCGCCACCAGGGCGCGCCGCGGCGCGGGGCGCGCCCGGGCGACGGCGAGCAGGCGGGGCCGCGGCGGAGCGACGAGGCTCGTTCGCCACGAAAAGAGGGCGAGCGGCCGGAACGACGCGGCGACGCCGGCGACGAAGGCCGGCGCAAAGACCGGCCGCGCCCGCCCGGCGGCGGCAAGCCGCGCGGCGATCAGCGCCCGCCGCGGGACGACGACCGGCGCGACCGCCGGAGCGGCGCCGTCTTCGCGTCGAGCGAAAAACGCGAGCGCGAGCGCCAGCCGGACCCGGATTCGCCTTTCGCCAAGCTGTTGGCGCTGAAGGCCGAACTCGAAAAGAAAGGCAAGGGTTGACCAAACGCGCCACGCGTCGAATGCTTGCCGGGATTACGGCCGGTGTCGCGGCGCGGCGCTTCCCGCCGCGTTCGATCAAGATAGGCAGAAGATGAAGAAGATTCTTCCCGTTATCATGTGCGGCGGCTCGGGAACGAGGGTCTGGCCGGAATCGCGAGACTCGCTGCCCAAGCAATTCATTCCGCTTGTGTGCGAACGCTCGACCTTTCAGACCACGATGGAGATGCTTGCCGATCCGGCCTTCGAGAAGCCGATCGTCGTCTCCAACGCCGATTACCGCTTTCTCATCGCCGACCAGCTTCGCCAGATCGGCGCCCAGGCCGACATCGTGCTGGAGCCCACGCGCCGCGACTCCGGGCCCGCCGTGGCGGTCGCCGCGGGGCTCGCGGCCCGCCGTGCGCCCGACACGGTGGTCGTCGTCTTCGCCGCCGACCATGTCGTGCGCGACCGCGCCGGCCTCGTCGAATTGTGCAAGAAGGCGGCCGAAGCCGCGAGCCAGGGCTACATCGTCACGCTCGGCGTAAAACCCGACAGCCCGGCGACCGGCTACGGCTATCTGCGCCCGGGCGCGCCGATCGCGCCGGGCAGCGACGTGCTGAAGCTCGACGCCTTCGTCGAAAAGCCAGACCGCGAAACGGCCAAGTCCTATGTCGACGCCGGCTATTTCTGGAACAGCGGCAACTTCATCTTCCGCGCCGACGTGATGCAGGCCGAGATCGCGCGCTTCGAACCCGCCATGGCGGAGGCGGCCGAGGCGGCGATCGACGGCGCACAGAAGGATCTGGGGTTCCTCGTTCTGAGCGGCGAGGCCTTTTCGCGCGCGCCGAAGAAATCCATCGACTACGCGGTGATGGAAAAAACGGACAAGGCAGCGCTCATTCCGGCCGACATCGGCTGGTCCGACGTCGGCACTTGGCGCGCCGTGTGGGAACTGTCCGACCGCGATCAGAGCGGCAATTCGGTGCGCGGAAACGGCGTCGTTCTGGACGCGCACAACGTGCACGTGCGCTCGGAGGAGACGCTCACCACCGTCGTCGGCGTCGACGACGTGATCGTCGTGACGACGCAGGACGCGGTTCTGGTGCTCAGCCACGAGCACGGCGATCAGGTCAAGCAGCTCGTCGATCAGCTCAAGACCGAGAACCGCCGCGAAGCCTCGCAGCACAAGCGCATCTTCCGGCCCTGGGGCTATTATCAGGGCATCGACGAGGGCCAGCGCTATCAGGTCAAGCGCATCGTGGTGAAGCCGGGCGAACGTCTCTCGCTGCAAAAGCATTTCCATCGCGCCGAGCACTGGATCGTCGTGCGCGGCACGGCGGAAGTCGGCCGCGATGAGGACATCGTGCTCGTTCACGAAAACGAGTCGATTTATCTGCCCATCGGCTGCAAGCACCGGCTCACCAATCCGGGCAAGATCGACCTCGAACTGATCGAAGTGCAGACCGGCTCCTATCTCGGCGAGGACGACATCGTGCGCCTCGAGGACGCCTACAACAGAGGATAGGGAGCGGGATGGGCGGCGAGGGCGCGCGGCGGGCGCGCGTCTTGCCATTCGCGATTGCTTGCGCCAGTGTCGCGCGACGGCCAGCCTCACCGGACATTCGTTGGTTCACCAACGAATGTCCGGTGAGGAGTGTTGAATGAAGCAGGCTTTTTTCGCAAAACCGCTGTGCACTTTTGCGAAGCCTGCTGAGCGGACGACGCCCGTGACCGAAGATCGCGAAAGCTCCCACGCGCCCCGCCGCGTCAACGCGCATCTCGTCGAACTTGCGATCCGGCTCGGCCTCGTCGCCTTTCTCGCCTATTGGAGCTTTCTGCTCGTCCGCCCGTTCCTGCCGATCATGGTCTGGAGCGTGGTGTTGGCGGTGGCGCTCAATCCGATCTTCCTGTGGATCGCCGCGCTGCTCGGCGGGCGGCGCAAGGCTGCGGCGGCGATCCTCGCCATTCTCGGCCTGGGCGTCGTCATCGGTCCCGCGACCTGGCTCGGCTTCGGTCTGATCGAGGCCATTCGCGGCCTCATCGAACGGCTGGATACGGGCGAACTCTCCATCCCGCCGCCGCCGGAGTCGATCCGCGGCTGGCCCCTGCTCGGCCAGCAGGTCTACGACTTCTGGACCCAGGCTTCGACCAACGTCCGCAGCGCGCTCGCCAGCATTCTCCCGCAACTGCGGCCGTTCGGCCTCATGCTGCTGGAAGCGGCGCAAAGCGCCGGCACGGGCACGCTCAAATTCCTGGCGTCCGTAATCATTGCGGGCTTTCTCTTCCCGCCGGGGCCGGCGCTGGTCGCCGGGACGAAAACGCTGGCGCGGCGGATCGACGCGGCGAACGGCGAGGCCTATGTGCGGCTGGCCGGCGCGACCATCAACGCCGTTTCGCGCGGCGTCATCGGCATTTCGCTGCTGCAGGCGATCGTCGGCGGCATGGGCATGTGGCTCGTGGAGGTTCCGGGCGCCAGTCTCCTGACGTTCCTCATCCTCGTGCTCGGCATCGTCCAGATCGGGCCGCTCATTATCGTCGTGCCGCTAATCGTCTGGGGCTGGATGACCATGCCCACGGCGCTGGCGTTCGCCTTCACCCTCTGCATGTTGACGGTGAACTTCATGGACAATTTTCTCAAGCCTTTCGTGCTGGCCCGCGGTCTCACGACCCCGATCCTGGTGATTTTCATCGGCGTCATCGGCGGCGTGCTGACTCACGGCATCGCCGGGCTCTTCGCCGGGCCGGTGGTGCTGGCGGTCGCCTGGGACCTCTCCCGCGCCTGGATCAGCGAGGGCAATCCGGCGACGATTGTCGCGCAGCCGCTCGAAACCGAGCTTACCGACCCCGCAGCGCCTGAAGAACCTTGAGGCTGGCGCGCCCGTTGCGGGTCAGCCCGACGCGGCCCTGAAAGTCCGCGATCGCCTCCTTCGTCTTGGTTCCGATCACGCCGTCGGGTTCGCCGACCTCGTAGCCCTGCCGCGTCAGCAGCGCCTGCAGCTCCCGCCGTTCGGCGCGCGAAAGCCCGGGATCGTCGGTCGGCCAGGGCGTTTGTATACCCGGGCGCCCGCGCAGCCGGTCTGACAGCACGCTGATCGCCAGCGCATAGGATTCGGCGGCGTTGTACGAATAGATCGCGCTGAAATTCTGCGTCACCAGGAAAGCGGGGCCGTTCTTGCCGGCGGGCAGCAGCAGCGCCGCGGTTCCCGCGCCGCCGACGGGCTCGCCGTCGAGGCGGGCGACGCCGCGCGCCGCCCAGGCCGAAAGCGGCTGGCGGACGCCGCGCCCGGACGGCCCGGAATAGCCCTCCGGCAGCCGCGCCTCGAACCCCCAGGGCAGGCCAGGCCGCCAGCCCGCCTTGCGCAGGAAATTGGCGGTGCTGCCGAGCGCGTCGGCTTCGGAGCTCGCAATGTTACGCCGCCCGTCGCCGTCGAGGTCGATGGCCGTCGTCATGAAGGTCGAGGGCATGAACTGGGTGTGGCCGAAGGCGCCCGCCCAGGAGCCCATGAACTCCTCGGCGCGAATGTCGCCATTGTCGAGGATTTTCAGCGCCGCCATCAGCTCCTTGCGGAAATAGTCGGCGCGGCGCGGCGCCTGACAGGCGAGCGTCGCCAGCGATTGCACCACTGGCCGCTTGCCGAAGCTCTTGCCGAAATCGGACTCGACGCCCCAGACGGCGACGATGGTCGCCGGATCGACGCCGAAGCGGCTCTCGGCGGCGTGCAGGGCGCGGGCGTGGCGGGCCAGCATGGCCCGGCCCTCCTCAACGCGCTCCTCGTCGACGAGGCCGGCGATGTAATCCCACACCGGCGTCGTGAACTCCGGCTGCTTGTCCATGAAGCCGACGGCGTCGTTCGGCTCCAGTGCGCCCAGAGCGCCGGCGATCGTCGCCTGGCCTACGCCCGCCGCCGCCGCCGCGTGCTGCAGGCCCGCGAGGCAGGAGGACCACTCGGCGCGGGCCGGAACGGCGAAGAGAAGGCCGGCGGCGCCCGCCAGAAAAAAACGATTCGGCTTCATGACGCGATGCTACCGCGTTTTCGAATGGAGGGAACCGGAAAAGCGGGCCAGCTCCCTCTCCCCCGCTTGCGGGGAGAGGGTTGGGGTGAGGGGCCAGGGCAAGATAGCGAATGCTGTTGAAACCAGTGGATTTGCTGGGGTTGACCAACATCCCGGGCAACAACCCCAGCCCCTCACCCTTCCCTCTCCCCGTTCACGGGGAGGGGGTTGGCGCGCGCGTCCAGAAACCCCAGGCGGCGGGCGATGAGCCAATCGAGGACGCGCGCAGGAATGAGCCGCGGCAGGGTGAAATCGAGGAAGCGGCGGGGGACGACCACGATGCGCGCGGGCGGGCGCGGCGCCGAAAGCGCGCGCAACACGGCGTCGGCAACAAGCTGCGGCGGCGGGCCGCTGCGGCCCTGTTCGAGCGCCCATTTTTCGAAACGCCGGACCGCAGGGCCGTAGATCGTCGCGTCGTAGCGATTGGTGTGGACGGCGGCGGCCTTGTCCCAGATCGGCGTCCTGATGACGCCCGGCTCGATCACGACCACGTCGACGCCGAAAATCGTCAGTTCGCGCCGCAGCGCGTCGGAGAGGCCCTCGAGCGCGAATTTCGACGCGCAATAGGCCCCGATGAAGGGCGAGGCGAGACTGCCGGCGACCGAACTCATCTGCACGATCCGCCCCGGCGGGCCGGCGCGGCCGGCGCCGGCCCCGAGCAAGGGCGCGAAGGCCTGAACGACGCGCAGGCTCCCGAAGACGTTGACCTCGAACTGGCGCTGGAATTCCTCGATCGGCTGATAGAGGAGCGGCCCAGGCAGAGCGACGCCGGCGTTATTGACAAGGGCGGCGAGGGCGCGGCCCTCAAGGCGCCGCTCGACCTGCCCTGCCGCGACAAGGACGGCGGCGCCGTCGGTCACGTCGAAGAGGAGCGGAGCGAAGCCGGGGCCAAGGCGCGCCGAGAGTCGGTCGGCGTCCTCCGCGCGGCGCACGGCGCCGAAGACGAAGTAGCCCGCTTCGATCAGCTTCTCGCAGCAGGCTTCGCCAATCCCTGTAGAGGCGCCGGTGACGACGACGGCGGGCTGTTCCGCGTCGCTCATCGCCCGTTCGCCAGCGCCGCCAGCAGGGCCTTCAGCGTCGCGCGCGTGGAGGCGTCGGCGCGGCCGTCGACCTGCGCGGGGCGGAAATGGCGCTGGAAGGCGGCGACGACGCAGGCGGTCTGCTCGCCATAGTCGCCCGTCGCCTCGATCTGATAGCCATAGGCGGCGAGATCGCGCTGGAGCGCGGCGACCGTCTCGCCGCGATCGCCCGGCGCGATTTCCTCGCCCTCGAAAATGGGGGCCGGGGCGACCCAAAGCCCCACGCCGGCTTTGGCGAGTTCGTCCCAGGGGAAAAACTCGCCCGGATCGACCTTGCGCGAGACGGCGATGTCGGAATGGGCGAGAACGCGCTCGGGCGCGATGCCCCGGCGCGCGCAAATGTCCTTGACCAGCGCCGCGACCGCCTCGATCTGGCGCTCGGAATAGGGGCGCGGATCGGCGTGGCCCGGGTGGACGACCTCGACGCCGATGGAGGAGCAGTTGAGGTCGGCCTCCCCGTCCCAGAAGCTGCGGCCGGCGTGCCAGGCGCGCCGCGACTCCGGCACGAGCTGCAAGATGGCGCCGTCCTCCTCGACGAAATAATGGGCGGAAACCTCGGCGGCCGGATTGCGCAGCAGGTCGAGGGCGGACCGGGCGGTCGGCATCCCGGTGTAATGGAGGACGATCGAGGAAATCGCCCGCGTCCGCTCGCCATGGTTGGGCGAGGGGCAGGGAGAGGCGAGAGAACTGTCGCAGACGAAGGTCATGGGAGAGGACGGCGGCGGCGCTTCCAGAGCCGTTTCGGAGGGAACGCCGGCCGGCGCTCCGGTGAAGTCCAGCCCTCTATCGTCCATATCGAGCCCGTCTGACTAGAGTGATTCCCTGTTCGCCGACGCTAGCCGAACAGGGTTAACGAGCACGCTAAGACTATTCGCGCGTTTCGCCCATGCGCCGGCGCACGCGCCGCCGGCGTTCACCGGCGGGTTTCGCGCCGCCAGGCTTCCCAATCGACCGGCTCGCTTTCCGTCACGACGATCGAAATCGCGTCAGGCGGGATCCGGTCGGTGAACAAGACGGCGTTGAGGCAGGGCCAGCGCGCGCTCGGGGCGATCAGCCCGTCGAAACCGAGAAAATAGGCGGCGTCGGCGATCGCCTGCGTTTTCGAATAGTCGCGATCCCGGTAGCGATCCGTGTCGACGCCGAGTTTCGCCAATGTGGGGAGATCGGCCAGCCGCAGCGTTTCTTTCGTTTCGACCGACAGTTTGTGAACATGAGAAACGATCTTGGACGCAAAGACCGGCTGAAGGCTCAGAAGGGCGTGGATTTCCGCCAAGGCGCCGTCGCGCTCCAGCGAGGTGTAGAGAACGTCGAATGTTCCGTCGTACCAGCGCGTGTTGGTCGCAGCGCCGAGCGCGGGATCGCGGCCCTCGCGGGCGATCCGCCAGACGGGCTGGGCGAAGGGTTCGCGCTTGAACGCGTCGATGGCGTCGAGAAGGTCGAGATCGCGCGCGCGCCGGGGGTCCGCGGCCATCTAGACGTAAGCTCCCGAATCGAGCGCCTCGATCACCGCGAGCACTTCCTCCGTGCGGCCCGCGTTAATCAAATCGATGGCGCGCTCGCCCTTGAGCATGGGGTGGCCGGCGTGCAGCCAGAGCCGCGTCTCTTCAGGGGTGTAAAAATCCGCGAGGCGATCGACGACGTAGCGAAGCTCGGCGATCACGGTCTGCGTTCGCAAGTCCGGCGAAGCCTTTCCGCTCGACCAGCGCGAGACCGTGGCCGGCGAAACAGACACGATATTGGCGATGTCCTTGCCCTGGAGGCCGCCGCCCTCGCGCAGATGATCGAGAATTTTACGAACCGCCGTGCTCATGACCTGTGATTGCATATCGATTTCAAGAAATCAATATGTGAAATTTCGTCGTCTTCGGTCCGATGCGTTGGCGACGTAGCAAAATATGGACGCCAAGTCCCGGTCAATCGCGGCCACGCGAGCCTGGAGGTTCGCCAAGGCTTCGGCGCCTGATTCAATTCTTTCACCACGTCGCCTCAGCGTCCACCTTGCCTTGGCGCAAAGGGGCGATCGACAGAAACGGCGCCGCCCTGTCCCACAAGATCGAGTTCGAGCGTCACGCGCCGGGCTGTCACGCGCGGGATGCGCGTGCGGCCACGCCCTTTTTCGAAATCCACGATCCCCGCTTCATGCAGCTTGCGCAGTGTCCGCGAGAGGTTGGACTCCTTGCGATGCGCAAGCTTCGCCAGCTCTTGCATCGAGCGGGGCTTGTTTACGACAATCAGGCGCAACAGGCCGAGGTTTTCCTCCGAAAGCAGCTTCACCATCGCTTCAGGCGAAGTCGCCGCGCCGAGCGCGCGCGCCGCCGTGGCTTCGTCTTCGAACCAGCGCTTCGAGATGCTTTCGGCCGCCGCAGGGTCGGCGACGACGCGCTGCGTCCATTTCATAAACTCGCCGATCGATCCGGTCTTATAGGTCATTGGGTATTCCCCTTTCATTCATCGCGCGCTTCACCTCGCGCCAGAAATCTTCGAGGAGCTTCGCCGCCGTCGTGAAGGCGTAGGGCCTTCCGCGATCGTTCGCGGTTCGATGCCAGTGGTCATGCGCGTCCGGCCCTTTCGCGAATTTGCCGCCGGAGCGCGCGACAGCATGTGCATTATCGAACCGAACCAAGGGTTCGCCGTCTTTCGGTCGGAACACCAGCGCGTAAGTCAGGCCGTGAGGTCGCGCCGATGTCTTTTCCGTGCGCCGGGCCATGAATTCGACGACATAACCGTTCGCCGCTTCGAAACTCGCGCCATCCAGCGACAAAAGCAGCTCGAGCTCGGCGTCTTCTTGCATCCTATCTTATCCGCATCAGATAGATCGTTCAATCGGAATCCAATGACACGACGAGTTATATACTCTGCTCACCTGAAAACCCGAAAAACTGACAACACTCGGCGATACGCTTGTAATCGCTGCGACTTAAGCCGTCATTGCGAGGAGGCGAAGCCGACGAAGCAATCCAGGGGCCGCTGTAACCCCCTGGATTGCTTCGCCTTCGGCTCGCAATGACGTTCCTGTCTCTCGGGTTTTGACGTGGAGGGAGCATATCATTGTTTTCGCGTGGACAGGCGAGCGGCTGAACGCCCTCCAGGGCGATTCAGTCAAGGCGCGTGTCATTCCCGCGAAAGCTCAGAATCAAGGGCAAACGCCGCCATACGTGTTCTTGAGTCCAAAGGCTTCGCCTCAAGACGGCGGCTTGCCGTTGAAGGGCTCGGTCACGTCGGGGAGCTTGAAGCCCGTGTCGTAAGAGAGCGGCCCGGCCAGCGTCAGGCGGAAGGAGGGGGGCTCGACCGGCTTGAAGTGGCGGTCCATGACGCCCACGCCGCAGACGTCGCCGCCGGGCGCGCCCGCGAGACATGCGGCGTGGAGCTGATCCGTCGGCAGCATCGAACCGTAGCCGTAGGTGATCTGGTCCGAGCGCGAGGCAAAGATGTTGAAGGCGTCGAGCTGCACCTTCCAGCCGTCCTGCCAGCGATAGCCGACGCGCGCATTGACCGTGCCGGTCGCCGGCGATTTGATGTAGCCGTCCTCGGTCAGCGGGCGGGGGCCGATATAGCGGTATTTCATAGCGCCGAACCAGCCGGTCTGCTCGCCCACTTCCAGACCTGCCATGGCCACGACCGCGGCGGAGTTGGTCAGATAGTTCCCGTGCATGTTGCCCAGGTATGCGCCGTATTCGATGATGCCGGGCTGCAGCAGACCGACCCAGGCGAGCGCCTGCTGCTGGTCGACGCCGCGAAAACGCGCGTGAACCAGGGCGACGTCGCCGTCGAAGCTCAGCCAGGACGTGGGGCGGTAATGGTTGGCGAATTCGAGGCCATAGCGGCGGCTCGGGCGCCCGAAGGCCGTCGTGCCGCTGTCGCCTTCGAACTGGTTTTCGGACTCCACATTGACCCAGAAGAAGCTCAAAGACGAATCGAGCCCCTCGACGATTTTGGTGCGCGCGCCGATCTCCGCGCCGCGCGACTTCACGAGAATGGGTATGCGCGCGACTTGGCGGAAGCCGTCGTCGTCCGCGAGTTCCGTCGTGGAGAAATTCTGCACCGTGCCGCGCGCGTCCGTAGAGTGAAACCCTTCGCCGTAATTTGCGTAGAACTCGGTCTTATGGAACGGCCCCAGAATGATCGAGGCCTTGGGGCTGACCATCGCATTGGCCTTCGTGCCGCTGTTGAAGGGCGCGGTCCACAGGACGGCGGGCTGGCCCGCGCTGTTCATAAGCAGCGGCGAATCGTAGAACTGCTGCAGCCCTTGAACCCGCGCGTGGAAATAATCGAAACGGACGCCGCCGATGGTGCGCAGCCAAGGCGTCCAGCTCACCTTGGTGTCGGTCCAGATTCCGATGCTGCCCTCGTTGACGTAATCGTTGCGAATCGTGTCGTAGGGCGTCCGGCGGTAGGATTCCTGGAGACCGAGCCGAATATCGTCGTAACGGCCCTGGAAGCCGGCGCGCGTCTCGATCGGGAAATCGGCGACGTTGTGCGCGATCCCGTGCAGCGCGTTCACGCCGACCATCGTGCGCCGGTCGAATTGGCGGAACTGGTCGCCGATGTCGGGGTGCGACAGGAAATAGGTGAAGTTGTTGTAGAGATTGAGCGTCGAGCGCACCGCGTAAGCCTCGACGCGGGAATATTGGTTGCCGCTTTTCTGGCTCCATCGGCCGGACAGGCTGAAGCGCGACGTGTCGCCGCCGTCGGTAGGGTCCATCGTGCCCCAGCGCCGAACCAGCCCTGAAGAGACGGCGCGCATGGGCAATTGGTCGGTCGAATACCAACGGTTCGCATAGGCCATGCCGGTGATCGACAGGCCGTCCTCCTGGGTGCCGCGCGTCCAGCGCAGCACCCCGTTGATCTTGCGGATGCTGTCGGGCCGGTCCCAGGGTCCGTTGTAAATGCTCGCCTCCGCCGCGCCGAGAAGCGTTCCGCCGGCGTGATTCCACGATTTGATCCCGAGGAGCCGCCCGTAGCCGAACTGCCCGCCGGTGGCCGAGAACAAGCCTTTGTCGAACCTGTCGAGATATTGCAGATAGACCGAGCCGGCCGTGGAGAAGTCGCCGTCTTCCGCCGAGTAGGGGCCTTTGCGGGCGAGCGCCGAGGACAAGAGCTCAGGGATCAGAAAATTCGCGTCGGCATAGCCCTGGGCGTGGCCGTTCGTGCGCATGTTGAGCGGCGTCCCGTCGAGATAGAGCCCGAGATCGGAGCCGTGGTCGAGATTGAAGCCGCGCAGGAAATACTGGTTCGCCTTGCCTTCGCCGCTGTGCTGGGTGACGACGAGCCCGGGCACGATCTCCAGCGCCTCGCCGGGACGGGCGAAGGGAATGGCGTTGACCTCCTTGCCGGTGAAATACTTCTCGCTCGAGGAGGTGATCGGCGGCGCCGGCGGATAGGTTACAGCCGGCGGCGCGGGTTGCGGCGCAGGCGCCGTTTGCGCGGCGACCGCCGGTCGCAGCGCGGGAGCAAAATGCGTGTGCGCCACGGGGTGCGTGTGCGTCACCGGCCCGGCGGGCGTCACATGGGTGTGCGCATGGGCGTGGGTGCGCACGACCGGGTGCGAATGCACGATGCGCTGGCCGCCGACGTTGATCGCCGGCAGGCTGGTCTGCGCCGTCCCCGAACCTGCTGCGAATGCGGACAGCACGGCGGCGGCGGACACGGCGGACAGATGACGCATGGCGGCTCCCCGTGAGGCGCTTCGACCTCATATGAAGTTTCTCGAAGGGTTGCTTACCGGAGCCGAGACTGTCAATGCGGCGCGCACGAAATAGCGGCGCCGTGGCGGAATTGTCACAACGCGCAGTCGCCCGCAGACATGGCGAAATAGACTTGCCAGTCAGTGCTCGCGCGGATGATCGTGTGCATGCGGGCCCGCGTGAATATGTGTCGGCGTCTCGGCGTCTGCGGGGACGACCACAAGCTGGCCGTAGCGCACGCCGCGTTCGCCGATGACGTGCTGGGCGAAATGCTCGACCTCCGCCTTCCGCCCGCGCAGCAGCGAGACTTCGAGGCAGGTCGCCTCGTCGACATGAACGTGCAGCGCGGCGATCGACATGTCGGCGTGGCTGTGATGGTCGTGCATCAGCCGCTTCGACAATTGCCGCGTCTCGTGGTCGTAGACATAGACCAGCGCCGCCATGCAGTGGCGTGCGCCGTCGTCGATCTTGGGCTGCTTCAGGAGGCCGGCGCGCACGAGATCGCGCATCGCCTCGGAGCGGTTCTGGTGCCCCCCCGCCTCCATATAGCGGTCGAGCGCGGCCATCAGCTCGTCGTCGATGGTCAGGGTCACGCGCTGCATCGCGATTGCTCCCGTCGGTCGAGCCGCCGCCGCCGCGCGGTCCGATGAATTTGCCTGATTGTCATACCGGCCCGAAGCCGCCGCGGCAATGGCGGCGTCGGCTCGCGGAACCCGACGGGGACCGGCGCAGCGGTTTCGATCCGCCCGCCGCAGATCGGGCGTCGCCTCGCTTTCGTCACCGAAATCCCTAAATTCGCGAAATCTCCCCGCCGCCGGACGACGGCGGAGCGGCGTTCTGCTATAGCGCCGGCTTGCCCCGCCCCGCGCGGCCAAGGCCCCGAAAACCCGAACACCCCCGAAAGCCCCACGGCGTCATGCGATCTTCACCGACTCTCGTCTTCGACCTCGACGGCACACTGGCCGATTCGGCCCACGACCTCATCGGGACGCTCAACGTGCTGCTGGCGCGCGAGGGGCTGCCGCCGACGCCGGCGAGCGCGGCCCGCGCCCTCGTCGGCAACGGCGCCCGGGCGCTGATCGAGCGCGGCTTCGCCTATCACGGCGCGCCGCTGGCCGCCGGGCGCGTCGAGCTGCTGGTCGCGGAATTTCTGGCCTATTACGAAGACCACATCGCCGACGAGACGCGGCTTTTCCCCGGCGCGGCGCGCGCTTTGGAGCGCTGCGCGCGGGAGGGCGCCCGACTCGCCGTCTGCACCAACAAGCCGGAGCGGCTTGCGCGGCTGCTGCTGGAAAAACTCGGCGTCGCGGCAAGTTTCGCCGCCATCTGCGGGCGCGGCACCTTCCCCGTGCACAAGCCCGATCCGCGCGCGCTGCTCTTTACGATCGAGGCGGCGGGGGGGCGCGCCGCCGGCGCCGTGATGGTCGGCGACTCCCGGACCGACGTCGACACGGCGCGGGCGGCAGGCGTGCCGGTCGTCGGCGTCGATTTCGGCTATACGGAGACGCCCGTCGCGGAACTCGCGCCGGACCGCGTGATTTCGCATTTCGACGAATTGTGGCCGGCGGCGGCCGACCTCCTCGGCCTTCGCGCCCCCGCGTCGTCGTGAGCGGACGCGGGGCGCGCCGCGTTGACGCCCTCGCGTCCGCTCCCTACTGTGCCGCGCTTCCTCCCCTCGCGCCCCATGGTTCCATGACGTCGACGCTTGCCGCTTTTCCCGCCGATCTCGTCGACGCCGCGCGCGTATCCCCGGCCTGGCCGTTCGAGGAGGCGCGCAAGCTCGTCAAGCGCATCGAGGCTTCCGGACAAAAAAGCGTGCTGTTCGAGACGGGCTACGGCCCCTCGGGCCTGCCGCATATCGGCACCTTCGGCGAGGTCGCGCGCACGTCGATGGTGCGCCACGCCTTCGAGGTTCTCACGCAAGGCAAGGTGGCGACGCGCCTGCTCGCCTTTTCCGACGACATGGACGGGCTGCGCAAGGTTCCCGACAATATCCCGAACAAGGAGCTCGTGGCCGCGCATCTCGGCAAGCCGCTGACCCAAGTGCCGGACCCGTTCGGCACGCATGACAGTTTCGGCGCGCACAACAATGCGCGGCTGCGCGCCTTTCTCGACGCTTTCGGCTTCGATTACGAATTCGCCTCGTCGACCGACTATTACACGTCCGGCCGCTTCGACGCCGCGCTCAAGCACATGCTCACGCGCTACGATGCGGTGATGACGATCATGCTCCCCACCTTCCGCGAGGAGCGGGCGGCGACCTATTCGCCCTTCTTGCCGATTCATCCCAGGACAGGGATCGTCATGCAGGTTCCGCTCGATCACATAGACGCGGGGGCGGGGGCGATCGCCTGGACCGACCCAGACACAGGCGAAAAATTCACGACGCCCGTAACGGGAGGCCGTTGCAAGCTGCAATGGAAGCCGGACTGGGCGATGCGCTGGTATGCGCTCGGCGTCGATTACGAAATGGCCGGCAAGGATCTCATCGACTCGGTGAAGCTTTCCGGCGCGATCGTGCGCGCGCTGGGCGGGCGCCCGCCCGAAGGCTTCAATTACGAGCTCTTCCTCGACGAGAAGGGCCAGAAGATTTCGAAATCGAAGGGCAACGGCCTTACCATCGAAGAATGGCTGACCTACGCCAGCCCCGAGAGCCTCGCCCAGTTCATGTATCAAAAGCCGAGCGCGGCGAAGCGCCTGCATTTCGACGTCATTCCGCGCACTGTCGACGACTATCTCGCCTTCCTCGGCGCCTATCCGCGCCAGGACTGGAAGAACCGCCTCGGTAATCCCGTCTGGCACATTCACGCGGGCGCGCCGCCGGAGCCGGAAACGCTGATTCACGGCGGCGAGAAGGGGACTACGGTCTCCTTCGCCATGCTGCTCAATCTCGCCGCCGTCGCCAACGCCGAAGACCCGGCGGTGCTGTGGGGTTTTCTCAAGCGCTATGCGCCGACGGCGACGCCGGAAAACCACCCGCGTCTCGACAAGCTCGTCGGCTACGCCGTCGCCTATTTCCGCGATTTCGTGCGCCCGGCCAAGCGCTATCGCGCGGCGGACGAGGTCGAGCGCGACGTGCTCGAGAAAATCTCGGCGCTGCTCGGCGCGCTTGTCGCGGAGGCGAGCGCCGAAGACATTCAGACGGCGCTCTACGACGTGGCGCGCGCCGAGCCCCGCTATCAGGATTTTAATGCGAAAGCCGCGACGCCGGAGCGCCCGGGCGTCTCCAACGATTTTTTCGGGATGCTATACGAGGTGCTGCTCGGCGAAAAACGCGGGCCGCGCTTTGGCTCCTTCGTCGCGCTCTACGGCCTCGCCGAGACGCGGGCGCTGATCGGGAGGGCGCTGTCGGGCGCGCTGGTCACGACGAATCCTCCGGCGCCCGAAGCGGCGTTGATGGAGACCTGATACGAATTGAGCCACGCGGTGGGGGCGCCGGATTTTCTGGCGAGCCTCGAAAAAGCGCCGCGCCGCCGCCCACAGTCGCTGCGGGTGGAAGTCACGGGCGGAGGAGGCGGAGTTTTAGCAATTAGTCGGCTGGGGGATAACGGTTGAAACTCGTTGCGGGACGGCGCGCGCTGGTGATATTACCTTTTTAGGTATTCTCTTCGGGAGAGGGCGACGCCGTGGACATCACAAGAGACATTCAGTCGATGACTGCGTTCCGCAATCATTCGGCGGTCTTTCTCGAACATCTTCGAGCGACGAAGCGTCCGATGGTCTTGACGGTGAACGGAAAAGCCGCCGCCGTCGTGCAGGACGCCGAGGCGTATCAGCGTCTGCTCGACCTGGCGGCGGAAGCCAACGCCGCGGAAGGCGTCCGCCAGGGACGCGAGGATTTGGAGAACGGGCGGACACGCCCCGCCCGCGACGTTTTCGACAAAATACGCGCGGCGTATGACATTCCTCGTTGATCTGACCGAACGCGCCAGCCGCGATCTGAGGCGCATCTATCACCGTATCGACGCCGAAAACTCCCGGCAGGCGCGCGATTGGTTCAACGAACTGGAAACGGCTGTGTTCAGCCTCGACCAGAACCCGGCGCGGGGCGCGGTTACGCCCGAGGACGGCGCCTTACGCGAATTGCGGTTTCGCAAGAGGCGGAACGTTTACCGGATCATCTATTCGATCGACGAGCGCCGCCAAACCGCCACGGTGCTTCATATCCGACACTCTGCGCAGGATGCTTTCAAGGCCGAGGACCGCGGTTAAGGTTTTTTCGTGAGGCGGCGGAGTTTGGGTAATTCGTTTTTTGGCCGCCATAACAACAAACGGCCGGCGCGAGGGCCGGCCGTTCCGTCAATCTTCTTCACTTGCCGCCAGGGCGATTCAGCAAAGGCGCGTGTCATTCCCGCGTTCGCGGGCATGACAGGGGGTTGCGAGCCTTTAGCAACGGCCCCGACTCGCCGCCTCAGCGCGTGACGACGACCTTGGTTCCGACGCGCACGCGATTGTAGAGATCGACCACGTCCTCGTTGGTCATGCGGATGCAGCCCGACGAAACGGCCTGACCGATCGACCAGGGCTCGTTGGAGCCGTGGATGCGGTAGAGCGTGCCGGAGAGATACATGGCGCGGGCGCCGAGCGGGTTGTCGAGGCCGCCGTTCATATGACGCGGCAGATCGGGACGGCGGCGCAGCATCTGCGCCGGGGGCGTCCAGTCCGGCCATTCGCGTTTATGCGCAATGTAGCGCACGCCCGCCCATTCGAAGCCGGGACGGCCGACGCCGACGCCGTAGCTGATCGCCTGACCGCCGCCGAGCACGTAGTAAAGGCGGCGCTGGCTGGTGGAGATCACCACCGTGCCGGGCGAATATTGCGAGCCGTAGCTCACGGTTTCGCGCGGGATGGCGCTGATCTGCGGGCGCCCGTCCGAGCCGAAGGCCGGCGCCGCGAGGCCGCCGAACAGCGCGCTCAGCGGATCGTAGGCGGGCGCAGGCGCCGGCGCCGCGCGCCCCCGCGCGAGCGCGTCCGCGGAGATGGCGCAACATGCGCCGATTACGCCGATCAGTGCAAAAGCGAGCCGCCGCATGGTCGTCCCTCGTCGGTTGCGAGCGCGAAAGAAAAACGCGCGGGCTCTCATGGACTTCGAGCGACTCGCGGCGTCTGCAGGCATGGTCACGCAGGCGCCTTGTCCGCGCAAGGCCGCGCGCGCGATTTATCGCCCTCGCGGCGCATTTCCCGGCGAAGCGTTGCAGACATGCAACATTCGGCGAGACTCCTGCGCCGCGGCGAGCGTCGATCATGTCGGTATGCCGGCTCGGGTCGCGCCGCCAAGTTAGCGCTGCGAAGTCGGCCCTCGACGGATTGCGTCGAAAGTGCGAGACTGCGAGGGTGAAATTGCGGGCTTCGAGCGTTGCCGCCGAACGAAAGCCATTGAAATAAATTCGACTTATTCGAGTCAAGCGGGACGAGCGATCTCGTTTTCGCACACCAATGTCTTCGATCGAAGGTCGGGGGTCGATAACGCCTTCAGGGGAGGATCACGCCAATGAAAATCGGAGAGCTTCCGGAATTCAAGAACAAGCCGCAGGCCTTTGCGCTGCGCGGCGAAGAAACGGTGCGGACCGCCGTCAAGACCATGGCCGAGAAGAACATCGGCTCGGTCGTCATTGTCGACGAGGACCGCAAGGTGCGCGGGATCGTCACCGAGCGCGATCTCCTGCGCCGCCTGCTCGGCGGCAAGCTCGACCCGGAGACGACGTCTCTGTCCGCCATCATGACCGCCGAGCCGCACTTGGCGAGCGTCGACGACGAGCATTACGATTGGCTGCGTCTGATGTCGAACAAGCGCTTTCGCCATCTGCCGGTGGTGGACGACGAGGGACGGCTCGTCAATCTGATGTCGCAGGGCGATTTCGTCTCGCATTCCTGGCCGGAGCTGATTTCGATGCTGAGCGGCAAGGCCTCCGAGACGATTCGCGGACCGGCCGGGCCGCTGCCGATCCTGATCGGCGGGGTCATGGTCTACTCGCTGGTGATGGTCGCGCTGCTGAAATATTTATAGGCGCCGGCCCGACCGCCGTCATACCGAATCCGGTTGATCTGTTCGCCTGCCGCTGTCATTCCGGGCGAGGCGAAGCCTCGACCCGGAATCCAGAAGCACGGCGGGAACGTCTGAGGATATGTAGGTTTGGCTCTGGATTCCGGGTTCTTCGCTTCGCGAAGCCCCGGAACGACACAGGGAAGCGATCAGCCGGATTCGGTATCACAAGGCCGGCGCGCCGGTCTTTGGCGTCAGGGCGCCTCTATGCCCATCGTATTGACGAAGCGCCACGCGGCGAGGAACACGATCAGCACCAGCGTCGCGGCCGCCGCGACGAAAGCGAGCCCTTTGGCGCCGAGATTATCCCGCCCCATGGCGCGCGCTCCCGCGGTCTAGGAGCCGGAGGCGAAATACAGGAAGCGCGAGAAATTCGTGTAATTGCCCTCCATCGCCATAATCGCGGTAAAGACCAGCACCGCGAGCGGCGGCAGCAGGATTGCGTAGACCAGCGCCAGCCGCTCCCAGGCCATATGCATGAAGACCGCGACGATCGCGCCGGCCTTCAGCAGCATGAAGGTGATGATGAGCGTCCAGCGCAGATAGCCGTGGAAGTTGAAATAGTCGACGGCGTAGGATCCCGCGCTGAGCACGAACAACAGAATCCACACGGTAAAATAGAGCTTGAGCGGATGCTGCTGGCCGTGGGCCTCGGCGCGTCGCGTTGCGACGGCGGGGCGATCGCCGTGTAGGGCCTCTGCATGAGAGTGCGTCTGCCGTTCGGTTTGCGTTGTCGATGTCATGTCTGCGCCTCGTGAACGCGACGGTCGCCCGTCACCAGAGATAGAAGAACGCGAAGATGAAGACCCAGACCAGGTCGACGAAGTGCCAGTAGAGCCCCATCACCTCGACGATTTCGTAATCGCCCGTGCGATGGGAGTACCTGGTGCGTCGGCCGGTGTCGTAATCGCCGCGCCACACATTGCGGGCGATGACGAGCAGCGCGATCACGCCCATCGACACGTGGAAGCCGTGGAAGCCGGTAATCATGAAGAACGACGAGCCGAACTGCGCCGCGCCGAAGGGATTGCTCCAGGGGCGCACGCCCTCGTGGATCAGCTTGCTCCATTCGAAGGCCTGCATCCCGACGAAAGCGGCGCCGATGATGGCGGTGAGCACCATCAGGATCGCGGCTGGCTTGCGTTTCTTCGCATAGGCGTAATTCACGGCAAGCGCCATCGTGCCCGAACTCGTGATGAGATCGAAGGTCATGATGGCGATGAGGATGAGCGGTATTTTCTTCCCACCTATGTCCAACGCGAAGATTTCGCTGGGATGCGGCCACTCCACCGTCGTGGACATCCGCACGGTCATGTACGAAATCAGGAAGCAACTGAAGATGAAGGTGTCGCTCACGAGGAATATCCACATCATGGTCTTGCGCCATGACGCGGTCTTGAAGGAGCGCTGGTCCGAACCCCAGTCGGCCATGACCCCGACGAGGCCGCTCGGCCGTCCAGGGGGGTGATGCTCAGTGGTTTCCGCCGTCATTTCCGTCCTCGAACTCCAAGCCTATTCAAGACAGTACCCGCCGGCAGATGACGCCGAACGCGTCCGCCTTGCCGCTGAACACGATGAAGAGCAGCAGCCAGACGAACAACAGGAAGTGCCAGTAGATCGCGCAGAGCTCGACGCTTCCCGCAAGCGCCGGCGCCGGCCGTTCGTCTTCCCACGCTTTGGCCGCGACGCGCGCGAGCGCAGCGAGGCCGCCGACAAGGTGCAGCCCGTGCGTGGCGGTGAGAAGATAGAAGAAGGAACTCGCGGGATTGCCGGAGACATAGGCGCCGGCCTCGACCAGTTCGCGCCACGCCCAGAGCTGTCCGACGAGAAAGGCGAGCGAGAGGAGGCCGCTCGCCGCAAGCTGCGTCCTGAGCCGATCCCGCGCGCCGCTCGACGCAGCCCGCGCCGCCGTCTGGATCGTCACGCTGCTCGCCATGAGCGCGATCGTGTTGAGCCACAGCACGCCGGGCATGGGCGGCGCCTGCCAGTCCGGCGAGGCCTGGCGCATGAAATAGGCCGCCGTCATCAGCGAGAACAGGCAGCCGGCGACGGCAAGGAAGACGACCAGGCCGACCTTCGCCGCGCTCGGCGGCGGCGCGGACGCCCGCCCGCGCAGGGCCGCAACTTCGCCTTCCTCGAGCCAGGGCGACTGCATGACCCCCTGGCGCCACAGCCAGCTCAGCGCCACCGAGAAAATGAGGATAAAGAAGAGCCCCATCACGCTCATGGCGAATGCTCCCCTTCGATCGGCGGCGCATTCTGCGGCAGATAGTCCTCCTTGGCGCCGGGCACGCTGTAGGCGTAGGCCCAGCGATAGACGACCGGCAGTTCGGGGCCCCAATTGCCGTGACCGGGCGGCGTTTCCGGCGTCTGCCATTCGAGCGAGGCCGCGCGCCAGGGATTGCCGCCCGAGGGCCGGCCGCTCTTCAGGCTCTTGAACAGGTTGTAAAAAAAGATCGCCTGCGCGAAACCGACGACGATCGCGACGACCGTGATGAAGATGTTGAGCGTATTCGCCGAGTCGGGCACGAAGGTCGTCTGTCCCATCTCGTAGAACCGGCGGGGCATTCCGAGCACGCCGAGATAATGCATCGGGAAGAAGACGGCGTAAGCCCCGAGGAAGGTGATCCAGAAATGGATCTTGCCGAGCGTTTCGTCCATCAGCCGGCCGGTCATCTTCGGGAACCAGTGATAGATCGCGCCGAAGATGACGAGCACCGGCGCGACGCCCATGACCATGTGGAAGTGCGCAACGACGAACAGCGTGGCCGACAGCGGCACGTCGACGATGACGTTGCCGAGATAAAGGCCGGTGATGCCGCCGTTGACGAAGGTGACAAGGAAGCCGAGGGCGAACAGCATCGCCGTCGTGAAGTGAATGTCGGCGCGCCAGAGCGTCAGCGACCAGTTGTAGACCTTGAGCGCCGTCGGCACGGCGATGGCGAGCGTCGTCACGGCGAAGAAGAAGCCGAACAGCGGGTCCATGCCGCTGACATACATATGGTGGCCCCAGACCACCATGCTCAGCACGCCGATGGCGACGATCGCCCACACCATCATGCGATAGCCGAAGATGTTCTTGCGGGCGTGGACGCTGATGAGATCCGAGACGACCCCGAACGCCGGCAAGGCGACGATATAAACCTCCGGATGGCCGAAAAACCAGAACAGATGCTGGAAGAGGATCGGGCTGCCGCCGCTGTAGGCCTTGTGCTCGCCGAACTCGACGATCGCCGGCATGAAGAAGCTCGTGCCGAGCGTGCGGTCGAGCAGCAGCATGACGCCGGCGACGAACAGGCCCGGGAAGGCGAGCAGCGCCATCACCGCCGCGGCGAGAATGCCCCATACGGTGAGCGGCATACGCATCAGGGTCATGCCGCGCGTGCGCGCCTGCAGCACCGTCACCACGTAATTGAGGCCGCCCATCGTGAACCCGACGATGAACAAGACCAGCGAGACCAGCATCAGGATGATGCCATACTCGTGGCCGGGCGTGCCGGAGAGGATCGCTTGCGGCGGATAGAGGGTCCACCCGGCGCCGGTCGGCCCGCCCGGCACGAAATAGCTCGCGGCGAGAACCAGGGTCGCCAGCAGATAGATCCAGTAGCTGAGCATGTTGACGAAGGGGAACACCATGTCCCGCGCGCCGACCATCAGCGGGATCAGATAATTGCCGAAACCGCCCAGAAAGATCGCGGTCAGCATATAGACGACCATAATCATGCCGTGCATGGTCACGGACTGGTAATAGACCTGCGCATCGATGAAAGCGAACGCGCCGGGGAACGCCAGTTGCAGACGGATCACCCAGGACATCACCAGAGCGACGAGGCCGATCGCGATGGCGGTGCCGGCATATTGGATCGCGATGACCTTCGCGTCCTGGCAGAACACGTAGCTGGTCCAGAAGCCGTGCGAATGAAATAGCTCCATTTCCGGCGTTTCGGCGGGCGGAATGGCGTCGCTCGGTCTTGCCGTTGTGTCGGTCATCGACTCACTCTCCTCCCGCGCTGCGATGCGCGCCGTTCCGGCGCCGGGGCCTCTTCAGTTCGACGCGCGCATTTCCCCGCCGGCGTCGGATTTACGCGTCTGCTCGAAGGTTTGCTGCGCCTGCAGCCATTTGGCGTAGTCCGCTTCGTTTTCGACGACGAGCTTGCCGCGCATCTGCGGATGACCGGTGCCACAAAACGCCGCGCACAGTATTTCGTATTCGCCGATCTTTGTCGGCGTGAACCAGAAATAGCTGACGAGGCCGGGCACGAGATCCATCTTGGCGCGAATCTGCGGGACGTAAAAGTCGTGGAGAACGTCGATCGAGCGCAGCAGCACCTTCACCGGCTTGTCGACCGGCAGATGCAGTTCTCCGTTCGTGACGACGAGGTCGTCCTGACCTCTGGAGTCGGACGGAACGACGCCGAGCGAATTGCTTGCGTCGATGAAGCGAACGTCGCTGGCGCCGAGCTTGTTGTCGGCGCCGGGAAGACGAAAGCTCCAGCTCCATTGCACGCCGACCGCTTCGACCTCCGCCGCTCCGTCGGGCGGCGTAATATATTGCGCCCAGACCAGCAGGCCGGGCGCGAGAAGCACGACGACCGCAATCGTCGTCACGGCGGAGAGCCACGCTTCGAGCTTCTGGTTTTCCGGCTCGTAGGCGGCGCGCCGGCCCGGCCGGTGCCCGAACCGATACAGGCAGTAGGCCACGAACAGCACGACCGCGACGAAGCCGGCGCCCGTGATCCAGAAAGTGAGGGCCATCGTGTCGTCGATGAATCCCCAGTTCGATGCGATCGGGGTCGCTCGCCACGGGCCGACGAAATGAAAGACGAGAGAGGCGGCGATAACGAGAACCATGACCAGCGCGACGACCATCGCCTTACTCTCCTTCGCCTTGGAAGGGCGGAGCCCCGAACCCGCAGCCATTCTCGCGATAAGCTACAGTCTAAACTCAAAATCGGCGAGGCGTCAAAGGCTCGGACGAGCGTTGGCCCGCACGGCGCCTCCGCCGTCCAAATATTCGCCGCCCCCGACCGCAGGCGGCTATCTCATCACCAGCACCGAGCAGGTTGCATGGCGGACGACCGCGTTCGCATTCGACCCGATAAGGAATCGATCCATGCCCGGGCGATGCGAACTCAATACGATCGCGTCCGCCCCCCACTCGGCCGCTTCCGCGAGAATCTTTTGATAGACGGGTCCGAAGAGAATCACGGTGGAGACGCGTTCGGGCGGGCGATCTATCTTGGCGGCGATCGCGGCGATTTCGGCGTTCAGGCCGCGTCGGATATCGTCGTCGAAATTTTCCGGAACGTAATCGATGAGCGCGATGGGCACGAGCGACTGCACATTGACGAGGCGAAGATCGCTGTCGAATTTCTTGGCGATCGCCTCGGCCGCGCGGACGCATCGCTGGGTCATCTCGCTCTCCGTCATCTCGATGGGAACGAGGATTTTGGCGAACATGGCGACCTCCCGCTTGGCGTCTCTCTTGCTGGGCTGCTTGTCTTGGCTCCCGATTCGGCAAGTAATCCGCCGTTGGCGAATGTCCAGCGACCCGCCCGGCCGCGCCGGCGAAAACGCCGTCCTGCGGACAACCCGATTGCGTCCCGGCGTCGCTCCGGCCGCCGCCATTCCGGGCGGGACGACGACGCGCGCAGATCGGGAATTTGCGAGGAAGAATGGTACCGCCACCCCGGCTCGAACGGGGGACCCCCAGATCCACAATCTGGTGCTCTAACCAACTGAGCTATGGCGGCCCGGCGACGCCGATAACTAGAAGCATCGTCCGCCGAATGCAACCCTGTCGCCGCCGAGCGCGGGTCACTCCATCACGGCCGCCTTGAGGATGCAGACCATGGCGGCGCGGGCGACCGTTTCGCCCGGATTGCGGATGACATGCGGCCGGTCGCAGCGGTAGCGCAAGGTCTCCCCGGCCTTGACGTTCTCCGCGCTCCCGCCGACCTCGACCAGCAGTTCGCCATCCCGCACCGAAAGGCTTTCGACGGAGCCGCGCTGATGCGCCTCCGACTCCAGCACGCCGCCCGGCTCGGCGGAGAACTCGTACCATTGCAGCCATTCCACGGTCTTGATCCAGCCGACGATGGCGAGCCGGCAGAGGCCGTCGGCGGAGACGAGGATCGGCGTGTCGGCCTTGCTGGCCTTGTCGAGGAAGGGCGTGTCCTGCGTGGTCTGCAAGACGCGCTCGATGGAGACGTCGAGCGCCTGCGACAGCCGCCAGATGGTCGCCAGCGTCGGATTGGTTTCGTTGCGCTCAATCTGGCTGATGATCGACTTGGCGACGCCGGACTGCTGCGAGAGTTCGGACAAAGAGAGATTATAGGCCTTGCGCAGGCGCTGGACCGTCGCGCCCAGTTGGCCCGACAGCGCCGCCGCGCCCGCGTCGAGCATTTTCTGCCTGTCCTGGCCCTCGACGCCCATCGCGCTCCGTCTCCCGAAGGTGTCGATCGGAACGATAGACGAATTCGTTCGAAATATCGAACGACAAAAGACCGACAGGGCCATTTGCTGAAGGCTCACAACCCCTTGTCATGCCCGCGAAAGCGGGCATCCAGGACTCAAGGGCGCGAATGGCGGCGTTTGCCTCCGGATTCCCGCCTTCGCGGGAATGACACGCGCCCTTTCTGAATCGCCCTGAGACCGACAAGAAACCCGCCGCCGGACAAAAAAGGGCGGCCCGGGGGGCCGCCCTTCGCATAGAAAACCGATCGCGGGCGATCAGTAGCTGTAATACATGTCGAACTCGACCGGATGGGGCGTCATCTCGAAGCGATAGACGTCCTGCATCTTGAGGTCGATATACGACTCGATGAAGTCTTCGCTGAACACGCCGCCAGCGGTGAGGAAGGCGTGATCGGCCTTGAGGTTGTCGAGCGCTTCGCGCAGCGAGCCGCAGACCGTCGGGATCGCCTTCAGCTCCTCGGGCGGCAGATCGTAGAGATCCTTGTCCGCCGAGGCGCCCGGGTCGATCTTGTTGGCGATGCCGTCGAGCCCGGCCATCAGCATGGCCGCGAAGGCGAGATACGGGTTCGCTGTCGGATCGGGGAAGCGAACCTCGATGCGCTTGCCCTTCGGGCTCGCCGAGAACGGAATGCGGCAGGAGGCCGAACGGTTGCGCGAGGAGTAGGCCAGCAGCACCGGCGCCTCGAAACCCGGAACCAGACGCTTGTAAGAGTTGGTCGACGGGTTGGTGAAGGCGTTCAGCGCCTTGGCGTGCTTGATGATGCCGCCGATATAGTAGAGGCACTCCTGCGACAGGCCGGCATATTTGTCGCCCGCGAACACCGGCTTGCCGTCCTTCCAGATCGACTGGTGGACGTGCATGCCCGAGCCGTTGTCGCCATAGACCGGCTTGGGCATGAAGGTCGCCGATTTGCCGTAGGAATGCGCCACCTGATGGATCGCGTATTTGTAAATCTGCAGATGGTCGGCGACGGTGACGAGCGTCTCGAACTTGAGGCCGAGTTCGTGTTGGGCGGAGGCCACCTCGTGATGGTGCTTCTCGACCTTGACGCCCATGGCCGCCATGGCCGCCAGCATTTCGCTGCGCATGTCCTGCGCGCTGTCGACCGGCGGAACCGGGAAATAGCCGCCCTTGGTGCGCACGCGGTGGCCGAGATTGCCGCCCTCGTAGGCGGTGCCGCTGTTCGACGGCAGTTCGGTCGAATCGAGCGAAAAACCGGTGTCGTAGGGTTCGGCCGAGAAGCGCACGTCGTCGAACACGAAAAACTCGGCTTCGGGGCCGAAGAAGGCGGTGTCGCCGACGCCCGAGGACTTGAGATGCGCCATGGCCTTCTTGGCGATGCCGCGCGGATCGCGGTTGTAGGGCTGGCCGGTCGAGGGCTCCACGACGTCGCACACGATCGACATGGTCGAGGCGGCGAAGAACGGGTCCATCGAAACCGAGGTCAGGTCGGGAACGAGCGTCATGTCGGATTCGTTGATCGCCTTCCAGCCGGCGATGGACGAGCCGTCGAACATGATGCCCTCGGTCAGCGCGTCCTCGTCGACGATCGACACGTCGAACGTGACGTGCTGCCACTTGCCGCGCGGGTCGGTGAAGCGAAAGTCGACATATTTTACGTCGTTGTCCTTGATCTGCTTGAGGACGTCCTTGGCCGTTGTCATGTTGTTCGATGCCCCTTCTTGCTGATTGGTGGGAACGCGCGTCGCCGGCGCCTGTGAACGACCGAAGAGTTTGCCGAAGAAGCTCACGGGCGGGCTCGTACGTCAGATCGCATCCGCGCCAGTCTCCCCGGTGCGAATGCGGATGGCTCCCTCGATGTTGGAAACAAAAATCTTGCCATCGCCGATGCGGCCGGTGGCCGCCGCAGCGCGGATGGCCTCGACCGCGCGCGCGACCGCCTCGTCGGGGAGAACGATCTCGATTTTCACCTTGGGCAGGAAATCGACGACATATTCGGCCCCCCGATAGAGTTCGGTGTGCCCTTTCTGGCGGCCAAAACCCTTCGCCTCGGTGACGGTTATGCCTTGCAGTCCGGCGGCCTGCAAAGCCTCCTTCACCTCGTCGAGCTTGAAGGGCTTGATGATCGCCTCGATTTTCTTCATTCGCCGCTTCCCTGGCGCGCCTGTAGTTCCCGCTCGGAGCCGCGTTCGACCGCCCCCCGGAAACGGAGGGGCTCATAACATTTTGCGGCAATGAGCGCCATGGCCAAAACGACGGCGCCATAAGCCGGCATTTTGGGCGTGACGATGAAATATTAGGCGGTCGGCGCCTATGATTCGAGCGCATAACACTGCGGGATGCCTTAGGTGTTGGAGTTGTTGACAACGCTCCAATTTGGTCGCAAGCTCGCCTTCATGAAGGCCGAGCTTTTGCTGTTCGAGCGCGTCATTGTCGCCGAAGCGGCCTTCGCGGACATCAGGATTTGGCGCGTCCCCGAAGCTGTCCGGGGATCGGGGCACGCCTACAAATATGCGCTGGCCTTCGTGGTAGAAGGCGTGTGCGTGGTGCGTTACGACAACGAAGCTGGAAAAGGGGATCATGTGCATGAGGGCGGCGCCGAGCGTCCTTATCCGTTCACGACGCCAGAGCGGTTGTTGACCGATTTCTGGACCTCCGTCGATACATGGAGAGCGCCATGACCACCGTCACCCTTTCGCTCGGCGCTCGGACCGACGCGACGCGGCGCGCGCTGGCCGCCTTCGCGGGCGAGGCGCAGGGCGCGCATATTTCTTTCGAATCCGTCGAGCTTCTGTGGAAGACGCTGACCGCGCGGCGCTGGGACGTTCTGCGCGCGATGACGGGCCAGGGGCCTCTCGCGCTGCGCGAGCTCGCTCGGCGTCTTAAGCGCGACGTGAAAGGCGTCCATGGCGACGTCCATGCGCTTCTGCGCGCCGGCGTCATCGAGCGCGCGGCGGACGGGCGTTTCCACTTTCCCTATGACACCGTGCATGTGGATTTCACGCTGACCAGCGCGGCGTGAGACAGGGCGTCGAAGAACGCGCTTCACCCAGCGCCCGTCGCGACCGGCAGATCCCCCCGCGCGCCCCATTCGGACCAGGAGCCGTCAAAGACCGTCGCGGGCGCGTGGCCCGCCGCGGTGAGCGCGAGGCCGATAATGCAGGCGGTCAGGCCCGAGCCGCAGCTCGCGATCGTCGGCCGCTCGGGATCGAGGCCGGCGGCGGCGAATTCCGCCTCCAAAGCCGCCGCGTCCTTGAGGCGTCCGTCTTCAATGAGGCGCCCGAAGGGCAGGTTTTTCGCGCCGGGCATATGACCGGAGCGCAGGTTTGGGCGCGGCTCCGGCGCTTCGCCGCGAAAGCGTTCGGCGGAGCGCGCGTCGACGACCTGCGCGGAGCCGTCGGCGAGCGCTTCGGCGACGCGGGCCGCGTCGGCGACGAGGCGGCGATCCACGCGCGCAGTGAAATGGCGAGGGAGCCGCGGCTCCTCGCCCTCGCGCGTCTCGCGCCCTTCGGCCTTCCACTTCGGCAGGCCGCCGTCGAGGATCGCCACGCCCTGCGCGCCGAAAACCCGCAGCGTCCACCACAGGCGCGGCGCCGAAAACAGGCCGAGGCTGTCGTAGACGACGGCGCGCATCCCGTCGCCGAAACCGAGCCGGCGCATTTCCGAGGAGAACACCACGGGGTCCGGCAGCATATGCGGCAGATCGGTCGAACGGTCGGCGACCGCGTCGATGTCGAAGAACACCGCCCCCGGAATGTGTTCGGCGAGATATTCCGCCTTGGGGTCGCGCCCGGCCGCCGGCATGTGCCAGGAGGCGTCGAAGACGACCAGATCGGGCGCGGCGAGATGTTCGGCCAGCCACTGCGTGGTGACAAGCGGACTATCCCGTTCGGCTTTCGAATTCGGCATTGATTCCCGTCCGTCTTGCGTCCAGCCTCCGCGTAGCCACAATAGGCCGATTCGCCTCCGTCTGTCGCCAACTGACGCGACGCAACCGCAAGGCCGGTCCGACACATGCTCGACATTCCCGGAAAATCCTGCGGGCCTTGCTTCTTCTGTTGCAAGGTGCTCGAAATCGACGAACTGACCAAGAAGGCGGGGGCGCTGTGCACGCATTGCGCCGGCGACGCCGGCTGCGGCGTTTATGCGACCCGGCCGCCAGTCTGTCGCGATTACTACTGCCAGTGGAAAGAGGACCGCGGTCTTCCCGCCACGATGAGGCCCGACAAGGTGGGCACGCTGCTCATGGACGACCCCGACAGCGACGAATACCACGCCGTCTGCGACCCGGAAAAGCCGTTTTCCTGGCGCAATCCGCTCGTATTCAGGCATCTCGTCGGCGAGGCCAAGTCCGGTCGCACGGTCGTCGCGAAGGCGGGTCTGCGCGCGTGGCGAATTTTCGCCGACGGCCACTGGCAGGAATGGGCGTGACGACGCGGTCAGGACGTGAGAACCGGGCGAACATGAAGACGACGAGGATCATTCGGGCGTTTCGCTTCTCTCGACCGGATCCGCGCGGCGCGGCGCTTCTCGCGCTCGTCGCGGCGGCCGGCGCGCCACCCGCGCGCGCCGAGTCGCTGAAGGCGCAGTATTCCCTCAGTCTCGTCGGCTTTTCGATCGGCAGCGCCTCGGCCTCCGGGGTCATCGACCCGCAGTCCTACCGCGTCGACATATCCATGCGCACCAGCGGCCTCGCCAATCTGGTGAACAGCACCAAGGGGACGGCCTCCGCTTCGGGCGGCATTTCGACGATCGGCCCCGCGCCGGCCTCCTACGCCAACACCACGACCAACAACGAGGAAACCCGCACGGTGCGCATGGCGCTCGCCGCCAACGCCGTGCGCGCGCTCGAGATCAAGCCCGAACTTTGGGACGCGCCGGTGCGCGTGCCGGTGAGCGAAAACGCGAGACGAAACGTCATCGATCCCGTGAGCGCGCTCATCATGAGCGTGCCGCAGAGCGAGCCGCTGACCGGCCCTTCCGCCTGCAACCGCAACATTCCCGTATTCGACGGCGTCACGCGCTTCGACGTGCGCCTCTCCTATCTCGGCTCCCGAACGGTGAAGACGAAGGGATATGCCGGGCCCGTCGCCGTCTGCTCCGCGCGCTACACGCCGATCGCCGGCCATCGGCCGGACAGCGCGTCGACGCGATACATGGCGGAGAACCGAGACATGACCGTGTGGCTGGCGCCGCTTCCGGACGCGCATGTCGTGGCGCCGTACCATATCGAAATCCGCACCGCGGCGGGAATGCTGGTCATCGACGCCACCGAGTTCGAGATCGCGCGGCGCTAGAGCAAGTTCCGAAAAAGTTGACGGACTTTTTCGACAAGAACTTGCTCCACCTTTTTGATCTCGCGCTAGCGGTCCGGCGCGCAATAACGCTACTTGATCGGAACTTCCCGCGTCTTTTTGCGGTTCTGGCGGTCGGACACATATTCGAGATAGCGGACTTCGGACGGCGCCGCGCTCTTGTCCGCCGCGCTCAGACAGAAGGACGGGCGTGGGTAGAAGCCGCCGTCCGCATGTTCGAAACAATCGGAAAAGCGCACCTCGCAGGCGAACAGGGATTCGCTGCGCGGCGCCACGCGGACGGCGACAGCGCGGGCGGTGTCGACGGCGGCCTTGCAGCCGGCTTCGTCCACGCCCCAGGCCTTGCACTCCGAAACGTTCGACATGTACATAGCGCCGCCGGAGCAGGCGGGCGTGCGGCGCAACGCGAAAAAGGCAGCGAGCCCAGCCAGAACCAGCAGGACGACGAAGACAAGGCTCTTTGGCGGCGTCTTGAGCATGATGTCCTTTCGGGCGTCGCTCGGTTTGCGAAGCGCGCGCAGCGGCTCCGCGTCGATGGCGAGGGAAGATAGTCCGGCGCGACGAAAGGCGGCAAGCGTAAACTGTACGGCGTCTTGATTTGCGCCGCGCATCACAATGAAGTCGGGTCGCTTGACAAGGATCATCGACTACAATACTTCCTTCGATCACCGCATATCGGAACCGCGGGCGCGACCCGTGGAGCAATATGGCTCACTCCGGCAATGGATGAGAGTCGAACCAACGATGCAGGCGTGTTCCCGCCTCTTCGACGAGGACTGGAGCGTTTTCCTTAAGACGCATCGGGAACGCGCCGGCGATGCGATCAAGCTGATCCAAACATAAAGCGCGAAGCGTCGCCTTGTCGAAGGCGACCGTCTTTGTGGGCGGGCGGCGGTCTGAAACCGGAAGTGAGTGTGACAGAAGGAGGAAGGGTATGGGTGCTATTCTCGAACTGACCAGCTATGCGGCGACCCCGATGGGCATGATCGCGATCATCGTCATCGGCGCGGTCGCTTACTTCGCGGCGCGCTGGGTGTTCAGCGACTGACGCGAGCGCAACGCTCGTTCAATCGGGGCGCGGTGAGTTCGGCTGGAGGCCGACCGACCGCGCCTGTTTTTTTGCGGCGCGCGGGCGCTTCGATGAGTTTCCCGCCGTCTCCCCGCCGAGCGCTTCGCGCCAGGGCAAAATCCGAAAAAGTTGATAGACTTTTTCGATAAGATTTTGCTCCAGCTTTTTGAATCTGGAGCGATTTCTTATCGACCAGACGATTCCGTCTGGTCGGAAAGCGCTCTAGAAGGTTCGCTGCTTGCGGCGCGGACAAAAGGGCCGCCCTGTTCGTCCCAGAGCCCTCGTGGCTCAAGCGCCGGAACGCGCGTCGGATCGCCCGTTCCGAGCCTCTGCGCCCCGCCTTGCGCCAAACCGCTGTCGCATCAAGCCGCTTGCGTCCCGGCCGAACGGGCGTATTCTGACCGCCGCGCCAACTCCTTGGAGTGGGACGCGGCGCGACCCGGGAGTGTCCGTGGCCGCCGGCGTCCCGTCGACTCGGGTGGAGCGGCGGGCGCCCGATCCGCGGCGCCTTCTCGAAGGTGGACAGCCATGTCTCACGCCACATCGACCCGGACCGGCGACGTCAGGCCCGACGGCGGCGCGGCGCGGGCCGACGCCGCCGAATCCGGGCGCGCGCAAGCGGCCCCGCTGATCGACGTGGCGATCGTCGACAAGAGTCCGCTCATTTTGAACGGACTGGAAAAGCTGCTCGCGGACGATCGGCGGTTCAATCTCGTGCTCAGAGTCACCGACGGCGAGGAGTTTCTCGAAGCGGCGCGGCAGCCGAATTTCGGCGTCGCCGTGATCGGCTGGCAACTGCCGACGCTGCACGGGCGCGAGGTGCTGCGCGCGCTTTCGCGACAGGCGCAGGCGCCCAAGATCGTGGTCTACAGCGGCACCAACGATCCCGCGGCGCCCGCGGAGACGCTGCAGCTCGGCGGCGCGGGCTTCGTGAGCAAACGCGCCCCGCCCGAACGGCTGCTGGACGTGCTGGCGGCGGTCGCCGCCGGCGACATGGTGTTTCCCTTTGTCGACATCCGCAAGATGCGCAGCGATCCGCTGGAGAATCTCACGCTGCGCGAGCGCAGCCTGCTGTCGGCGCTCGGCTCGGGACACACCAACAGCCAACTGGCCAAGGACTTCGGCGTCTCGATCAACACCATCAAGTTCCATTTGCGCAACCTTTTCGAAAAGCTGGAAGTGCGCAATCGCGCCCAGGCCATCGCCATGTTTCTGGAGATGAAGCATGGGGCGTGGCCAGGCGGATCGCCGGCGAGCGGGCGCGGCGCCGAGTCGGCCGGCTCGACGCGCGGGCGGCGGCCCCACGGCCGGCCCGAATAGACCGGCGCGAGCATCATGGCGCGGGAAAGAACGAGTCGCTTCTCCCCGTGAGGCGATAGACGATCAGGCCCGCCCATTCGTGCGCCGCGAGATCGACGAGAACGAGCGCTTTCACGGGATAGCGCGGAAAGCCCCAGCCGAGCCACCGGCCGGTCGTGCGGTAGGCGACGGGATAGGCGACGACGGGAAATCCCGCCTGCCGGAATATGCCGACCGAGCGCGGCATGTGCATGGCGGATGTAACGAGCAGCCAGCGCTCGCCGGGCTGCGGCCGAACGAGTTCGCGCGTAAACACGGCGTTCTCGTGGGTGTTGCGGGAGCGGTCTTCGTAGAGGACGTTTCCCCGATCGACTCCCGCCTCCAGCCAAAATCGGCGCACGGCCTGCGCCTCGGTGCGCCGCGATTCGCGCAGCGCCGCCGAGCCGCCGGTGAACACCAGCCGCGCGTTGGGGAAGCGCCGCATCAAGGCGATCGGCGCGGTCAGCCGTTCGACCGCGTCGACGAACACCGTGCGGCCCAGCTCCTCGCTCAGATTTTCGTCGATAGACCCGCCCAGCACCACTATTCCGTCGGGCGGCGGCATGTCCTCGGGCGGAGCGGGAAAGCGCGTCTCCAGAGGCACGGCGAGCAGATGGCCGACCGGTCCGAAACCCATGAGAAGAAGGCCGATGGCGCTGATCGCCGCGAGCCGGCGGCCCCACCGCCAGCAGCGCGTAAAAAGCAGCCCGGCGCCGGAGGCGGCGAGAAACATCGCCAGATGCGCGGGCGCGGCAAGAAACTCGAAGATTTTGGAGAGAACGAAGAACATCGGCGCTCATTGGGGGACGAAGGTGGGAACGCGAGGAATTGCGGCGCTAACGCCTCCCGAACAGTTTCTCAATATCGGAAAGCTTGAGTTCGACATAGGTCGGCCGCCCGTGGTTGCACTGTCCGGCGCCGGGCGTCGTCTCCATGTCGCGCAGCAGCGCGTTCATCTCCTGCGGCGCGAGACGGCGTCCGGCGCGCACCGAATGGTGGCAGGCGCAGGTCGCCAACACATGATCGAGCCGGCGCGACAGCGCGCGCGCGTCGCCCTCCTCCGAGAGCGCGTCGGCAATGTCGGCGACGAGCCGCGCGTGATCGACCTCGCCCAGAACCGCAGGGCTCTCGCGCACCAGAACCGCGCCCGGACCGAAGGGCTCGAGCGCGAGGCCGAGTTCGGCGAGCTCCGCCGTCGCCGTCGCCAGCGCGTTCATGCGGCCTTCGTCGAGTTCGACGACGACGGGCAGGAGCAGCGCTTGCCGCACGACGCCGGACTCTTCGCGCTGCCGCTTGAGTTTTTCGTAGACGAGCCGCTCGTGCGCGGCGTGCTGGTCGACGATGACGAGCCCGTCTTTCGTCTGTGCGAGGATATAGGTTTCGTGCAACTGCGCCCGCGCGGCGCCGAGCGGCGCATCGAGATCGGCGCTTTCGGGCGCAAGGTCGCAACCATGCGCGTTCGCCTGCGGCGCTCCCGTGGCGAAGGCCGCCTGCGCGCCATCGGAAAAACCCGGCGGCGCGCTGGGAGACTCGCGAATGTCCCAATTCGCCGGGGCCGCCGCGCGCCGCGCCGCGATCATGTCGAGGGCGCTCCGCGCGCCCGTGTCCGAAGCACGATGCATCGCGCCGGCGAGCGCCTCCTTCAGCGCGCCGACGACGAGCCCGCGCACGAGACCCGGATCGGCGAAGCGCACTTCGGCCTTGGCCGGATGCACATTGACGTCGACGGCGCCGGGCTCGCAGTCGAGAAACAGAACCAGCGCCGGATGGCGGTCGTGCGACAGGAAATCGAGATAGGCGGCGCGCATGGCGCCGGCGAACAGCCTGTCGCGCACCGGACGGCCGTTGACGTAAACGAATTGCATCTGCGCATTGGCGCGGTTGAACGTCGGCAGACCCGCAAGGCCCGCGAGTCGAAAGGCGCCGCGCGCCGCGTCGATTCGAACCGCGTTTTGCGCGAACTCTTCGCCCAGCACTTGCGCGATCCGGCGCGCGCGGCCGGCTTCGCTTGCGCCGCACGCCGAATAATCGAGCAGCGCGCCGCTGCCTGCGCCGAAGCCGAAGCGCACGTCGGCGCGGCCCATGGCGAGGCGCTTGACCACGTCGACGACGGCCGCGGTCTCCGCGCGTTCGCTCTTGAGAAATTTGAGGCGCGCCGGCGTCGCGGCGAAGAGATCGCGCGCTTCGATGCGCGTGCCGCGCGGCCAATTGCCGGGGAGGAGGCCCCGCTTCTCGCCGGCTTCGACGCGGATCGTCAGGCCATGAGGCGAGCCTTGCGCGCGCGTGTCTATCGAAAGATCGGCCACGGCCGCGATGGCGGGCAGCGCCTCGCCGCGAAAGCCGAGCGTCGCGATATTAGTCAGATCGCCGTCGGGAATTTTCGAGGTGGCGTGGCGCTCGACGCTGAGCGCGAGGTCATCCGCGCTCATGCCGCAACCGTCGTCGACGACGCGGATGAGCTTGCGGCCGCCGTCCTCGATGGCGATGTCGACGCGAGAGGCGCCGGCGTCGAGCGCGTTTTCGATTAGCTCCTTGACCGCGGAGGCCGGCCGCTCGACCACCTCGCCGGCGGCGATGCGGTCAATCAGGATCGGGTCGAGACGGCGGACGGGCATGAGCAAACCGTGACGGCGGTTTCGATGGGCGGCGCGGCGGGGCGTAGTTTCGCATGATTCCCCGACCCGCCGCCAGCGCCCTCAACTGGCCCGTGCATGCGGCGCGGCGGCCTTGGATTTGCGGATCGCGCAGTCCCGCGAAACGAGCGGGACAGGCGACATTGGCGATGGCGCGAGAGCCCGCCTCTTTCGCGCCCGCCGCCCAGCCTTTGCGATAAACTTCAACCGATCGCCCTACTGCAAAAAAGGCCGACGGCGCGCCGGTTTCCGGGCGCGCCGCCGCAGGAACCGAAAGGTCCGGCGTCTACTTCTTGCCGCCCGCCTCGATCACGTCCTCGATCGTCCGCAGACCGGGGGTCGGCGCGTTGACGAGCACGGCCATATTGCCCGGCGCGTGCTCGTTCTTCCACATCTTGGTGTGGGCGGCCGGAATCTTCGCCCAGGGGAAAACCTCGGACATGCAGGGATCGACCCGCCGGTCGAGCACGAAGCGGTTGGCGGCGCTGGCTTGCTTCAAGTGCGCGAAATGCGAGCCCTGAATGCGCTTCTGGCGCATCCACACGTAGCGCGCGTCGAAGGTGAGATTGAAGCCCGACGTGCCGGCGCAGAACACCACCATGCCGCCGCGCTTGACGACGAGGCAGGAGACGGGAAAAGTCGCTTCGCCCGGATGCTCGAAGACGATGTCCACGTCCTTCTTGCCGGTGATGTCCCAGATCGCCTTGCCGAACTTGCGCGCTTCCTTGGTCCAGTCGTTGAATTCGTTCGAATTGACCTTGGGGAG